>Ga0307515_10000935_pt1 | contig 67041 bp, 62 predicted proteins | sample 17_EM_MG_FD_194513 | JGI IMG/M metagenome (GOLD analysis project Ga0307515, IMG submission 194513) | Populus trichocarpa ectomycorrhiza microbial communities from riparian zone in the Pacific Northwest, United States - 17_EM | ecosystem: Host-associated > Plants > Roots > Unclassified | place... | reverse complement strand
TCTTGAATTCCCTCGAAACGAATCTCGAGCATCTTGTTTTGTTTTCCGATATCACATTTGTGTTACCAATATCACCTACGCCCGACCCCGCCCGTTACAGTTGGTGTGAGTGAGCTTACAGATGTCGCCCCACTTGGTGTTGTTGAAGGTAGGTTCGGAGGAAGTCATCGTGAGATCGTGGAGATGGTGTTGAGTTTTAGTGCTATTTATGCGGCTGTTGCTACGGCAATGAGGTTTAGGGTTCTTGAGGCTCTTTTTGGTGATCGTGAAAGAGATCATAGGAAAGATCGTGAGAACTCAGATAGTAGCGATAACCGGGCTCATAACCTGTTGAATACGGTACTTATTAATCTATCTAGAAGAGACACAAAGACCATATATGTACAATCTACCATATGCGTACACGTATGCACTACCTGACATGAGACGCATAACCCTGGTCCTGATGCATATCCTCATACAGTCACAATCTTCATACAAGTCTATATTCTCATACAAGACTTCAGACGATGCTGAGACTCACATGCAACAGGGAACACTGGCTATCACAACCATCATCACCATTAGCCAGCTGTTAGCTATCTATCCAGTAGACCCAAGATAGCGTCACTTACAATTTTGGGTGATGATTCCCTTCTCAGCAGGTGTGGCATTCATCCAATCCGTAACATTCCTCCCAAGACTGTCGGAAAACCTACTTGATGAACGTCTTTACATCCGTATCATTCAGGTTCTCGTACACAACAGCATACTATCTTCATCGGTAGTGTGAGTACAAGCGTTACGAACAAGAATCATATTCATATACTAAGCCCTATTAGCCAATATCCCAACCCCTTATCAATAACACTTACCGAAGCAGCAAACTGACCATATCCGCTTCCGAGGCCATTCCAACACATCCGACGATCTCGTGAAGTTGTTTTTTATCGTTACCGAGGGTGTTGCGGCGGTGCTTGATCTCGTTTTGAAGGCGGCAGACTTTGTGAGAGATGTTGGCTGGGGTTTGGAGGTTCGAGCGTACGATCTGGTGAGGGTGAACTCTTAAGGGTTCTTGGGAGCGCACGAGAAGCTTGTAAATGTGTTTGTAGAGAATAGTGATTTGGATAGGTGTATGTGAGTGAAGATACTGGTGACGAGGCGGCCTTGGTCAACGGGTTTGGTTCCTTGTCGACTGTGATGAGGAGGGATTCCTTGTCGGTTTGAAGCCCCGCGATTTCCGCCGCTTGTCCGTCGATCGTGCTTGCTTGACCCTCAACAGTACCCTCTAGCCTGACTATCATCGACTTCATGTCCAAGGTGATGGTACGACTCCTGCGCATATAATCGGCGTGAAAAGCTTTCACCACATCCATACCTCCCGCACTAGCGATACAATCAATCTCATCATCTTTCTCTCCATATTGTCTCTAGGCTTTCTCGAAACCTCCAGTTTGCTGAAATCCTCTAGATCCTTGTGATCCGCGAACGAAGGCTCGAATACGATGCTCACACCAGGCTGCATACAGATTCGCGCAAGGTCAGAAGCGGAGATGCGGATGTTAATGACTTGGGAGAGACGGGGGGATAGCTGTCTGCCGGCGCAGAGCGACGTGGAGCATGTTTGCGACGGTGAAGCGAGTGTGGGGATAACACCCTTGGAAGGGAGATCTCCTCAGCGTCACCCTCGGTGTGTTGGGTGAAGCAGTTCAGGAATGAATTAATCTCACAATGCTCCATGTTGGCGATGCCCCGCACGGCAGACTCGGGGGTCTCTGTCCATAGATCTATAAACCGGTCAGATAACAATTTCCAAAGCCACACTTAGCATAGACCGGTCGAAGGCCAGACTGACCGCTTAGGAACACTGAGCGAAGCTTCCTGTTGGGCTTGCCTTGGATCTGTCCCCCGGAAACAGGAGATGCATCAATTCTGACGATACTGATGTCGATACCTACTTAATTAAGTAGCTTAGTTTTAGTTTGTCTCGTGCTCAGACTCCAGTAGGCTGCCACTCGTACCTCATTTTATCACAGGAGAGCAAGCTTGCGAGCGCAGGTAACGAGAGGCTAGAGACAAGACAACTTGAAAGCCTCATCTCATCAACCCAATCAACTCTACAATCATCGCCTTCTTTTGTTAATCTTGTCATTTCTTCTCTTTTTAGTAGTCTCTTCATTCAGATAGCTACGGATTGCGTTCCTGCTCTTTCCTAGGCTTCCATTTCCCCGTTCATCACCAGGCAGAGAATCAGCGGGAATGAGCAATTGGCTTGTGTGGTATTGAATAACTATGTATATTTAGAAGATTATAGGCTTGTTGCTGACGTAACTACTCGCTCTAACTGCATGGTATGTTGAATTTTAACGTGAGGGGGCAAGCGGAAATGGGAATGGATGTGCAAAAGGATTTCACGGAACTGCAACAAAATCTACTACAAAGACGACGCGACCATTAGATATACTTCCTAAAACGCTCTTATGCAAAAAATTCATCTTATTCATAGGTAGCACCGCACTCTCTGTTAAGCACGAGGCCCTAGTCCATCCGGACAGAATTGTCAAGATTATTGTCATGATGCCCTCGGGTTGTGTATAGTTATACACATAAACCCCTGTGCGAGACTTCACTGTGTCCCAGAACGTCTTTTTTTTTGATGTGGGCGTTTACAACTGTACCGGGCAGACCTACCACATTTACTTACTTGGTGGTAAGGCACTGTACTAAAGTCATGGAAATGTGACTGGGCCGTACGTGAGCCATGAGTTCTTGTAGTAGCTTACTTGGTCAGTGCATTAGTACCGTCACTGCCTCCCTCGAGGAAGCGTGCAAGGACTTGTTCGGGGCGGAGACGCCAGACGTCAAGGTAGCGCGAGCACCTGGACCAACCGCTGTCGTGGCTATAATGCGCAGCAGCGTTTGTTGCAATCGGAGAAAGGACAGGTTGTCCAGAACAAGCAAGGCATTACCTAACGCTGTCTTACAAGAGCACCGGTTGTTGCATCCATTCTTCCTTCGCGGTTTTCTCTAAACTATGCGAGCGTCCCCAATGTCTATTGCCCACTCTACCATCACTATCGTTTTCTAAGACACCCACATGTACACCTACACCAATGCCAACACTCACTCCCTCTAGAGGCTTGACCTACCCACTCCAGCCATCTGTATACGCCCTAGCATCCTGCGAAAGCAATAGTCGCCGGTGCGAGGGACTAATATATCGGCAGGGATAGCCGTATACATCGGTGGCGACATGTTCGTGACCGCTCCCCACTGTTGGATGGAAATTCTCTGACTCTTTTGTAAGTTCGATCATCTCCAACCTCAATTCTGGAGTAATGATCAACTGAAAAAACTGCACATTCCCAAGGCGATTACCTTCTCCGTACGTTGCATCGTTTGAAGTCAGGCGTCTTTCAGTTTTTTTTATGGAGAGGAAATTTTTAAGAACAAGACCTACATCTCAAAAAAGTAGCAGAAGTAGAAATAGCAACTGAAGGTTTTGCTGGTAATCAACCATCGGAAGTCAGATATCATCATTTATGATATCAATCCAAATGCCCAGATGCTCCGAAGAGCAATTCTTTGGACGATGAGATACTAGAGTTAGATTCAAGACCGTTTGATTTCCACAAAGGTAATTCTGGGCCTCTGGTAGTGGACAAACTAATCGGGTTACCGACAGTTTGCCGGTAATACTTGGGTCAATGGTGAATGGGCTAGTTGGAGCGGTACGTATCTATCATTGTCTGCCATGTGTCGGGAGATTCGTTGCTTACGTATGTTGGCTGTTTGGCGGTCGCGCAGTGGAGGTTGCGACTGTAATTCGCGTGTTTCCTTTTTCTTTTTGTGCAATCGGGCAGTGCTTCTCTACTTGTGCAGTAGTTGTACCTGTCAATTCTCAGGCAGGAGTACTGGTATCATGGCTTTCTTTAAAGAAAAAGTGTGTTACATACGTGCAAACCTTTGCTCTCAACTACTGCAATTATAGCCTGTTGTTCACAAAACCACTATGGGTGACGCTCTACCGAGATATGTTCTAGTAGCCCTAAATCCTATGCATACATTGAGAGAACCTTGTGTGAGAAATCTCATACAAAAATTCTAACATCGTGGATGAACGTTAGTAGGGTTAGGGGAGCCAGCTGGGTAATTGAGATGAGGTATCTACAAAGCCCTGAAGCTATTTATAAATACCTAAGTAGTTACTCTTATTAACCAGTTTTCCACCGAGTTCTCAAAGTCGGTTCACCGCGAAGCAAAATGAAAAGTTTGGTATATGAGAGCACTATTTGCCCCCAAAGCACTGAGAAAAACATTATTCGGTGAAATCATATATATGCAGAAAAAACGTATGCTAGAGATGGGCTGCTGACGCTAAGCTAGAGCCTGCCGGCGCCGTCCGTTGCAGTGCTTTCTCATGATAGTTGGAGATATGTATATTCCTACCTGAAGCTTCTTGGCACATTCTATCTAAGTAACCACGACTTAATGGAACCATCAGATTCCTTAGAAGAATGTAAGTGGAGAGCAGTTGTATTCATGAACCGTCCGGAGCGATGAACATTATCCCATCCTCAACGTTCCACAACTACATCTACCCGCATTGCCATCCAGAAACGCGTGAATAGTAGCAAAAACAAGCCAATAGCAAGAACGAAACCATCAGAATGGCGAATATACCGGAAACAGACCCTGCACATCGGGAATTGTCAGAAAAGTACGAGAAGCAACGGAACTCTGGAAATCACACCCCTCTCAACGCTTAGTATTGTCACCAGAAATCAGTGCTACGTATGTGTTCCGTACGATATGCGACCTGTGGACGGTCGCGAACTGGAGTGTCCGGTTTGTGAATTGGCGTAGGTTCACAAACAGGACACCATATGCGACCGCCAACAAGTAATCTTAGCAATTCACACTCTATAAAAGTCACACTGGCAGTGCTGTTCCTTGGGCGGAAGTGATTGCGGTTAGGGGTGTATGTAGAGGGTAGTATTGATGAGGGGTCGAGGCTGCTCCACATAAAAATCAGACTTTTTCCCCCTCCTGGCTGAGCGCTGAGGGAATTTACAATCATGCAATGAGAACAAATGAGAGACAGGTGGCAGAGTACTACGTGGGCGGTGAATGTGTTTTATAGCGTTTATTTCATCTGTAAGCTTGAACTCAAGTCTCTGAGTTTTGTATATTAATAGATATGAAAGCCTGCTCAAGACAGAAAGTACTTAGTGGGGTCGCATATGGGCTTCCAGTTTACGAACGGGACATGGATCGCAAACTGGTTCGCGAGCGGGCATGGGTCGCATATCGTACGGAACATATGCAATGATAGCTTCTGCTGCTTTACCCAAATAAAGTATAAATCCCTATCATGCTTAACAAGGTGTACCGCCCGTGTCCTCCACCCATGCTCATATTTCAAGGCCGAGCTTCTGACTTTGTAGCTGCCAATTAACCCCCCAACTTACTCGTTTAGTTTGTTGATAGCGTTCTTCGTTCTTGCTTCTGACGAAACTGCGGCACTATATGGGCGTTCAGCCAGTTTTTATAGCAGCTTGTTAGTTTCATTGACAGACGAGACGTATGAGTCAAGGCCAAGGGTGCCAGAGCCTTTCGGGGTGAACGCCGTTGAAGATATGCTAGCTCAGGTCTAGCCCGATAGGTTCTCCACCAACGTCATCACCACGACTCTGAGAGATCTAGATATGTGTGAGCTGAGATCTGAATTGAAGAAACGAGACGTTACATAGGGTCTAACACGACTGTCCAGCAACGGCAGTTGTGGGCGCCATGGCTCCTCTCTGACTTCATGTACCATTGAGTAGATACTTAACCCCCTAGAGAAGAACGCTCCATTGCTGTTCCACATCCCAATAAACGAGGCTAATGTAGGCGCAAAAAAGTATTACGACATCGACAGGACTCGAACCTGCGCGGGCGAACCCAAGAGATTTCTAATCTCTCTCCTTAACCACTCGGACACAATGCCTTTATGATACAAGGATTGCGTTTTTGCTTATATAATTCTTTAAGCTATGCCTAAAGACAATCTCTAAGGGGTGTGTTAGGTAGGCTCGAGTTATCGTTAAATATTTCCCAAGGGTGAGACTTGGTATTAGGCATGTTCAATGTAAATATTGTCGCTGTGAAGCAATTGCAGCGTCGCTCATAACCTGTCACTCTTGTATCACATTGCAGACCGGCGACGAAAACAATCAACCGGTAATGAGGCGCAGTTGGCGTCTAACATTCATCGCCCCTCCATCTTAAGCATTCTCTCCTCTACCCACAACACGAAGTAGACAAACACTACCACCAACATGGGCAACATCGTTTCTGCAAGAGCAGGCAACACATCTACTACAGCCGATCCACCAGGTTTGTATCTCCATTCACAGTAGCGCAGGGTTCATTCGCGTTTAACGTATCCCAGGAGTGTTCACCCTCTACATCCCGCCCATCGGAATGCCCATGAAGATCAAACTATCCACCTCCTACAGCCTGCCCTTGCCCATTCAGAGGAGCAGAGTTTGTATTCCATCCCTAACCGCCTTCGTCGCTAACAACTCCAGGACCTCAACTCAACGATTACGCAACTTGTCTCCGATGTTGCATCCAAGACCAAGAAACACAGTGATCGCTATCCTACAGAGAACGACTGGGCGCTTGTCGACATCACCAAGCGAACATGGATAAAGGGTGGACCCTCTGTGCAAGAGTATATTGAGTCGGGCGCGACTTATATAGTGCTTTCAGCACAAGGGGTTTCTGAGTTCCAACTCAACGACGGTGGAGGGAAAGATGGTAACGAGGAGCGGGTGCGGAAGTGGATAAATGATATGTTTAGTAAGGATGGCGATTTTATGACGCCTGGTAGTAGTGATGACGGGACGTTTATCGGGGCGACGTAGGAGATGTGATTGGAAGATACGATGTCAATAAGTGATTACCTACTTTCGATCAGATGCTGCGGGTAATAACTTGTGGAGCAAGTGAGTTGCATATTTTTTGGCACAGTGAAGACGTGTGTATTCCAGACGATCCATTTCCACTTAGTCACTCCCATGCACAAAATACAAGTGCCTCTAAAGTAGCCTGGTGACTTCGTAGTCCACTTCACCTACTACCCGGTGGATGTGTGAATATTATAGCGTCAGACGTTACGGGTCATAGAGCGCCGTATAGTAGGAATAAACAACGCTTTTGTTACAGCCACAGCAAGGTCGTATGGGGTATGAATCTTCTGTTGTCACATCACGGTCCTAGTTTGTTGAAAATGGTATTGCGTAACCTCTTGAGGTTGATTGATACCTATCTACACCTGGTATGAATGTCCCCAAATCTCGGTCACAGAGCTTCTAAGAATAAAAAGGTGTCATAACGGGCTCCGTCAGTAATAAAATATTGTTACAATTGAAAGTCCGTCCGAAGCATCAGGTCAATACAGTAATGTTCGCGCCGCCCAGTTAGATCCCAAAGTCTACGAGTGCTATCTACGCTTGTTAAATAATGGACCCACACAGAGCTTGTTTCGACCAAAAGCAAACATGATGAATTTGAATGCCCAGGATTATGCGGTCGCCTAACCGAAAATGCTGTTGTTAGTACATCTTCACTTGTTGTCACTCTTGTGCCACATCTTCGACCGGCGACGATTACGAGTCATGCGGCACGAAGATGACACGACATCAGACACTCATCGACCTTCTCCACCGTTCTCCCTTGCCCAAGATACACCAGGCACAACTACAAAAATGGGCAACGACAACTCTACTGAGAATCCGCCAGGTTTGCGCCCTCCATTACCCATATCATCGGATCTATTCGTCCCTTACGTCTCCAGGCAGATTCACCCTCTATATCCCACCCTTCAAAATACCCATGGATATCAAACTCGAGCGAAGAAGGGTTCATAGCTAATCCAACCTGTCTAAACCGCTCTCTAATAACCCCAGGATCTCAACTCGACGATAGAATCGCTTCTTGCCTCGATCGTATCCAAGACCCCCACCAACCGCAACGATCGCTACCCTACAAACAAAGACTGGCTTCTTATCGACATCACCAGCGGGAAGGACAAACGAAAGCTGGTCCACGGATCCGTGGCGCAGGATTATATTGAGAAAGACGCAACGTATTTGGTTCTTTCGACAAAAGGGGTGGCAGAATTCGGTGACGATGGAGACATTGATGGTAGTGCAGAACGTGTGCAGAAGTGGATGAATGATTTGCTGAGTGATAGTGGCGCTTTTGTGACGCCTGGTAGTAGTGAGAGTGGGGCATACGATTTCAAGAAATACAACATCGAGAAGTGAGTTGTATATTTATTTTTGGGCACAATGAAAGCTAGTGTGTTAATCGACGTATTTTTATTCTACTATTCTCGACTTGATGAGGATATATGCGAGTCAAGAAATTCAATGTTCGTTGTTACATGTGTACCTGCATCGTGAGCCTCACTGCTCAGGTCCGTTTGATATGCAGTGCAAACGGATATGCAAACGGATATAGATATGGAGACGAATATGGATATGGATATGGGAGTCAAGTCTGTATATATACGGGCCTTCGGGTCTCGAGAGATCAGTCAATCAACAAGTCTAAGAAGCATCCAAAGTAACATTCGTTTCTCTCATCCGAGCGAGTGATCCGTTATGCAGAAGTGTAATTCACCACTATCCCTAGGTTCCGGGTTTGAAATGACGGTCCGAGAAAGCTCGGCGAGTGCTTAGTGGTTTGACGGGGCACCAATAAAACAGGATGCTGGTTGTACTCTGCAAGTCAGCAGCAGTGCATATGGATGTTGCCTATGATTGGCCTGCCATATGCATACGATCGAGTCACCTCATCGGTCACCTCATCGGTCACCACAAGCTTCTCCACCTCCATCGCAATCAACTAGTACTGGCACAAACCCCCGCCAACACTTCAAGATGGGCCTTTTTTACCACAGATGTAAAGATCGATATATCCGCAGATGCAAAGACTGGATCGAGCATCCGCGTCCTTGGATGCACAGAGAGTTCAATATACCACCGAGCTGTAATTGCGGCCCGGTTCCCACGGAGCACACAAGCGTGCTCATACCTATCCTAATCCTGCTACTGCTCGGTCTCGCTACCGCATACGTTTACAAAGTCCGGAAACATTCTTCACCGAAGATGCTCACCCTCTATATCCCACCCCATAAGATCCCATATGAGCTTAGCATTTCAAATGTAAGTTGCGTCTTGTCTCGCTCCTCCCCACTCCAGTATATTTTACTAAATATCCTGCTCACCCCAGGAATTGCCGCTGGATGTCAGAATCACGAAGATGTTGACGGGCGACGCACCTTTACCTTTACATCCACTCTACGCCTCTCCTCTGCGCTGGGTCCTTTATAACACGAGTACCAAGAAAATGGTGCACCCGTCCACCGTCAACGACACGTCTGACGGTGGCGTGTACCTGTGCGTGTCGTCAAAAGGGGCCGAGAGGTTTGCAAAATCAGAGGTTGGCACGGAGATTAGAGAGTGGATTGACGAGGTTGCCGGGGAGGAGGTGTTCACCCCCACCGGAAGCATGAGTGGGTATACTAGTGGGTATGAGTATAATGGGGAGTAATGGAGGTGTATGGTTTTATTTTGAATTTTCGTGGTCAGGTGTAGACACTATCGATAATGAATACTCCCCTTGGTTAGATTCAGTGTACTTTCTATCATCGTTTCCTGAGTTGTGACGAAACAGCAGTCTTGAAACCTGTGGTAATCAACTCTTTTGCTATGCTCTTGACTTTACCAAGTCGCCGCAATCAATCCTGCATCGTGATACCAGTCCTAATTCCGCTCGCCCACAAAGACCTGTCAAATCATGGAATACAAGAGTTGACAGCCTAGCTTAATTGGCAGAGACCATGTTGTAAACGCCAGACAGGTGCTGTAAATGTCAGGTTCAAAACCTGCATTAACCGTTATTCTTCCGTAGATTGTGGTGCTATAAACACTTGAAGTCACCGGCTCGAAACCTGTGATAATCATTTATTTTGCTACCTATGCTCTTGTCCTACTGTAGGACTTATTATACTGGTCTCTCTGTTTTGTCTTCTTTCATACCGCCACTCTTCTCCAAAGTACGCCCGCATGAGGGTCAGGCCCAATAGCCTTGTCACTACATACGGTGGTTATTCTACAATCCTGTGAAAGAATATAACGTACAAGAGCTAAACGCTAGCTAGCTTAGTTACCAGAGCATAGTACTTTAAACGCCAGGTAGATACTGTAAACACCGAAAGTTACTAGCTCGAAACCTGTGGGGATCACTCTTTTATCACTACTAGCTTCGCTACTTTCTTTATCCTGTTATTCCTCTTCAGAACATACTTACAGGACAGAAATATGCGATTCCTCACGTGCGGTGGTGATCTCGCGATCTCTCTATAGGATAAGCGCCACACGCCCAAGTCCGCTCTCTTTAACAACCCACCAAAGCATGGAATATACAAGAGCTGACCGTTTAGCTTAGTTGGTGCTTTAAACGCTAGAGGGCTACAACCCCAGGTGCTGTAAGCACCCTGTGCAGGTTCGAAACTTGTGGTAATCACTTTTGCAATCTGCACTCTTGTCCTGCTGTAGAGCCTACATACCAGGCTGGTTTCGAAAACCTGCAGCTGCATTGATCATCATTCAGCGGTACTTAGTATGGTGCTGTATATACTTGAAATTTCAGGCTCGAAACCTATAGCAATGACTCTTTTGATGTTCTCTTGCCCTTTGCCAGTTATCCCTCTTTGCTCTGCCAGAGTATGCCTACAAACTAGATACATACGATTACTTGATGTGGGAGGTAACCTTCTCAGCATGGTTTGATAGCCAATAGAGTTACCTTAAGAGCAATCCGACACACAAAAGCTGGGCGTTAGCTTAGCCGGCGCTTCTTACGCCCAGCTGCAGGTATTGTAAACATCCGAAGTCCAAGGCTCGAACCTACGGTAATCACTTTTTTAATATTCTTGTCCTATGTTATACTAACCACACCGTCTGACCTGTTTATACCTACGCTGCAGGATAGAAATACAGTCAATTTTCTCTCAGTAGGATTATGATCTCGAATTTCACGGTCTAATAGAGTAGAGAAGGTAAGGTCACATGAGCCTTAGCTAGTGCTTTAAACACCCATAGTCCACCAACGCCACCAATCACCAACATCTTTACACCCGCAATCGCAACTGAGCTGTTGAGACCTGATAATCTCAGATCTACAAATTACCAAATCTCGTCATAGAAAGGCATTGTGTCCGAGTGGTTAAGGAGAGAGATTAGAAATCTCTTGGGTTCGCCCGCGCAGGTTCGAGTCCTGTCGATGTCGCCATCTTCTTTTGATTCTCGCTCCAATGAACTTTTTGATGACCGTAACGAGCACCCGTTTTGCACAAGAACCCGTCCATCCATAGCTCTTCAACCCCAACAGCCATTCCGATTCACCACCGGTCCGTTTCCCCGTAGCATCCTCCCATCCATTCGCGCTATGTATCATACACCCGTACCCCCCTCCCCCTCTCCCGCTACCTCTCCTCCCTCCTCGTAACCTCCTCAAGTTTACTCCCCAACTTAACAACACTAAACTTAATCATCCTCGGATCCAGACCGAGCACATCCCTGAGCCCCTTCTGCGTCTCGGGATTGCTGTCAAAGCGCATGAGGAAGTAGTGTCCGCGGTCGTAATATGTTTGATGTTTCCGCACGCGTCTGGGAAGGAGCTGTTGATTCCAGTTCTTGATGCTGCGTACCACCCCGCCGCCGTTGAGGACTGCCATGCCACACGTTTTTGCGATTTCGCGAACCTCCGCGAGGGAGTTTGGGCGGACCTAGAGTGGGGTTAGCGGGAGCAATGGGAGGGGGGAGGGGAGGTACGCAGGCTATTAGTTCGTAAAGCATTTTGTGGGTTCGGAGGTGGTGGCGAGGCGGGAACGGAAGTGAGGCTAAAAATTATTGCGGAGTTACCCGGATGGTCATTGATTATCACGCGGTGTGCCGAAGTGCACGTCATCGGCAGGAATGAGCGAACATGAATAGATGGATGGATGGGCTTTGTTTACCCGTGAATAGATGGTATGAAACAGAGTGAATAGTTCTAAGTAGCTTTCCCTCTTAATGCACGAAACGATTTCAAAGCTTGCTCGCACCACCATATAAGAATCAGAACACAACCATATTCCATTCATGTTCAAAAGCCTAAAGAAACTAGTATACATAATCTCATATTCGGAAGACATTGCTTATCAGAGCGCCAGAATTTCCATCCCATAGTACTAATGCAAATTTGAACCACGCGAAAGCCGAAATCATAATAAATCATAACCCGTAACCCATAACCGCATGGAAAATTTAGTGCCTGTGAAGCTTCTCTGTACAAAAGTCAGCAACTTATTCTCAATATTCGGGTGGTAGGAAAAACAAAATAACGAACCCTTGATTCTCTCTCCAATGCTCGGCTTATGGCTGCTGCTACCAGCAGTGTCGGTTCCCAAGCTTGGTTTACCTGGGGTGGTACTGTGGGTCTTGTCCTTGACGTCGACACCGTGATGAACTCCTTGCTGATCCAAGAGACGACTATATCCGGATTAGTACAAAAGAGGTGAAATAGAAATGGAGGTAACATACTCAGCCTCTCTACCTGCTCCAGGAGCGGCAGCATTAAAGTCTCCACCGTCGGCGACAACACCGGAGCTCTTCACATACTGCGTGCCAGTTCCTTCACCTGTACCCGGGCCGCTCGGCAACTTCTCGCCGCTTGGGTGAGTCTTCGGTCCATTGCTCTCTGGATGTCCCTCAACAAGTGGGATGCTCTTTCTATGGCCAGACTCTCCGAGTCCAACTTTGTGGCCAGTAGATGTCGGGGGCTCATCCATGGGACGGGGTGCACCTTGCTGTTTCTGGTGAGGGCTGGTGCCTGACGACGGGTCTGCACCAACAGAAGGCACAGCCTGGGCTCCAGGCCCGCCAGCTACAGAACCAGTGAGGGTGCTGGGGTCGTCGGATCCAGAACCGCCAACAGTTGACTTTCCGGCAGATGTGTCGTTTCCGGCTTTAGACGTAAGTCCTGCGGAGCTGGATGGCTCGCCTGGACGTTCGCTGGTTGAAATGCCCTGGAAAGGACTGTTGTCGCCGGTGGAGGTGTCGATTTTGACCTCAGTGTAGGTAGGGTCTTTGGGAGCATCAACGGAACAGACGTCGCCAGGGTCGGCGCTCGAGTAACCCGAGGTGGTATTATCGCGGTGGTCACGGTCAGACTCCACACGAGGATCAACCTTGTTGGCAATGTCCGATGAATGTGGTCCATCATTGGTAGATCCAGTAGCTAAACTAGAAGCTGCCATCAAGCCGCCCTTGGAATGATCGTGTCGTGAACCAGAAGAAGTATCACTGGGGTAGACCTCTGTACGCTCGCTTCTGAAGGGATTGTTGCTGCCAATAGTAGCACCGGTGGAGTGGTCGTTCGAGTGGGAAGAAGTAGTGGTGGCTCCACGATGGTCGCGGTCAGAATCTACACGAGGATCGAGTTTGTTGGCAATATTGCTCTGGTGAGGGCCGGCGTTGTCATGAGCAGAACTAGAGGTGATATTGTCTCTATCGCCAGTCAAGTCACCCTGCGAAGCAAGGCCAGGGAGAGTGTTAGTTGTTGTAGTGATTGGGTAGTCGTCCCTATGGGAGGTCGATTCATGGCTTGTTAAATCCGTAGAACGGTCGTTATTGCTATCAGAGGAGATCGTATCACGGCCACCAGTCAATCCAGTCTTCGCAGTATAAGTGTCGGAGGTGCCGCTTGCAAACCCCGATCCACTCTCAAACGCCGAAGATTCTGTACCGCCGGTATGCCTCATAGGGGTCGACGGACTATTGAGCTGGTATTTGCCGGTCGAAGACTCGTCGCGTGGGTAGTCCGAAGCAACAGAATCACCAGTGGTCCTCGAGGTATCTCCAGCTCGCTGGGTGTGTCCGGTCTCAGAACCAGTGACGGTTCCATCTCGATTCGTGCTCTCGCCCCGAATAGCCTTACTGACAGTGCCCGCAGCGGCGGAAGCAAAATGGGTGATTTTTTCCATATTATCGAGTGATAAGATATGTATGAACGGGTGTGGTTATGTGTGTGCTGAAGGGTAGAGATAAATTTGCAGTTTTGACTTTCTTGGAATCGTAGATGATGTAGAGTACGTGGATAGAGAAAGGGAATGCTTCTTATATTTGGTATTTCTCCGTGGGTTGTGCTTCGACTAGACTATACGTCATCCCAACCCAACACCAGGATTTCTGACCAGTGACGACAACAAAAAAAAAATTTGGCACAAAGAGAAAAGATCGCCGCACAAAATGATGCGTTCCGCTCAACGTTCCAAGGTAGACGCCTTTCAGAGGTAAGTAACTGGATACGCGAAAAGGTGGTTAGGGTTATGGATCTCAAGCATTGCACTGCCGCCCCACTATCCCTCAAGTTTAGTTAATAAAAACACTATAAGCGCAGTAAGTGGCGCTGTCTATTTAAGTACTTGTAGGACCCTACGTGAAAATGAGGCTATTTGGGTAGTCTGTAGACGGCTCTTGGTCGCTGGTGCTAGCCCGCCAGCGATAAAGGCCGGATGACAGACTACTATTTGGGATCGAATTCACCAAGACGAAAGGGTAGGTACGTATACAGATACTGAGGAAGGCGATCCAAAATATAAAAGTGAAAAGATTTCCTAAGTAACAAAAATTCAAAGAAAATACTACATTGTGTTTCGGCGATGCCGAGTGGGGCTGATAAGAGCTTCTAAAACTTTGCGGAGCCTTTTCCTGAATATGTCAAGTATATCATGTCGGATATCCTCTGGAAGGGCGGTAGGAAATCCACACGGCAGCATCATTGAATGATTCGCCACTCGTTGTATCTTTGTAGACTTCGGCAGCAGTTCCAGCTCGGTAATGATCTCGGTACAAGCTGGACAGAGTCGACTAGTTGGCGATATGTAATCGTAAGCACCCTTAATTGATTCGTAGAGCTGATCAGAGACTCCGTCCTGTAAATTCGTTAGTCAGAAGAAAACACACACAGCTTCAACGGAGCTCTTACAGGTTTCATCCCGATTTTGGAAAGGATATAGAGACAAGCCAGTTCAGCCTCAGAGTGGACGTTATTCTTGAATTTCCAATAGTTGAAGCGGAATGCATGAAGTTCGTCGTGAGTTGCTGCCTTGCTGAAATCTCGCAAGGCCTGTATAATCTGTTGACACTTCGCGGGATCTTTGGGAAATAAGGTCAAGACGACGTCCTGCCATGGCATCATATCCGATGATGTACCCGAGTATTGTATGACTTGACAAGTCAAGCTCACTCCACTCCACACTTTTCGAGTGTAGGAAAAGCTCAGAGCGTTCTTGACCGGCCACGAGATTAGACGCAGCCAAATAAGGTACTTTTGCTCGTCGATTTCGTAAGGGTCAACGATGCCTGGCGCTACTTTCGTGGTGTATTCCACCGGATTCACAGCCCCGATCATAGCTATAAGGAGTTCACCTTCGGGACCGTCGACACTGATCTCGGTTTGATATCTATAGATTAGTGACTGGATATATCCCGTAAAGAACCATTCAAAAAATGACGAGTTCCATGAAACGTGGTCAAAGACGCAAGACCAATACCAAGCCTTCTCGAGTACAGCTTCGAACTGCGCTCTGGGAGGTGGTACCTCGAGATCACGCAACTGCTGTAGCTTTTCAGACGTCTGTCCAAGAAGATCAAGAGCATCCAAGATAACGCTAGTAAGTTCCTTCAAGAGTGGACCATCTTCTTCCGGCAGATAGTCTTCCTGGACTACCTCCCAGGACAACAAACAAGACAACAACGGATAACCCGGATCTTTCGAGCACCCTTTGACAAAGATTTTGATCAGATGTAAGTCCTGCTGCTCGAGGCCTGGGTTCCTGTTGTCAGGGCATAATTCCGCTGAGCTGTCGAATTTGCACCACTCCCTAAGCTTTCGCAAAGTTGCAGTGATGTCTTGATTCTGGAACCTTTCTGCGAATTTCGTAGTGGATTGAGCGAGCGCATATTTGCCTAAGTTTGTCCATGGAATGGAAAGATACGGATCCTTGGCTTCATGTTGCTGGCACTTGTAGATCAGCTGGGCAATAGTCTGTATATGTGCCTCGAAGGAGATGTTCCTAGAGGCCCGGTCAACCTTCATACTTATTGCAGTGAGTGGATTAATATTAAATCACTTACCAGCTATTGAGAATGTAGGCCACGATATCCTCTCCAACATCAACAGTAGGAATTGGCAGTAGATCCGCCAACGGTCCATTGAACTTATCAAGCGGTCTGGCTCGGTGTTAAAACTATCTATTGTAATAGGGAAGGGATAATGCACGTACTCGTCTTGAGCGTCTTGATCTTTAGCAAGCGCAGTAGAACTCACGAACAACGTCATTCCCTTGCCAGTTCGCTTGGCCATAATGGCGACTTCACCGCCAGTACGATCCATCAAAGCACCAACAGAAGCCATCGTCTTGAGGTAAAACCTGCTGTATTCTGAAGGGTTCCAGTGGTTTTCAAGATCATACTCACCACGGGACAACAGGTTCAGCATCGCAGTGACAGTGCGAAACTCCATGTCATCTCGATAGAACGAGCTCAATTCTTCCAGAATCGGCTGGTCTGTGTCGCCCGCTTCTCTGCTAGACATACTTTATCTGTGGATGGGTTGGGGGATGAAAGTGACGATGTTTCGTTGCTTCGATGATTGCAGTGAAGCAGGGAATGGATGAAGACAGAACACCAAGCACAGTGAACGATTTTGTCTGTGGGGGATCGTGACTGTCTCCTTGTAATCATGTGGACACTTTCCCATTCTTCCGTGGGAATCCATCAGACTGCCGAGCAGAATCTTAACAGGGTCTTCTTAAACGCTTGCATAGATTATCACTCGGGTACATTATGAAGCTCACTGTTACGATATGAGGAGAACCGTGTGCATAGACTTAAGGTACAGAGAAGAGAGAAGGAGAAAGACTCGATATACAAGAGGCATCAGCCCCGGCTACAGTGGCCTTGTATCAGATCTGTAACACCGGTCCATGTACATATGTAACACTTACTAAGTGCGAGCGTGACTTTCAATGCAACTTGTACAAGTGAAAGTTTCCCAAATCGTTCTATACACCACATTACATAATGCCAGTCTTTCAGACTATCTTAGATTATTGGGGTGTTTATGATAATGGTTAATATATCCGTGGAGTGGTAGGTCAACCAGGTTTAGTGCTCAATCCTTCTGCTATACGTTAACTTCTCTAGACAGCTGTAGCCCGAGGAATTTGCGATTCGCCTAACGATTTCCCAAGTAGTTAGTTGACTGGACCGGTTAGTAAAGAGAGCTATCATATGGCCAGGGTACTCGAGACGGGACCTTATTCTGACGAAACGAGATATCCTGGGTACTCCTTGCTGATGATATATGACCCAACGGTACACACTAGCTCATTTTGGGGATCCTTTTTAGCGTTGCGCTGCTACACATCCCAATTCATCTACCTAAACTTGAGTTTACTTTCCGGACTCAACCGGAGATTGAAGGATGGGAACTGACAGTGGATAGGAACAGCGTGTTTAACTCCCAGACGATCTGGCGATGCAGCCCGGCGAGCGATATCAAGACGAGCCGGCTCAGGCCTACTCGCGTAATTGTGGGGTGAAATGATTTGCGTGCATTCCCCTGTTTGTCATATGCATACGAAGAATCGAATACCGAAGATGAGCAACATATCGACTACAGTGCGTTGAGGAGCTGCCCCGGCCCAAGAAACTCCACGACATCATACAAATCCAGAATCTCAATTGAAGCAATCATGGCTAAGACTCTTACATGGTAAACGATGAGCAAAATCCTCCCTAGAGCCGTTGGCTGCCTTTGACCATTTCCGATCTAGCATTTTCGGATCGTCATATCTGCAGAAGTTTTGGAACTCATAAACGAAAGCCACAAGTGTCATTCCCTCTGGACAGGTTGCCAGACAACGAGTGATTTCTTTCGAAAGAATTACAGGCGAGTTTCAAGGTATAAGAGCTCGAAAGCTGCGAGTTTTGTTGATATGCATCTGGTCGGTAACTTTGCTCAAACCTATGCTCGTTGCTGGATGGTAGTGTAATCTATAGGCCATGGGGTTATGAAGAGTTCTGGGTGAATAGAGAGAACTTTTTACAGCTTAACACCTGCAATGTTCCTTTAATGAACTCATGAAATGATGGAACCGCCACTGAAGTTCGGAGTGGCGGCTCAGGGTTGAGGGCTCAGGGTTTTGAGGTTCATAATGAGGGGCTGGGATCCGCGCTGGCAGGATCCCTGTTACGCGATTAGCACTTTATTCCAAAACCGGAAAACATTATTTACGCGGTGTGAAACTGAAACTTACTCGCGCGATCCACCACAAACAATCAATCGTACCCCTCCCACTCGCTCTCTCATCCTCTCTCACCCTCTCACACCTCCACATTCATTCATCGTCATGTCTCTTTCACTCCCCAATAATGAAAATGCAGTTTCGTTCCTGCCATCGCCGCCTGGTGCGAAAACACCCTCTTCGAATCCTGTCCACGCATTTTTTACACCGCGTCGTCCACTATCCTCCATTGGCCTGAACTCGCGCTCCTCCCGCGTTCACCTCCTCTCACCTGAAGAGTCTCCATCTCGAAGATGTAGCAAGCGAGTACGCTTAAGTCCGTCATCGTCGTTCTCGAGGGATCCGCCTAGTTCTCCAATTCGGTGTACCGAATCATATATAGAACCGGAGTTAACGTTGGTTGAGTCTCGCAAGCGGATTCAACCGTCTATGCAACAGAGATTGTTTATGAGGAGTTTACATGGGGCGGGTTTTAGGAGAGGGTTTCATTACGCGGGTTAGTGTCTCCATGTTGTACGCGTATAGTAGCGTGAGAAATCTGACGCGTAAAGTAGACTGGTCCTCGGAAGCAATGACATTTTACTCACGCCCTGAAGACGCGCAACCTATACTGTCATGTGATGATCGCGGGGAGCAGTGTCTACCTTTCAGTACCATGGCCTGCAATCGGAGTTCCTTGGTAGCAGTTGGGGATGAGTCTGGATTGGTGCGATTGATCGAGTCCGCGAAAGACGAGAAGCCGGGATTTATAGTGCCTTATCTATCGTTTCAATGCCACGATAACGCTATCTTTGATATGTCATGGTCACCGGATGATCATCAGCTTGCAACCGCCTCCGGAGATCAATCATGTCGAATTTTCGATGTCACAAGACGGCAGCAACTGTTCATTCTCCGTCATCACCAAAACAGCGTCAAGCAGGTCTCTTACAATCCGCAGAATCCGCATATCCTAGCATCTAGCGCCCGCGATGGTATCCTCAACTTCTGGGATCTCCGAGTCTCCGGCACAAAGGCTTCAGAAGGCCGCGACATTGTTACTATCCTGCAACCAGTATGCTCTGTTTATGGCGGGCACCAAAGTGGGCGGAAGTCCAACTCTGTCACCGCAGTTGCCTGGCTTGACGAGCACAGGATTGCCACCGGCAGCGAGTGTGACGCAATAATAAAAACGTGGGATCTCCGCTCCAGCTACATCCGCCGCAAGAAACCTCTTCCAGTCGAATCCTCGGCACTACCACCTCAGCACTCATTACCAGCCCACCGCAACTTCGGCATAAATTCCCTCACCGTGTCACCCGACAACCAGCGCATTTACGCCGTCTGCAAAGACTCGAACGTCTATGCATACTCCACGAATCATCTTTCACAGGGCCCGATACATGCCTATAGCCATCCCCGCTTGCACGCAGAAACATTTTACGTCAAAAGTGATATCAGCCGCGATGGAAAATTCCTGTCCACTGGGTCCTCAGACGGTGTAGCAGTCGTGTTTCCCACAGACGAAAAGTACTTTGATAAATTAATTTCACCAAACTTCACCTACACGGCGGATTCACACCCGCTCGCAAAGCACATGAATGTTGGGAAAGGGGTGGCTTTGGTCCGCGGGCATGATAAAGAGGTTACGGACGTGACATGGACTATGGATGGAGACCTTGTCACGCTTTCGGACAACTATTATGCGCGGTGTTGGAGGCAAGGGGAGAAGGGAGAGGAGGTCGAATCGTTGAGGGATGGAGGCGAAGATGGAGGGAGGAGGTGGGGTTGGGGTTGGGCAGAGAAGGGAAATGGGCAGAGCGGGGAATCGTGATGCGGCATTTGTGCCGTGGGTTTTTTGTAAAGCGAGGTTTTATTTGTATCTTTTAATGGCGTTTTGAGGGCGTTGGTAGTCGTTGGGGCATTGGTGGATACCATAAGCAAGTAGATAGTATACAATACAGTAGATAGAAATAAACTAAGATTTGAAATCGCGGGTTCGGGCGGATATCGAGACTAGCAGTTCGGTAAGATTGTGTCATGGAAGAGCTTCGCTTCCTAGGTGACATCCCCAAGCGTCAATACTCAAGCCCATTCAGTTGTTCAGGAGCGAGTTCGAGTTCGAGTCTTCAAAATTGAGCAGTTTTAAGAAATCGTTCTTTGGCAGTGTTCAGTTGACCCAGAGATGACTGTAGGATATTCCAAAAACGTACTGTTACCACTGTTTTTGGAGTGTGCATCTGGATCCATGGATTTGGACGACCTCGAAGTCGATTTCCCGCAGCTATGAAATATCTAGAGCTACTTTTATATTTAAAACAGAGTTCACCGTTGCCAAGATGGGGTTAGGGTTACAAAACGCACTGATAAGATGAAAGCAATCTTGAAACACAGGCTAAGTGGGGAAAACTGCAGTTATCTTCATTTCGGTGCATTACTGGCATGGATTGGCTGGCGTGAGGGCTCAGTCGCGTGGGCGTAGGAGGAATCTTCTTTTTCAGGGGCTCATCTGAGATCGAGATGAGATGGTGGACTCACCCACTCCCAGATTCTCTCCGAAATAAACAATGCAGCTGCCATTTAATAGAAGCCCTGGAAGATCTAGGAGGCTGGCGTGTCTGTAGCTCCTGCTTAAAGTGAGCTCGATTACTGTTGCCCGAGGTACCGAGTGCTAAGTATTTTAGGAAACCCAGCGGACGGGTCATAGTGGTGAGGAGACACGGGGGAATTCTGGAAAGGGGATGCTTCCAGAGCGGGACTGTTCTCCTGCATTTCGCTCGAGAGGGAGAAGGAAGCTGCAGCTGAAATGGAAGAGAAACCCAAGAGGGGCAACCCGCTTTTCAGAAATAGAATAGAGCACACTACTGCTACTATTACTACTGTACTCTACATAAGTACTTAGAAGTAGACAATCCGTACTTGTATGTGTAGTACTTTTCGATGTTCGCCGAATAGAGTTGTTGAAATACGTTCTTTTTGTTGCTTCCATTCAGCCCACTACTCGCTCTCGCTCGCGATTCGCCAGTAACTCGCTTTGCACCCCTTGCCAGTGACCTTGGCGGTTATACTTTTTTACCTGGAGAAAGTTGTTGACAGCTCAAACTCCAAGCAAGACTAGAGTTCTACAGACCCCCGACAGTCAACCCTACGGGGCTCGATCTACATACATTACGACCATTTGTTGAGAAAGATAGCACTCGGGCAAGGTTCCCAGAGTACGAGTATCACGTTTGCACACAGCCACTACTACTACGACGGATACGATTGATTGTCGCCAACAGCAACCTAGAGTTCCTACTAAGTACTTATCTACACTGCATTACAGTAACAAGTTTATCACAACAGTCGATCTCCTGCGCAGGAACTCTACGTCAATGGGAAGATGTCACTGGAAGGATTGGATTCAGTGCAGCTGTCAGAGGCATTCGACAATGCACAAGCAGAGCCTGGTGGATGGTAAGGGACAATTCGCTCCTTATCCGACTACGACTGCGTTACAACGGCGCGCTCGAATCATCGCTTCTGGCTTTTGTTGTTGATTGGATGGAGCTCGAGGCTAAAACGTGGTGCGCGATGCAGGTTCTGGGTCAAATATATTACGCGCGACGAGGTAGAGCTGCTGAAGAAGGGGAATAATGGCGCAGGGGAGATGCGAGCAACTGCTCTGACGGAACCCGACGATCAACTGCTGTACGGGTTTATACGTTTTAGGCGGCGAAATGTGTTAGTGAAGTATGTTCCGAATGGGACATCGCGGGTTCTGAAAGGTGAGAATTCAATAGCGAAATTGCAGTTTATGGAGGGGAAGGGATAATTGGTGGTAGAGTGCTGACAGCGTTTTGGTGCTTCAGCGAGATCGCAGATTCACTTCCAGTTAATCACAGAACGTTTCTCGCCGCACGATAGCACAGTCACCATCTCATCACCCATAGACTTGAATGACTCGGTGCTTAACTCATCATGTTCGGCACACGTGGCGACGGCATCGATATCGTCGTCCAACAGCTCATTACGCCAGCGTCGACTAACGGATATTGCCGAGTCTGCAGATGAGGGGGGAGATGAATTGCCGGCCAAACACCGTAACAAGAACAACTACAACGGAAACGGAGCCGCCCACCCCTCCGGTGCAGAGGCAGAGGGGCAAGCAGCGGCCGGATCAACAGCACCAGGAAAAGAAAGCGCGTTTGCTACTACGACGATCGCTACGACCACGACGGCTAGCCAGAGCGGGGGACTGGCAGTGGTTGTCACTTCGCACGACACTGGTGTGTCAGACGAGGGTTCGGTTGGTGTACCTGCAATTCCAGACAGGGATCCGACCGCTTCCTCGTTATTTCTCTCAAAAGGAGATTTTCCCTCCACGACCCCATCAATCACAGAGCCACGACGAAAGTCAACCTCTTCCTCCTCCTCGAGGCCCTCCGCCTCTGATATCTATAACTATTATCCCTATGTACCTAAGGTCAAGCTTGGTCCGCGTCCTCATGTAGAGCCCCCCAAACGTCCTCACACCTCCAACGAGCGATCGAAGTCCTTTCAGCCTCCGGCAGAAGACCAGGAGCTTCGAGCCTCAGTTCCACGATCCGTTCATATTCCGCCAAGGAAATCCGCTTCGTCGTCCCGAAACGCTTCTACCCTCACTATCCACTTAATCCCTGAACCACAATTACCACCCTCGCCTACAACTCCGACGACCTCAATTTATTCCTTTTACTCGAGCACAACTTCAGTAAAGACAGTCTCAGACGGTCCAACGCCGGAGAAGCAACGGTTAATGAAAGCTCTGCAATTAAGGAGGCAGCAGCAAATGGCAGAACAAAAACAACAGGATATGGTTGATGACTCCAAATCATTGCTAATGGAGCCAATGAATTCAACACAATCGGAAGAGCCGACCCCTACAGTTTCTACGATGCCTGTCAAGGACAATAATTTCGATGCCATTGACCCTGTCGCAGCCGAACCCCTCCTTGCCAAACAGGAGACTGATGTCAACAAAGTCGAGGATTCTCAGACGGAAGCCTTCGATAACGACATTGCTGTTTCTCCAGTAGCATCGATTGATAGCAATAATAAGCTCGAAGGACCCAAGGAGTCAGAGAAATCGGACGAGATGGAGCCCTCGAAGGAAGAGTTGACGGATGATGAGCCACAAAAAGACGACGATGACTCGGTTGTAGAGAGGGACAACACGGTGAAGGGCATCCGGCAGGAGAATCAGCTGGAGCCTGAAGCTGTAGTCACTGAGGATCTGGCAACCTTGGACAGTGAAGTTGACAAAATTGAAGGTACGACTAAAGTACGGGATGATGTCGACGAGGAGAGTGACGGGGAGTCCATAGTATCTCTCGAACCACGAGTAAACGAGTCAAGACCGGTAACGATCCAATCAAAGTCGGCCATACAACCTGTACCGATTCCCCTAATTGCCAAAAGCATCTATCATACTGCTGAGCGCAAATCGTCAGTGTCGGACTCCAAGTCTATGCCACCACCAAAGATCCCCAAGCGGGTTGAGCGAGCCTCAACAATTCCTCCCAATGAGACTCCGGTAATTGAAACGGCTCGATCTGTATCAGCACCTTTCCTCAAGAGCGCACGGGTAGAATCGAAGCCTGTTACCGCCAAAAAAGTCAATGTTGGTGGGGGTGGGAGTGTGTCTCAACGTATAAGACAGTTTCAGCAACTTGCGACAAATCAACCTCAAAAAACTGCAACTTTCACAGCTCCGCCACGTACTCCTACTCGAAGTAGGAGCAATTCTCCTATCCCAGAATTCTTGGCTACTCGACCCCAGAGTTCCATGAGCAACAAATCGCCTCCAAGGGTAAATAGCATCTCTCATATGGACCTTGCACCTACACCTTCAGCGCTTGCCCCTGCATCAACACCGACACCAATATTGCAACGCCAGTCGGTGCTTATTCCTACACCAACGCCAGTACCGGTACCAACACCACAACGCAATTCAATGCCTCCACCACCTCCTCCTAAAGAGGTAGCACCTCCGCCTAAATTTGTAGCACCTCCACCTACAGCTATGGTGCCTCCGCCTAAACCTATGGAACCAGTGCGTGCCAAACTGGAGATAATCGAGAAAGACAACAAACCACAGCTTCAGGTTACCACGAAGATAAACTGGAATGCGGAGAAACAGCAACACACCCAGTCGCCTAATGTATCCCCCAAGGGTTCCTCTGGAGCCTCCGTTAAGTCAGCATCCCTAATCAACACAGGCTTAGATGCCAAACCTTTGCCACAAAAGATTGTTGATGTTTCCCCAATGGAACCGCATACTCTTCGGAGAACTAGCGTTGATGTTAGTGCAATCAACAGACGACAAAGCACTTCAGAGAAGGAACGCCCACGGCTTTTTTCTCGGAGCTCGAAGAGTGGAGATAAAGATAAGGATAAGGACCTTGGCGGAGAAAAGAAAACCCCTGAGCCTATGTCTGCTACAGCAGCTAGTGCACATACTACATCTCCTGCAACTTCTGCAGCCCCCACTCTTACGAGGCGGAGTTCAACTGCTTCCACGAAGTCACCAAAGAGTCCCGGCTTCCTAAAGCGCGTGAGCTCAACGCTGTCGAGGAAGAAGGACTCATCGCCTCCACCACGCCAGGTTCCGGTTGAGTCGGCAAAGAAGACATATCTTCATGTTGGCTCTATCAATGTTCAACTTCCAGATACCATGCTATGGAAACGGAGGTTTATGAAGATTGATTCAGATGGATGGCTTTGCTTGTCGTTGACTGATGATGAGGTATGAGCCAGCAATTACAAATCTAATCTGACAACTATGCTAATATGAACACAGAATGCCCCACAAACTCGGAAATATCATATTGCCAGCGAAGTGAGGAAGATTGATCTGCCCGACGTTGATGAGCAGGAGCTACCACACAGCGTCCGGCTGATGCTTCGGGAGGGCGGTATGTTGCAGTGTGCTTGTCAAAACAGTGCCGAGCAGAAGCAGGTTCTTAGTGGTAAGTTCTCCTTATCAGTCGGTAGTGTAGACTGAGCCTAATTCCTGAACAGTTGTTCGCAGGTGTCTTGCCTAGACTTGTATTATTGCTGCTGCTTTGCTGTGTCTTGATACTAACTTCTAATATACATAATTTTTTGTACTATTTCCGATTTTCAGCTCCTTCGTCTCCGCCCCTCGTAGAGCAGGTCTCGTTGGATATATATTACGTCTCTTCCTGTCTACCTAGTTCGATATAACTCTATGCGACTGGCGAGCATTCATTTCGATTTTTCCTTTCATATATCTCTGTATATGCCGCGAACATTGTCACGACGACTAGAAAAAGCCTCTTTTTGGATTTATATCTTTTTATTCTCCACATACTCTATTTCTTATTCTCTTTTATGATGGGCATGGGAGAGGAAGCATCCAGTTGTGGGAGTATATCGATTCGTCACTTTCGTTTTGAGTTTATTTTGAAGGGTTTCTTTGTGTTTTGGGGAGCGGGGGGGGACAGGGGTCGGGTCGGGGACAGGGTGGGATGATACCGATGATAATCTTTGAATAGGAGGAGGCTAGATTTTCAAGTGGAATTGTGAGTTCTGAGGTATGGTATTATCTGCGTCTGAGGTTCAGAATTGGTTTTTGTGAGGTGTGATGTGATGGTTTAAATTTCATCCGGGATGTGGACGGGGCTATGCTCATCAAATTGAGCGATCTAATTTATTTGGCAAGCCGGCGGTTGCTCAGTCGCTAGAGAGTGGAGCCTGCTGGTTTACTTTGAGATTAGATGCAGTGCTGAACATAGGGCTTAGGATTTAGGGCTATGGCGACAGTGATCTCTTCATCTTAGATAGGAAGGATATGGAACACGTTATACCTGGACGTGAATCGGAAATCGAAGAAGCAACCCAATAACACAATTCCTATCGCCAAACCAAAATTTATGCAGGAAATCATAAGCCCATCCCTCCTCCTATCCGACCCTTTCGACTCTTTCTCCACCTTCTATTCACCTCCTCCAGCACTATCCTAAGACATTTGTCCCCCTTACAACCGAAAATCACTTCGTTAACCCTCTGCCAATCATTCCCAAACAACACGCTATCCGGCACCTCGAGCTCATTAGCGCTTCTCAGCACGAGCAGCAGGGTATCCCCATCGCCGCTTCTTGCCGCTCTTGCAAGGAGCGTGTACCCACTTTTACCCGCGTGGTCCGCCAAAGTTATCTTCTTATCGACCATCAACCGCTCCAGTAACCTCGCGTTTCCGATGTCCACAGCCCACTGGAGCGCTGTAATGGCATGCATCTCCGGGATGTACCACGACGGGGTCTCAGTGTACCCCGGCGGGAATTTCGGGCAGATACTTGCGGTGAGGAGCCGTTTATAAAGGTGCCCGGAAAGAAGATGGCGGAAGTAACTGTTTGTTCGCGAGAGCGAAGAGAGGTCGAAATCTGGGAGGAGGTCGGCGATCATGTAGGTGATTTCAAGCGGGAGCAGTGCTATCGGCGAGGGGGAAGGAATCGGGTTCCAATGTTCTCCTTCCTTCTGTGCAGCATTGCTGTTGAACTGCTTTTTTGAAGAGGCAGTGGTGGCGGCCCTCTTTTTCCACAGCAGAGGACGTGAACGTGCGGTGGTGCTGGTGGGTTTTTTGCTCCGTTGTGGAGGCTTCGGAGGCTTCTTCTGCTTGGCCATATCGACGGCGGAGGTGGGCTGAAGGTGTCTAGGGAAAATACTTGGCGTTATATGCCACAGGTAACATGACTAGAACACGTAGTCATGTGCCATGAGGCACTGGGAAAGCTTCAATTTTTGAGTGGCTAAATATGCTCGACTATGGACGCGTTGTGGACCTCAGAGCGCGGAGAAGGATCGAACATCACAGTTCCGGGCCCAACGTTCTGCAAAGGAAGAGTCGAGTGCTTGTTGGTGATGTGAAGCAATGGTTAAGGTTCTTGTTGAGTCGATACAAAATCCAACCACCTTATTCTTCTGACCATCATTTCTGTTAACCATAAAGTGGATAATGCTATTGTCCCTGTTATCTACCGGAAAGGCGGTTTGCTTGTTCGTCGTTCACAATTTCTCACTCAGCAGGCCGACCAAGCTAATGTATCACGTGCATGTGTGGCTCACACACAATACGCGCCACACCCTTTGTCCTCATCTGCCACCCGTGCTGCAACTCATCTCATCCGTCATTCCCGACAATCGCGTCACCCTACCGTTCGTTCCTTCCTGTTCGTCATGTTTGAAGCGCAAGCTCTCTTCTCTGGGAATCCCGAGAAAGACGTCGAAGACTGGCCTCTCCTCGAGCTTACCGATGCATCCGTTGTTCTCTACCGCCGCGGCCAGCCGGAGGAGCTCGTGGATCTATTCAACGTTGTCGAAGACGGGCCATTCCGTCTCAAGGGAATGCTGTCGCCCGTGCAAAAGAAATGGAAAAAATCAGGTATACAGCTAGCGCAAAGGTTACCGGGGGGACTCTCTCTGACGCGCGCGCAGTGCGGACCCCCGACGCTTTCACACAGCCTCTCGTCATCCCCAAGGTCGTCACATACGGCATGGAACACGTCGCAAAGAAGGGGAGCGATACGCGGCAGACTGTGATCTGGGTTCTGGGCGCTGCCGCGTGGTACTCGATTGCGCCGTCGGCCGAGTACAAGCCGATCTTTGAGCAGCTTGTGGAGAAGGCGCGCGTGTGGTTGTTTCTACAGGATCGGTATGCGAAGTTCCACGGTAAGGGACGACCACTAAAGGGAACGGTAATGGAGATCTATAAAGATGTGAGTTCCCCCCTCCCACTACACCCCGTATTGATGCAGCTTTGGCGCGGAAACTAATGCGGTGTTGGTATTGCTTGCATGCAGTTTACAGAATATGATTCAAAGTATAGAACTGCTAGAGCCGCGTCAAAGCTATTCGATAAACATCATCGGTATCTACTGTTTATGATGATGAAACCGGAGGGCGACGTGGAGATGTGGAAACGCACTCCCATCTATCTACATTTCAAAGAAGACTTTGAGGCAAGTCTATTTAGCAACGAGTAGTTAGGGAGGGCTAACCGGGAGTGTAGGACTCGGTGTTGGAAGCAATGCGGTTCTTTGGCCATATTAAGAAGGACAAGTCCCCATCGAAACCTCCAGAAACACCATCACGAGTACCAGTCGACAGCGAAGACGATGAGGACTATAGCGACGAGGACGATGAAAATACAGAAGAACGAACGCCAGAACCACGGGATGACGATGACAGCAGCACTGCAGTTGGAAAGACCGTTTCGACGAAGGGAAGATCGATTCTGCGGCCACGACGAAGCGTGATACCTCTAGAACCCCCAAGCCCGGAAAACCGCCTAGCCCTAGACGACACATCCCCGATTGAAACCCGCCTAAAACGGCGACAAGGCCTAGAGAGTATCACAGTAGCTTCTGGCAGTCGGTTAAAGCGACAAATGCTCTCCTCCCCATCCGAATCTCCTCCGCCAAGCGAGTTGCAACGCAGCGAGCCTCCACGGAGCATATCGCCAGTGCCACGGCGACCCGGGAAAGGCGGAAACAAGCTAAACGGCCGACTCTCCCGGAAATCTCTCAAAAAGGAAGACAACAACTGGACGTGCACACTGGACGGACCTCGGTGTACGCACGTTGTCGCCAATGCTAAGACAAGGGACGGCAGACATGCCATAGAACAGCACTACGCTTTCCATGGCAAGATTATGGCCGATGCGATGCAAACAATCGATATGGAAGCGCAGGCAAATCCCGGTGGTGGGTATCACGTCGGTCATCTGATGAAGAAGATACAAGAGATGTCGCAGAAGTGGGAGCAGAGTAAACCTTCTCCGTTGAAGGGGCTGGGGGAGTGAGTTGCATCATCAGCATTTATTCGCACTTCGAAATCACATCCAGCATAAACACACACCCCCATTACCAATGCCGCTACGAGTATTTAATGGACCCAAACCAACACCAACACCACCCCCCTCCATTTGCTGTGAGTCCTTTGGAACGACGGGGATGTTAGGGTTATGTGTGCGTTTACCACCATCAGCAGCACCATTACCGTGTCTTTTGGTGATGTAGAGCGTGAGTTCTTGGATTAACAAACATTTTTGGGGCGGCGGCGGGTTCTTCCGGAGTTATTGGTGTTTTTTTGTATTATAAGGGATTTTGGGAGGTTTTGATTCGGGTATGTTGTACTACAAGAACTACGAGTAGAAAGGAGCGTGAAGAAAGAGGGAAACATACATAGGAATGGGAAGCAGTCAGACAAGAAGTCAGTCAATGTCCGAGTGATAATCTCCCCCCGTTTCAGCCCCACCCTGGGATCCAATATATCACATTGCCGAAACTCATCCCCAGCGCCAAACGTGAGGTACGACTCAACCGTCTTTTTAACGCACGGATGTTCGTTATCTAGAATACCTAGAATCCATTAGGCTGTGCGCTGTCTGTGGTAGCCAGCGGCTCTATTCACGGCATTGTGACAGTAATCCGCCCTTTCATTAATAGCTATGTGTTAGAGTATTATAAGGAAGAGAATTAGGGCCTCAGTATTCTTATGGCAGTTATTAAGAGTCATGGATCGTCACTCTACTTATTCTCAATTCTTCTGTTACAGATGTACGTGATGTTACAGATCTGATACACGGTCACTGCTGCAGGGGCTGATACCTCCTGTATATATCTCGAGTCTTTCTCCTTCTCTCTTTGTACCATAGAATACATGTACACGGTTCTCCCCTTCCATATCGTAACGTCTTCTACGAAATCACCAACCAATCGATACCCAGTTTTTTGTTCGACAGATGAGGACTCTCACAATATCAACTGTACTCTTCGTCATCCGGAGTTCTCCTACCTCATAGGAGGCGGGATATGTTTAGTACGTTTTACTTCGTTCTCAGGACTGTCTGGCATCCCTTGGAGAAATGCGAAATGTTTACTACCCTATGTACCCATCCTGCACGTATCGCACACACATGCCGGCCCATAATGTACACCATTTCCTCATCTCATCATCCAAAAACACTAATAGCCACACTGACCTCCCACCTCGTTCCCGCAGCATTTCCCTTCCCATACCCACCCCCAAGCCTCTCCCTAACCAACCTCCCCACCTTCTCTCTCAACCGCGCCTCCTCTACATCCTTCCCCACAACCAGCTTCAGTGTCGCAATACACAGCCCATGATGTGCCTGCCAGAACCTAGCCTCCTGGACCTCCTTCACACTTGGATCACTCGCGATCTCATCAATGACTTTTGGCACGCCGTTGCTGCTGCCGTATGACATCAGTAGCATCGACCCAAGGACGTTGACAAGGCGGACCCCGATCGCGATCATGGCTGTGGCCATGGTGAGCGCGAGGGCGCGGTCAAGCCAGGCTGACTGTGGGAGGGAGAGAAGCGGGATAAGAAGAAGTAGTGTGGAGCAGACAAGGGTGAGGAGGTGCGAAGGATTGGAGAGGATTGAGGGAAGGTGGGAGAGTGCCGCGAAGTGCATTGCTATGTATAAAAATTAGCTTCTTCCTTCTCCTCCGAAACCTAGATTCGCGGGGAAGGAACATACCTCGTCCAATGCGCGCATGGTTCTTCAACAATATCGCGCTGACCGTTGTTACCGCCAACGCCGCGAGCGCCGCAAAATCAATACTCCCCGCCGAGATGCGCTGAAGATGTTCCTCGTGCACATGCCCGCCGCTATGACCATGCTTGTCCTTCCACAGCCCCTCCACCAAGTGCTCTGTGCAATGCGAGATGATATCGAACCCCATAAACAGCAGAAACACGCTCATCGCGAACCCCGCAAGCACCTCCGCCCTTTCAAGCCCAAACGGGTGTCTTATCGAGCTCCTCTTCCACACCTCAAAGTTACTCAGAACATCGACTGCAACACATAGACTTGCGCCCAGGGCGTCAAAGACGATGAGATGGCTGAGCGCTGTGAGGGCAAGACTTCCCTGCGCACTATACAGCGTGAACGCGGCAACGAACAGGTGGCAGAAGCACCATAAACTCCGGGTGCGCTGCTCGGTAGATACCGAGCGGTACAGCTCTCTCCAGGTCGGCATTGGGAGACTCGCCGGAAGCGATAACGGTGCGCGAACAGGGGGTTCGAGGAAGATCTGGTGGGACACCGACGAGTGCTTGTATTTGTGGCCGCGTCGCTGGTTCTAGAACATTTGCGCAGAATACGTTAGGACAAACTATAACTTTATTTATGTTTATATATCAGAAGGAAAGCGCGCAAACGTACAGGCTTCGCTATCACCGGCGCTTTACTCGCCATCATCGGCTGGAAGTTGAACGGGGCGGGTGCGGGCTGGATCGACGCCCGCGGAGGGGCGGCGGGAGAGGTGGAGGGGGAGACATTGAGAGGAGTTTCTTGTAATGGCGATATCGGGGTCGGGGACGATATCGAGGCCGGGAACGAAGATGAGAGTGGTGACAGCAGTCCAGAGTTGCCTGTCTCTGGTGGAGAAGCCGGGAAACGGAATCCCTCAAAACCCAACCCCTCGATGGGTGTTGGTGGTTGGACCTGCGGAGAAGGTATTCGGATGGACTTTGAATGAGAATGCATTGATGGATCCTGTGGTTCCAGGAGGGCGGTGGAGCGATGAACTTCCCAATTGCTATCAATGTTTGGGAGGGCTCTGAGAGTTGAGGTTGCGCGGTAAAGGGTAAATGGTGGCAATACGCGCTCTTTGCGTAACATCATTGTTCACAGTTGTGGTCATCAAACATCACGGCTACCGGGCGTCATACTCTACTTGAAGCCAGGGAAAAAGGAGATGGCGCAGTGAAGTACCCGGAAACATCTTGAGTGAAACAGGCACAGGCACATGCATACTGCGGCTTCTACCCAATATCTAGCATTCTGATGAACACCACAGCTTCAAATGATTATTGACAAATACATAAACCCACTATCATGACATGTACAAAACTTAGCAACAGTCAGGAAATTCAGTCGATCCCTGATGTCACTCTCCGCAAGGCAAACATAGACAGAGAAGAGATCATCTTGGTAATAAAAAGTCCTCCAAGAACAGCGAGTGTAAACCCGAAAAAAGGTCATACAATAAAAGGAAACGAACGGGGAATCTGCAAGTCCAAACGCAAGAGACAATATACAACTAGCTAACAACTAGCTAACAACTAGACAAGTAACAGAACCCACACAAGTAAATAGGAAAGAAAATGAACAAGGTCTTTCGTCTGATTGGATCCCCTCCACCCCACAAGTGAGTGCAATTCCAAATTTCAGATCCCCAGTCCATAAAAAAGCAACGAGTGAGAGAGAATGAACTCATATCGTCGTCAACACTAAATAAACCATCTAACAAAGAAAAGCAGATAACCCCAGAAAGACCCTAACAGTTTGGTAAAGTGATTCCCATACCCAAGCAATGCAACGAAAATAGAAGGATACTCATTATCTAGCATTAATGATCCGCGAAGGGGTTTTCTAACAACTGGTTCTGCTCTTCCTGTGATTGCTCTAAGACCGTGTGAGGTTCCAGATCTAAAGAGCTCACAGCAGTCCTCTGTTGTTTGGCGTTTCGGAGCAGATTACCAAAGTACTTGTCCGCCACTTCGCTCTCCTTCTGGGTCTGTTTTCGTTCCTCGACGGCCTTGCTCTGCTTCTCGATGCCCTGCTGGAAAGCACTTCGAAGCTCCTCCGATGGGAGCTTCAGTACTTTCCTGCACTTTTGTGCAATCCTGTCCGCGTTGGCATGGACGTAATCCAGCTTGGCTAACTGCTTCCGGATCTTCTTCGCCAGCTTCCGGGGAACAACATGCGGGAGATCAGCCAGTATATAATATCCTGTACCGGCTATTGCCAGAACGACGGCCGGGAGAATGAATTTTTTCACATTCCGGAATCCCAAGAAGTTTCCAACCTTCAAGAGTCCATCAACCCAGCTACCGACGCCGAAAAACTGGGATCCCGCGACAGTAGCAAGAGTCAACGACATGCCGGCGCTGGCAATCTGCTTTTCCTGGCTAGCAAAATCGAAGTCGACGAAATCTGTCAAATCCAAATCGATTTTGGCCATTTTGCTCAACTGGTTACGCTTTCCAGAAAACATAAACTCGGGTCGGAATGCTTTGTGAACGTATTCGTCGCCAAGGTGAGGGACTCCGCGGGCTGTGATTGACGATACACACTCGGCCGTTTTGATTCGCGCGTATTGCTCCGATTCTGTAACCGAGGACTGTACATGCTGTAGCATAGTTTGCTTGGTGGCTTCTGCGTAACCAAATGCGTCGAGAATGCCAGAATACGGAACAACAGGTGCATCATCTAAATGTGATATTGTAAGGGTAATTGCGTTCTGAGAGTACTTGTAGACATCGGCCGTGACTGTTTCGGTCGTCTTGTCACAGTTATCCGATACCTCCTGACGGGCCTTTACCAACCGTTCAAAGGCGGGCGCAATCTCATTCAACTCGTTCTTAACCCTTTCCAGTTCTGCCGATGCCATCTCCTTATTGACGTGAGCAAGAGTTTCAATATCACTAAGCAGATTGAGTAGGTAAGTTTTTGCCGGAGCCAACTTGCTTCTGGCGCGCTTGTCGAGGACGAAACTGCGAAGATCTTGCTCCAAATCCTCGAAGTCCTTGACCTTGCTACTATCCTTGCCCTCGATGACAGCGTTAGATGAAACAAAGTGGACCAACTCCGAGGCATCCTTGAAAGTCTGGGGTGACATGATCGCCACTTGGTCAAGGATCGCTTTCTGACACTTTTCCTTCCCTTTGTTGCGAATGTTATCAAATCTGTTGACAACAATGAAAATGTAAGCCTTCTCGTTGGCAGCATTCCAGATGAACTCCTTAGCAGACAACGTAAAGTGGTTCTCTGCCGCAACAACGTATACCACAACATCAATCTCCTCTTGTCTCGCAAAAACGGCAGTCGTTTTCATAGAATCCGTGTTGAGGCCTGGTGCATCAATAAGGGAAATATCCACAACACCGTTTCGCAAAAAGCTCTCGTTAATGGGCCGAACATCGTCCACATACACCTTGACCTGATGGTAATCGTCGTTATCCACAACTATATCTTCAAGCTGGTCCAGAGTGTAAACGTCGTATGTGCTCTCATCATGGCGGTCATATTTAACACCTTCTTTGATTGCATGCACCTCCTCAACATTGCTGTTTCTTTGGGCGTCTAGAACCTCACAGAAGGCACTGGTGCAAGGCTGTTGATCTTCTGGCAGAATCCTCCTGCGCATGAGAGCATTGCAGAAAGTCGACTTTCCCGCATTAACATCACCAGTGACAAGAACCTTGGACGATCTATCCTCAATGCGCCCCCTGAGCGCTAATAAATGTTTGATAGACTGCGAAAATTTGCTATCGAGCAAAGACGCAACTGCAGATTTGTGAACGAACTCGGAAGGCGACAATGATCCAAGCTTCAAGTCTACCTTCAACACATTGAAATCTTCAGCGATTTGGGGTGTAACTAATCGAGGCTCTGAGGTTGAATTCTGCTGGGGTGAATCGAAGGAGCCGCCGATGCTCGTGGCCGCTCGTCGGGGAATCTGGGGACGTGAGGAGGGGCCAGGAAGGTTATTGAACTCGTCGGCGAAAGATTGTGCGCGCGAAAAGGCGGGATGCGAATCAGGACGTTGTACGAACGGGTAATGTGTGGGCCACTTGGTGTTCATCCGTTGAAATCCCTGTATATAAAATCAGCCGCTGCCCTGCGGGTGTGCGGGTCTCGGTACCACATACCTTCAACATATCCACCGTGCAGTTGACTGATCGCCCCAGCGCAACACAACTCTGATTGCTTTACACATCCGTAAGTATAAGCTCCACTGTGCATGCAAATAACGTACTAGGTAAGCTGGCGAACGTGGCTGGCCCATTGCCTTCTCTCAAATTCGGCTGAGCGGCGAAGTCAGTAACCGTAACAATGGCGGGCCCTGGGAATAAACATACATTGTTGTTGCGCGGGATTTAGTATTGTCATCGGAGGCAGGTGCTCGCCATCAGTTACTGAACTAGCTACCGAACCGCCATAACCAGAGTCGACCCGGGTCGCAGCAACAGATGGTGGTACTGGTGTGTGCTGGCGAGGAGCGTATTGAGACGCCATGATGAATGGCACGAGGTGTTCAAACGAATTGCAGTCGCAATAAGTTGGATGTTTCTGTATACAGCCGCTGTATAGTTAGGGGCTGCGGTGTTGAGCGGTGAGGTCAGCGTGAAGCAAGCGTGCAGAAGAGGAGGGCGATGTGATGGCAAGCTTAAGTGTAGAAAATCAAATTTGGTGATGCTTGGCTTGGATCACAAATCCTTTCAACAAGTGAGCCAATGATCGGCCGCAGTCAGGTGGGGAACTTTTGACCGCCGGGTAACCGGCTAACAAACCGCAGCTTCTTTAGCGGCAGTGGCGGTAGTCGATAGTTGTTATGGTGCACGGCCTTAGAAGCACAGCAGCTTCTACCATGGGGGTCATAGAATGCGCTTCGAGAAGCGCCAAATTCCCACAGAGCGCTGCAGAAAGGTTGTGAGCCCCTTTAATTCTCGGACATCGTCTGGATACGTACTTCAGTATATACAGCATCCATTCAACATCATCTGTGCCTTACATGGCTGAAAGCAAGTGAGTACCATGGAACCCCAGGAATTGATGTGTCGCTTTCGCACGGATTTTTTGCGGAACCCGGTCGGTCTCGCTATTTCCACGAGTGAAGATCTATGACCAGAAATCTGTGGCTGGTCGATCAGAATATCCCCAGGTGAGAACCGAGCCAACCGAGGCCCAGAGAATTGCGACTGTACTCTAGGATGTTGGGCGGTTCAGGCCAGGCAACGGACGCCCCGAGAATCAACATCAACAAATCACCGTCCTCTCTGTTGCCAGCTCAGCTCGCTTCTTCTTCCAACCTCCCCCAGTAGAATGTCGGCGTAAAGAATCAATCCTCTCTCTTCTGCAGGTTCCTCACACCTCCGTTTCCCCCTCCCAACCACCCCTCCACCCTCGCCCTCTTTACCGACCGCCGGTTCAGACCCACGTTCGTAAATCGAAGCTTAAACTCATCGGCCACGCCATTCCCCCCCACAGCTCCAAGCGATCTGATCGCGTCCCAGTGCGTCAAATCGTTACGGTCGCGAGCATCCGCCCAATTCATTAATCCTTACTACGAGCCCTTCATCACGACATCATCAATTCTCTAAACGTAGGTGGGTTACGATCGCTTCCCAATTCGTGATCTCTTCGTTGTCCGATTGTCGCGCAGCTGTGGTGTTACCCCTGAGCCGACCGTCTCTCAACTCAATACCAACCTCGTTTGCATCTCAGCTTATCTCTCTAATTCACCATCGCTGACCACTGCAACTTCAGTCAGACTCCTACACGCGTCGCAACCATGAGTAGCGAAACCAGAGAGGTCATCAGGCGGGAGACGATGAACGTCTCTTCCAGCGCGAAGACCACTGGAATACGATCTCCGTCCTACATCCAGGTAAGTCGCTCTTATTCTCTGACGCACGGAAGCCGTCTGTTAATAAGAATATGATAATTAGGTCTACTTGCGTGAGCTGCAAGAAAATCCTTTGTAACACTATACCGCTCTTATTGAAATTCAGACGAACGCGACCGACTGACTGTTCGCAGGCGGACCAAGATGCTCACTTCCGGCGCTCTCTCGTCTCTACAAGAGGTTCTGGCTTCATTCATCGCTGGCGACCGCAACCGTCATGGATCATATTTCACGCCCCGTGTTCCCAAGATGGCTGTATACGGATCCTTGATTTCCGCGCCGTTGGGTCACATCCTCGTCACCGCTTTGCAGAAGGCCTTCGCCGGCAGAACCTCCACTAAGGCCAAGATTATGCAGATCTTGGTGTCGAACTTGATCGTCTCGCCCATCCAGAACACAGTTTATCTCGCATGCATGGCTGTCATTGCTGGCGCCCGCACCTCCCATCAGATCCGTGCCACCGTCAAAGCTGGCTTCATGCCCGTCATGAAAGTTGCCTGGTGCACCAGCCCAATTGCCTTGATCATCGCCCAGAAGTTCCTCCCTCCCCATGCTTGGGTGCCCTTCTTCAATTTGGTGGCGTTTGTCGTTGGCACCTACATCAATGCCTCGACAAAGAAGAAGAGGATCGCGGCGATCAAGAAGAAGAAGGTGCGTGCACAAGCTTCTTCTCGTGCCCACAGCAGTCACAGAGTGGATATTGACGGAAAACAGTACTACGACAAGAAGGATGAGAAGGACTACTATGTTCGGAGGGACTAAAGAGATCATGAAACCTCTGCAGAACAGCCAGCCCTTGTAACTCGTCATCGTTGTCGTCGTGTCCGTTGCTTCGCCTGTCGGATATCCTCGGCATACCGCGGAATCTGTTGTATGTGTTATGCTATATTATTTTCTTCCGTTTTGTATCTGGATCGAGAAACATTAAAAAAACCCAAGCGTATAGCGGTGGTTTTGGGGATCGTGTTTCTTTTATTGGGTGCTTATGGTAATTCGGTAGTAGTTTTTCGTTTCACTTTGTTGATGGTTGAGGATTAGGGATTGGGATCGGGGGTAGTTTGGTGGGAGGCAATTGTGAAAGGTGATGTACCAGGGAATACGAAAGAAATGATCACAAACAATCACCCCTTGAGTGAACTGTGAACTGTGAACGCAAAAGCTTTTGATCATTGAATCATACCAACTCCCTCAATGCAGTCCATAAACGCCGGTTCCCATACTTCAAATCCTGTACCCGACTCGCACGATTTCAACACGACAGTTGCTTCCCAAATTACACCTTCAACTTCGGGACAGGGTTATCGACAGTAGCAAGAGCTAAAGCTTCCTCTAGGTCGTCTTGCATCCTCTCATTCAAGACTTCCCAATGGCCCTAGATTTTGCATTAGTCCCAGTTCTCGAGTATCACTGTATGCGCGGGGGGCACTAACTCGTCTTCTTTGAACGGCCTTGCTTTTCTGTACGCTCACATCCCGCTTGGATGCCAATTTCTCGTTCACAGCCTCAGCCCGCTCCATCATCTTTTCTTTCCGTTGCTTCTGCTTGGTCGACAGCTGCTTTCCTCGCACGGCCTTCTTCTTCTGGACACCATTGTCGCCGCGCAAGCCCAAAACTGCGACTTTTTGTCGCTGGGAGGGCGAAGCTGGTCGCTCGACGTTGAGTTCTATCGGAGGCGTAACGGCACGCTTTGCGGTGCGGCTCTTAGGCTTTTGGATCTTTGATTTGCCCATTGCGTTTGAGAGGGTTAGAGCTTGGTCGGTGGTGTTGTGTTTAGTTTCTAGATATTTTTTCCCAAGGAGGGTAACTTCTGCTGCTGTGTCCGTTTTTGTAGAGAGTGAGAGAGCGCCAAGAGTTGAGGCTACTTGACGAATATCTGAAAGTGCAGTGGGGTTGCTTTCTGAGCATCAACCAAGTAACCCACCAATTTTCCATCTCCAACTCCTTTCTAACGATTCCCCAAAAGCAAGGATATATTATTTGTTACTTATCAGTCCTGGGTTACTTCACAAAGTTTGAGATACCGATATAATGTCGCTACAGATTCCCTCTGCTCCAGGGAGCGGGCTCTTCAAGCCGGGATACCAAAAGTTCGTTTGTTTCCCATGTTACTTGGTTGTAGTTGGTGTTGACGAGTGCATGTGATTGGGCAGTTATTCGAGTGAAGATGGCGCCGTAATTCGCAATATCGATGCTTGCCAGGCTATTGCGTCGACCGTGCAGACCTCGCTCGGTCCCTGCGGAAGGAATAAGATCGTCATCAATCATTTGCAGAAGATGATATTAACTTCCGATGCCGCAACTATCTTGAGGGAATTGGATGTGGTACACCCTGCGGCGAAGCTCATTGTCATGGCGAGTCAGCAGCAAGAAGCTGAGGTGAGTTGTTGAACACTTTCGATGAAGGAGTATGGACGTTATATATTAACTGGAGATGGCGGTATAGATGGGTGATGCTACAAATATGGTTATTGTGCTGGCAGGAGAGATGCTGAAGATGGCGGAGGGCTTGATCAGGATTGGACTACACCCATCGGACATTGTGGCTGGTTATGAGAAGGCTCAGGAATTTGCCCTGAAGACGTTGGATGGTGGGACTCTTTTACCCTGTTCTCAAAGGAACATTACTGACGGTGTTTCATTTTGCAGAACTCGTGATTGAACAGGTCGCCGATATCCGCAATTCCGCCGAGCTTACCAAAGCCATCAAGACGGTTGTAGCCTCCAAGCAGTTCGGAAACGAAGACATCATCGCCCCACTTGTCGCCGAAGCCGTCCTAGCCGTTCTCCCCAAAAACCCAATTAACTTCAATGTCGATAATATCCGCGTCGTCAAGATCATGGGCTCCTCCCTCACCGAGAGCAGAGTCATCAAGGGTATGGTCTTCCCCCGGTCGCCGGACGGATCCGTCAAAAGGGCGGCCAAGGCAAAGGTCGGAGTCTTCGCTTGTCCCATCGATACCTCACAGACGGAAACAAAGGGCACAGTACTGCTCCACAATGCGAAAGAGATGTTGGACTTTACAAAAGGCGAGGAGTCACAGCTGGAGACAGCTATTAAAGAGCTTCACGACTGTGGTTTGAGAGTTGTCGTCGCTGGTTCAACACTTGGAGAGCTTGCCCTTCACTATCTGAACAGATATGGCATTCTTGTCATCAAGGTTCTGAGCAAATTCGAGCTGCGGCGGCTGTGTCGGGTGGTTGGCGCTACACCTCTGGCAAGACTGGGTGCGCCTATGCCTGATGAGATGGGTACCATTGATATTGTTGAGACCGAGGAGATTGGTGGTGACCGTGTAACTGTTTTCCGACAAGGTTTGCGCTTCCGAATACAGAGATACGGCTCGTACTGACAATTATGTAGAGAACGAAGTTACCAAGACTGCAACTATTGTGATTCGAGGCGCCACCCAGAATCACCTTGACGACCTTGAGCGTGCAGTTGACGACGGTGTTAATGTTGTCAAGGCCATCACCCGGGATTCCAGGCTTGTCCCCGGTGCCGGCGCTACCGAAATGCAGCTCATTGAGCGCATTGTCGCATACGGCGAGAAGACACCAGGTCTTCTCCAGCACGCCATCAAGAAGTACGGTGAGGCATTCGAGGTTATCCCAAGAACACTTGCCGAGAGTGCTGGCTTGGATGCTACAGAGGTGCTAAGTAGGCTGTATGCTGCCCACCACAAGAAAGATGTATGGACAGCCGGTGTCGACATTGAGGTATGTTCTGCATTCTCTCCCAGGGTAACTGAAAGCTAAGCACTTTTGAATAGGACGAGAAAGGAAGCGGAATGGTCGATACCAAGGAGAAGGGTATTCTTGACCTGTTGGTTGCAAAACATTGGGCTATCAAGCTGGCTACTGAGGCGGCGAGAACGGTGCTGGCAGTGGATCAGATTATTGTGTCCCGGCAGGCTGGCGGTCCTAAGCCATCGGCGCCTACGGCAAACTGGGATGAGGACTAAATAGGTGGTTCGTGGTACTCTCTGTAAGAACTTAGACGGAGGGAATAAAAGTTGGAGACCAGGAATCTAATATAATATCAAGACCTCATGGTTCATCACTCAGATATATGGGTGGAGACCGGGAGCTCCTATGAATGTGTTTCCTAATCGACCAAGCGTTGCAAAAACCATTACTCGGGTGATTAGACCATATACCAATGTTGGATTCAATACAACTCAAAAGAGAAATTGGGCATTGTGCAGAACATGCACACTCGCGCGCGGCAGAAGTCTCTCAAGCTGCTAGTGATCGAAATATATGAGGTCACACATCAAATGAGTCTTCATATATCTCGAGTACTCAATCGAAAAAACAAAAAGAGTATCGATGGACACTGTGTTTAGGCGATTCGCGACGCCGTTCGGATTGATTGACGAGTGATACTATAAGTAGGGTGGTGCAGCGCCGTACAAGAGATGTGTAACCCCACTTTTATATTTGCACTCACCTTACCCCCGCTCCTCGGACTATCTACCTTACCTATCTTCAGTACCATATACAAAGTAGGCGCTTCCCCATAAATATCATCGCAACGTCGTCTGTCTCCTCCAACAAGTGCTTATCCAGTGTCAATACCCATACAAACCGTCTACCACGTTGTTGCGCCGCATGGTGGGACCCTGTTCCATTATCTAGCTGACTGTGGACTCCGGATTGATTGACTTTTCGCCAGAGCTATTCTTCATCCCAGCGTTCTGCAATACAGCAGTTCATTGCTTTCACGCAATGCACTGAACGGACGGCTGCTAAGGTAAGTCTCTCCTCTTGACGCCCGGAACCGGGTTGATTGGCTGACGACAACTTCTGTAGTTTTTGAAATCGAGCTCCTGGAATGTGGAAGCTGCTGCCGATTCGTAAGGGCCCTTTCCAATCCCTTGTTCCTATATATGAGGGTTGAAGAAGGGGGAGCCGGAGGACGTGGCGCTTTGGGGTTCGGTGGGATTGGAGGGTTGACGGTTGGAGTCATCAACCCCCGCCGGCCCCGCTCCATAAACCTACCTCCACTCCTCAATCTTCCTCCATAGCTATTCCCTCCGACAACTATAAACTGCCATGCCGAAACCAAGCACTAACTCCAAGACCCGCAGATACTTCAACTCGTCGCCTTCGAGCAATAGCCATGGCACACCATCCTCCTCTTCTTCCACATCCTCTTCCCGGTCAGAGCTCAACCGAATCTTTGACCAGTTCCGAGGTACACCTCCGCCCTTCTCCCTTTGCCCTCACTCGGGCCCAGCACATAACTGACCGACTTTTACCCCCGCAGAAGCCGGAGACCCCCCAGACACAATCGGCGTAACCGGGTCCATGAGCTTTCTACAAGCTATAGACGTTGGTCTCGAGGAGCCCACGGTCCTCGTCATCGCTGAACTTCTCAAAGCACCAACAATGGGCGAGTTCTCACGTGAGGGTTTTTTGGCGGGGTGGTCCTCCATAGGGCACGTATCCCCGCTCCTACACCGCAACACTCACTAACCCCCACGCCAGCTGCAAATCCCTCGACCAAATGCGCGCCAAAGTCCCCGGTCTCCGTGCCTCACTGCAAAGCGACGAAGCAACATTCAAGCGCGTCTACATGTTCACCTATAATCTCGCGCGCACGCCGGGCCAGAAATCAGCTCCCCAGGAGGCGGCAGCTGAGTACTGGAAGTTGTTACTAGGGAAGCGTTTCGAGGCACAGCTGCCAATGTGGGTCGAGTTCCTAGAGAAGGAATATAAGAAGAGTATTACGAAGGATACATGGAATTGCATGTATGATTTTGTTCAATTGGCCCAGAAGGATCCGAGCTTGGATAGCTATGATGTTGATGGTATGGGTTGTTCCAAAAGAGTGTGTGGGGGTGTGCCAGGCTAATATGATTATGCAGGCGCATGGCCATCGATTCTCGATGATTTCGTGAGATATTGGAGGAAGAGTCGTGCTTCGTAATGGGCTACTCTGATGGTGGGTGGACGGTGGGGGTGATGGTAGAATGATACTTTACATGGCAGAACCGCAACAAATGCAATGAATGAATGGGCAAAGAGATGTAAGAGGGGTATAGGGCGGTGTTATATTCATTGGGTGACATTTCTGGTGTACGAATTTGGGGATAGAGCTGTCTTGTTTGGCTCGTCGAGTACGACGGTAGGATGATGCTTTAATTAGCTATAAGTGGGATTTGGGAATAGATACCGCGAGATCTTACCCATCTCCTGTCACCCCGCCCGTAATGACGATGGTGATGAGTGTATGGATTTGGAGAAGCATGAGATGTCACTCATGAGTGGGTAGGTGTAGTTTGTGGGTCGCATCTAGTATAGTGTTCGTGTCTGAAGAGAAGAGAAGGGTTCAAAACTTATCCCAACTTACATCAACTGCAATAATCCCTCCCCCCCTTCCTAGATCTCCCTTTGCTTCTCCTTCCAAACTAGAACGCATCCATCAATGCTGCGCTCGCAAACCAGCATCTGCCTCCTTTGCAAGCTCAGTAGTTTTAGGACCGAGCTAGCCGACGACGGAAATTCTGGGCATGAGAGCACATCAATGCCTTCACTCTCAACCTCCTCAACAACACAAATCCGATATCATCGGCTTTTGTTCTTCCGCCGATATAACCCGGTCCGAAAGCGCCAAGAATAAAGACCTCTAAAGAGGTCCATAGCAACAGCCGACTCAAGAAACTCGGATTGGTCGCGCTAAGCCTAAATCATGGCAACCTCGAGAAAGACCCTCCACCTCATTGCAACGACCAACTAAACTCCCTCGAAACGACGAAGCAGAAAGGTTTCATCCCAAGCCAAGATCTTAATAGGCCCTCGTCCAAGAATCCGCCAGAGCCGAAATTCCAGTCTGCTTCCCCTGCACAACACGAGCGCGACTACTACAAAGAAGACCGCGCGATCGCAACTATCATCATCGCAAAGCCGAAAAACATCAGCCCATTGATCGAGGTTCCATCAAACCCATAGAGACAACATTGGCCGCGAATGCGCACTTCGGAACGACGAGCGCGACTGGCCTCATTACCACCGCTAGACGGGAAATAGCAAGCCGTTTGCGATATACCCCGGCACATCTAGTGGTCAATTGTGATCAACTACAAAGACCGGCGCGAGCATTCACGGGCTCAGGACCGAGTCGATCTTCAATTCCCCGGCAAGGTACGAATGCGGCGGTGGTGAGCGCGAGTAGATTTCAACTACCGAATCCGGATTCATATAGGAAATATTTTGGGGTCCAAGATCTCTGCAAGCGGGGTTGAAGTAGACCTACTGTCATAGGAGGTACTATCAAGTCTCGGCAAGAGCCTCTTTATCGGCACGACACGAGAGCGAGCAATCTAAGAGGGCTCCACGTTCACATCGAGCACCGCGACAGGCAAAACTACGAGAAAAATCATAATTGAGACGAGTGTCAGAAATCAAGGAGATCACCACCAAGCCCAAGAAGATGTCTGAATCCTATCGCCCGTCCTACAAGCGCGGAAAGTCATCCTCACCGCTCAGAGCACCCAAACGTTCTCCCAGCCTGTCTCGCAGCCGCAGCAGATCAAGACATATTCGCAGGAAGCGTGATCCTTCCAGGTCCCGCTCGCGGTATAGAGATAGGAGAGATCGGGATCGCGACTGGGGCCGAGACCGTTCGAGATCTAGGAGACGGGATCGTTCCAGAGACCGCTCGCGTTCGCGTTCGCGTGTGAGGGATAGGGATAGGGATAGGAGCCGCGACAGAGCCCTTCAAGGTTATGACAGTTATCGAGGTGCCGCAGATAAGGATAGGCGACGGGACAGCTCAACGTCCCGGGGCAAGAGAAAGGATAGGGACCGCGTTAGCGTCAAACCAAGGGAGAGGGAAAGGGACCGTTCGCGTGAGAGGACCAGGGATCGTGATCGCGAGCGGAACAAAGATAGAGATGCGGATAAGGAGAGGTTCCGTCCACGTGAGAAAGAATCGTATGTCAAGGACCGGTATCGTGATCCTTCCAGGACCGGAGAGAGCAGCCGGGCACAAGAGAGGGAGCGCTCACATTCACGTTCATATACTCTCGTGAGAGGCCGATCCCGTGATGTCGATAGAGATAAGACTACTGCGACTAAAGAAGTTGACGGCACCCCTGAAAAGAAGTCGTTTTCGGAAAAGATATATCTGGATAGGGAGAGGGAGAGGGAGACTGAAAGAGAAAGGGAGAGGGAAAGGGAAAGGGAAAGGGAAAGGGAAAGGGAAAGAGAGAGTGAGAGGGAGCGAGAGAGAGAGAAGCAGAGAGAGTTGGAAAATGAACGAGAAAAAGAGAGGGAGAGGGAGAGGGAGAGGGAGAGAGAACTAGAGAGAGAGCGAGAAATAGAGAGGGAAAGGGAAAGGGAGCAAGAAGAGTCCCTCCAACGTGAAAAAGAGCGCGAAAAGAAGCGAGAACAGGATCGCGAACAGGCTGAGAAGAAACGTCAACGTGAAGAACGCCGCCTGGAGCGGGAGCGAGAGGAAGCTCGTAAGAAGGAACTGGAAGAAGAGATCGAGAAAGAACGAGTGGAAGCTCAGGGCAATATTAAACTCCTCCAGAACGATTTTAAGAAGCGTGGCCATTTCGATTCCATCAAAAAAGAGGTCTTCTCACAGTTTTTTGGATCTGACATAATGGAGCAGTTGCTCGAAAAGCTCAGAGATAGTACCGATTCTGAGCTCACCCGCGATCCATCGTTGATGGCTAGGGACCGTGGAAAGGCCGCTGCTATGATTGAGCGATCTATCGACCATAAAGGAGTTTACAAAATTGTGGAGGATAACTTTAGCGAATTGCTGGACAGCAGGCGAGATGAGGTCGAGGATATCGTTCGAGACTTGATGTTTGCTCGTGGAATCACTAAACCGACTCAAGATGCTACTATTGGTGATCATGGCAAAGACAACGAAGAGGATGAGAGGGGCGAGCATCTCGATGGAACTAAGGAAGAAACGGGCGACGCGAGAATGTCCGATATCAAGATGGAAAATGGCATGCTGCAGGATGAGAAAATGCAGGATGTTGGAATCACGAATGGTGTGCAACATAAGGAAGTGATGGATAGTGGGAATGAGGTTGATGTTGAGATGGTGAATGGCATGGTGAGGACCTAATAGCGAATCGCTTGGACTTTCTTTGGATTAAGGACCTTCATGTACAATGATTGTGCTGGCGGCGTCTGGGTGTTTTTGTTGCAGATGCTTTGGGAGGAATTGTACATGGCGTCAATGGGATGTTTAGCTGTATGATACTTAACTTTGTCAAATATTAGTCGAGGTAAAAGCAGTTCATCTGCTTGTGGACGAGATAAACCGGCCGAATTATTTGGAAGCTGTCCTCGAACCCTTCGACTAGTTTGACAGTTCTCGAGACTTCTCATGTCAGAACTTTTTGAGACTGTCTTGGCACTTTTAGACTCACATTAAATCGCGATTCACGCTCGCGACTAAAAGTATCCTCAACGCGATCTGCCCACGTTCAGCCTTACAGAAATCGTCAGCACCCCCAGACCTAGGAAAGGCTTACTTTCATCCGTGCATGATATTAGCGTTGTGCATTTAGTGTCCAACTGAACTTTACATCATGTCGGCAGACCACAAACTGCTCGACGCTTACGGTCCGTCGCGTCGTCCAGCGATAAGTGGGCTATTTGCTGAACACCTCTGTAGAGAAAATATCTTCCAACAAAATTACTGAGCGGGGCAGCGGTCTCAATGGTATATAGACTCTGAATTCCCCTCGTACGACCAACAGGACTGGAAGGACTGACAGGTCAGATCTCAAACTGCTGCTCACCCAGAAGCGAAATGCCGGGAATCTCAATGACAAAGGGTTTCATAAGATGTACGAGACCATCTTCAAAGCTGCTGTCCTCGAGAAAAGCTTGTACACGAAACAGTCCAGATCCACACTGAGGGGGGCTTCCGGTACTCGACTACAAACATGCGGAGCCGTGTTACGAGCGGCGGTGGAACTGGGTGTTGAGTATCTCAAAGTCAAAACAGTCAGAGCCGTCTACAATCACATAATCGATATTTTACCTTCCGGCGAAGGACTGTGTGAACCACTCAGCGTGGACTACGTGAAGGCATTACGGGTGCTATTTCAATACGCACCGCATACTGAACACTTGCTGTCCGATGAATGGGAAGTGCTCGTGGAGTTCTGTTGCACAAATGTTAAGTCTAAATTGGGGTTACTAGACGAGGAAGAGGAGGAAGAAGAGCCGGAAATGGAGGTGGAAGGCCGAAGTTCGCGCGGAAGGGAGACTATGTTGTTACGGGAGGGTTCGTCTGCGTCCAGGAGGTCCGCGGCCGGTGGGTCACAGCGCCAATTTACCGCCAAACTGACTCACGAAAGTGTGCAGTTATTGATGTGTCTCAGAAATTTGTTGGCAGCACCCAATGCACCCATCCTAACCAATGTACAATTGATATGCGACACCCTATTGGGGATCCTCCGGTCACAACATACTTATCACGAAGCTCATCAACATGTATTCTCGTCACTAAACTTTGTATTAAATGTCGTCACCGCAAATGATATTGCATTGGTAAATAAGGTGTCGGACGAGGTTGTTCCGATTGTCAGTCGGCTATGGGGCACAAAGACACCAAGCCTCAAAGATGAAATGATCATATCTTTGATTCATTGTCATCCTCATATCCGGGCACGAATCCGTAGTACAGATGGTCGGGTACTCCGAACCAGCGTGGAAGACCTCTTCGAGAACCTCTGTAGCGAATACATTGCTCGTTCCGACCGAGAAATATTACAACTGGACGATGTGACATTTCCATCCCCAACCGGAAAGCCGGACCCGGAAATTCCCCTTTCCCTACGATCAATAGCACTAAGGACGAATGTCCAAAACGCCCGTGCAGAACAAATATGGATGATACCAAGTTTGATTGCGATGATAGTCGAAATGCTTGATGCTTCAGGCGACTCTGGTAGACGCTCCCGCAAGAACAGTGAGACTGAAGGAAATCGCACGAAGCGACAGAGAATGTACGACCGATTTGGAGAGATGATGAGATTTGTTCGATCGAATAATACTCCCCGAAAATTGCTCGCCTTACAGGTGATAACATTTCTGGCTGATCTTAAGGGTATAAACGAGCATGAGTTCTCATCCATAGTGCAAGATCTTCTCGAGGCTTGCTCAGATGACAATTCCGCAATCACGGCTTGGGCATTTACTTCTATTGGCAGGTAATCCATTCTTTCGTATGTGGTTAAAGCTAGACTTGATTTGGCCTTGGTAGATGGCCATCGTCCTGAGAGGGGTTCTGACGACTCGGTAGCTGTACCTTCTTGAAATGTGCCTCTGATGCTCTGCATTCTAATCTTTGGGTTCAAGTTTGGCAATTATGTGCTCGTTATGCTACAAATCAGTCAACATGTCGAGTTGCATGTCATGTCATGCGAATCCTCATCTCTCGAGAATTAGTAGCCTACTCTAGCATATCAAAAGATGTTGATTCTATGCTTCAATCAATAGATGTGAACGGGCCAGCCATTCTCTCGGACTCTTCTCTCGCGTTGTGGTGTTTGATTCTGAGGAAGCGAAGTACTGTTGTCCAATCAGCAAGTTTCCATCTTGGAGAGCGTCTTTTCCAATGGTTCACCTCGAAATGGCGTCCAGGTATGTCAATCAATAATGATGTGAATATTTGATGACTGACTCCTCCGACATAGTCCACGAAGGCTTGGAAAAATCCAGCGCCCTCTCTTATTCCCATCACGCTGCACCAGTAGATGTGACCAGCTTTCTGACGATTTGTTGTGGCATCGATTTTCTGACAATTGATCCATACCCGCAACGGGTATGTGGGCTCATTGGTCAGGCTTGTGTCAGGATGGCCCGATACCGCGGATTGCACAAAACACTCCTGAATGAGGAGGATGACCCGGAGGATGTGGAAACAAGATATTGTCTGGATGCTCCTCTGGTCCTGGGATCTGGAAGCCTAAATACCGGACTGCAACATCAAATTATCGAATTTCTAGAACATCAAGTGGTAAATATGCAAGAAAAGTGGCAGACGATATCCGGTCAGAAACAGGGCATCAGCAGTGTTGTGATGCAAAACTTTGTTGGATTTATCGTTACATCAAGTGTGATGTGTCCGAGGTTCACCGGTCAAGCATTAACAAAAACCAGTGCATTGGAGAATAAATTACGAGAGACGTTAGTGAAGGACTTGACTGATTACCTGAGAAGTGAGGAATGTTCCCAGAAACAAATCGACGGCGCACTCTTCGCCATCTGTGGCTTTCTTCCCCAGGCGTCTGAAATTCTCAGTTTGGACGATGTTTACCGTGACAATTTACGTGGGACAACTGGTCACCTTTTTGCTCTTATTTCGGATACTCTAGAAGAGAAGGAGAAGGTTGCCAACTCGTTTAATCGGTCTGACTCGAGGGATGCTATGGATATAGACGACGATGGCTTCGGATTCCCTGATTACGAACGGGATGAGGAAAAGAAAGATGGAGGATTGCTTCGGGAGGAATTGGAAGCTTTATACTCTGAAGAAACTTTCCGGGCTTCTACAATGGCTTTGCTTGTACTTTGTACACGTTCGCTCAAGGATTCAGAGCCCGCAGATATATGTGGCCAATTCATCGAATATCTAATCGAAAGTCCAAAGACTCGACTAATAATGATGGGAGCAGTCATCAAAGACTTCTTGTCAGCCGCCAGCGACAAACTCCTTGATGAAGATGCAACGAGGATCTGTGAACATCTAGCACGCGAGCTCCTCCAAGGATACGATATTGAGAGATGTGAAACGAGTGTAGCTGTATGCATAAATGCTGTCACTGCGGTAGCAGCTAAATGGATTTCTAGCGACCATAATCCCGATCTTGTGGAAACTTGCGAAGAAGTTTTTGGCCATGTTATCAAGATTGGACTGAATAAGCATATCACTTCCTACGCAATACGCAATTCGATATCTCTGTTGTTGGAGCGTATCCTCCATACGAACCCTGACTATCGGAAGGGCCATAAACAGTCACCCTTAACATTATTTATAGGCCTTCTCAAGGACCAAGATATCCGAGTCATATTTTTCGTTGCTCAAAGATTACACGCTCTATTCAAGATATTTGGAGAGTCATCTCATCTCAAACTCACGGAAGACATTGAGGCCGCACTACCGTCTGTCAAAGACTGGATGGAGGGCCTAGCAATCCGCGTTCACGCCCTTGGACTGGTTGCACTTGCTAGTTTGTCCAATACCTCACGGGCTATCTATCGTATTTTCGAAACGGGTCACGTTCCAGATGCCGAACCATACGCAGCACGAGCGCTGTTGACAGTAGCGAAGGCATCCGGTCTGGGAACTCAACGCGGCTTATTCAAACTTTTCTGCTCCAAGCTGATCTTCAATTGGACAGAATACTACGATCTCCAGGACTTTCCATCACTAGTATTTGGTTATGGTAGCTTGACAGAAATGTGCAAAGATGTGCCAGAAGAACTGATTGCTCAGCTAATTGTGAAAGGCAAGGACGAGAATGCCGAATTTGTGGCTTCAAGGAATGGCGTCACATTAAAGGAACTGTTACTTCAGTCTTTTGCAAAAGTAGTCGCATACTCTCTCGCATGGTCAGTAGGCCACCCCCCTCCAGAGGGCAAAGAAGGAGAACCACCCAAACCGTCGATATCTGTTCAAATCCGAAAGCGAATCGGCGATGATGTATACAGTCAACTATTCGCCAAGCACTTCCCACTTATTATCTCGAATCTGTTCCTGTTGATGCAAGAAGATGGCACATCCGAAAAATTGCTTTCCAGGGACCCAAATCTAGTAGAGGTTCACCATGTCATGCAAGAAATCACTGCGGAGGGCTACTCGGAGAGAACACTTGCAAAAGGACTAGATCCACATTTCAAGACTAAGGTTATACTGAATGCTATCCACCACGCTTGCACTACCGTCAGTGTGGACGATAAGAATGATCTATGGACCCCTTCAATGGTGATATTTGTGGCCCGTCGGTTGTTTGGTACTTTACATCCAGCTCAAGGACCCGTATATACTTGTGGCGTTATCCGTAACATAAGATTTTTGATTTGCCTTGCAGGGCCAAAAGTGCACGAAGGATACCCGCTTCAAATGCTCATCCAAGGCCTCAAATCTTACATTACAGATACGGCGTGCACTGAAGATACCGTCGGCATTCTACGATACCTTTTGAACAAAGGGAACGAATACCTATCTAAACATCCCTCCTTTGTCATCGGGACCTTCCTTTCTATCTTAGCGTCTTTACGCGACTATACACAAGCAGCGTTGGAAATGCCTCAGCAAGATACGCAGACACGTTCCACATTATCCGTCGTCCGGTCATTCCGATCATGGCTGGCGGAACACCTAGCAAAAGTGGTCTTCCAAACGCTGAGTCCTAAACAGAACAAAGCATTCCAATCCATTGTACAATCGGCTGTTGGATTCCGGCACAATGGTAACGCCCTTAAGGACACCAAGGAGAGCGAATTGCTACGACACTTATTGGACGATGACATGACGACAGATAAATTGCTAGACGATGCTTCCCGGCAGCTTGCCTTCATCCTATTCTGTCCTGATTTCGTTAGGCCTGAGAGCTTTAGGGAAGATATATTCGGCAACGACCAACAATCCTTCGATCGGTCCAAATCTCTACTACGCATCTGTAGGCGCTCCGGAGTTAATGATGGATTTCTGCTGTGGTCTGCCAGAGTTCTTGGCCGATCCTACGCGTCCACGGGCCAGTTGCACGTCGAATGGACAAAGGAGATGGAGTTCGACCACCCGACAGACATCACCTTGAGAGCTTCACGAATAGATATTACTCCCAAAGTGGGTATCTTACGACGACTAAAAGCATTGCTTTTCTCGGACGACAAGAATGTAGTGGGGTTAGCTGAAGGTACACTTGCCCGGATCATCAACGAAGAAGTACAGCTACGCGAAAATACCTTTTGCCATGTCCTTGCAGAAGATGAATACCACGCCTTGCAATGGGTAGAGACACCTGTTGTAGGTGATCCCACCCGTCAGCCAATTAAGTCTTTCGGAGAACCCACAACTTCCTTCGCTATATGGATCAAGAATCTAGCAATTGCCATGTGTACCAACATGCCGGGAGTTCCGGTTATAAAATGTCTCAACACCGTTCTACAGGAGGTTAGAGGACTGGCGGAAGAGCTCTTCCCATATATCACTCATATTCTGCTTGCAAGGGACATTAAAACTCCAAAGGGACTACGTGAAGAACTTTCTAATCTCTTTCAGTCATGCTTCCATGCCTGTGAAGAAAAGACTATCGCGCACAATACTCTCCTGATCAAAACGATTCTTTACCTAAGGACACAGCCGGTGTCAGAACGGGAAGTTTCCAAAGCTAGTCGAGACGACTGGCTTGAAATCGACTATCTTGACGCTGCTCGAGCAGCATGCACTTGCAAAATGTTCAAGACAGCATTATTATTCACTGAAATGCACAGTTACGAGGTGAAGCACGAAGGGATACCGTCGGAGCTGCTCCTTGAGATTTTCAAGAACATTGATGACCCTGATTCATTCTATGGCGTCAGCCAGACGTTCAGCCTTAAAACGGTTATGAATAACTTTGAATATGAAGGCGACGGATGGAAGAGTTTGTCACTGCGCGGAGCCAATCTAGAAAGCGGAATGCGCCTCGGCGAAACCTCTGAGGATGAAAGTTTGGGCATCATCAGTGCTCTCAATACCCTGGGCATGAATGGGCTGTCTCACTCGTTTCTGCAAAGTGACACTTTTGCGTCAAATAATTCTTCCGGCAGGGCTGTAGACAATACGTACCGTTCAGCATGGAAACTGGAGCAATGGGATTTGCCTTGTCCTGCCTCTTGTAATACGCGGTCTGCGCCGATTTACAGGGCGCTACAGTCTGTCAACAATACAGTAGACTCGAGGCCAGTCTCTTTACACGTGGATCCGCATTTTCTTGATGTTATGAAGCAGATAACTGCTGGTACCCAGACTGGTCATACTCTTGGAGGCGGTATGCGGACATTGGCCATGTTAACGGAAATGGAGGAAGTATTTGTATCGAAAGATTTCAAGCAGTTGAAAGAGGCTTGGAACAGGCTACAAAACCGAAATTCGTGGATGGAAACTGGAAAGTAGGTATCGCCAAGCTGCTAGCTACCGTTATGTGACTAAATATTGCCAGATACGCAGATGTCGAAGAAATGATGGCCATGCGGCAAGCTACATTTGGTTCGATGGCAAAGCGAAATCATCTCATGATACATGCTGGTATTGACCAGAAACAGGCCAGGTACATGGAAGCCAAAGCACTAGTTGGTTGCTGCAAAATGGCGAGGAAACACAAAGTCCTCCAGCACGCCCTTTCGGCTGCCACTCAATTGAACAAGGTTGTTCAGCCCTGTAGGAAAGCAGATCTTGATATTAGTGGCGTTGCTACTCTCCAGGCGGCAAATGTTCTGTGGGAAGATGGCCAGGGGGTTCCATCAATTAAAATGCTTACAGCACTAGAGAGAGACCAAAGTAACTCTTCTCAGAGTATGGTTGTTGGAAGAGCAAAGCTGTTAGCCAAGTTGGTAAGCTACATTCTCGCTTATACTCAGGTAATGGTTCTGATTTCGAAAAGGGCAGCCGAATTTCCGAGGCTCGTCTGGAAAAGCCCGATAAGATTATGAGCCAGTATCTCGAGAAGGCAATTGAGGAACTTCAAAGCAATGAGTCAGGTTCCGAGGCGGGCCGGGTGTTCCACGAGTTTGCAAACTTTTGTGACCAGCAATTGCAGAGCCCTAGCAATATCGAAGACTACGAACGGGCTTCTAAGCTCAAAGAAGATAAACAAAAGGAGGTCAATGAGCTCATTAAGCTGAATTCTAAAGCTGGCGGAAAGGACGCCGCCCTTCACCGAGAACTTACAAAAGCGAAATCATGGTTAGCTCTTGATAACGACGAATACAAACGATTACGGGACAACAGGGATGCATTTATGGAGAAGAGCATCCTGAATTACCTGAAATGCCTGACGGCGTGTGATGATTACGATGGCGATGCAGTCCGGTTTGCTGCCTTGTGGCTGGGAAATGCAGGTGAGGAGAGAGTCAACAGGGCAGCGTCTATTTTGGACAAAGTCCCGTCAAGGAAACTTGTCCCTTTGATGAATCAGCTTTCATCTAGACTATTAAGCGAAAAGAACGAATTTCAACGCTTGCTTATGGACCTAATTGTCAAAATATGTCACGATCACCCCTACCATGGCCTCTATCAGATTCTGGCCCTCACAAAGACAAGTGCCAATGATGATACGGCAGTGTCACGACAGAGGGCAGCAGTAAAGGTCATCGAGCTCCTCAAGCAGCAACGTAGGTCTCGCGACGTTGTCAGTGCCCTTGACAGCACTACACTAGCATACGACAAACTTGCGCACATAAAAACTGAAAAGAAGAAGGACAACAACAGAATGACACTATCCATATTACTGCAGAAGGGAGCAAGGAAGTTTGAAAGGGATATCCCCTCATACGGCACCCCACCGCCTACTATGCACATCGACGTTAGGGCAGATTGTGATTACTCTAGGCTGCCGAGAATCGCGAGGTACGAATCATCTGTTAGTATCGCGTCCGGACTGAGTTTACCGAAGGTTATTAAATGTTTAGCTTCGGATGGAACTACCTTTAAGCAATTGGTACTTCGATCAACTCTTTAGCCATTGTTGCACATCGCTAATGGTTCTTAGGTCAAAGGTGGAACGGATGACATGCGGCAAGACGCGATAATGGAACAGGTGTTTGAGCAAGTGAGCGTTCTCTTGCGAAAGGGGAGAATCACTCGCCAGCGCAACCTCAAAATCCGAACTTACAAAGTCATGCCGCTGAGTTCAACCAGTGGAATCATTGAGTTTGTGCCAAACACAATCCCTCTTGGCGAGTACCTCCTACCTGCACATGCCAAATACTACCCCAAGGGCTGGAAGCACCTGCAGTGCAGGAAAGTCATTCAAGAGGCGCAAGGAAAAAGCAGAGATATCCGGGTCTCGGAGTATCAAAGAGCGGCGCAAAACTTTCCGCCTGTAATGCATTTCTTCTTTATGCATGAATTCAATGGCCCTGATGAGTGGTACTCGTCCCGCCTTGCATATACCCGTAGTACTGCGGCTATATCAATCCTGGGACATGTCCTCGGACTGGGTGATCGACATATTCATAATATCCTGCTAGATACTAAAACCGGAGAGGTTATACATATTGATCTAGGAGTGGCCTTCGAACAGGTGAGTAATAATGGTAAGATAGATATGAGACTCACGCTTACCGCTGTAGGGTCGCGTCCTGCCTGTGCCCGAGGTTGTGCCCTTCCGACTTACTCGGGATATTGTCGATGGGATGGGAATCACAAAGACCGAAGGTGTCTTCCGACGCTGCTGCGAATTTACACTAGAGGTGCTTCGAAACGAGGCGTATAGTATCACCACTATCTTGGACGTGCTAAGATACGATCCTCTCTACAGCTGGTATGTTATCCGTTTACATGCTTCTGCGCGAAATCTGACAGGGCATGCAGGTCAATGTCACCCCTGCGCATGAAACGTATGCAAGACAACCACCTCGAGCAATCAATGATCTCCGCCCGCAGTGTAGACGGACAAGCGAAACCTAAAAGCAATGAGGGTGAAAGTGAGGCGGATAGAGCGTTGACTGTAGTGGCTAAGAAGCTTTCAAAGACGCTGAGTGTTGGCGCAACGGTCAATGAACTTATACAGCAAGCTAGTGATGAAAGGAATTTGGCAGTGCTGTATGGGGGGTGGCAGGCGTATGCGTAGAGTCTATATAGCTTGAGCTCTGGTTGTCTGATTTTGTTAATGGATCTAGGAGAGAAGAATTATGGGCTTTGATCACGGATTTGGGTACGATTTGTAGCTGTTATTTACTAGGATTCTGGTTACCCATATTAATAGAGTACCAAACCATTCACACATGAAGGCAAGGCAATGCATGTAACTTGAAGTGAACTGCCTCTAAATCAACAATTGTTTGTTGAATCACAGCATTATCCCTTTCTGCAGGCGTAAGCATACGCCTGTATACGCCATCGTCCATGGAAATACACACCTTGTTGCTTCACTAGACATTCTTATGCTGGGTTTGAGTTACCAAAGTTTACCCAAACCTATATTACAGCATCTATCTATAGCTATAACTGCCGTAAACAGAACCAGATACCACCTGATAGGACTAAAAAGCCCGAAACCCATCTAGACCTGGCTGCCATTTATTGTTAACTGTTAATTGAATTCTGGATCGATCTCAGCGGATTTGATTCCACTCGATCTAGCCATACAACAAATAAAAGCATTAGATTCTATTATCTACTAGGTAGAGAGATGGGGGGTACACATAATTGACAACAAACAGCCAGAACCATGCCAAATCCCGGATTCCTCCCTCAATACATACACACATCTCCCTAACCCCCACTCTAACACCTCACCGACCCTCCACACATCTGGTTATTCTGCACAAATACAACCAACACAGCCGCATACGCAGAAATAACCATAACAATAGCCTCACCGCGCCCCCTCGTCCCCAGCGCCACCGACACCGCCAGGAGCACAGTGCAAACACTGATACAAACCAGCCTCCACCCATCACTCTTCAAAAACATCAGCACAGCCATGGGGCCCAGCATCAGCGCCACCGTCCCAACCGCAATCACCATCCGCGTGACCCTGCGCGTAAACGGCGAGAACAGCGACGCGATATCGCGGCTGCTCCTATTCCTGGACCTCAAGTCCTCGGCACTCGGATTGCGCCCCGGGAAAAACGCCGGTACGTACCGTCCAACCAGCTTCTCCAGCGAGTCCCTCCCCGCGAGCCCAAGCGCCACCAGATCATCCGTGTGCTCGTCCACCAGGCGCGGCGAGGCCGCCGCACACGCGGTGGGATACGCGGGCGCCATGTCGCCGAGTAGCTTCGCGTCGACGCTCCTGGGCGGCTCCAGCGCCGAAAAGATTTGCTCCTGCAGCAGGAGCGCTTCGTAGTAGTTCTTTAGCACGTCCCGCAGCCGCCGCATCAGTGTGCGGCGGGACTCTTTCAGCTCGGTTTCGGAGCGGTGGTGGTGCTGCTCCTCGCGGTCGATGAGCCGCAGGGCGTCCTCGAGGTCGGTGAGTTCGTCTTGGTAGCTGAGGAGGTTTGCCATTGAGAGGCGGCCGAAGCGGCGGAAGATGCTGAGGTGCCGGTTGGCGTGCATGCTCTGGGCGAGCACGCGGTAGTCGAATACCATGCGGTCATAGTGCGGGTCTGAGGAGCTGGTGCCGGCTGTGGACCAGGTATGCGAGGTTTGCGTTTTGACAGAGAAGCCGTGTTCATTTGGGTCGGAGTCATTGCGGGTGGTTGATGGCGGGGGCGGGGGAGGCGGGGGAGGAGGCGAGGGAAGCGGGGGGTGTGTGGGGGTGGGGAGAGATGGGTAGACACGGCTATCGATGTGGACCGCGGGGAAGGGGAAGGAAAGGCTGTTTGCGCTGTGCCCTGTGCGAGATCGGGTGAGATCTGGACGTAGACCGGTTTCAAGCTCGTATTCGTGGTTACTGTCGCTGCTGGTGGGACTGGTCCCTGATGCTATTGTCATGCTTAGTCTTGAGCTCGCTGATGTTTAAAGGGTATTGCAGTAGGTGTTGATGGATCTGAACTGCAAGTTAATGGATGTCTTCAAGTTTTGGGTATATGGGAGAGTATGGGCGGCCATGAGATGATAAGGTGAAATAGCTGTGGGAATAGTCATATCAACGAGGTCAGGAACAAGCAGAAAGCTCCCGTGATGGACACAGCTGGTGGTTATCGCGCACATATACATGCCGCGGGGTGAAGTGATGTCGGGTGTCCCTGTCACGGGATGTCAGCACCCGCACAACCAACTGGCCAGACAAATGGCCCGCCACATCTCGAGGAGAAATATCTAGCGCATCCAAAAAAAGGTACCGGTAGATCATATAAGAGCGTAGATCATACTATATGACTACGTCATATTGAATCAACATCAGTTACACAAGTAGGGGTACATGGTATCAAATCAACGTCGACGTCCAAATGAATTCCAAAAACCTAAACTTCCCAAAATCCCTGCCCCCATCCTAATAAACGCCTTCCAGTTCCTTATGACGCTCCACCAAGTCCTGTGCACGGGAGTTAGCTATCGGATGCATTTTTCCTCAAGGAAAATTTATGGAGCCTTACCGCCAGCGAACGACATATACCACGTCCTGGAGGCACCGCCATCCAGCCACTTGTTTTGCCAGGATGCAGCGTTGAAAAAATTGAAGGCTCCCCTGGGATCGATGATGCCGTAGTTGGCGTACAAAATACCCTTCCAACCATCGTCGATCGATCCCGTTTTGCGGTTGAAATAGAGATTCCATTCCTCTCTAACAAAGGCGGTGGACCGTATATAAGGCGAAATTGGTGTGAGCGGAAGCATATGGACTCTAAATGGATGTTTAGTACTCTCTGCCCCGAAAGGAACCAATTGCTTGCTTACCCATGTATGTATTGCGGCAGATGACCAAAGTAAGTTGTGTGATCGACCTTATTCTCGAACAAGATGCCGGACACCTTGTTTCCAACAAAGCTCTCGGGGTGGTTCGTATTGCCGGTGGAGAGCAGCATGTAGTTGTTCATGCTCCGCTTCATTATTCCCAGCATCAAGTTCCCCCGTGCTTCCATCGCTGCGTCGCCGTTTACGTTTCCCCACAGCTTCATTGCATAGGCGAAGTTGTAATCCTCCGACGAACTCTCTTCGTCCTTCCCGTCCCACGATTCTGCTTATGTTGTCAGTATTTCGCTCGCTAGGAAATAGAAGTATACCACGAACCCCACAACCCCTTTGCCCATGAATGTCCATGGTACCAATCAAACGACCTGAAAACTGGGAAATAAGTATCACTTGGCGATGGGTTGGCAACATCGCGAACAAGAGAATTGACCCAAGCTCTGTTGGCAGCCAACCATGACCCCGACGTGCTGACGTATTTCCTTTCAAGGTAGGCAATGATGGCGGCAGTCTGGATGAAGTACCCATAGTCTTGCAGAATCCGTCAGCTGTCGATTCGCCAGATACGGCAAAAACATTAACTCACGGAAGTGGTGGTCGTTGTAGTACCCGCTACCGAAGTCTACATTCGGATCGCCGGTTTTGTATAGTGCATCAGAGATGACACCTCGCCACTGAGTTTCGTACACCAGCGCATTTTGCTGCGCGTTTGATGCAAAGCGATTGAATGCAGTCTGTGCGCAGGGGTTAGTGGGGTGTAGGGGGTGGGGGAATTAGGAGTGCACCTTTAGCTTGGTGAGGCATGTCCTTGTCAGGGGAGTATCCCTAAGGACATCACTCGTGGACAAACAAATGTACGCAAATTTGGCCAAGGCCTTGCCACTAAAGTACATTGTATCTTGATTACTCAAAGCTTTTTTTTACCATCAGCATGCGTAAACCCGAGGAAATGTAGCCAAACTTACCACTGAAGTCTTGCTGCATCTCATACTTAGCAACGGCGGAGATCCGGTTAAGACTTGCAGAGGAAAAGGTTGCAGCTGAGCCGGATTTGACAGGAAGCCAGCCGATGGTAGTTGGAAGGCCGGTCTCGACGAGTCTCCACTGGTTGGCAGCGACAGCAGTCATGAGTCCCTTGGTAGGACTATAAAACCTTACTGCAGACCTAACCTTTGCAGCCGTTGCGCTCTCAAAAGATTGGACATGGTGCGGCAATGCAAACATCAACTTTTAGAAAATTAGCCCCATCATTACCTCACATGATACTACGAGATATCAGACGTACTAGTTCGGAAGTGCTGCTTCCCCTTCGGTCAAAGTTGAATTGATAACGCCCAGTGCTACCTGAAATAGACGCAGCCACTGATACAGACTTGCACCAACTGCCAGCCGCAGCATCAAGCACAGCTTCGGCGGCGGCATAGCCAGTGCTCGTCTTGGAGACCTTTGCAATCTGGATCAAGCCGGTAAATTTCCTGGTTGCCTCGAGATGGCCGTTATTGATGACATTGAGATCCAATGGCAGACTTCCGAGGGCAGGGAATGAGTAGAGAACCCAGACTGAGTCGTTTTCCAGTACAATACGGTACTTCAATGCCCCCGGTCTGAACCCTTCAACTTCAGTGGAGTTCCGGACCAGAACCGCAGAATCAAGTACGGGCGTCAAGTCAGTATATGTAGCACTGATGAACCCCATTCCTTGGCAAAGGGAAACGTCCATTCTACCGGTTGACGTGGATACCGTTGGGTCAGCATAGAAAACAGTATCTGCACTTCCTCCGTTGAGGTTGCTCATTTCCATAGAAGAGCTCTCGCGGCTGAATTCAGTGGCTCCTAGCTGGAGAGAGCGAATCCAGATGGGATTACTGTACCATCGATTCGCACCGGACGGGCCTTCTACAGGTCCAAATACGCGTTGTTCAGGCTCTCGGTGGTCCAGACCCAATCCCCACGGCGCATCTGGCTGATTGCTCCACCACACCTCGTATGGGAAGGTAAACACCGGGTTATTTCGTCCTCCAAGCATCATATTGGCATAGAATTTCTACGGTAAACTGCGGTCAGCAGAAATCCAATACAAGCAGATACTCAAGTACAAACATTTGTCTGGATAGGTTTGCCGCTATCTGCAGCCGCCAATGGTGGCCTAGAGACAGGGTGGGAATTTCTGCGGGCGAACATAGACGGTGGTGCGGTGGTCGCAATCGGAGTGAAGATATTGGCGATATTCTGGCGAACGGGAAGGAAGTTCATATGTTCGGGCTCAGCAATGGCCTCTGCCTTCCGCTTCCTCATCAGTGGAGCAATGGTCCCTGTAACTGTAGCGGCAGATCTGTAGGTTGTGGACGGAACGGTTCTTGTGAGAGATTTGTCCAAGCTGCCGACTTCCCTTGGGTTTTCGGTGGCGAATGGGATTTCGCTCGGGTTTCCTCTGGTGTCAAGTTCTGTGTTTACAAAACCAAGCGTTTTTGGATCTGGAGTAACTGCTGGTGGCGATGGACTATAAGATTATTAGCAATGGAGATGATCGATACAAGAACCCTAGGATATACATCTGTATCGTTCTGTCAGGCCGTGTGATAGTTTTCACATCAACAGGATCAGTAGAGTGAGGCAGCTCCTGGGGACCATCTCCGTTTGCGGGAGGCACAGGCGTAGTCTCAACGGCAGTGACAGAATCCGGCCGCTGAGCTCCCCGCGCAGGTTCATCGGCGTTGGCATTGGCGAACGGAGTAGCAGAAGCAGAAGTGGATGGAAAAGTGGTGGTAGAAGTTACTGAAAACTTCTCAATGTTTTCATTATTTGAGTCCTGCTGCGGTGCTGGCAAAGCTGTAATATGAATACCAAAAAGAGATACAGAAAGTAAAAGGGGAATGAATGTTAGAGCCCTCATTATAGGCAATTAGTTGGGTTTTAAAGAAAGTCGAAAAAGGTCAGTATCAAAGAGGGGTATCCAGAAGAACCAAAATACTAATAATGACAGGACGAGCACAATGGCCCACGAGTGTGATAACGTTACTCGCCCCGAGATGGGTGGGAAACCGGTCATTTTAAAACCCCTCTACAAATCGGCATTACGCACTACTCAAGGGGGGTTTGTTTAATCGGGAGAAAAAGCATCGGCGGTCAACGCCATTTTCATTAGGGGAGTTTTAGATGGTTTTGTGTAACTGTTGGCTTGAGCCAGCTGTCTCCGGATTGGCTGCCCTGCCACCAACAGGCGAAGCCACAAGCTCTTTTGAAACTAGGGTGATAGGGAGTTCCGGTCAGATGTAGAGTAAAATAGAGGGTTAGGGTTATGTCAATCGCGTACCTGCGTCGGTTACCCACCCGCATGACACTAGTCTGACGGCGCTTTATTGCCGGTTCTAGTCGCATAACCCGATTCTACACCAACGTATAATATCCAAATATCCATAAGGCGAGTTGGTTGTTGAAGCAAGTACTCACAATGCAGACCTTCTCATATGGGCTTTTTGATTGTCATATCCCCCCGCTACTCTAGTACTTTTGTGCCGTTGGGTGGATTCGGATCTCGTGGTTAGTCCAGATTGTCATCGCCACAAACTAAATCGTAGTCTCGTCAATAGTGTCTTGGAGGGCCTGAAAACACCCAGCGCTAAGAGACCAAGTGGACATGATGTGGCCCCGAATATCGTGTTTGGTACAGGGCACCGGTAGCCATTGATGGCCAATGGACAGTGAACCTCGTTTATATTGAAGGATCCTGTCATATTTCCGCCTGCTCCCAATCATAGTTCACCGCTCGTGCATGTATGATCACTCGGCAACGTTTGGGCAGGGTTTGCTGCGAAATGTTCCGGGCCGGCTGGATGGGAAAAATTACCACTGGTGTCTAGGGTCGAATGTACTTTACAGTACCGACATATGTGCATCCTCGAACCGGCTGTGGGATTCTGCACCGCCCGAAAGTTGTTCGGCCGGATTTATTGAGGGTGGAACATTGTGGATTTTCCGGGGATTTCCAAAAACAACCAACAGGCGGCGGTCGCTTCTGAGCACATGGCAGCATGTCACGTCAACCTCGGGAAGTGCGGCATAACCCCACCAGGGCCAGGGATCCACCGACGGCATATCAACCGAACGTGAGAAACCTTGATGAAGATCTATCGAGGGAGCGAGCACGCGGAAATCCAGGGCTGGTTCTCGAAATTTGACAAGAATGGGTGCCATTTTGTTCGCATAATGCCGAGTCACTCTCCATGAAGCACTGGATTAGGTTTGCCAAGACATCAAAATTTCGTTGCGTTCGAGTCTGAGTACCCCGCCGCCCCACCACCGCTCACGAAGTCACCACCAAGAAACGAATCGCCGTTTAATCGCCTCGCCGTCCCAGCCAAAATGACACTGGATAGCGCGCCAGTCGCAGCCACACCTACGCCTGTCACAAGCAGCGAAAAACTTGTGGACACACTCGTTGTCGACGCCGGCCCAATTCTGTCCTCCGCCTCTACGCCTTCCTATTACCTCAGCTCCGCCGATCGAATCTTCACAACTCCCGCGGTAATTGGCGAGATTCGCGATGAGGCGGCACGCTCGCGCTTTGAAACCTTGTGGAAACCTTTTGTGTCGGTCAGGTCGCCGCGCGCAGAGAGTTTGAAGTTTGTTGCAGAGTTTGCGAAAAAGACGGGAGACTTCCGGGTGCTGAGTGCGACGGATTTGGGGCTTATTGCACTGGGGTATGAGTTGGAGCTCGAGGTTGCGGGCGGCGATTGGAGGTTGAGGAAGGTGCCAGGCCAGAAGGAGTTGAATGGACCTCTACCGGAAGGATGGGGCTGGGAGGGGAAGGTAATTGGGAGGAAGGATGAATCGAAGGGGGAAGTTAAGGAGAGTGAAGAGCCAAAACCCCAGGAAACTACAAAAGAGAAGACCAAGCCGGATATCGCCCAACAGCTTGAGAACGTCCGATTCGAAAACGCCCCTGTTGAGGAATCAAATGAGCTCCACCAACCCGAGAATATGCAAAAGGTAGAAACAGAAGAGGAGGTAGCACAATCGGACTCCGAGGACGATGATTCAGATTCAGACGGCTGGATCACTCCTTCCAATCTTCACCGCCACATACACCTACAACCCACAAAGCCAAAATCCGCCGAAGTAGAGAAACTCACAGTGGCTCTGGCAACGACTGATTTTGCTATGCAAAACACTCTCCTACAACTCAACCTTCACCTTCTCTCGCCCACTTCTTTGGCGCGAATTAGAAATGTCCGGTCGACGGTTCTCCGCTGTCACGCCTGTTTCTTCGTCATCAAACACCCAACAGCTACAACGCATTTCTGCCCACGGTGTGGCTCAGGGGATACTCTACGTCGTGTTGGGTGTTCTACTGATGCGGATGGCGTCTTCAAACTCCATCTGAAGAAGAACTTCCAGTATAACGTTCGGGGGAACGTCTTCTCGATTCCGAAGCCTGTTGCTGGGACCTGTTCCATGAAAGGTGTGCCTGATGCTCCAGTATTGAGGGAGGACCAGAAGGAGTACACCAGAGCTGTGCGATGGGAGGGTTATAGAAAAGAAAAGGACCTTCTGGATCCTGACAATTTGCCGGGAATCTTGACGGGTACGAGGCGACGAGGAAGTGCGATTCGGGTTGGTGCTGGACGTGGAAAGAATCCGAATGAGACGAGGAGAGGTGGTAGAAGAAAGTAGAAGAAGATGTAGTCTCAGAGGGTAGTGCAGCTTCCAAGACAAAAGAAGACGAAAAAAGACCTGTGCATAAATTATATAGATTGGTTCGGGATTCACGAGTTCAATGAAACAAGGCGTGGGAGGTGTCTATCGACATAGTGGCTCACTCGAATGTTATCGAATACGGTCTAGCGTAATCTGATAAGATTATATCATTCTAAAAAATTTGGCCCATTACTTCCTCCGATTCTCGATATCAGCGAGCGTTCCATCTAGCCGGCGAACCCCCTTCCCCGCTGTGCTCATTGCATCGCTCCGCCCAGTCCGATTCGTGCCCTATCCCTCTCCCTACCTATGAACGGACTTCAGTCCGTGTCAGTGTCTCTAGGCAAGAGAATTAGATACCTTTCGATATGTCCTCCAGGAACCTGCGGCAGAATTCTCTCCCGGCGACTTACACACACTGGTCAATCCCCGCCGGACCCCGCGCCAGCAGATCTCCCAGATCCCACTATCGATATACAACCGAATTACCCACGTTCAACTCTCGATGCACAAACAATTCGCTCGCTGTCCAATGAGACCAAGGATGCTGTCAATAGGCTACGAAGCGTGCTAGATCAGGTTGTTCGGGAGGTTGAGAAACCAGTGTCACCAACACCAAAAGAGCCTTTAGATTCAACGCTGACCGGCCTCGACATTATACCCATGCCGAACCCCGATTCTCCGATTGGTAGCCTTCTCCGTGCCGTCGACGAAGGCGATGGCCCCACTATATGGAACAAATTCAAGGAGTTGGACCATCAATTCCTCCTTCGAACTGTAAAGGGCCATGAATTTTCCGCGGTATTGCTCTCGCTACAACCGGTCAATTTCCTACGACTGAAGCATCGTCACCGGCTAGACAAGAACGGCAAACCATATATTATCTCGGAGAAACAAGCATTCAATGAACTCAAGGTCAAACTTTTGTATGTCATGACGGCTATGCGGAAGGTTGGATACCGTCTTTCGGCACGAGAGTGTGGTCACCTAATTGACTGTGCTCGCGCCGGCAAAGACCCTCAGATGGCTATTGAGCTTTGGAATCTCTTGTGTGGCTTTAGTGTGACGCAAGACACCTGGTCCTACAACTCCTTCATGGCAGCAGTAAGTGGTGGAGGCCCAAGTGTGGAACGGGAATTCCGTGTCTACGAGGAGATTCTGGCGCACCGTGAAAAAAGAGCAAAGGGATCAGACGATATGCGGAAGAAGGCGATGAAGATATACAACAAGATGGCGGCGAAGGGAATATTACCGAACAGCATGACTTTTGATATCCTCATGCTTTCTTTGGCCAGAATGGGGGATATAGCAGGAGTAAGGAGAATCTTGAAGCAGGTGTGGGATGTAGATGTCAACACGCTTCCAGATGAGGCTATGGTGAAGGACAAGCAGAACATTACACCGGCCGATTCACCGCTCTATCCTACCGCTCATACTTTGCTAGCAGTGGCAACAGCCTTTTGTCAAAATGGACAAGTCGACACGGCAATTCGTACTGTAGACCACATCTCTCGACGTTACGATGTCCCAATTTCTGTGCCTACCTGGGTTGCACTCATGAATTGGACATATGTGTATACACGGCAGCGGAAGGAAAACCCCCTCCCCGGCTCAGCTATGGAAAGTCTGTGGAATGTTATGACTGGTGAACCCTACAATGTAGCGCCAACAATTGATATGTTTGACTACATCGTCAGATCGTACCTATGGCGACGCATGCCCGGGATGGCGGAACACATGATGGAATTGGCTTTGGTCACGGTATCCCGACGGATACTTAGCAAGGCGCATGGGATTGAGGAGTGTATCACCTATGGACGGACCGCCCGTACAATTCAGGACCCCGAGAAGGGGTCAGACGTGGCAACGACCAAGGGAACACATACCAGCGCCGCCATCGCGAAATTCAGTCAAGATGTCGCAAAGCTTATACGGGATGAATATCGGCTGTGGTCAATCATTAGGCGGTGGACAGAGCTGCTGGTAATTGGGAAAGATCTGGAGGTGACTACGTTTGGACCGCAGCAGGTCCCGAGAATTGTCGACAAATGGGGCTTGTTTCTTGGGAAGGATATCATGTATGTGTTGAGAACCGGATATGTGGAGTTGGACTTGGGCAAGGAGGGCGAAGATTGGCGGCCCATCACCAACAGGAAGAGGCGGTGGATGTGGATGACGCTTGGGACTGGCTCTAAGGAGGAAGATGATTTCTTTTGATTCGTATATATTTGTTTGCTTGGGAGTTGTGGCTAGAGTAGAGACGTTGGAGGCTGTTTATACTTCTTGTTTTCACTGTACATATCTTCATGTTTTAAGGTTCTGTATCTAGATTCTGTGATGAATTATATTTCTTTCCATGGTGGCAATGTTTATTAGATGTAGTTTAAAGGGCTGGTATCATTTTCCTTCTCTTCTATCGTACAGCAAGTAACGCCCACCCAAAATGCTCAAGCACCAACCTTCTCCTCCCGCAAATCATTAACAACCATATACCGACTCAACCCAATCCACCCCCACCGAAACCACCGCATCTGGCTTTTATGTGCCTCCGTCATCGCCCTCTGCGCAATCCTAACCTGCCTTGCAGTACTCACAAACACCATCTCCCCTTCCCCCCTCCTCCCCGCCAGCGTCACCACCGCATCAAGAACAGAAATATACTTCCTTACCAACCCCACACTCGTAAGCGTGAACAGTCTCCCCCCCCCCCGTTCCTTCACAAACTCTCTCGCCCCATGCAGGAGCGAAATGTGGTTGGGATGTCCCGACACCCCGCCCGCATCGAACGTGACGACCACATCCGACGTCGCCGCGTGCTCGCAGAGATACGCCGCCACGGTTTTGGCAGGCCAAACGGCGCTCATGGAGTCCGGGAGTAGCACGTCCTCGATTACTGTCACGTCGCCGTCACCGTGCACACCCAGCGCGCGGCACGA
>Ga0307515_10000934_pt1 | contig 67088 bp, 80 predicted proteins | sample 17_EM_MG_FD_194513 | JGI IMG/M metagenome (GOLD analysis project Ga0307515, IMG submission 194513) | Populus trichocarpa ectomycorrhiza microbial communities from riparian zone in the Pacific Northwest, United States - 17_EM | ecosystem: Host-associated > Plants > Roots > Unclassified | place... | reverse complement strand
ATTTCCATGACGTACCACAAGCAATTTCAAATATCTCAATCATGTGCACCAGGTCTGTGCGGAGAGTTATGCAGTTGGATACATGGATGAATGCAGCATGACGGTTGTCATTTAGATTGATTCGTCAGGCGCACTGACCGCTCTTTCCATGACACATATGACATCAGTTACTTAAATTGTGTTAGCTCATTTAGTCACTGATATTGCTTTTACTTTGTCACTTAACAGTCACTTGCAGAATGAAACTGAACGTTTTGGCCGTCTTACAGCGCGATTCGGATTCCAGAACGTTCGCATGGTGCGTTTGACCCTTGCACATACACTGACGAATTATCAAGTCTCACAATTTGGTCACTGAAATCAAGAAAAAGCTGACACGTAGCAAAATCGGTAAACAACTTGCTTTTCCCCGCGATCAGACGTCAAGAATTACATTTTGCATATCTATTCTTCCGCAGTCGAAGGAGCCGTCACCATCTCTTCGTTGGAATCCGATATCTATATGGTAATTAGCTGGAAGCCATATGCAGGGGTAAAAACTTACTGGTTCAACTGGCTTCGCTTTCAGCAACGGTGACGAATCGGGCTCCGCAGCTGGCTCACCACTAGGTATGCTCGATTTTGACTGCGGCTTCACCGAAGCTAGCCTGATATGACTACTTCCTGGTCGAGAAGTCCCTTCCGATATTCCGGGGACAATGTCAAGACACTGCATAAGCTCTGCAAATGTTGTCGGTGGATGCGGCGGAGTGTGGTCATTCGTTCGCAGCTGAACGACTGCCGGAACGCTCAATTCAGATGTGCCGTACTTCTTATCCCGTTCACGGAAGTAGTTGGCTGCATCCTCCCATCACGGTTGAGTCAATTCGTCGAACTTCATCTGCTTCTGCCAGAACCTCTCCATGCGCTGTTTGTACCGTTTTAGTGATTGTGCCCATCACCCAGCCGGGTTCGTCATCTTCGCTCAGCTTGCCCTTCTCAGTCTCTTCATCCTCCTCATCTTCCCAATCTTCCCCATCGTTGGCACTTGCAAGATTACTCAGACTATCTCCAATAGCAATCAGCATCTCCTCAAATGTTTGTTTGGGCTTTCTGGATGTCAATCCCGCGAGTTCAGCGTGCGTCCTATTGTCCTGCTCTTGTTGAACCGCTGCCTCTGCGTCTTCAACTCGCATTCTTGCCCCAGCGGTCTCTCTTTCAACAGAATCCTCCATCCATTGCTCTTTCCCTTGATTGCTTAAGAAGTGCATTTCTCGTCGTTTCTCCGCCGCAAGCCTTTTTTTGGATCTCAAGCTGTGGAATGCCCCAAGGGCTCGGACTCTCTCTGCCTCGAAGACGCTCTGGCCTTCATTCGCTTGATGCCGTCGTTGGGTTGAGCACTTTGTCTATTTCCCGTTGCTGCCAGCCGGAAGTGGCGAAAATTTCTTGTTCGGAGCATTGACCATTGTAGTTTGAGTGGACTGTGTTGTCAGGCGAGATGTTGGATGTTGCAAGTTATGGACAATATGGAGGCAAGCTGCGTCTTTTATGTCAAAGTTGGTACGTTTACTCATCTTGAACAAAGCAAAATCTTCCTCCTGACTGTCAAAAAATCAGGAATAGTGACGCTAACCGTACAACATGACCTGATTGTTAGCATCATTTTCATATAATATCCCGGGGATTATTTGAGACAAAAATCAGCAGACGTCCTTTCCCTCGAACTACATCCTAAGTATTTCACGCAATTAGGTGATTCCGGCGGTCGTATACTGCAATGTATCCTTGTTACCAAACAAACAACAACAGACCAACTTATTGCTAATTGCATGGCGGTGGGAAACCCCCGCAAGTTGCAGCCATACTCAGCAGGATTCATCGTGAGCATAACAGTCATGTTGGCTGCTACTTATTCCATTCTGACAAGATGCTAACTATATAGTCCTCAGGGCTTCGCACTTCCTCTCGTTATCATCTTCCTCTCCTATTCCACACCAGCACATCATGCATACACAACCACCCCCGGCAGGTGAGAGCGGATCGAATACCGGCCGATTGGCGGGCGCTACATCAAATACGGAAATTCTCGGCACACAACAGGAGCGCAGACACAAGTTAGTTCACCGAGACGCTGCCGATGCAGCCACCAAATATATGACCCAGGATGCACATTTACAAATCGTCCGCAAGACTGGCAGCAGGAGAAATAAGAAGCAGCATGCGGTGGGATGTGAGTATATCCATATCGATGCAATCGGCAGTCAATTAACTGTAAAATGTACAGTGGGTGTACGTAGAGAGCTACGTAACGAATTCATCGCTGCCTGTAACGGGAAACCTCCATGGTCGACAAAGGCATTTGTCCGCACAGTCCGCGAAATCGAACATCATGATGTAGTGAGCTCTGGGATTTTCCCAGATGAATTGCCTGATAAGCGTCCCCGTGAGTGGACGAAACAGGCTTTAATCAGCTTAGAGGAGGCTAAAGATGCGTATATGGTAGAGGTAACAGCCGAATTTCATTGTTAAAAGCATCAACCAATGTCTTGTAGGTTTTCAACATGTCTGCAACTATGGCAAGGCAAGGAGGTTAGGTACAGCTGAAACAGTCCGACATGCGCCTGGCGTTGAATATGGCCAAAATGAGCAAAGAAGGCTTTTCGCGCGCCGCAATTGAGGAAACAAAATATCTCCTAAAGAAACCATGCGCCGAGGTCCGAGAAGAAAAGAAGCGGGGTGTTGAGTTTCCTGGGCACAAAAAGGTGAAGACTGCGATACACAGACACCCGGCAATGTTTCGTCAAAACCGAATGTCCGGCGGCCTTCTTTGCCAAAATGGCACTGCAAAGTATCCGCAGACACACTGGACACGTAAAGGAACAGGTGAACCTCCACCTGCCCGACACAGAGAGCCAATTCAAGAGCCGACTCCACCCCCGCCAGGCACGCCACCCGCCCCAACCGGTAACACTCCCGGAGCTCGACCTGCTGAAATCATCAGTTTGCCGGCCGGATATACGTATTCGCATAAAGCTCTTCCCTGGGCGGAATATTTCGAAGATGATGAGGATACCGAGCAGGATACTGATTCTGATCCAGATATGGTGAATGATGAAGGTTAGTGAACTCTCAGTGGTGTGGTAATGCAGCTAACATTCATTTTGAAGACAAGAGCAGCGGATTGAGCAATCCTGCAATTGATGATGAGCATTGACCGAAGGATGGGATTTTGGAGATTATTATTATCCATATCTATGTATTATTAAAGAACAACGTAGTTATCAAGAAGAATGTAAATGAAAACGCAAGAAAGACAGCCAAAACAACGTGAATGATAAACTGCGCCAAATTCAATGATTGCATATTGTGGATACAGCCATGGCAAAATGAGGGTCAACGGAGCGTCAACGATTTTTGGTCATGCGTCCTGGGAAATCACACCTCAGATAAGTTGTCGTTACTCATAAAGGTATTTTTGGCTGCCTTTATAGGCAAAACAGATCGCAATACCCTCCCTGCCCCATCATGAAAATGAGCGTCAATGGAGCGTCAACGATTTGTGGTGATGCGTCCTGGGAAATCACACCTCCGATAGGTTGTAGTCAGTCATAAAGGTATTTTTGGCTGCCTTTATAGGCAAAACAGATTGCAATACCTCCCTGCCCCATCATGAAAATGAGCGTCAACGGAGCGTCAACGATTTTTGCTCATGAGTCCTGTGAAATCACACCTCCGATTGGCTGCAGCCAGCCATAAAGGAATTTTTGGCTGCCTTTATAGGCAAACCGGATTGCAATACCCTCCATGCCCCATCATGAAAATGAGCGTCAACGGAGCGTCAACGATTGTTGGTCATGTATCATGGGTAATCTGGGGGGCGACAGGGTGCACATTGCCATAAACTGATTATTGGCTGCCTTTATAGGCAAAAGTGAAAGTGAAACGCTTCCCGCCCCATCTTCAAAATCAGCGTCAACAGAGTGTCAACGATTGTTGGCCTTCCATCATGGTTAATCACAGCACGATGTGGTGGTTATTGTCTATATACATCGTTTTGACTGTCATCATATGCTAAAATGCTCAAGAATGCTTAGTGGTAGCTCTGTAAATGAAACAAGGTGTTACTGTCCCGGAGGATGTGGCTAGAATATCCCGTACATATCTGCCTATACAGGCTGCCATATCCTTCTTTATGGATGCTTTTGATCAAGCACCACTCATATTACCAAAGATGCAAGACCAAATATCGTTGACGCTCTGTTGACGCTCTGTTGACGCTCTGTTGACGCTGATTTTCAGGATGTGGCTGGGCGCGTGAGTATCCGTGTTTTCCACATCAAGGCGGCTAATACGGCGAAAATGAAACGCGACATCCCAATGTCAATACTTTACGATGTGCAGTAGCATATCTGAATGCAACCATAAATTTGAAACCCGAAACGCAGAACTGGAGATTCGACCCGACGGGTCTAGCCAAACCCGGCGAAACCCGCGGGTTGACGGGTACGGGTCCGGGTTTGCCCCGCCAAGATTCAGCGGGTCGGGTTTTTAGCCGGGTTTGGACCCGAACTGACTGGTTTTTGCGGTCCAAACCCGGACAGCTGGCGGGTTACCCGGACCTGTTGCTAACACTAATCACCACGATCCTTTTAATCATATCAATGCTTTGTTTCCTTCAGACAATGCTTTAATTCATTTACAATACATCCATTCACATTGCCTTTAGTCACTGCGCTAATTTTTTCAAACTTATCACTCGCCACTATTTTAAATCATTACAAGAAGGCACCCCACTTCTCCTCCTGCTCCTCCTCATTCCAGCACCAGGAGAAGCAGGCGACCATTCCACGACGAGGATCTCGATCATAATCTCAGCATGATTCCCAGCAATCACAATGATCATCGAGCTGACAATTCAGATTATGAAGACGAGCTTCTTCAGCAACCGTCCAGGAATGCAATGGGCAAGCGGCCATCAAAAGATTCCTTCACATCAAGACTTGGAAAACAAGTCGTGGCAACTCAAGTGACTCCTACGTCGGCGCAACATAATCATCCTGAAAGTCGGGAGGTCCATATTGTCTAGGAGGTGAAGGATGAACCCGAGCCTGCACCTCTGGCATCCAAGAAGGCATCCGACGACCATTTGAATGATTGAATCTGCCCGCCACTGGATATATTTACTGGAGGTAGGATTCAAACGAAGCCGGGGAGCAACTGGTTGCATGGTGAGCAGGAAATCAGTGGCGATATGTGCCATTTGTTGATGACATGACAGGCCTCATCATCACCGCAGAATACAACCCCCAGACAACCATTTCAGGCGTTCCAGCAATGCTCATGGCATGTGAGAAGCCTATAGCTATCGATTATGCGATGTTTGTGAATCCCTTTGCCACAAATGCGGTGAATACCGCCCACATTCATAGTTGGTGGTATCGGGTAATTGCCAGGAGTGATCAGCCCTGAGAAACTCAGACCCTCCAAGTGCGTACATTTCGGTGGTAAATGAATCCTCTCAACGAAATCTCTCATCGCTGACACCATGCATGAGGCTCTCGCAAAGATTACTTGCTGGCGTGCAGCAATGGTATTCCGGTGCAAGACCTTATTCGACTTCATTTACGGATTTCGAACACAGTCGCCTACAGAGATCTGGAAAATGGCAGCCTGGCTATTTGCCAAGGACAAGTTTACATGCCCCACAAAAGTTGGTGAGGAAAGTTCAAAGTTCCCTGCTTGTTGATTGTTGTCTTGAGGATCAATTTAGGAGTGCAAGTTTCGATTTGCAGCCACTAAAATTGTGGATCTTATTCACCGGCCATACTTCTATGCAATACGACCAATTGGAATGAAAGATAGATCATTGATTGATGAAATCAACCTGACATTCATTGCCCTCACCACGACGGCCATCCACCATTGTCTGTTGGCCTGGAATCTAGGCCAGTTTAGGGTCCCGCTAGAGTTTGGTTCAGGAAGTGCAGCACAACATAAGTGTGATACAAGAAACATTCATCAAGCGGTTGATAATGCACGTACAGATGTATTTCGTCGTCACAACGGGGATCGTCGTTGTTCCTCGCCCGAGGTTCAAGCCAAAATGATAGTCAATATCCACCGCTTGGTTCGCCAAAGTATCCAGTCAACTGTTATGGACCCAGCGATCGCACAACCTCACAACAATCGGTGCTGCATTGATGAGGACTTTCTTGATCAAGTCACGGAGGAACTGATAGAGCAGTTCGACAATTCTTCAAATTGTCTCAGCATCCTTGTTGCTGCCACTGATGCTACCATGCGAGCCTCAGCTGTTCTGCCTATGGGTGGGTCTGCCATCGCCAGCAGCAGCCAGCCCGTCCCCTGGAGCAACAGCAACAGCAACAACAACGACATCACCAGCATCACCAACATGACCAGCATTGACAATATGGGATTAGTCAATGGAAGTACCATTGTAGAGGGTGCGATGTTGCTTGGAGGTTAGCAATGGTGTCAATGATTGGATTGAGGATTTCCATTGTGTGCTATTTTATTCTAGGTTTTGTCAAGATATCATAATGTTAGTAAATGTAATAGAACTGATGGTTCACTGAAGTCTGATCGCAAATGCAGGAAATCATAATCATGATGATGCATAACCCTCCCACGACAGTCGAATTCCTAAGTACTGAGCATCTTGTATCATGAAATTAAATATCGTGAACCACTTTTGCATGGCCACTATCATTGGTCAAATCAAGCCATGAGGGTTTTCAAAAACAAGAACTACACGCTTCATTGAATGTATGGAGCGAGTACTATCATCATCGCGAAGACCAATCGAATTGGGCGACATAGGTGTATGCCACCAGATGATTTGTACTATTGCCAATGGCAGTGTGAAGCGTTCATCGAGTGCTCGTTGTCACATTCGCAACAGTGGGTACACTGGTCGTGACCCTTGTACACAGCATCGCAACAACTAAAAGAACACTGTAGAACAGCAAAGCAATGCCATGTTTTGGGGAAACCTCGATTTCATTGTTTTGAGTTTGTGGGCACAATAAACTATATCAATTTAATGAAGGACATTTCGTTTTTGCTGATGGACCGACCTGGCGGCCGAAGATGTCATCACAACCTTCCTGGACTACTGCCCAAACACAATCCAGGAGGCAATCAAAAAGATGACCGGATATTCGAAGATGGACTGGGAATGGCTGAAAGTGGAGCTGATAGACACTTTCCATCACTCTGATAGCCGAGTTTATATATATACCAGATGGTACTTAGAGGGACTCTGCGACCACCAGCTGGAACGTGGGAACATTGGCATGCAAGCCTTTTTCCTTGCTTACTTCATCATCAGCCACATTATGATCAACAGGGGAGCCTTGCCGGAGTAATCACTGGTGGAATTGTTGCTCAGGGCACTCCAAAGCTAATCAAGAGTGAATGCGGCGATGAAGTTCGAACTAGACCCAAGAGACCCCTCGATGTTGGAATATGACAAACACCGAAACCATGTCCTCAACCAATGTGTTGACGCTGATGCCCTCACCATCCAAGATTTGGATGGGGCACGTGTGGCGCCAGGAGTCTCTCCATACTCAATTCAAGCTGTGGTGCCCCTCCCACAGACTCCAGTAGTCGTGAACTTTCTGGTAATCCCTAGGAAAGAGACCCCGGTACCAGCACAAGCCACAGAGGGAATTCCTATCCCTACTGTGGAAAACACAATCCAGATGAAATTGGATAACATGATGAAAGCCTTTGAGGCCTGGATGGTTCAGATGGGGAAGGTGAATACGCACTGATACTGAGGTCACAAAACTGCCAGTGCGTATGCCATACAAGCTCCAAATCCACCTCCGTGCACAGCAATGAACTTCACACCTCTGAAATGCACCCATGGGACCCACTTACTACTAACTGGGACCCAATTCCCAGCTGTATCCACTGCAAGGATTTGGACCCGGTATCTGTTGTGACGAGCTATGACACATCCGCACATTCTGTGCCGATGTGCACATCAATCACGAAAAATATATAGTCTACGTCAATCAACATGGAAGGCTACCAATAAGACCAAGAGGAGGAAATTGAGGCGGGATATCCGGATATCGACCGGAGAGAAGGTTTCTGTTAATGCAGAAGCATGCCAGGGAAGTAGTCCAACAAGGGCAGCAGGGAGGGGGAGTAGCCACTACGGCTGCACCACAGCCGCCTCAGCTGCAGCCCATTACAATATCTCAGCTGTTTCAGAGGGCCAGTGCTCAGGTGACTGCATTTTGCTCAGGGATTGCCCGACAGCTGTCGAAAATCGATGGGTACAACTCCTGACTCCCTCCAGGTAATGATGGTAAGAAAGCAGGTAACAGAGATGATATCGACAAATTGAGCGAAATGGGTGAACAGCAAGAAGAGAGGCAACGTGACAGCAGTGCGGAGGAAGATGAGGAAAGTGAAATGGAGGTGGAGAGAGACACGCGTTTAGACAAGGAAGAGCGACCAATCAGGTCAGCAGTTTCATGTATGCAGACAGCTTATGCCTTCACGGACAAAAGAAAAACAAGGACAGACAAGATGACCAGGGGTGATGATAAGCTGCAACAAATGGAGGAAGAGGTTCCAGAGGTTTCAACGAGTGCTAGTAACCATGAAAAGGGAACTCTCAGGAAAGGGTTGGCATTCAGGAAGCGACTGGCCAAAACAGACCTCACCGAAAACACGACCTCAAACACCCTAACGGTTCCAACAGTGCCATGGATGAGAGCACTGTCCCTTGATACTGGAGACTACAAAGTTCTCGGAAGGAGCCAACTTGATTACCCCATCCTAGCCAGTCAGGAGGGAGAGACGAGCGAAATGGCCTTTCGACCGCTACTAAAGGCAGAAATGGTCCCTGTTCCCAAAGACAAACAACTTTCTGCCAGGACCCCAGCCGCACCAAAGAGAATTGGAATCACAAACATTTCTGCCTTCTCAGCCCTGAAAGACCACAGTGGATATACTGAGTTCCAGTACGCCAGGGCCTTTCCAACCGTTCTAGGAAAGATTCATGGGCACACACTTCCCATGCTCATTGATCGTTGATCTGAGATCTGCATGATGAGGGAAGCGGTCACCAGAGAGTTGAACATCAGGTGGAAACGTGCCACCCGGCAGATGATAACAGCCGAAGGCACTTTGTCTGATTTGACTAAGGTGGCAGAGTCCATGCCCATCAATGTCTATGGTAGTGTCATTCCTGTGCTGATCGTTTTAGCAAAATTCCGATCCGAACAGGTTATTGTGGGCCCCCCTGGGAAACATACTCTCGAATGTGTGTGAGGAACCTGGACAATGGCAGTTGTGAGATCACCATCGCTGCCATCGATGGGTCTGAGCAGGTGACATTTGTCGCTACATTTTCAGGAGACAAGAGGGATACATTCGCCAGCAGCTTGGGAAAGTTATACTCCTAGTTAAAGAATGGGCCATCAGGAAGGATAGGGCCCAGCACTACAAAGGAGAAAGGTTGGAGAGATATGGGAGGAAAGATAGAAATGAGAAGAGCTCAAACAGTAGAAAAGGAAAACAGAATGAGTTGGTTGGTAGGAAGAGGGTGCTTACAGGGCAAGTGGAAGGATTATACATTGGGAAAGAGCAGGAATCATTTAAGAAAGAAGGGAAACTGTCAGTCAAAGAGGGAGGTTATTGAAGGTGGTGAGGAAGCAAATGGGAAGAGGCATAAATTGGGAGGATGAGTGGGAAGAGGAGGAAGCACTGGTAGTCAGAGAGTTTGGTAGGAGGATGGTAGCAGAAGAGTGCTCGATGGGAGAGGAGGCTCTGGTGGAGGACAGGAGGGTAACTGGGAGAGAATCCATGACTTTTGGGTGGGATTCTAAAAATAGCATGGCTGCAGAACATAGACAAACACAACCCTTTTCCTCGTACCTTGACTTGGCCAAGTGCAACTTAGGTGAACACACTGAATCAGCAAGGGTGCGCGCCTGCTACAAACGCAACGCCCAGAAAACGAAACCTGTTCCCTTGTCGGATGAATGTATACCAGATGCTGGACTCGACTGTACAGGAAGAGCTATCGCCCATGCTATCCCAATACCAGCCCCATGGGACAAGTGGTTTATGCCCAAGTTGTCCCATGGAGGAAGAGGTGGAAGGTTGACCCCAGAGCGAGTACAAGAGTTGCAGATAGACAGCATATTGTGGCCAAAAGAGAAGTAAGCCCTGCTGGCTATGCTATTGAATAGAGAGTACACTCTCTCATCAACATGGGTGGAGCTGGGAATGATCAGCAACAAGGTTGAGGAACTCCATCATATCTGACTGGAGACCAGTTACAAGGTCTGCAAGGTTCATGTATTCTGAATACTGAACAAAATCATTCCCATGGAAACGGACGTGATGGAAGAGAGGGTTCAGCAGGGCCTACTCGAGGCCGCTTGGGGCACCTACATGAATGGTCACTCTGTAGTTCCAAAGAAGAATGGGAAGTACGGTTTCATCATCTTTGCCATGGGTACGAATCGGTATACACTGGAAGATACTGGGTTGCCACCCAATGTCTAAGTGTTTTCTGAAGCCGTCCCCGGGCTGCCCATTTCTTCACTGATTGACGTTCGCTCTGGATACAATCAAAAAATGTTGCACCAGGATAGCCGGGACTATATGGCCTTCCAGATGATGCAAGGCTTGTATCGGCCAACCAGACTGGTAAAGGGAGCTACCATTCCGGTATCAACGTTTGTCAGAGTATCTCAGATAATACTAAACACGGTCCTACAACCAATCACAGAAATATTTGTCGACAATGTCAGAGCAAAAGGCCGAAAGAGTGGATATGGCAACAAGGTGGTGGAAGGAGTGCCTGGAGTTCGAAAGTTTGCTATGGATCACCTCCAGAACCTTGATAACATACTTGCTGATGTGCAGAGAGCTGGTGCCACCATTCCCAGAGAGAAATCAGACTGGGGCTGGAACAGGGTAACAATAGTCGAGTTTGTCAGTAGGGAAGCAGGAAGATGGCCGCTACCATCAAAGTTCGACAAGTTGTGGAACTGGCACTGGCGCGCGATGTGTACCGAGTGCAGGGCATATTTTGGGCTGTGCACGTACTATTGAGTATGCATCCTGCAGTATGCAATAGATGCAAGTCCCCTTGGTGGAATCTTGCAGAAGGATGTTGAGTTTCAACCGGAGACTAAGGAAAATCAAGCTATGGCAATCCTGAAGAAGGTCCTGTGCAATGACCCTGCTTTGAAGACGTTAGATGTTAGCGATGGCAGCGGTCAAATAGTTGTGGGAGTTGATGCCAGCTTAGAGGGGTGGGGATCAATCTTGCAGCAGGAAAACAAAAATCATGACTGGAACCCGAGTCACTATGAAAGCGGGCTCTGGCACAAAGCCAAGAAGAGATAAGACATGGGGAAACATAAGTGCCGTGGGTCGATGAAGGCACTTAAGAAGTTTCGCGACTAGGTATCTGGGGTCCGATTCCAGATGGAGACAGACACTAACACATTGGCGCACCAAAGTAATGTGCCCGCCGACGATCTGCCTGGAGTGGCTGTCCCCCGCTGCATCGTGAGTATATGACAGTTGAATTTCAACATGAAACTCATTCCACAGAGACTGAATGGAGGTCCTGATGGTCTCTCACTGCGGCGGTGAAGGGATGGGGAGCCTGAGCCAGAAGCGGAGGATGATCTAAAGGAATCAATCAAAGCAAGCTTGCGGGGAATACAGGTGGAACAAGGATCAGAAGAAATGACGAGGGAGAGAGCATATATACCATGTGTTAAGTTAAGACTGGCGGAGGGATACAATGGGTGACCGAAGGTGATAAGCGAATTGTGGGGTAACATGAAGTGTGTTGTACGGTGGTGTGCGCTCGAATAGTCGAGTGTGTGTAGGAGTATGCGAAGGTCACTATTGTATCGTGTAACGAGACATGTCGCATCGATATAAGGTCGATCGATGACTAATGGTGCAAACTACAAAAGAGGCAAGTTACATCATAGTCCCTGGCATAGTGATATCCATACTTCCAATCAGCTCAACACTCCTCGAGGATGGCTATCACGTCCGTTTCCAACAAAAACAGTAAACAAAAGAGTGGAGGAGCCAATCAAACAGTGTGGATCTGCTCGAAACGAAGGTGCCCAATCAATCAATTTGCTTTCCGACGACATTCCCGATGCCATTTCCATTTCAAATTCTGATACTTTCCCTGCAATCATTTCCAAGCGTACCGAGGCCATTTCCGAAGCCATTCCTAATTGCAATCCTGAGGCCATTCCCGATGTGGTGGGAAAACGGCTCCCACCACTACAGAGCCACGCAATTGAGTGGGTACGTGACTGGGTTAGGGTTATCGCGGCTCTGCATCACGCCATCGACAAGGTTGAATGACCGACGGCATCCGACACCACAATCCAGACACCTCACCAATCACGTACCAATCATCATCTCATCTCTTTCCTTCTTCTCTCTTTTGTTTCTTAGTTTCTAGCCAATCAACTATCTCGCTGCGGCTACTCCCTCCCTACGCTCCTCGAAACGAAACCTCCATTTTCATAGCTTCCTATGGAAGCTACAGTGTGCGATCTCCTGATCCGGGGTTTCCGCCACACCGAGTCCTATTCCGATCATTCCCATCGCAGCACACTGCTTCAAGAAGGCAGGCTTCGGCAGTGGCTGTGTGAAGCAGTCGACAAGCATCTCAGCAGTCGGTATGTTGCTCAAGTTGATCTCTCCGTCTCAAGCCATATCCGCAGCAGGATAGTACATGGTTGCAATGTGTGCAACTGCAGTTCAGCGGTAGATTCTGTTGTTGATGCTGGCGATCAGTGACTGTGAATCGAAGAACATGTGAGGGATGGTCGGGATGCCGAGCTTGTTTAAGAGATGCGAGATCTGTGAGAGTCTCATGAAGTCTACTCCGAAGGCATAGTATTCGGCATCGGTCGTGGACTGGGCAGTCGACTTCTGTTTCCTCAATCACCAGTTGACCACTCCTCCGAAGGTATTGACCGGTCCACTTCTCGATATATAGTCATCCGGGCATCCAGCATAGTCCGAATCAACGTAACATGTAAGTGCACCTTCTGCTTCTCCTCCCTGTTTACTTGCTCCAAGTGCTCCTCCGAGTGGTCCTCCGACACACAGTCGCCAGTCCTTCGTGCCTTTGAGGTACCGAAATAGGCGCTTAGGTGCTACCATATGCTCATTGCTCGGGTCGTGATTGTACCGGCTGGAACCTCCGATGGCATATGCAATATTGGGCCGAGTGGTGGTCATTGCGTACATGAGGCTTCTGATCATCGATTGGTATATTGTCGGATCGCAGGCTTCTTCGTCGGGCTTCTTCTTGTTAAGCTTCGTCGCCATTGGCGTGGCAACTGGTCTGGACTCATCCATTCTGAACTTCGCCAAGATCATCCAGATGTAGCTGTGCTGATGGATGTCCATTGTGTGATGCTCCCGATTGCATTCGATGTTCATGCGGAGAAAGAAGAAGACAGTCCTGAGATCATCCATCCGGAACCTCTGCTTCATGTGGTCCATGATCTGCCCGATCAAGCCCTTGTTAGCAATGATGACAGGATCATCGACGTACAGCACGATTGCGGCAACGACAACGCCCTGATTGTTATCGTGGAGCACAAACAGTCCTCCGTTGACACGTGATGTGAAGAATCCGATCGAGATCACAAAGTCCTTAAAAGTGCCCTACCACACGTGCGAGGACTGCTTCAGCCCATGAAGAGATATTCCCAAGCGGAGTACCATCTTCCGCAAAGTATTTGTTAATATCCCAGTTTGGACCGAACGAAAAGATCCCTCGGGTGGGTGCATATAGATCACTTCCTCCAAGTCAACTCCCAAGATAGCGGTGCATACGTCCATTGGATGGATCTCGAGACTGTACTTGGCGGCGTTCGTGAGTGCCAGCCCAAGGAAGCCCAAGCGAGCAGTCGGTGCATATGTCGCCTGGGAGTTGATGCCTTTGATCTGGTGACTTCCTCCACAGGCTAGCCTGGCCTTGAACCGCTGCACAATGCCTGCTCCATCGTGCTTGATCTTGTATACCCAGTGAGTTGGCAAAGCCTTTCTCCCTTCCAGAAGCTCCACGAAATCTCCAAAGACTTGATGCTGACCAATTGCATCCAACAATTCTTTCATCGCCGTATCCCATTTGTCGGCGAGCGGAGACTCGGTTGCTTCTGTGTAAGACCTTGGATCGTCGATGCCATCCTCATGATTGTGATTGTTGGAGATCGCAGCTGCAGTGTAGATGGGGATCATAACCTCCAATTCCTCAGCTTCGAGAGCCAATGGTGCAGATTCTGCCAACATATTCTTCCCACCGCAGTTCCGGCGACTACCTTCGGCTGGGGGCTTCCATGCATCCCCAAGTGACTTCTCAAGGACAGCCAAATCTCATGACTTCTTCTTTGGCTTGGGAGTATCCTGAGGTGAATAGTCCTATGGCTCGTCCGTTTGACGTTCGGTTGGTTGCTTCTCTGTGGGATTGGGTTCCTTGATGACATCTCTATCAATTGATGGTTCAGTATAGCTTCATCTGTAGCATTCGGTGCTGTGTACCACATTTCTTCCCTGAATACCACATCTCTGGAGCGGAGAAGCGTCTTGGCCAATGGATCGTATACGAAGTACTCCTTAGTCAATATGCTGTACCCAACGGATATGCCGGGAGTGGCTCTGTCATCCACCTTCTTTTGTTCCTCTTTCGGAACGTGGACGATAGCCAAGCATGTGAACACACAGAGATGCTTCAAAAATGGCTTTCTCCCATACCAGGCCTTGTACAGAGTCTTGCCAACTACCAATCGCATCGGAGTGCAGTTCTTGAGATAGACTGTCACTGAGACTGCAAAGGCCCAGTACTTCTTCGAAAGTCCGGCATCATCCAGCATGCATCATATGCGCTACATGATCGTGTGGTTCGCCCATTCAACGACGCCATTAGACTGAGGTGTGTAGGGCGTAGTCGTTTCCTTTAGTATGCGTTCAGATTTTCGGTATTCTGCTAATTTCTTGGAAGTATACTTACTGCCTCCATCTGAAAGAAAACGCTTCACTTGCTTGCCGGACTCCTTTTCTCTAAGAGCCTTCCATTTGTTGAATTTCTCAAGGGCTTCCGACTTGTACTTCAATATGTACTCAGCCGCATGCTTCGTGGCATCCTCGATGAAGAGTAGCATATATCCACCTCCTCCGATGGCTGTTTCCAGGGGACCCCATATGTCCGAGTGCACAAGCAACAGAGGCTCAGTGGCAGAGGAGGTTGCGGGAGTAAAAGGTTTTCTCGTCAATTTGCATTATATGCAACATTCGCAATCGCACTTGCCTGTCATTCTCGGAGCATCGGTGATTGTCGGCATGATCTACAAAGCGTTGATACTGACGTGTGCCAGGCCACGGTGCCATAACATCTGCTTCTCTGCATGGTGTCGAGGTGCATGCCCAGTCGTCTCAAGTGCCAGCAGGCAGCGGTCGTTGTCGATATCGGTGTATTCAGTCGATTCCGGAGCTCGATCCAGAACGCGATCCAGAACGAATAACCCATCGCCCTGAGGTGCAGTGGCAACCAACTTGTCATGGCTATTGTAGAGGTTGAGACCATAGGGATTCACCGGTTCGACTTTGACATCCGTGTCCATGATCAGAGACTGCGAGATGAGATTGAACTACCCCGGCAAATGCACCACTTCTTGGAGTATGATCGTTTCTGTCTCTCCATCTGGTCTCGGGGAAATCAACCTAACACTCCCATATCTGAATGCAAAAGATGTGACCCCATTATATCCCTTCACCTCCCTCGTATTCAGAGGATATTCGGTGTAGGTGATGACCATTGCTTGTGGGCCGGAGATGTGAGTCGTGCATCTGCAATCGATGAACCAATCACTGAATGTACCATTTGAGTTACCCACCATCCAATATTTCTCGATCGAAGTGGTGTGAGTCAAAGTAGTCTAGGTTGATGGTTTTGCGGCAGTGTCGGCAGCCTTTGGAGGTTTGTCGTGTTGCTTGCTCAAGCAGTTCTCGGTGATATGCCCTCACCGCTGGTAATGAAAGCACTTCCGCAGATGCTCCTCTTTCCTATCGTTGTCTCCCTTGTTATCTGTCTTATCATCTCCCTTATCCCTCTTTGGACTTATGCCCGCTTTGCCACCTCTGCCGCCTCTGCCACCTGTCTTTTCAAAGAGCAGAGCTTCTGGAGCGAGCCCATTCTCTCTCTTAATTGCAGTTTCCTTTTCGACGAGTTTGGTGACGATCTCAACAGGGGTGGCGGTCATCGTGGTGTTTCTTTCCGTCATCAGCACCAGGTAGACTTTCCACTCATCGTTCCTTGGGTTCCCGTGAAGGAGGTAGAAGATATGCTCTTGCTCACTCATCTTGGCAATTGCTTTTGCATTAGCATCGGTGTTGGCAGCATCAATGTCAGTGGTCATTGGCACTGCGCAGAGATTGTAATCCTTGACATTCCGATCGATCCGCGATGTGTAATTGTCGACATCTCCGCAGTTCTGTAGCTTGATGCTCCAAAGATCTTCCCTAATCTCGAAGATGTTGACCTTCAACTTTGACATGTAGGCTGATGTTATGTTGTCCCAAAGCGTCTTCGCATCCTCGACGACGGTGTATTTCACTCGAATCCTCGGCTACATGCCCAGCACAATAGTTGATCTGGCAACACCATGAGGATTAATCCAGTCCTTGAAAGCAGCCTTCTCCGTAGGGGTCGCATTTGCTGCTGGCTCTTCCGGCTTGTCGTCGTATCCTTTGATGATACCATACACTTGCTTCTGCTCGGGAAGTAGGGCCATCTCGGTTGCCCATTGTGCAGAGTTCGTGCAATTGACCTCGGTGATGGTGATCGTAGTCGAACTCATCTTGTAACACAATTGTCAGTTATCGTAGTCTCTCAGACTGTACTGGTGACGTCCAGCAGCCACCGTCAGAAGCACGCTGGGATGTGAGGTAATTGTTTAGCTTGTGGAGATGCTTCTCCCTCAAGATGTTGACCTCCACTCGACAAACGAAAGTGGAAGTATTGATTGTTGGTTCCCTATTTAAACGCAGGTGCTCTTAACCTGTTGTTCAGTGGCGTGCGCTCGAGTAGTCGAGTGTGTGCCGGCATATGTGAAGGTGTCTATTGTATCTGGTAAGGAGACATGTTGCATCAACATAAGGTTGATCGATAACTAATAGTGCTAACTACAAAAGAGGCAAGTTACATCATAGTCCTTGGCATAGTAATATCCGTACTTCCAATCAGCTCAACAAAGTGGCCTGAAGGAATGACTATGAAGAGAATGCAGCAAATTTGTCGGGAAGCCACAAAATTCCTTGTTTCAGACTGAGCACTCTACTGGAGGTGGAAAACCAAGGAACTACCAGCGAAGGTGTTGGTGAGCACTGAACTAACAAGGAAAGCAATGGAAGCTGCACACGAATTGAGCGGGCACCGTGGAAGATAAGGAACATTACCAATGGGAGTGGAGCAGTACTGGTTACCCAAAATGTATGCCAACGTGAAAGATTGGGCGATAATGTGCGACAAGTGCGAGAACAGAGCGCAACTGCGGTATGATGAACCCTGGAGAACCGTAACTGTCAGTCGCCTATGGCAGCGAGTGGGGATGCATTTTGCATACATGCCCAAAATGGAAGATGGGTATCACCTAGTTGTAGAAGCCATACAAAACCTAAAGGTGTCAAGAGATGCGAACAAATGTTACATCGACTGAGCAGCCAACCTCCAGGCTGAAAATTTCCCAATTGGCGACTTCGCTCTGGTGCACAAAACCAAGATAGAGCAGTCTCACGGTGCCAAACTGCATGCTAGGTGGCGCGGACCCTACCGAGTCACAGTCATTTCCCAGAGCTTGGGGACTTATCGACTGGCAGAACTGGACGGAGCTGAGCTCACAGCTGGATTGATGGTACTCAACTGAAGATGTTCTTCACTCGCATCGGAGCAGTAGACGGTACTCGAGAGATTGATAAGCCTAACACTATACAAGAGCAGCAATCCGAAGAAGTTGAGGAATGTGAGGTGGGGGCAGTAGCAGGCCAGAAATATATAGAATGACGATTCATGTATTTAGGTAAGTGGAAAGACTGGGAGAAATAATCCTGGGTACAGGAAGAGGATATGGCGGGGTGAAAAGAGCTAGTGGATAAAGGGAATGCCGCACATCCGGTGCCAGCAGACCACCCATCCAAACAATGATGGGAAAGACAGATGGAAGGGGAATATGGTGGGACTGGAGGAGATCCATTGCATGGACGATAATGAGAAGAGTTGAAGATATCGAATCCACCCAATTGCGTAGATTTGCGAGATGGAGGGGGAAGAAATATTCCTATTGGCTGAGTTGCACCCATGTCACGAAACATTCTTACCATTCTCCCCCAACCCTCCCGTAACCTGGAGAACAGACTGTTGACGACGATCACAGGTGTGGGCTGGAAATTTGCAACCTAGACCAGGAACAATGTGCAAGATATGCCCAACTGTCGAGTACAAGTAGGGAAAGCAGACTGGAAGAAGCAAAGATGCTGTGAAGAACTTCGAACTTAGCATACTAGGGCAATCGGGAACCACATTCAGACTGGAAAAAGAAGCATCAGGCACCAAGCACCCCTCCAGGTGTATAAAGAGCTTCCCCCACCTATGTTCCTACGGAAAGACAGCCACTGTACTGTACCGTTCACCTCCCTCTGCACACTGATGACTGAGCCCAATATCGCCATCTCAACCAATATCACCATCTCAACCATAACTGACAACTGACAACACACATCACATTTACATCAATCGATGACATCGCAGCAACACTCAGCGATGCCATGCATTTTGAAGCATCCTCAAACAATACCCCCACTGGTATGAGCCTCGACTCCACCGCTGCTGCCACCACCACGGCAGCAGCCACCACTGCAGCAAACACCACCGCCAATACTATGTATGCCTGCTCCTCAGATATTTCTGCTATCGCTAGCGATTACTCTCCAGCGACACTATCACAACTCAGGAGGGACTTCTTCTCTAACAGGCCTGTCGGATCGCTACAAGTAGCTGTGGAGATTTCCGCTCAGGAGCTCCCCTCTCAAAGCCAAACAAATTTCATACTCGAAATCTATGAACTCTTTGGTGAGATTACAGATGCTGCCAATGCCTAGGTTGCATGGCTGTTGAACATCACGAAGAGGAGTCTTCACTGGAAGAAGTTGAATTACAAGTGATATAGCTACTCCCTTAAGGCTCTGGACAGCTCCGGCAGGGTAAGGGAGATGATAAAGCAACATCACTCTGACCTACAAAGGCAGACATGGGCAATGAAGAAGCTGGGTGACCTCTGGCAACACTATCCCAAACTCCAGGATATTCTAAGTGATTCCGGTGGAAGTGGGAAGCGGATGTGATTAACCGCGATCGCAAACCAAGCATCGAGCGATCTGGGGTTAGCGAAGAGATGCCTCAATTGTGCATACGTCAACCGTCTCACCAAGCTACACTCAAAGTGGAAAGTGAACAAGTGGTATACATCTAGAGACTTCCAGGAAGCTAAAAAGTTGTTAGATAATGGCTGCCCTCAGCTGGAAGAAGGAATCAAGTATGAAGCTATGGGTCTGAAATGGTACTGGGGGTTAGCAATGCCACTTGGTTACTACCCTGGCATGGATGACTGCAATGACACCAACCAACAAGATAAAATCTCAACATCAGTACCACCGGCCGAAAATGGGATACCGACTGTCGACTCTGGGACACCCCCTGCCGAGCATGGGATATCACCTGCCAACCATGGGCTACTTGTACCACCTCCATCCGCCGATAAGAGCAAGATGCTTCCACCACCAACCCCATCAACCAAGGGAAAGGAAGAGGAAAAGTATGGGGGTAATATTGGAAGGCATTTGATAGATGTGGCCAAGGATGGGTCTGGGAGAGGAACCAGCACTCCAGCCGAGGAAAAGGCCTATATGATTCCGCCAGCGCCCACTGAGACAGACACCAGTACAATTCTGCCAGCACCCACCGAGATAGACGCCGGTACAATCCAGCCAGCGCCCACTGAGAATGAGGCTGGTACAACCGCGCCAGCTCCCACCAAGAGAGAGGCCGGTACAACCCCGCCAACACACACTGGGAATGTGGCCAACACAACCCCAGAGAAGCCCACCCATCCTAAGCAGAAGGACACTGCAAAGCATGACCGACCTGCCACTCCCAGCAGCGAAAGTAGCAGTTCTGATAACGACAACAGCACTCAGGATGAAGAATATGTGAGTTGCTTCCTAGAATGGCTCAGCCTCAACCCCAACAGCAAGAGAGTGTTGGACAATGAGACGAAGATGTTGGCACACCTCAAAAGAACAACGGAGAAGAATGCCATGCTTATCTACCCATGAGCAGTAAACTAAGACACTAAGTTGTTCATAGAGGCCCAGGCACAAATCACAGCAGCTGTGTACGCGATGCGTGATGCGATTGTTCAATTCGATACTCAGCTTCGCAACATCTCGTACTTTGCAAGTGGCCAAGGAACAAGGAACACTGACATGGAGGGTGGCATAAAAAAGCTGGTGTGCAAGGAGTGAGAGTCGTTATGGGTTTCCTTTGGGTGTATGGGTTTACTTCGGCTTTATGGTTTTCGTCTGGGTCTACCTCTGTGTCTTTCCTTTATGTTTATATTATTCTTATGTTCTCTCCTTTGGGTTTATGTTATTCCTATGTTCTTTGAGGGTTGGGAATATTAAATTCTGAAGTTCTTTCGGGTTTGGGTATACAGTTATATGGGATGGTAGAGGAGCAGTGTGTTTTGCACAAAGAGCCAGGGAGGAGTTGTGGCAGGCAAATGCATTTCTCACCACCACTGCCACTCCGCTTGGCAGAGGACTGAGCGACAGCAGGTGTAAGGAGATACAGGGATGACATAGAGGGACTGGGCGATGGAGGGGTACGGAGATACACTGGTAACGGGGATGGACTGATCAGTGGAGTATATATTCAGGAGACCCCACAGTCAATAGAGACAACATCATCCTATCATACAACGAATTTCACACTCTATCTTTCCCAGCTTTAGTCTCACTTGCTCTTTCTGAGGTTTTGTAGATCCACACAATTGCAAGAATCCTCACGGCCGGGATGTATCACATGCTCTCACCAGCTTCGTACACTCCTTGGGCGAAGACTGATTTTTCTCACCAATTCCTTTGGATGCTGCAAGAGGTTCAGTGGGGTGTTGATGATGGGCCCTCTGCCGTCTTGCTCCACTGTTTCACCAGAGATGGTGTGGCGGAGTGTTGGTGATGAGCTCTCGGACTTCTCACTCCGCCGTTTCACCACACCGTTCTTACTTTAATATGTAATCCATTCACAACCCGATGAACATTCGTAGTCACATTACCTTGAGCACATGTATTGACATACTTATCGCTGTGAGTGTGGGTTGCAATACATCTAGAACAAGTTCATATACACCATATACAATACTTAACTATAAACTCAGATCAATCACCATTACCTTGATGGCTGTAATATCCAATCAGCAATCACCATGACTCCTCAGTGACTCTCATAATGATGTGGAATCTCTCCAATCTAGTTAGTAATCGATATTTCGGTACCACCACATGCCTGATGGAGTTGGCCAACTCGCATATTCTCCAGGGTCAAAAACAGTGATATTGTACCATTGAAAATGTTGATCCAGAACCTTGATGCTGTAGGTGGTCTGAGAACCTATGCTGATCACTTTGCAGCAGTGTAGGAATGGAAAATTGAATACAAGAAATCCCCTTGCTCATTGTACACCAGTATCAATTTGTGTACCCAGGTGTCCAGGTACATTCAAGATGCATGACCGGAGTAGTAAATCTTACTCTGGCAGTGAATTTCTGACATTGAGTCTCCGATATTAAGTTTCCAATATTGAGTCTCCTATCGTGAGTCTGCAATATTGAACCTCTGATATTGAGTCGCTGATATTGAGTCACTATCATTCAGTCACTGATATTGGGTCACTGACATTGAGTCTCTAACATTGAGTCACATATATTGCCTGACATTTGCCTGATGAATAGTTGTTGATGAATATCTACACAATGTTTGTGGTCAATTGTTGCAATCAGATGAAATTGATTCCAGATGTAGAGACAAATGATGTTGATGTCTGTACAATACAATGACTCATCTCATGCTTACAGAGAAGAGTCGCTCAAAGTGCTACCACCACATCCAAGGAAGTCCCACAAACTCCTCCAGCATCACAAACAGTTTAACATGCTCTACCAAAATGCCAAACACTGCATTAAGGTCTCTGCCAAATATTCAGAGTACCTTTCCTACATTATTTGACCATATCATCGCCCTGGCTACTGTTCAGATCAAGTGCATTTAATATGGCAACATTGTGTCTGCTCCATCTGTATTCTCAACATCAACCTCATTGAAATGTAGGGGAGATTGTAGAGCATGATGTAGGGGTACCACTCACAGAGCCGCTTCGTACGCAGCAGTATTATCCAGAGTACCGTCTCCTACACTGTGATTGGTTTTTGCAGTTTTGGGGGATACTCAGTTGCCTTGGTTCAACCCTTCTCAGACCAACAATTCTGGAAGACCCCTTCAGTAAGCGTTTTTCTGAAGGACAGTTGCTTGCACTTCCTGGCCAGTTTCAGTTGTCAATCTCAACACCAGGAGGCATAAATACAGTGCAATTAAGTTACCATCTCACTCTGTTGGGGGAGACACTTCACCTGGAAAATGAAATTAAAATACAACAAAACTGCGGATTGATTTGTTTATCATGTGAATTGTACATGATTATCTGGTAGATACTGTCAAAATATGGCAAATGCCTTGAGTTCTGAGAGATCTTACAAAGTATTCTAATGTGACTCAGTATCATAACCAACTTATAACCTATATAACTCTGAACAATAATTTACCAATACACTTGAAGGTTGTTAGTGTCAGTTTGATTATTACAATATCCACTGAGGGTGGTAGTTGATTGTCCAGAAGTGCACTAATTGACAATCCATCAGATAAATCGATCCAGGATGACTATCTGACCTTTTCCAACCTACAAGTATGTCCAATGGCGATATTTATGACCATCCATAAGAATGTCATTGTGCATGACACTGGAATAAAATCAAATAAATCAAGACAGACTGCCTCAACATTGAACAAATATCAAGCATTACAGTTAAACATAAACAGGAAGATGGTAAAAACGTAGTTATTAACATACTAAATAAAATCCAAAATGAACCAGTGCTGATAAATTGGAAGACATGCTGCTGGGCAATATGCAAAAATACAATGTGGGATATGAAGGGAATGAACAGCTACTGGAAATGGTGTAGGACAAAAATTATTTGAATCTGGGAATCATGCTGATGATGCCAAAGCACAACCATGATATTCTCCCCATCAGACTGTGGAACAGATGGACTATGATTTTGCTATTCAATATGGAAAAGTTGAAAATCAAGTAGATACTGACTTGGATAACGTTGTCTTACACAACTAGAGAAAGCCAATGACTCAGATATATCAGGACAGTAGGAGGACAACGCAGATGATGCATATATGGACTGGTGAGTTATCATTTTTACTTGAACAGTTGCTGCAAGAGCTATTGACCCACAGTCTGAGCCCAGCAGCTGTTGGCGCTTTATCACTGTCAGTGCTGCTTCCAGAGCTGCTACCAGAGTGCAGCCACTGTGAGAGCGAATGCCAGGGCTGCTTACTGAGAAGTCAAATGAAGCTAAAGTTTAATTGCAGGTATGTGGAGCAGATGGATGTTAGGGAATTTCAGACAGTAATCTTGAAGTAGTCAACAGCAGCATTACAACTAACCATACAAACTACATCAGCAAAAATAATTTCCATCTGCCCGGGGTAGCTCCGTCAGGGTGGACGTGCTTCGTCAGAGCTGCCAGACACACCCCGGTGGGGTATTACTTCGCACCCTGCACCTATACCACACATCGTGTTGCATATCGCCCTCTGATCGCACTCCCACCGTTTCTTCTCCCTCTGTCGGTCTCCTATTTTAACCGAACACTCTGGTGCTGTGGCCAACTGCAACCCCACGGCAGAAAGTGTTCATTGGGTAAGCGCTGATATCGGGATCCCAATGCGATGGGTGACGCTGCAACAATCTCCCCTCATGTTCCCTCAACCTGAGCGTAAAATGCAATTCTCACTCTACTCATTATACACATCATTCCAAATGGCCAGATCTATGTGGCTATTGGCAATCTATCGCTCGTTCCATCCATGTCCTGTCTTACTGCTAGTAGCTATCTCTGGAATTACGTCAGTGCAGCTGACAATGTTTCCCACACTGAAAAGTTGGAAAGCAACGGCTGCCAGTGGGTTTTCTCAATTGTACAAATTTCGAGATGGGATCCAAGTTACCTGAGTTTTCAGGTATTATGGTGAGAGCCAGGGCTCATGAGTACCCAACGAATGCTCCATCCTCGTTGAGAAGCTCGATTTTGACTAGTCGTTCCAGTTGCCATGGGAGATGCCCATACAGCGCGCCATATCAACTCCCCGGGCATTGCATTACCCACACCCCGTCATTCCATCAATCTGCTCCACACTAGCTCTGGCTCCATGTGAATCGACACGTCCGAGCTATGTTTTCACCTTCCAAACCCTCGACTTGAACAGTAATACCATGGTAAATCCAGAGCTCCATTGCCTGCAGTTGCTCGTCTGATATATACACCTTGTTATGACGCGTATGCTTGATAGGCCCCCTGCGTACCATGGGATATAGCCATGCAGTGCGTGGTGTCCTATGTATTGTTAAGTAATGGTCTGAAGTCTTTGATCATAGCATCAGGATGCATTCCATCATGGTGGTTTTGGGGTCGCATGAATTTGGGCTTCGCATATGACAGTGCACTCAGGGGGGCAGCCCGATCAGGACTGGAAGGGAGGACTTTGCAGGTCGCACCGCTGTTCTCATGACGCTGAACTAGGGCTTGGAGATTGAGATCTATGATTTTGAATAAGAGAATGCGACGCTGAAAGGTGATTACTTGTGGCAGGTGGTTGAGATTTTGAGTGAAAGCTTTCCAACCATCGTTGAGGTTCGTTATATGCGCATGTTCAGGGCTCTTGGCAGAATACTATTGCAAGGCTCCGTATCAACGAATCTGTTCAACCTAATGAGACATCAAGTGGATCTTCGGAACGTTGAAGTCCTGCTCGAACCACTTCCAAACATATGTCTCGTGGCTGCTATAATCCTGGCAGGCATTCATTTCGCCCCGCTTCTGGCACAGCATGCAATTTTCAGCATTTGTCTCCTCATGCACCTATTGCTTCTTCACGAGTTCTATTTTCCGGGCATTGGCTTTGGCCTTCGCCTATTTGCCGGCTTGCCCGACCAAGAAAACATCTTTGAAGGTGTGAAATTGATGCAAGGCATCCTCCAAGTAGCTCAATGTTGCATCATCGTGAGATTGATATTGAGCCATCAGCAAAAAACATTTCCATCCAAGCAGCATGGCTCCGGCAGAGTGGGCGCGCTGCGTCCGAGCCATCAGAGACACCCCGGTGGCGGATGACTCCACGCCCCGCGTCATGACCATGCGTCGCATCACATTTCACCCTCCGATCGCCGTTTCGCCATTTCTTCCCACTCTGTCGGTCTCCTATTTTAAACAATCACTCAGGCGTTGTGGCCAACTGTGACCATATGTCGGAATGGGTCCATTGGGTACACGCTTGCATCGGGATTGCAATGCAATTGGTGACGCTGCGAAAATCTCACTTCGCGTTCCTTCTACATTAAGTTCGAGGAGCATAGGAAGGTGAGAAGATATGATACTACCCGGCCGTGAGGATCCATGAAACCTCGGACAGAGCGAGTGAGACAAAAAGTTGGGAAAGATAGAGTGTGAATTTTCATTGTATGATAAGAGGAGATGGAAATGGGATGATGTCTATCTACTCCGGGGTATGCCGGATATATACTCCCCGTCACTCTGTCCACCTCCGTTACCCCTGTATCTCCGTACAACCGCAGTCGCTCCTTGAAGATGTACTTGATCGAGCGTGTTTGAGATGCCTTTGGAGACAGAGATCGAATGAACTCAGAGATGCACTTGGAGGCCGGGATCGAGCATGTTTGGAGATGCACTTGGAAGCTGAGGTCAAGTTGACTCAGAAGATGCGCTTGGAAGCTGAGGTCAAGTTGACTCAGAAGATGCACGTCGAGGCCGTGATTGATCGAGTGTGGAGATGCACTCTGAGGCTGTGACCAAGCGAGTTTGGAGATGCACTTGCAGGCTATGATCGAGCGAGATTGGAGGAGTACCTGGAGGCGGTCGATTTGGAGGGAGGCGCAACGGCAGCTGAGACTCTATTCATTGGTTAACTTGTAATTCTGGGAATATAGAGAGTTGAGTACAACATCCGCCGAGAGATGAGAAACTGGCTGGGAGCGGGACACTATCGATCTTGGGATGATGCCGTACTTGGTGTCTGCTGTACTCCGTGTTGACTCATGATTAAGGCATGGAGAGATAGAGAGGGATGACTTAACTTCATGTTCGTAGGTGATGGTAGAGTTGAGCACAAGAAAGTGAGAGATCGGGGGAAATCATCATGAGAAACTGGGACTGAGAGAATCTCGTGTGCGAGTCGATGGACCATCCCCGATACTGCAGGTAAGAGTCCTGATCCGGGGCGAACTAACACCGATACGAGGTCTCCCCAACCCAATCAGGCAAGTCGTCCCCTGATTTCTCATATCCGCTCGTATGCTCCATATCATTCTCATGTTGATCCCCCATCTCTCTCTTTCTCATCCACAACTCAACCATCATCGCAGAACACAAAGTTTAGTCATCCCACTCTATTTCTCCATGACATGATCATGAGTTGACACCGAGTACAGCATACACCGAGTACAGCATCCACCAAAGATTGTTTGTCTTCCCTTCATTCTCATGATTATGAGTTGACCCCTGAAAGTAGCTTCAGCTTCGGGCGTACCTCCCTTCACGATCGACCGCCATCAGCCAGCTCTCCATGAGAGCTCAAAGGTAAAGTCACATTGTCACATTCCCATGGTTGCGAGTTAACTAACTGATGAATGGAGTCTGATCACCCAGTGCGCCATCCATCGACCGTCTCCAAGTACTCGTCCAATCTCCCTCGATCACGGCCTCCAAGTGCATCTCTAATCTCGCTTGATCATGGCCTCCAAGTGCATCGCCAATCTCGCTCGATCACGGCCTCCAAGGGTATCTCCAAACTCACAGGATTATGGCCTGCAATCTCGCATGAGCATGGCCTCCAAGTGCATCTCCAAACTCGCTTGATCACGATCTTGGAGTGCATCTTTAAGTTCACTCCATCATTGCCTCCAAGTGAATCTCCACGTATGCTCGATTACCGCCTCCAAGTGCATCTCCAAACTCACTCGATCACAGCCTCGGAGTATATCTCTGAGTTCACTCGATCGTCATTTTCAGGCGCACCTCAAATTGCTCTCAAGCACCGCCTGCAGCCAGTCCAGATATACCGTGTGTAGATGGGTAGCTATATAGATACATAAATACATAGATGACGATAGAAACTGAATACATGACTGTGATTCGAGGTGCTCCCAGACATGTCGCAGGCGCTCCAAGGTTTGTCGCCGGCGCTCCGAGGTGCTCCCAGGCTTGTCGTCGGCGCTCCCAGGCCTATCGCCGGCGCTCCCAGTTACTCTGAAGGCCTGCAGGAATGCCCTCCTAGGGTCTGACACTCCTGAAATTGACGCATCTAAGTTTACACTCCACATCCTCTCAGACACTCCTGGAGGCTTCCAGTGACTAAAATACATTTTGCTGATGCTATGCAATGCGACCCATTGCCTGGGTGACGGGTTGCGTGTACTTCTTCGTCAGAGGGTACGAGGTTCCATCATAGCCATCAGAGCCGTCCAGATCACCCGGGTGTTTCCGACGGAAACTCGAGTTGTTGCTGATGGCATACATATATATTTCTCACAATGGCTGTGTGAACTCAATTGCGTGATTGAATATGGGAGAATGAGCGGGGCTTCCGCCTCATAGAGACTGGTTTACAACTCCAAGCAGTTACCAGGTCATTTCCTTCATCTCCTTCCCATTCCATTGAGAAAGATCCATATAGGACAAATTTCTTGGTGTGAGGTCGTCATAAGCAAGCACAGATAACCCGATCACATTGTACTTGTCAAGCTGTGTGTTCTTCTTCATGAAGTGGAAAATACATGTCTGGAGGTGGTCAAGCATGCCAATCTGCGTTGGATGGAGGAGGTTGGGCCGCGGTAGGTCGCTCAAGATATGGGGAATATGTTGTAACAATACGATTCCTTGGTGAACATGGCACGACACGAGTTTGGCATCGGCTGCCTTGGTGTTGGCATCGCTGAGCATTCTATATAGATTGCGATCCTGCCAGGGGTGTTTCTCGTCAAGAGGGACATAATCTCCAAGTCTGATAGGTGGATACTCCCACCAAAATCAGACATGCCGCTCGAGACAATGTAGATCGCTATACTCTTGGGAATTTGCAAGCCATGATTCTACACCGGTTACCAACGCCTGAATTCGGCATCTGCACAGAGAACGTTGTAATACCCACCATTGGCGCTGGGATTTTGTTTACAGGTGAGAGGCTGGAGTACCCGATGCAGTACTTCGTTCAGCACCTCTCTTTCTGTGTGCCGCTGCTCATCCAGCCGCTTCTGACGAATAGGACAGTTCTTGATTGGAATCCGCTGGAAAGTGACCATTACAACGCTATGCATTGAGGGCATCTGGCAGATCTTTGAAGATACATTGCCAATTGTCAGATATACAGGCCATGCTTTCTTGTCGCCAGCATAATTTGAGAGATGTGTTCCGTTGGACATGAACATCTTGGGAAGCAGTGTATCACCCACTCTGAGCATCGTCTTAACGTCGATTGGCACGTTATTAACATCGACTGTCTCTTCCTTCCTGTCCCTCCCACCACCAGTCCGCAGTGTGCCTTTCGGTATAGAGGAATTTTGGAGGAGTATCACTGTTGAAGCAACTCTGCGTGGCACAAATGACATGCTCTGCATACGCTCGCTGCCGCATGTACAATCTCATGTATTTAATGATGTTTCGACTCCAGTATTTGATAAAGTGTTGGTGATTGTCATTCCATCTCGTATCCTCGAGAGTGTGTAGTTCCCACTGCCGGAGAGCCTAATCATCTGGCATGCTAGCCAGGAGCTGCTAGACGCAATCCCCGGTTTTGAAACTTCGGAAATGCTGAGCGGTGTTCTCTACCTCCAGCACGTTATCATAGTGCCTCTTCATGCCCTTCCTCTTGATCCCACACTGCATATATTTGTACTCTGCACGCATCTCGAACGGGTAGTAGGGATTGGCTAGTTGGTTTGTCTCAAGGTAACCATGAGCGTGGTGTTTCCATGTCGCAGGAATGCCATCGCTCAGCGGAGAGCCGGGGGCGTGCGTATGTTTCCGTCTGTGGAATCGGAGGTGACGGTGGTTGAGACTCCGAGAATGTGACGTATTCAACGTGTTCGTTGTAGCGAATGGTGTCCAAGTCTTTGACTGAATCTTTGGTAGTGTTGAATTCACAATGCTGAGTGGGGTCAACGCGTTTGGTCGCCCTTCGAATAGTCTGATTCTTCTGGTGTGTTACTTGAAGGTGTTCAGGATGGTGTAACTTGATATGTTTAAGTCGCCAGCAGTCTGAGGTGAACTGCTTTTGGCATGAACATTTGGCGCAATGGAATGGGGTCTGCTCTGGCATTGTTGACAACAGGCGTGGAGTGGAGTATACACTGCAGAACAGGATGACAGTTGATGGTGGGCCTTAGCAGGCTGGTGTGGGTGTAAGCTCACAATACATTCAGCTAACTTGAGAGATTTATTGAGCCTCAATACCATCAAAAGGAGGTTCCTTACAAATCAGGCGTTCCAAAAACGCAACATGCGCGATGTCCCATAATACTATGAATCAAATGAAACCAATACAACACCCATATATAAAATAGACCCTGAGCAATTCAAAAACCTCACGACGCGTGTAATAATCAATACCTGACATAAATAGGTTAGAACAAAGGAAACCAACAAGATAAGAACCAGACCGTAACCTGAACGCAACAACAATCTCCTCCTCCGCAACACAATGACCAGTTCACTCCACCCCTACTGAGGCATCCGGGTGCCCCTCAGGGAGAGGGACATCGGGGAGACTGTCACCACTTGCCAATTTGCTGAGCAGTGACTGATTCACATCCACATCCGGGGAGTTTCAGGCCTCCTCAGGTTCTCGCAGAGTGGCCTCTGCTGCGTGAGGTTTATCCGGCATCCCAATGGCCAACATCTCCAGCCCACTGAGGGGATGAGTCTCCAGATTTCATGGTCGTGGGCGAGGCTCCGGGGTGTGTGGCTCTGGGGCAGGTGCCGGAGGTTGTGGCCGTGGGGTATGCTCGTTCATCTCCTGGAGTAGCTCCGGTACATGACCAACTCCTGAAATTGGTTATTGAAAATCGACCCGACGCACTGATCTTTCTCCACATTCTCCAATCATAATGCGAGCGACTTATTTGCAAACTTCTACCATGCTTCGCAGCAAGGGATGATGTGATTGCGTTGTCATGGCATCTTGAAAACACGTTCGGTCGTTAAAGTCAATTCATTACACTTGGTTCCCTCACATTGGTCCACTAGATTGCAATAGTTTCGACGGTTTTGTGAACTGTTTTATTGATTTCAAGAATATTCTCAACTTTTTAATCATTTGAGACATCAATTATACACAAGCTTGCACAACTCCTATTGCAAAAATTATGACACCCAGAGTAAACACTCATCAGATTTCCATATATCGGTGCAACGACTACTTCAAGCATCGAGTCAAATAATCCACATGTAGAACAAATTCAAAGTATTCAAGTCAATCGTGTTGCTCAAGTACCACCGCACGCTATCTGGCTGTGGCATCAGCAGAAGATGGTGCACAGCATGTTGGATCGCACTTATAGTTATGATATAAGTGGTTCCAACGCCAAAAAGAGGCTTACAACAGTAGATTTCATTGTGCGAGGGTAGCATCAGAGGTTGATGCCTCTCCACGACAATCGCCACACCAGCAATCTGCCGCATCGGCCCAGTTGAAAAGGTCTGATCCAACGCAAGAAGCGCTTTAATGCTCAATTCAGCATCTTGGACGACGAAAAGACACTTCAAAGGTGCAGGAAAGAGTCCCGCAGTCGCCATAAAGAGGTTATCTGGACTCGTCCCCATCCAGAGAAGCACTGTATCATTTCTTGGTGGCTTATGATTTATCCACCTTGTGGACCCAGTTCAACGAACCATAAGAACTGCTTCCTGGTTACATTGCAAAGACGGCCCCGGAATTGCTGTTGCATTTTACCGAATGTATTTTGCATTGTTCAGAGGACTGAAATACTGATCTTGAATGACGTAGTCTGTGAAGTCGGCAAATCTCTTGAAAGACCAAGCAATGTGATTCTGTAGCTCCCCTTTCGGCAGTGCACGCCAGTCAGGCAAGTCATCAAGGGTCTCGATGTCTGGTTGTAGGTTTTACATCATTCGCTTGATAAGCACCTCGGTTCGAGGCGTATCATCGTCGCGACATTGTTTTGCACTTTTTGCACTCAGCTCCCGATACTGAAACACCTCCTGTTTGGCGTTTGTGCGCAAAATGTGGACGGCGGCCTCATGGTGAGTTGATTGTCGGGATGACTGTTTGAGATCCCTCATCGCTGTTTCTGGGAGTTTGAAGCTTACATTTAAGAGGTTGCCAAGATGGCAGATATGGTCAGAGAAGTGGTTCAAGAGATGTATCTTCACAAAGTTGAAATCCGATTTGTCAACAGGATGTTGTTCGATTTCTGACTCGCTCTGCAGTTTATCTTCATCTACGCGACAATGCATGGCTGCCGCGGAATGATTGTTCCAAGAGGGGTCACTCTCCCGTTCCTCCTGTTTGTCAAAAGTAAACAGCTTTTTGAAGGCTTCTGAGACCTGCTTTGTAGATTTACTGGCGCAGAATTGTCTGAAAACATCTTTGTGATGATGAAACTCCTCCAGATCAATCTCCATGTACTTGATCGTGGCGTCAGTATGGTACCGGACCTGTGCCATATGGTGAGAATACACAACGCTCTTGACTCACAACAGAGCTTCTGTGAAGGGAATTCTGTGGTTCGCCAGAGGATTCAAAAGAGTCTCTGCGACAACAGGAACAATCACATGCCCAAGTGCTGTCATCTCCTCTCATCTCCATTGCATCACCTGGCAAAATGGCTTGTTGAATCGAGTGAAGACAGGATATGGAGGCATCATCGCCCAGAGCTGGTTGAATTTGTCGATCCTGGAATGTTGTTTGAGGAAGGATGTTACCCATTCCATCAAATGCCTAAGCATACCAAGATAGACGCTATGAAGAAGATTGAGTATGGTACTCACCGTCAGAAAGATGCATTTCACATTAGAAGACGCGTTCTGAGGTTCCAACTGCTGAATCATCCACATAATGTCTTGCTTCCCGTCTCTCCTACTCACATCTCCCTGACTCACGAGTATCATCTTTTCGAAGGATAGCCGATATTCTCTCCATTGCCACGACTTTGATTTCCCTTCTCCAAATGATGATTTTGGTGCTTTGCACACAGCACAATGGGGCTGCTTCATTGAGTGCAAGTGAATGTTTTCAAAGTAGTCCACCATCCATGCACAGATGACATGATCACATCGCCGCATCCGACCGTCTACACAAAGCATAAGCTTTCCACTGTCGAAATGTGTGTCGAGAGGACAAACAATAGGCTTCAAGACTTTATTTAAACCATCTCGGTTGTGGATTTGTTGTTCCTTCACGGCAGATGTTTTTCAATGTCCTTTACAGTGATATTTCGGAGGAGCTAGGAAAAGGGCAAGAAGGATTCTGGCAAGATTCGAAGGCTTTGATCTAATCGTTCAGTCGATGTTGCCAAGACTCAAACATACGGGCCATTTCTTCTTACCGCCTGAATTGTGTGAAAGTTGTGTCTGGTCTGAATGGCAACATACCAAGACAATCGTAGCTCCAAGCGGCCACCATAGCTATTGAAGTGCCCATCATCATCGTAGCTATGATGAACTTCAACCAACATACCTGTTCATTCCACCACCAGTCGCTTGATTTCACCACTGATTACAAACGTTCCTCAACATCATTGAATTTCATTGCTGGAGCATACGACATATTTTTCCTGAACACAGGCTGTTGCATGAGGAACTGAAAGCATTCAACAGCATTGCGGTAAAAGCAATGTGTGTAATCATTGTCGCGATGGTTGATTGGATCAGCCAAATGATTGAAATACACTTTGCTGGATTTCCCAGAGACGATGCCCATCATGTAGGACATTTTGTTCGACCTTTTCAATAGAGTGTGGGATCAAGTGAGGTTGGTAATGGTTGCCATCATGGAGTTCCTGACAAGCTCGTTGATAGCAGCTCTGCGTAAGTTGTGCTTGTTGCGCGAGTGCGCTAATCAATACTCCTCCTCACATGATCACTGTGACCATAGATCAATGTCATCGTCGAAGTTATCAAAATACACATTACTATTAAGCTTGCCGGCTAGACGGCTGTGTATTTGTGGAGTACCATAAATTCGTGTCCTTACTGGAGGTTGCTCTGGATTGATACTCGCATTCTCGCAGTCGGCTTCTGTGTCGCTGGAATCATCATCGGCAGGGTGAACAAACGGGTCACAATGCGATTCATGAACAAATGAAAGTAGATTACTATCGTGCTCGAATGCACAACCATCTTCTGGCAGTTGTTTGGCTGATAGGTAGACTATCCTTTCTTTCTGGTCGCGACAAAGGTGTGGGATGAAAGCGCAGATAGAGGAGTACATCTTCGAGCAGTAGAGACACTGTTGACAAAGATCGATGTTTAGGTAGAAAATGAAATATCGCAACAACGTGATGAAGCGTCTGAACAGTCCATTAGATACTCATACCATTACAAGCTGGCTGATCCTCGGAACAAGCCACACCTCAATGGACTTCTTCCAACATGGGGTCCTTCCACTCTCGTAGGATTTCTCTCATCCTCCTTCACACATTTGCAAAGTGTGAAATCGCTCTCTTGATTTCATCATGCCTTGGATGTCGAAAAGCATTCCGCATCTGCATCCAGGACATCACGGCGATTCTTTTGCACCCTCACAAGACCCTCCAAGGCCATATATATATTCGCCTTTTTTGCCCACCATACTTACAATCTCCAGAACCTTCCACACACCCTCCTCACCACGGCTACCGGATCACGTCACGCATGACAACATATTCAACACCCCTGATGCTTTTATAGCATATCAAGCATTTGATATCCACCACTCAATCACTGACTACCGGTGAGAACCTGAAATGTAATGTGCTGCCTTCTGGTTGCCGAAATCAGTCGTCGCAGATGCTAATACCATCCAGATGCTGACTCTGAAAGTCCGCGTCTGGGCCGAGAACGCCGGTGTCGGAGTCAGCCAATGGGCAGCAGAGACCATGGGGATTTCGCAGGATAAGGGTGGCTTGACAACACAATGGATAGATAATGATGTGAGGGAGCATGTCTGGGAGATTGCCCAGTCTATGAGCATCATCAATGAGCACGGTGCTGGCCCTGAGCAGTGGGATCTCCTAATTGATCGTTGCATTACTCATATCAGTGATCTGCCATCTAAAAGGCCGCTTCGGAAACGGTACATGGCAGACATGACTAACCTCGCGGGTCAGAACCTCAAGGCAGCACTGCCCGAGTTCTCTGCGGTTGGCCTTTGCTGAACGAAGAATTGTCTCGATGAAATCCTCACTAAGAAGAGGCAACTGTTGCACTTTGGTATGTATTTTATCGCCCCAATGGTTATGTTGTTGTTCCCGATGATGGGATGATACAGAAGACGACGAGGAAGAAACCTCCTGTCACAGGTCTTCACTGATAAAGGTGCGTTGCTACACCTCGACAGATTTCGTTGTCAAGCCATTCAGCTTTACCATAGCCCATGTGGTTCGCAACATTACTGGGAAAAGAGTGGGTGAAAACAATACTCAGCAATTCACATGGCACTGGCCTGGGGATGATGTATCGATACTGCCGATGGTTACATTAATCGTCGATACAACCATGTTGTCAATGGTGAATACTGCAATTGCCCGTCGGCCAGACAGTTGCCAGCAAATCCCACAGCTGGGGGGGTGCCGGGAGGAGCCTAATGGAGATGGTGGTCTGTGTGCCCGGAATGTTACACCAAGATTCAATATCAATTCTGCTGCTGGATGAGTAAAGGCGGCGATGAAATTAAGCAACCCAACGCTTTTTTGCCTCGTTTGTCGTGGCCAAGAAGCCGACAGCACTGCTGGTGCCCAGACGTGTATGCATAGTGGCCGCAGCTACCGTTGTCTGGATGACATCGTGCCACCTCCAGCCGATGATATGATCAACGATATAGGGGAGGAATCAGATGATGATGGTGAGACCCGGCACACACATCCAAGAGGCTTCCCGACAACGAAAACAGTCCTCCAGGAGTTTCAATGGAACCTTCAAATAAGGTTTATCAGACAGCAGCGACAGCTTCAATTCATCAGGAAATGTGCTCTTGGTCTCTTTGCCGATCACGACTAAAGCCTTATTGCTGATGAGGATGTGGCTTGGCTATGCAAGCATGATGACGTTATGAATCCTTTCGCTGGAGGCTCTTTGTCCGAAAGGATCCATACAAGCAGCCGCCCAGCTGCAAAATAGTCATTGTGATGATGGAATTTACTGGTTGGACGGTTGTTCAAGGATATGCATTGTGGGTGGGGATTTCTCTGGCACTTTGGAGGGTGGACAGATGGGTGATAATTTGGAGTTTTTTGGTGAGGTTTTGGGTTTCTTTGTGTTGTTTTGTTTATTTTATTATTACATCATTCATATTCATGCATGAAGGGCTTTGTTGAGAGTTCACAATGATGGGATTGATTATTGAGATGTGTGGTTTTGGGAATGGCATAGTGGCAGCAATAGAACTCCTGGTCTGCCTATCATGTAATTGGTAGTTCGGTATCTTTATCCAGCAGCACTTATCTCGAATGATGAGTGAAATGCGAACGCTTTTTATGTCGTTGCTATAACCATTTTCTTCAAAGGCAGCGAATCAACAACACTGCGGCATGCTTGTAACCTACCATCCTTAGTTCTGAGTTCCCGTCCATCCAAGGAGTTGGAAGTGTGGGTGGCAGGACAAGCCAAGATCCTGGAATCATCGACAGGAAAAAAAGACACATCACGAGGATGCGATTAATCATATCAACGCTTTCTTCCCATTACACAACGCTTTAAATAATTTACTCTACATTTGTTGACATTTGCTTGAGTTACGAATGTACTTTCTTTGTACTTACCACTCGCCACCTTTTTGAATCGTCCCAAGAAGGCGTCGCACTTCTCCTCATCCTCCTCTTCCTTCCAGCAAAAGGAGAAGCAGACGATATATACACAATGAGGATCTCGATGATGATCTCAGTACCATACCTGACAATGACAATCATCATCCAGATCACAATTCAGAATACGATGACGAGCCTCTTCAGCAACCATCCAGGGAAGCAATGAGCATGTGGCCATCAAACGATTCCTTCACGTCAACACTTGGAAAGCATGTCACGACAACTTGATGAACCCCGATGTCGGTGCAACCCCTACATCCTAAGCGTCGGGAGGTATATATTTTCTCGGAGGAGGATGAAAGCAAGCCTGCACAGCTATCATGCAAGAAGGTATCTGAATAAGCGTTTGAATGATCATATCCGCCCACTAATGTAAATATTTTCTAGAAGAAGCATTCAAATGAAGCCGGTGAGCAATTGGTTGCATGGGATGCTGGAAATGTGTGGCAATATAACCCGTTTGTTAAAGACGAGACTGGTCTCCTTGTCACCCCACAATACAATGCCCAGACTGCCCTTTCAGGCATCCCGGCGATGGTCATCGCACGTGTGATGGCTGTAGCTATGAATGATGTGATGTTTGTGAATCCATTTGCTACAAATGTAGTGAAGACCGCCCAGATTCATAGTTGGTTGTATGAGGACATCGCCAGGATTGAGTCAACCGAGAGAAACTGAGACCCTCCCTGTGCCTACATTTCAGTGGTAAATGAATCATCTCAACCATTGTTTTCATTGACGACATTGTGCACCAGGCTCTTGCAAAGATTTCTTGCTCCCATGCAGCAATGGTATACCGCAGCAAGACCTCAATTGACTCTGTTTATGGATTTGAAACGCAGTCGCCTACAGAGATCTGGACAACGGTAGCCTGGCCATTGCCCGAGGACAATTTTACATGCACCACATAGGTTTGCAAGGTAAGTTCAAAGTTCCCTTCTTGTTCAATTGTTGTCTCGACGATCAGTTCAGGAATGCAAGCGTCGATTTGCAGTCACTGCAATTGTTGAGTTTGTTCACCAGACATACTTCTATGACATACGACAATTGGGAATGAGAGATACATCATTGATTGATACAATCAACCCAGGATGCATTGCCCTCACCGCGATAGCCATCCACCATTGTCTGTCAGCCTGGGAAACAGGTATGCTTACTGACCCTCCAGAGTTTGGACCAGGAGGTGGAGCACAACATCAGTGCGATACAAGACACTTTAATCAGGCTGTGAACAATGCCTGCACAGATGTATTTCGTCATCTTGACATGGATTTTCATTTTTCCTCGCCAGTTGTTCAAGCCAGAAAGATACACAATAGCCTCAGCATGATTCGCTGAACGATTCACTCAACTGGTACGGACCCAGCGATGGCACAACCTCACAACAATCAGGGCAGCAGTGATGTGGACTGCCTTGATAACGTCCTAGAGGAGCTGATAGAGCAGCCCGACAATTCTTTAAATTGTCTCAGCAACTTTGTTGCTGCTACTGAAGCTAGCATGCAATTCTCAGCTGTTCGGCCTATCGGTGGGTCTGCCATCGCCAGCAGCAGCCAGCCTGTCCCCTCCACCAACAGCAACTGCAACAGCAACATCATCACTATCATCACCAACATGACCAGCGTTGACAATTCAGGATTACTGGATGGAAGTACAGTTGTAGAGGGTGCGATGTCGCTTGGAGGTAACCAATGGTGTCAGTGATCAGATTTAGGATTTGCTTTGTCCGCTATTTTATTCTAGGTTTCTTCGATATATCATAATATTAGTTAATGTAATAGACCTGATGGTTTACTGAAGTCAGATCTCAAATGCGTGAAATCATAATCGTGACGATGCATAACCTTCCCGAGACAGTTGGACTGCAAGGAACTGATGATCATGTATCAGCAATTTTAATCTCGTGAACCACTGCTGCATGGTAACTTTCGTTGGTCAAATTGAGCCATGAGGATCTTGAACAACATGAACTACACCCTTCATTGAATGTATGGAGCGAGTACTATCATCATCGCGAGGACAAATCAAATTGGGTGAGATAGGAGTATGCGAAGAGATGATTTGTGATATTGCCAAAGGCAGTGTAAACCATTCCTCAAGTGCTCATTGTGACATTCACAACAGTGGGTACACTGGTCGTGACGCTTGCAAACAGCATTGTGACAACTCAAAAAACACTCTGGAACAGTCAAGCAATGCCATATATCAGGCAAACCCTAATTTCATTTTTCTGAGTTAGTGGGTACAAGAAACTAAATGAATTTAATGACGGAAGTTCAGTATTTGCTGATGTAGCACGGTTGGCTGATCATCTACCATGGTATCTAAGTCATCAGCCGATGTATTTACCATCTCTCCCTGGCCAATCATCCAAGATTCTTTGCCATCATCCTCATCCTCATCCTCCTCCTCATCCTCATCCTCCTCCTCTTCATCTTCCTCCTTGTCATCATCACCGTCCCTTTCCATATCCATATCACCATCTAAATGAACGCCGCACAGCGCGTCCAAATCATCCTCCATGCGCATATGCACCTCAGAATCATGTTGTGAGTCATATCCACCGTCTGACTCCTCGGTAGAGTTAGTATCATCATCTGAGGAAATTGACACAGCAGGCGATGCTTCCGGCTCTAAATGTACCCCCTCCAGTTCGCCCTCTGTGTCACCGTCCGCCTCATACCTTTCCTTGTGCAACTGCAAAGCAATGGCACGAGAGATATGATCTCCCACTGGGATTCCTTTTACAATACCTTTCTCTTTACTGTGTCCCTTCCCCTTCCCCTTCCCTTCCTCCATTGTCTTCCTCTTCCCCTTCCCATGCCCCTTCCCATCCTCAGTTGCCTTCCCATTCCCCATCCCATCCTTGGTTCCCTTCCCTCTCCCGGTCCCTTTCTCACCACCCGGCGTGTTCTCCTCACCGTCGCAGTGGTCATTGTTATTGCCACAGCCAGGATGGCTCCTTCAACTGCTCGGCGATCCAGGATCTGCCTAGTTCTCATCATCATGGTTCTGTTCGATTATCTCATCCCAATTCAGGGGTCTAATGGCCAGAAAGTCGCCTGGCTTGTACTGTTGGCAGCTTGGTCAGTCAATCATTGCCCTGCGATCAGCACTACAGTACTAAGAGAAACACCTGTCGGTGCGTGTAACCTTCCCAGCGCTGCTTGTCAGCGGATTGGAACAATCGACTTGATCCCAGAAGGCACGGGAATTGTTCCACCTCCAATAGTTCATTTGGTCATGGGTTTTGTCAAACGTTTGCCCGATATATGAGTGGAAGTCTGCCCACCACTCCCGAAAATGCTCACGCCTGATCTTCCGGTGCGGCCAAATGAGCTGGAATTGTGAAAAGTGGAGAGTTGTGACTGGATCAACAATGACTTTATCATTAAACAGGTCCCATGCCCTCTCATCCTGGATGCCGCAGACATTGTATATGCGTATGAGTCCACGGATGTGTTCCGGGATGACTCCATGTATATGGCCCCAATCCAACGCAGGGGTCGATTTATAACCGATGTTGGCATCTCTGCCCCAGCAGTTGCCTTCCCGTTTCCTTTGTGGTTGCTCATTGGGTCCATCGCTGTGAGTTGAAACTGAACCTTCATCAAATGTGTTAGCATTATGATACAGTTGCTTGCGGCAGGAGGAAGCCCAGAAGGAAGGTATGAAAGTGTGTAGGTTATCGAGTGTGTTCTGGAACGAGAGCTGTTGTTTTGTGTAAGTCGCATGATGTCAAAACAGTCCAGTATGCTGGCAGTGTGTTCAATATGGGAGGAAATGAGATTTGAGGTGTAGGCGGGAAGAAGGGATATATATACTCGAGTTCCTGCCATTTGCAGGTTCAACTTGAAATATATGACAATTTTAATTCATATCCTGCGTTCCGCTGTTTGATGAACACAAAACAGCCCAGCCTTTGGCTTCCACAATCACCAGGCAAGTCATGAATGAGAAGCCTCGACACGAGATTTAGTCCTCGTGGTTTGGAAAGTTCATGACGCTTGCCTTGCATTTGCATCACACACCACTTTTACCGCTCCAACCTTGTGCATCTCTGAGCAAACTGAGTAGGTCTCAGGTTGTCCCAACTGTGCAACCATCCGACACGGCTACCAACACACCTTGCGGTGGATAAAGCACATGCAACTGATGTTGTAGCATAGAGAATCCGTTATCGATTGCTTTGCGATGCTTTTACCTTTGCCAAAGGGGGATTTTCACCCCCAAGCTGAAGATATACACAATTGATGGTTCGAAGTGATGTGCCAAGACCAAGTGCAATACTGTGATATCCTCGGCAAGAAAGCATAAACAACCTTCATGCGGTGGGAAGAGACCTTCAGACATTGCTCTAACAGTGAATATCAATCCTGATCTTCATCTGAGTTTGATCTGATGGCAGTTAACCCCATAATGGAATGCATTTCAAGGGATCTCATCCACGAGTATTGACACGGGTTAGAGTCTAGCGGGGTCTACACTGCGCCTCCAATTTCTGTCGAATCCTGCACTGCTCGCTCAAATAGGAGTCTGCCCCGCCTGCGGTTGCATATGCATGCATTGAAAACTATTCCTACATTCGTGTCGTCGGACACGAATATCGGACTATGCCTTCTGAATGCCCTCACCCTGACATGACTCCAGTCATATGAAACTTTCGAAGTCTTGCTAATCGTCACCATCAACAACAGCGTGGACCTTCTGGGAATTCTCAACTTCCCCCTGGTAAGTGATGCATTTCTGTACTGGCTAGCGAGAGGGATTTCTCTCAAGGACTGAGTTCTGTAGCCTCTACAATCCAAGGTCACAATTCCACTGCCTCATTTTTGCTGAAAAATTCTTGCGTTGCAGATATCACTCAACGTGTCACTTCCACCCCGTGCTCTACACTGCCATGGTCAATAAATTCTCCAATTGCCACACTAGGTACATGCAGTTGTAGCACACCAGCTCCTGGAGGAACCACACCAACAGACTCAACGTGTCACGTTGAATCCAGCCCTGCATCCACCATTGCCAGCACTCCCACTCCTCTCAGCGGTCTTGTAAACCTGCCTTCCCCCTTCCCTAATCCAGAAGCCTGCGTGATCATTACAAATCAACTGCAAACGCAAGCGACAGTTCAGAGTCAGAGGCAGAGGCAGTGGCAATTGCAACCGCCGGCGGTGTATACACCTCGATCAGTGGTCTCTGGCAGTCACAGCACGCATCGATCAAGTCACACAGACATCACACGTCGTGTATTTGCAACGTGCCGACTCCCAGAGCACCACATGTGGATCAGACGGCCGTTTATGAGTGTAAGTGACCTGGAGACAGTAAGTTATGCAATGTGATGTGTTGCGAAAGCATTAGCTGAAGCCCCACACTGGCAGATAATCGAGATGTACTGGAACACTGCTATGCAGCCAAACATCACTTGTTCCATAGCATTTGAGGCACGCACTAACGAGATTGTGAATGAGGTATGCTGAAGCAACAGCCCACATTGGATATTACATGCTCAAACCAGTACCAGGTATGAACACAAGTCAATAAGGGTAAATCCCAATATATTCATTCAACACGGGACAACATAGCTGAGCTGTATGATCTCCACCGCTTTGAATCCGACCCAAATAGTTAGGAATTCACTGATTCCCTTCTGGCAGACAATAACTATCTTTTTCCCGTAGCACAGCATGTGGAAGGTGGTGTACACATTCAAAATCCAACCGAGAGTGAATCGAAAGCAGCTAATGAATGGCCAGCATCCACTTCACTTCGTGGCGGAAGCAATCCCGGGGATCATTTACATCAAATTTTATCCACAGCTGAACAGCCGCGGTAAGTATGCTAATGGATTTCATAATTCCATGATTGATGACAAGGATCGTAATATTCCCTCGCCACTGATCATGTGTACCGGCACTGCTTTGCACCATGCTCTCCGGGAGGGGCAAAAGACCAAAGGTGTTCATCCGAAAGTTTCCAAGTCAAAGCTGAAAGCGGGCAGACCTGATCGCTCGAACTTCTTCAACTACAAGCATGGCAGTAGTGAGCATGCAGCCTGCTGCACTTCGATGGGTTGCAAGTCGTTAATCTCGCCTGGTGGTGCAGACAGGTATACATTCTTGACAAATACCTGGAACATACTACCGGAGAGCTAGCAACAGAGGGTGTATAATAACACTCTTGCTACACTCAAGCATTAGATCCTCCAGGTGCAGAACCCAACGCCTGCCGTGGTCAACAGTGTGGAAGCAGCGCGTGTTGCCAATGCAATTCTTCTTGACTTTTTGACCTCCGAAGTGGCAGTTGAGGAGCCTGGGATCGCAAGTACTGACCCAAACATCCAGATCGCCAATAATTGCACAGATGACGAACTGCATATCGGGATGCCAGGGGGCAGCAGGGATAACAAAGATGAAGGGGATGAAAGCGACATGCGCGATACCATCCCCACCGCCAGCCGGTGATGACGGGCCACATGTACACTAAAGAGGATTGACCTGCGAAACAGTAATGTCGACAGGTATGACGGCGTCAATGGCGAAAATGCGGATTCAGATCATAAGGAAGAAGCGTTGCAACCCGATGATGGATCAACCCAGAATGTGGAGGACTCAGGGCATAGTACAAGAGAGTGTAAGGATTGGACAGAATTTTCCAGACCTGTAAAATACGATAATGGCAAAGCAAATGCAACAGCAACAATGTATCTCAAGTGAAGACTGTATTGTAATAACTGACAACATCTCAAAGCCAAACTTATATGGCAAGAGTGCATCATCCGACACATAGCAAGACCGGAGAGGTAACATGTGGCACTTGGCCGGAGAAAGGCATAAATATCGCCAGGCATTGTCTAAACAGCTACAGCATAGCTGCAGCCCCCGCGGAGAGTGTGACGCACATGTCGTTCTGATGGTGCATATACGTCATCACAATCCGGGCCCAAAGTAAAGGAGGTAAGTATGCAACAGGAAGCGTGTAATTCTCTGTCAGAGGGTGAGAGGTTCCGTCAGAGCCTTCACAGCCGCCCAGACCACCCGGGTGTTTCTGATGGAAAGTAGGGTTGTTGCTGATGCAACACTTTCAAACTGCTCCACCAATCCATGCTGTTACAATTTCACAAAATAATGGTAGCGATTTAAGTGGCAGAGAAGCAGAATGGCCGGGAGAAAGATAGTGTATTGGCTGACAACTACAGTAGAGGCGAGATTAGACCCTGCTCTGCTCAACTCTAGTGATAAAGTGTTCACCATACTAGCAATCATCACACACTGACCGCATCAGCTTCAATTTGTCACCAGGCTGATATCTAGAACCAAAATCTCCTGAGTCTATCTCTTAGATCTGTCAAAGGGGATATTGACATAAATGACCACAATGTAAGGTTAGAATGGAGTAAAAAGGTCAAAATGGAGCTACAAAACATTGGGTGGGAGGTCCACCTCCCACAATCGATTCAATGCTATGTGCAAATGACTCACCCCTACAGTTACTGTAAGTAAACGTGGAAATAGCCCTTGACGAATGGTCGCACAACAAGAGGTTGTAGGGGCTTGGTTTACTGAATTGACTCTAGATTTCCGTTGTGGTATGGCATCCTTTAGGAGGGCTTCCCACCAAGCTACTCTTTATAGTAAGTTATGGTGAGTAGTCATGATTTCACCTATTCTGACTTTCAGCTAGATGTTCATCCAATGGACAGCTGATAGTTCAGAATTTCAGAGCCATGGTACCTTGCTTTGGGTTATCTGGAATGAGACCCACAGGTTGAGAATGAGTGGAACCTCAATTGGCAACTTTAAGGATGCAAATGGCACAGTAGTTAAAATGGACTCCAGTCATTACAATATACATATAGCATCCTGTATACTCAGTGTGTAGCAGCAATATGAATACATAAAAGTTGTCACCACATTGGGAAATTGTATCAAACACCCATACTACATCTTACCTCGTGTGGAATGTATATGCTGGTTGACTCTACAGCTGTCACTCGATACATTCAACTATGGATTGAACTGTTATGACAATTTGGTAACCGATATGAGTAATGTGCACAGAATGTAACCTGGTGCCTAGTTCATGCCAGATGCAGATCTACACTAGAACAGCTGAGAATATGGATAACTTGTTCACTGCACAACAATGACTTAGGAGGCTTATATATTGCCCTTCATTAGTGAAGTGGGGAAATTCAGAATGATCACACCAACATCAGATTGAGCAATCAGAAGGCACTAGGAGAAGGGAACAATGGACAATTGTGCTGTTACAGGTCTATGCACACTAATACTACTGCAAATAATCGTGCACTACATCTCATTCAAAAACCCACAGCTTGACATCAACATCCCTCCAAGGTATGTATCCACCAAACTTGCAACATTCACTGATTCATCTGGAGCTGGATAGTTCAATATTAGTTTGATTGATAGTAGCTAGAATGAGCTAACCGGAATACTTACTTGGATTGTGTCCATTCAGACTACAATGAGTAGCAAGAGGAAGGCAGTTTGCCCTGATCAGGAATGTAATTAGCTTATCTGGGTAGTTTGTATTCTGAGATGTGTATGAATGAATTGGGATATATCATTGGGCACATGATTAGGGATATGACTCTCCAGAGTTGCTGACCTAGGCAGACTGAACGTGATCATACTGAGAATGGTTATTGCTAAGAGTGCGAACACTGTCCCGGAAAAGATGAATATATTGAATCGACTAGCGACAGACAAGGGTGTGATATAACATTCGATCCACACTCCATTGCAGTTTCGGTCTTTCAAGGTAGCTTGGCTCAACCAATATTTTGATAATTTCTAGTATAGCCTAAGACAATGGAGATATGATAATTCTGCAGGGATATTGGCTACATACCCGGTGGTTTGTGGAACAGGTTAACACTTCTTAAACCCTCCACCTTTCTGTCACTGACAGCAAATCTGACAATTAACACTGACATTCAATTCTGACATCTAATCACTGTCTGACCACAATATCAACTGTGTACAGTACTACAGCCTTTCAGACTGCAATTGTGCTGTTATGCATAGCTCAATGCATGCTGATGTGCACATCTCTGTAAAGAAGTAATTCATTAACTGCAGGCAGATTAGAATCCTGGTCTTATCCTATCTGTCAAGCAGTGAATACTTAAACCTATATTACTATTGCCAACATTCTGTCATAGTAGAACAGAGTATAAATTACTCAATGCAATATCAGGCATAGTCATGTGTTGGGAGAATAGATTGCCAGGGAACAAAATGGACAACTTGATTTGCTAACCTCCCTAGAATTGACTGGCTGATGGAGTACCCCCAGTGGGGAAAGCAATTAGCAATGGTTTATCCACACAAGGTAATCCTGAATGCGGCCAGTAAGGACATTAATATAGGTTCTGATCAAGTACACATCATCACAATTGGAAAGATTTACCACTATGGATTGCTGTTTGCTGTAATTGGTCAATATGATGATGCACTGGATGGTAGTCAATTTGTAATAATTCTATATTTTCCACTTTTGGGGTATGCTATTTTTCCTTGTGAGTTGGTTCATAAGTTTACAGGATCCTTGGGATTTCTGTGTGCATTTTGGTTTCCATATTAGCTTGCCTGAGTATCTGTATTTGTACAGGTTTCCTGATTTCATTGCATGGGATTGGGGCTACTTGCAGGTCAGCACAAATGGGTACCATTCTGGAAAGTATTGAGTGTTAAGGATACCCCATACGTGTGAATACTGTAATATAGTCACAGAGTTTGACTGCCGACCTGTAACAATATAGCTCTGACAGCATCTTTTCCATGGCAGCCACTCTGACAGTAGCTCTCTAACAACTATTCTGTGAACCACTCTGATGGTGACTCTCACATAAGTTTGCTATGGATGAACTTGGTAGGCAAACTGTCTTCATCATTTAACAATGTGAAATCTCTACAAGTAAGCCCTCTTTAAGCATAATGCCATGTATTTACTCTACAGTCAAGGTGATAATAAATAATAGATTTGCTACTTGCTAATACCATTAGAAGGGAGATTACAATGTTCAACAAAACTGAACTTATTTAATACCGATACAAGCTAACAGTAACACATATAGGTTGAAAGAAGCAAACATTATAAAAATGCTGTACTGAACAACCAAAGTCCTATCCAATTGAACATCCATGTCACTGATTTGAAAGATCACATATGTTGTTTGTATACATTCACATTGGAAATATGAGCAACCCTTACAGTCACAAACAGGATGGTTTTACTGTTATCATTTGTATCTAATATGGGATCCATTTGATGAGCTGGGCTGTTGTGCCATTATGAGAAGTAGCTGCCGCTTACTGTATATTGTTAACTAATATAGTAGCAAGGAAGCAGTACAGTGTGTTGCTGTGGGGCAAGTCGCCAGTTGTAGCAGGTGTTATAATATTCAACGTTCAGAATGTCATGGGACGATATTTGAATGGAATGAAGTACACAAGGACCCATTCTAGTGTGTGTGACGCTGCTTCCATAGTACTGCACAATCCATATATATACGGTATATTACCATTATAATGTTGGCAAAATCAGCTAACAATACAGGAAATCATCTGCCACATACTAAACAATACTGAATCGGGGAGAATTGTTTATCTTTCCAATCTCTGGCTACCCAGTACTCTACATCAGGTTTGTAACATTCATTCATATATTTAACTTGTATACTGAGTTATATTGTTAGTAAAATATGCCAATTGAGTACACCTTGGCTTATAAAATGTCACTCTGTCAAGTTCATTCTGAAAAGGTTTCTCTGAAATGGTTGCTCTGAAATGTTGGCTCATGCAATATCCCTGTAACTAGAATGCTTAGACATGATCAGTCTGAGAAGATCACTGCGATAAGGTTTCTCTGACCAGCTTTCTGTGAGAGAACTACTCTGACAAGGTGACTCTGACTGTTGTACGGAGGTTTGTGCTCGAGTAGTCGAGTGTGTGCAGGCGTATGCAAAGGTGTGTCTATTGGATTGTGTAACGAGTGATGTCGCATCCACATAAGGTTGATCGATGACTAATGGCGCTAACTACAACAGAGGCAAGTTTCATCATAGTCCATGGCATAGTGATATCCGTACTTCCAATCAGCTCAACACTCCTACTGGATGGCTATCACATCCGTTTCAAACAAAAACAGTAAACAAACGAGGAGAGAAGCCTATCAAATATCTTGGATCTCCTCAAAACAAATGTGCATAATCAATTTACTTTCCGGTGCCATTCCCGATGCAATTTCCAGTTCCGATACCAGTCCTGTGACCATTTCCAGGTATTGGGAGGCAATTTCCGAGGCCATATCCAATTCCCATCCCAAGACCATTTCCGAGACCAATACCGATCATTCCCATCCATGCATACCAGTTCAAGATGGCGGGCTTCGGCAGTGGCTGTGGGAAGCAGTCTCCAAGCATGTCAGCTGTCTGTCGCAGCTCAAGTCGATCTCTCCATCTCTAGCCATATCTGCAGCAAGATAGTACTTGGTTGAAATGTGTGGAACTTCAGTTCCGCGCTAGATTCTGTTCTTGATGCTCACAATCTGTGACTGTGAATCAGAGCACACGTGAAGGATTGTCGGGATGCCGAGCTCGTTCAAGAGATGCGAGATCTGTGTGAGTATCATGCGGCCAACTCCAAAGGCATAGTGTTCGGCATCGGTCAAGGACTGGGCAGTCGACATCTGGTTTCTGGTTCTCCAGTCGACAGCTCATCCGAATGTGATGAGTAGTCCACTTGTCAATTCATAGTCATCCGGGCATCCAGCATAGTCCGGATTGACATAACATCCAAGTGTGCCTTCTCTTCCTCCGCCGAGTATACTTGCTGCAAGTGCTCCTCTGAGTGGGTCTCTGAAACGCACTCGCCAGTCCTTCATGTAGTTGAGGTACCGGAACACATGGATGAGAGCTACCATATGCTCATTACTCGGGACGTGATTGTACTGGGGGAGAACTCCGATGGCATACGTGATATGAGGCTGAGTGGCGGCCATCGTGTACATGAAGCTTCCGATCATCGGTTGGTATATGATTGGATCCCCGGCTTCTTCGTTGGGCTTCCTCTCAGGAATCTTCATTGCCATTGGCGTCGTAATGGGCCTCGACTCGTCCATTCTGAACTTCACCACGATCGTCGGAATGTTGCTGTGCTGATAGATGTCAATTGTGTGATGCTCCCGATTGGGTTCGATGTTCATGCCGAGATAGAAGGAGACACTCCCGAGATCATGCATCCTGAACCTCATCTTTATCTGATCCTTGATCTGCCCAATCAAGCCATCATTAGCAATGAGAAGGAAATTATTGTCGTATAGAACAACACCGGCAACGATTGTGCCTTTATCCATAGCATGAAGCATGAACAGTCCTCCGTCAACATGTGATGCCTCGAATCCGCTCGAGATCACGAGGTCCTCAAAAGTGCCATACCAAACGTGCCGAGACTGTTTCAGGCCATGAAGAGACTTTCTCAACCAGAGTACAATCTTCCACGAAGTCTTTGATCTTGGAGAGTTGTATCGGCTCCCAGTTTGGAGCAAACAAAAGAATCCCTGCCTTGGGTGCATATAAATCTCTTCCTCCAAGTCAACTCTCAAGAACGCCATGCATACGTCCATTTGATGGATCGTGAGATTGTACTGTGTGGCGATGGTGAGTGCCTGCCTAACGTGACCCAAGCGAGCAGTCAGTGCCTACATAGCCTCGGAGTCGATGCCTTTGATTTAGTGATTTCCTCCACAGACTAACCTGGCCATGAATCGCTGCACATTGCGTGCTCCATCGCGCTTGATCTTGTATACCCAATCATTTCGCAAAGCCTTTCACCCTTCTGGAAGCTCCACGAAATCTGCAGAGACCTGATGCTGACCAATTGCATCTAACTCTGTTTCCATCGCCGTATCCCATTCCTCAGCAGGCGGAGACTAGGTGGCTGCATTATATGACTTTGGATCGATCCCATCCTCATGATCGTCGGAGATCACAGCTGCAGCGTAGATGTGAATCATATCTTCGAATTCATCATGTTCGATAGCGAATTGTGCAGACTCTGCCAACGTATCCTTCCCAGCGGGGGTTCGGCGACTACCTGCGGCCGGCAGCTTCCATGCATCTCCAAGTGACGTCTCAAGGCGAGCCAGTTCTCGTGACTTCTTCTCTGGCTATGGAGGCTCCGGATGTAGATCATGGTCCAATAACTCCTCCATTTGACGTTCGGTTGGTAGCTTCTATGTGGGTCTGGGTTCCTCGATGACATCTCTGTAAAAGTGCTCGTTCAAGATTGCTTCATCTGCAGCATTTGGTGCTGTGTACCACATCCCTTCCCTGAATACCACATCTCGGGGTGGGTGAAGCATCCTCCGTAATGGATCAGATACAAAGTTCTGCTTAGTCGATATGCTGTACCCAACGAATATGCCGGAGGTGGTTCTGTAATCCAGCATCTTTCGTTTCGCTTTCTGAACGAGGATGAAAGTCAATCATCGGAATACACTGAGATGCTTCAAAAAGAGCTTCCTCCCATGCCAGGCCTGACATGGAGTCTTGCCGACTGCCAATTGCGTCGGAGAGCAGTTCTTGAGACAGACCGCCCCTAAGGCTGCAAATGCCCAGTACTTCTTTGAATGTCCGGCATCATCCAGCATGCATCGTACGCGCTCCATGATCGTGAGGTGCACTCATTTGGCGACTCCATTTGACTGAGGAGTGTAGGGCGTAGTGGTTTCCTTTGAGATCCCTTCTGATTTCAGGTAGTCTGGAAACATCTTGCAGGTATACTCACCTCCTCGATCAGTACGAAATCGCTTCACTTGCCTGCCCGACTTCTTTTCTCTAAGTGCCTTCCACTCTTTGAATATCTCCAGGGCTTTCGACTTGTACGTCAATATTTACTCATCCATATGCCTCATGGCATCATCGATGAAGAGAAGCACATATTGACATCCTCCAATTGCTGTTTCAAGGGGACCGCATCTGTCCAAGTGCCCGAGCTGCAGTGGCTATGTGGGGCGGGAGGTCGTGGGAGTGAAGGGTTTTCTCGTCAATTTGTATTTTATGCAAGGTTCGCAATTGGACTTCCCGGTCATTTTCGGACCATCGGTGATCATCGGCAACATCTCCAAAGCTTTGAGACAAATGGGGGCAAAGCGGCGGTGCCATAACATCCGCTTCTATGCATCGTGCCGAGATGCATGCCCATCTGTAATAAGAGCCAGCAGGCAGCTGCTGTTGTTGTCGATATCAGTGTAGTCGATCGCCGATTCCAGAACTTGATCCAGAACTCAATCCAGAACGAACAGCCCATCAACCTGATGTGCAGTGGCAATGAAATTGCCATGGCGATTGATGAGGTTGAGACTGTAGTGATTCACCGGTTGGACTCTGACGTCCTTGTCCATGATCTGAGATTGTGAGATGAGATTGAACCGTCCCGGCAAATGCACCACATCTTGAGGTATGATCGTTTCCATCTTTCCATCTGGTAGTTGTCAAATCAACCTAACACTTCCATATCCAGATGCAAACGATGTGACCCCATTGTATCCCTCCACCTGCTTTGAAATTGAAGGATATTCGGTGTAGGTGATGAACATTCATCGATGGCTGGAGATGTGAGTCGTGCATCCGCAATCGATGAATCAATCACTGGGTGAAGTATTTGAGCTAGGCATAATCGAATAGTTTTCTAATGAAGTGGTGAGGGTCAAAGTATTCTCAGTCAATGCTTTTGCTGGAGTGTCGGCAGTCTTTGGAGGATCGCCGTGCTGCTTGCTCAAGCAGTTCTCGGTGATATGCCCTCACCATTGGCATTGAAAGCACTTCCGCAGATCCTTCTCTTTCCTATCATCCTTATTATCTCTCTTATCCCTCTTTGGCCATTTGCCGCCTTTGCTACATTTGCCACCATTCGTTGCAAACAGCAGAGCTTCTGGAGCGAGCCCAATGTCTCTCTTGATTGCAGCTTCCATTGCGACGAGCTTGATGACTATCTCATCGGGCGTGGCGGTTATCTTGGCGTTTTTGTCCATCATGAACTCCGGGTAGATGATGTGCTCTTGCTCACCCACCTTGGCGATTGTCTTTGCATTCGCATCGGTGTCGGCAGTGTCAGTATCATTATTCGATGGCCCTGCGCAGAGATTGTAATTCTTGACTATCCGATCGGTCTGCGATACGTAATTGTCAGCATCTCCGCAGTTCTGTAGCTTGATGCTGCAAAGGTCTTCTGTAATCTCGAAGATGTTGAGCTTCAGCTTTGACTTGTAGGCTGATGCTAGCTTTTGCCAAAGAGTCTTAGCATCGCCGACGACAGTGTATTCCCCATGTATCCCCGGTTCCATGCCCAGCACGATAGTCGATCTGGCAACACCATGGCAATTCATCTAGTCTTTGAAGACGGCCTTCTCTGTAGCAGTCGCGTTTGCTGCTGGCTCTTCCGGCTTGTCATCGAATCCGTTGATGATACCATACACTTGCTTCTGTGTGAGAAGTAGGGCCATCTCGGTTGCCCATTGTGCATAGTTTGTGCCATTGAACTTGGTGATGGTGAGTGTAGTTGAACTCATCCTGTATGATCTTATTTCGCAATCATTAGTTATAGTAGTCTCCCGGACTCTATGGGAGATGTCCAGCAGCCACTGTCAGAAACACGGCAGAATCCGGGATAATCGCTGAGTCTGGGGAGACGCTTCTCCGTGACGATGTTGACCTCCACTCAACAAACCAATGTGGAGGTGTCAATCATTGGTTCCCGTTTTAAACGCAAGGGCTCATTACCTGTTGCACAGTGGCATGTGCTCGAGTAGTTTAGTGAGTGTGGGAGTATGTGAAGTTGTGTCTATTGGATCATGTAACAAGACATGTCACATCAACATATGGTCGATCGATGACTAATGGCTCTAACTACAAAAGACGCAAGTTACATCATAGTCCTTGGCATAATGATATCTGTACTTCCAATCAGCTCCACACTGACAAGGTTGCTCTGGCAAGATCACTCTGACAAGGTTGCTCTGACAAGATCACTCTGACAAGGTCTCTCTAACAAGGTTGCTCTGACAAGGTTGCTCTGACATGGTTGATCTGACAAGGTTGCTCTCACAAGGTTGCTCTGACAAGGTTGATCCGACAAGGTTGCTCTGACAAGGTTACTCTGACAAGGTTACTCTGACATGGTCACTCTGACATGGTTGCTCTGTCAAGGTCACACTGACATGGTTGCTCTGACAATGCATCTCTGGCAATGTTGCTCTGACAAGGTAGCTCTGTCAATGTTGCTCTGACATGGTTGCTCTGACAATGTTACTGAGACAAGGTCACTCTGACAAGATCACACTGACTGGGTCGCTGTAACAAGGTTGCTGTGCCAAGGTTACTCTGACAGCCATAGCACAGATCCTAAATTACCATCAGTGGGTGATCTCGGTGTGTATCACATATCCACTGCTGTGCCTTGTGAATTGAAAGAAAATTCTCACACTACACTTTCTGTACAAGGCACATTGGCATTAGCAGCAATAGTAAGCATTTCATTGTTGAAACTCTGCCTTCAATGCAATGGCTATCTGCCTTACCTGTGGGGATAATGTAATTTGCAGGGTCAGCTAGAAATGAGAGTGGCCTGCAGAGTTCAACTAAACTATTGTCCACTGTGCATGTAGGGATATGGGGGCCAAACCATATATAGCTATGCTAACCAATACATACAACTACGTGTTGTGATATATGGCATCCAACACCCCACTGGGTACAGTGACACCTACATGTGCTTATCAATCTACAGCTGTATAGTGGAGAACTACTCACCAAATCCTATCAATCACCAAGAATTTTCTGTTGGATGATTGTATTCGTGTTGCAATGCAGTATTCAATTTATTAAGTCATCATTGTGTTCAGAAACAGGTCAGAGCAGGAGCTGATGTATTCAGAGTCTATGTGGAAATATCTGGCTGGCCATATAAGAGCACACCATCATCAGCAATATGTGAAATGGTTTGGAAGTTATAACTGAACAACTCAGAAACTCTGAACAGATACACAGATCCTTCAAGGTGCTTCCAGATGCCCCCAGCAAGATTGAATGTAAAATGAAGTCCCCTTAGGTGGTCCAAGACAACTTCCAGGTACTCTTCAATGTTTCTTTGGTTGTGGAGCTGAATATAGTACCATTCTGATGAGTGTATAGTTGTCTTTCAAATGCTATAATATTAAGGTATTAAGTTGTTCAAATTTCAGAGCTATTGGAAGGATTGGCCACATGCCAAAAACTATTCAAGTGGAACGCAAACCTGGAGCCGTACTCTCTGGGTGTCACTATTCTATTGATTTTACGAAATGGTCCAATAAGATACATTATGTTACTCCAACTCCTACACACTTTGATTCGATATAACAAACAGCCCATGTTGCACCTAACTTCACAAGATTATTTTCAAGCCATACACTAGTATTGATTTTGTCTGATACAGCACTCTCTCACACCAAATTCACCGGTCCAACCATTGATCCAAGAGGTACAAGATGAATCATGTTACTCTGTTTGACAACTCAAATAAAACGATCAACACAATCAGCGTAATTATATCAATCGTTGTAGTTTTTTGGATTCACCACAGCGTACTGTTCAGTTTGAGGATATAATACCCATTGTTGTAGCTTCTTGCACTGCTTGGAATTGATACATATTATATTTCTGGTTGGTAGGTGCTTCCACTATTGGAGGATCTGATTCGGTGGAGTCCAGCTGAAGTACAAGACTTGAAGAGTAGAAATTTGGCCTTGGACAGTGTTATTGAGGAGATTCTCTTCCCATTGTGCTCATTGGACCCAGATGTTACAACATTCAGGCTGGATCCCTTGGATGGCATTGGTATATTCAATCTTGCAATCAACCTCCAGACACTCAACAAAAATAGGGCAGTGACATGGTGAACTGTAGTACAACAGCACATTCTGAAGTGTAATTAATATACCGTCTCGGAGTATATTCTGATCATATCCTAACACTTGCTCACCATATGAATGTGCCCAGATCACTTCGAGTGGTACATTGAACCACTGTTCAATGTCGAGTATTGTGAAATCTACTGATGCATCTTTGAGTGATATTAATTGCATACTTCTGTACAGTGTATGGATATGTGTTTCTCTCAAATGATGTACCTGTTGTGATGTAGAGTGGAAAAATCAGTCTCATTGACAATATTTGAGACAGAAGAGATAGACACACCGTGGATTTCGCCGATTATTAGTAGTGGACAGTATATTGCAACCCTTTGCCGGGTCAAAATCATACCAGAGTTGAAGGGCAAGATATGACAGTGTTTTCTTCGTAGAATCAAGACCGGCACACTGGTCATTATGCCCAAGCATCTGTCGAATGTAGTTGACATCATTTCCAGCTTGACATTCCAGGTTCAGAATGCTGATTGATAGTCATTCCGAAATATCAGCGGTGGAATTGTTGCCAGAACCCATTTGCCAAATTGTAACACTGGGAGATTCACTCTAGGTCCTAATGAATAAAAGCCCCTAATGGGTTCCGGACTGATAAGGAAGAAGAGGAATAAGGCTTCACTCAAGATGCGTATGAGGATTGACACCCTGAATGATACAAGGTAAAATTCCATTCTCTGCTTCCGATAGATAGTATCGACTTATGAGTATTGTCTTCAACTATCAGTTACCTGATGTACACGACTCAAGAGTATCCTACTCAGAAGATCCTCTGAAGCAACACACTATTGTGCCGGTCTTCAGACTCCCTTTGAACTCAAGAGTATTGTCCCAGCAAACGGCACTTATACTTGACGACGGACTGTCCAAGATTGCGACGACTCCAAGTATTGACTTGTCTCATATGACACACCACCATAGATTCGCCTCAGCAGAAGGAGTAGTACCGAGTTGAGAGTGTCATACTCAGAAGTATCCTCCGAACCACCACGCTATCGGGCTGATCCTCAGACTTCTTTTGGACTCCATAGTATCTTCTTGCACTCTTCCCAATGAACTTCTTCCTTCGACGAAGGTAATAGGAATAACCAAGTATACAATGGTGATAGATATATCCGTGATGTAGCACTGAATAATGAACATACAACTCTGGACTTCAAAGGAGAAGTATCCTCGTTGACTTCAATGAAGAACTCATAGATAATAGATCGAAATACAATTGGGCCTTAACCTCCAGGACTAGAATGTCAATAGGCATCCGTAGATAGATCTTTGTTGTAGATATTGTTATCTCTGTCCTTCCTTCATGTTGGTAACGCTGATTATATATGAGACAATCGACACACTCAACAATCCTACGACTGCTAAAGCCTCCTTCAGAGTTCACATATGTAACTGCCTCATCGTGGTTGGCCTGTACCATTGATAGTCGAGTTCTAACCCACAGTAGTAGTAACTATGTCATAAAAGTAATATGCTCGGTTTGCGACACAATTGCTATTGGCGATAACTCGAACGGATACGAGCTTATCAGGAGCCAATCATCAAAGAATAGGTTTGTGTCACCGAGAACCAGTGAGAGTGCCCTCTCATATACCCACCAGGTACGGAATGGTTTAACAATTGCAGCAAACGATAGAAAACTTAATTTGAGTACGCTGTATTGGAGCCAGATCTACAGTGATCTGCCACTGAGTAGTTTTGCCATATATTGAACGCAGAGTATTCCGCGCCACTCAGGACATATGTGTCAAGTCCTGTTCGCCCAGACACAGAGTGTGAGCTCGAACTAAGGGTTGATTCGTATAAGTCCATTCTGTTGACAGGACTTTGATATATCGATTATTGGTACATTACTTATCTCTCATATAACCCTGCATATCTGAAGATGCCATTGTCATCTAATATTGACAACACCTCATCGCCCTAGGAATGAACCATTGGAGCATGAGTGCATAGTCGTTTGGTCGGTGACCAGGAATAGGCTTTTCTGCCGACAAGGTGTAACCATTGAGGATGGAGAAGTTGCAACCAGTACTGATCCAACGATGATACACAGCTTATTCTTGCTTGGCTTGACTGTTGTCGTGGATCAGTTAATATCAAGGTTGGGTAATGGAGATATGACTAATAGATGAACAAATCCTGAAGGTAGATCGAATATAGAAATGCAAGTGATAATTCGTGATTTCGGATCAAGTATCTGTTACGAATGTGATGTGAATGAAGTCTGTTCTATTATTCAAGGAGAAACTCTGTCTTTATATACATGAGAGCCTGCAACACCATTGAAGTCCATAGAAGCTCACAATTGCAAATACCAGGCGGTGGCGGTGGCGAGTGATGACTCGTGGATAAGTCTACGACTATGAGTGCGTAGACTGTGAGTCAATTAGGTGATCTTAGTGTAGCAGCGACTTCCTCTCAGGTCATATAGTAATAGTATCTGTATATGGATCATCGAGTGATTTCGTATGATCCCGGAAATATAACTGTAACACCAAAGGCGTAACATAAAGTAACTCTGGTATATGGCTCAAACATTGCATCTTTGGATAACTGAAATGTACTAAACACTGTTCAATGGTTATCTAGAGGTCCTGAACCCCAATGGCCATCCACCTGACTTCAAATTGAATTAAGCAGATGTATCGTTTTTTTTCAAACCTCTGCTGCTCATTCCATGTAATGCCCTCCGTCTTGATCTCTTGACAATCATTGATGTGGGCCCTATGAGAGATACTCCAGATGTTGGCCTTAGTCTCAGTATCAGATACATGGACATGAAAGTCAAAATGCTTCTGAAGGGTTATGTTAGCCACCCCACAAAACTCTTCTTATACCACAGTTGTAATTTGCGCAAGATTTTTGACAACTATGCTGCTGGGACTGATTGCTTTACTCCAGACTTTCTGCAATAGTTGTCACTCATCATATTGCCATCAATTATGGAAATTCATGAGTTTAATGTGTCACCTGAGGGAATTTATGCTGCAATTGCTCTAATGCCTTCTGTCAATCAGTTTCTGCCCTTTTGATTGCTACTCATGGCGCTCATTTAGGGTGTACCATGACTTGTCTATAATATTGTTGTCGTAACCTTTTGAGTACCATACATGTGAAGCAGCTTGGGAGCACCAAATTTATCAGTTTTTCGTTCTCTCAACTGATGGCATTCTGGTGCAAAATGCACATCCACTTTTGCTGGCCCAGGCTTCATGAATTGTGGTTTCCAAAAATATCTATTCGTTAAGTAACATCGTATTAATACATTGTATCCTGCGTTGAGTGATAGATCAGAGTGATTTCGTAGGCAAACAAGTTGAGAGCGTTAACATACTGCCCACACTGCTCCCATATCCATTTCATTGGAGGCCTTTTCTGCAGTACATATCCTGTCAAGATTGGAGCAGACAAGAATCAGAGCACAATTTGCTACCAGTGATCTGATCATTGCATCAATATCCTTCACTTGCCAGCAGCCACTATGCAATGAGTCGAATGGTTAAGGGATTCACTGGAGGTGCTGATATCGAGGGACTGATCTGAAGCGATTGTCAAGTAGATTTCGGAGGTTTCTTGCCTCCATGAATTGAAGCAGTCAGTTCGATAAGTCCTTCGCCAATCCCAGAAGCAGGTATTGCAATTCATCAAGCTGCTACAGCCAATAGATATTGGAGAGTGCGAATTGCCAGACCAGGTTGCAGATTGGGTGAACACCAAGAGTGTGCAGAGCCTCACTGGGAGTGTCATCCTGATGCTCCCAGTATACATGCTCGCCTGTTCAGTTATCGAGTGGTCGAAACATTAAATTCCACATCTGCACAGCATGTGGAAATTCACAAATTGGGCATGAGCCATATGTGAATAGATCAACCATGACTGGTTCTGGATAATTCCTGACCCAGGAAGCCAACAGAGGGAAACATTGTCTTTCAAATTTATCAGCACAGTGCCAGTTCAAGCTGGGACCAGTTATGTCAAGATTATTGAGTGCAGACAGCACTGTCCCAACCACATTATGCCATACCTTGTCTGTATGTTGGCACCTCCCAGGGGACATGGGATTGACCTAATCAGATTCCGGACACCATTTTTGAGTAACTGGCAGACATCTTTTTGAACATTACCAATCGTGAGATGCAGCTGTGATGCATGCTAATCACCTGAAAGATTGTTCAAGTGATACTTGTCGGATACACAGATGACTGTCATAGTTATCACCCTGGCAAGAAGTTGATCCTGCATATCTCACCACCAATCACCCAGGTTCATCTCAGTATGTAACCAACGACTCTTGCAGGCAGCTCGGTGCACTACTGCAAATTGATGGTGTACCTGGAATGGGAGATGTGCTACGAGGAACTGAATATATTTGGAAGTATCTCTGTGGTATAATCATCTGAAGATAGGTGAATCACCTTCAATCCAACTAACATCCCCAAGCCAAAAATGGACTTCGGTGAGGAGGTCTTGAAACAATATCTGCCGAATGTCAACATTTGAGTTTGATGTTGTTCAGTCCATGCTGCGGATTTTGCTCAATGAAAAATCTAGTTTACAGTAAATGTAATTGAATCTGTTGAAAATCATGTGCAGACCGAAATGGATTCCATGGATTGCACAGGTCTGAGTTCTGGCTATGCTGATTGGATAATCCGGTTGCTTTACTGTACAGTTTCCCTCCTGCACATTCCACTACAACCACCTTCCTAGGTATCGTTGTCATTGTAGGATCAGGGGGTTATTATCAGATTAGAATTCTCAGGGTCTATGGTTCCTTCATCAGAAGTATTGTCAGTGTGTAGTGCATGTGGTACATTGGTGACAGGTAGAATAATTGTTGACTAGCTTGTTTATAGCCATTCAGTTATATCGACTAATAGCAAACCATGATCGCTTATGTCGATTTCAGACTGCAGGTGGCCAAATCTCATCTGGTAGTAGCTCTATATTCAGTAATATTGGGAGATATATGTCATAGGTAGCCACCAGTCAGTGCTCATTGAATAATGTCTTTTCGTGGATACAGTATGGAACATGTTTCCTCCATGTGCAGACCATATTCCAGACATGGTAAGTGAACAAATTCAGTTGAATCTCAAGGATTGCTTCAGGGGGTGATGATTCATTGCTGGATTAAAGGAGAAGGGATATTCGTTTCAATGTGAGGGAACTCAGGTTAGCTTGTCAATTGTGCAGCTGGGTCACACCCCAACAAATGCAAGAAATGGGTAACACAACACCGTCACCTGATTGTTAGTTCTCATCATGAACTGGATTGATATATCATATTTCACACAATACTCATGCACATTATCTGCTGAGAAGAGAATGTTTCCTGTGTTATGAAATGTTATGAACTTTTATATCCTTTTTCAGATGCTACTGTAATACCACTTTCAGCCTAAGTCATGGTGGCATTGTGAGTTATACCAATGCTCTAGCCTCATAGCAGCCAATAATGGAGATAGATCATTTCCATACATTGAATAAGTGAGTTACCTACCGAGCTGTATGCCAGCTCAATGATCATTGAGAACAGATTGCATTGTAGGATATTTGCTTCCGTAATGATCCTTGACAGGATGGTGGATGCTGAGGAGTAAGATTATGTTTCCAACAGAGCTTCATAAGTAGCTATGACTGTTGCTGCTCGACTCACAGGCATCCTACTGAATGAGCTTGTTAGGTTGTTCACATGCAGTTTAGGTCTAAAATCCCTAGTTGTGCCAACCTTGAAACTTGATATAGTTCTTATTGGATTCCTGGAGAGATCATATCACATCACATCAATGACCTTCATAGTCATGAAACATACATAGGTAAGCATCAACCCAAGATTCTAGTGTACCAATTTGAGCATCAAACAGAGAAAGGAAGGCTGTGAAATTAAGAATAGTTATTCTCAATTAGGAAACATGTATTGAAGATACAGTGAAGCACCATAGTTCCTTACATGAGACAGTGATATCAGAGGCAATCATTCCACTGAAAGTCCCTTGCTACCTTCAACATACCCAAACATAATAATGATTTGTTCTAAATAACATCATTTCCATATTCCTTTACCACAGTAGTGACACCATGGAGCAAGAATGCAGAGAGATCATTATCACCACTATGTAACACCTTTCACGGTATTCAAAGGGAATTCACAAGGATGAGTGGTTCTGGCTGGAGGAGTATACAAAGAGGGGAAGGACCCAATATTGACTACCTGGCTGTGAGGAACCACACAAAATGGGTGGATCAATGAAATCTTGACAACAGTGTGTGGGAACAATGAGCTGGGCAGGATAGATTGTGTATTTCATTGTCTGATGATAAGATGGTGTCTATCAACCGTGGGCCTCCCAAATATGTACTCAATGTCGCTTAGTCGATATCTGTTATACAGCTATCTTTATACACCCCCCCTGGTGTTCAGGTTTTCCAAGTTTTCCCAGCATTTCCATATGCCCCTTACCGGCTGCCACGTAGGAGACTGGGTGGTGGTGGCAGCAGTGGTGGTAGTGGTGGTAAGAAACAGATTTTCACACCATAACTCCTCCCAGGCCTTGTGTGCAAAGAACACTTCTCCTTTTTCGTCCCATATAACCTTATACCCAAACTTGAAAGAACATAAGAATAACATAAACTCACAGGACAGGCATAAACCCAAAGGAAAACCATAAACCCAAAGGAAAGAAAACATGAGAACTCTCACTCTTTGTGCACTCAGTTTCTCCTGCCACCCTCCATATCTGCCTTCCCATTTTCCGTCACACCTTGTGAAGTATGGCATGATGGTGAGTGGAGCATTGAATGATACTATCACGTTATGCATCACATCCATAGACGCAGTGATTGAGTCATGGACCTCATACACAACTTGCGATCTTCGTTTATTGCTCATTGGAACACGTGTGTGGCATTGTTGTGCATGTTCCATGCTTGGTGTGCCAACATTGTTGTCTCGTCATTCATCAATCTCATGGAATCTGGGTCCAGGTAGAGCTATTGGAGGAATCAGCTGAGGTATACTTTATCCTTGGTGTTGCTGTTGGAACTGCTACTGCCGCTGCTCACAGTGGCAGGCCTCTCAGGCTTTGGGATCACCGGTTATTAAGGATTGTAAGACTTCTCCGGGGTCGTACCGGCCTCTTTTCTGGTTGTTGGGCTTGTATCTGCCTTTTTCTCTGTGGGAGATGGCAGAATCTTACTGGCCTCTTTCTGGGTCAGAGCTGGCAGGATTATACGAGCCTGTTTCTTGGTGGGAGCACTTGTTTCATCCCCAGACCTATCATCAGCCAGATTCAATAATAGCCCTCCAAAGTTACCCCTAGCATTTCCCATTTCCATTTCCATTTCTTTGGTTGGCTGGGTTGGCATTGAAAGCCTCTTGCTCTTGTTGGGTGATGGTGGTAGTATGCGTATCCCATGGTTGGCAGGTGGTGCTAATGGTAAGATCGTATGAAGTTGGTTGGTGTAATCGCAGCCATCCAGGCCAGGGTAACAACTCAGTGGGATTATTATTTGTTGGTACCATTTCTGGCCAATAGCTTTTGAGTTGATTTCTTCTTTCAGCTGAGGGCAGCCACTATCGAACAACTTTGTAGCTTCTTAGAGGTATCCAGATGTATACAACATGTCGACTTTCGACTACCTGTTTAGCTTGGTTAGGCGATATACTTATGCACAATTGAGGGATCTCTTCACTAAGTTGGAAGCAGTAGATGTTTTGTTGGCGATTACCATTAACTCCAGCCATGTCTCACTTCAGCTCGAGGGCTTTGGATTTTCTGGAGTTTCGGTTCAAGTTGTGAGGGGTCTCCCTGCTTCTTTGTGGCTTGTGACATCCTCTGCTGGGCAGAGTGGTGTTGCATTATCATCTCTCTTATGCTGCCAGAACACTCGAGATCCTTAAGAAACCCTTTGCACCCCATATCGTTTAACTTCTTCCAGGCAAGGTATCTCTGTGCAAAGTTCACCAGCTAAGCGAGCTGGGCAATGGCAGCTTCAGTAATGCTACAGAAGAGATCATCGATCTCGAGCATGGAACTCTCATGGCATTGGGTGGAGTGCTCCCCAGCAGCAATCTCTGCTGCTTCTTGTAGTGATCCAATACATCTATTGGTGAAGAAATCCCTGCTGAGTTGTGATTGTGTCTCTGATGGGAGGGATACTGGAGAGTGATTGCTAGTGATTGTAGAGATAGCCAAGGAGGAGACATACATACTAACAGCAGTAGTGGTGGCTGTGGTGGTGGTGGCTGTTGTGGTGGCAGTGGTGGTGGCTGTTGCAGGGGTGGTAACTGTTGCAGTGATGGTGGTGGCTGTCATGGTGGTGGTGACTGCCATAGTGGTGATGGCTGTTGCTGTGGTGGTGGTGGTGGCTGTCGCTGTGGTGGTGGTGGTGGCTGTCACCGTTGTGGTGGCTGTTACTGTGGGAGTGGCTGTGGCCATAGTGGGGGCTGTAGCCATGGTGGTAGCTTATGCCATGGTGGAGGACATCATGGTGGTGCAGTTGATGCTAGTATGAGCAGTGGTTGTAGTTAATGACGCTTCCAAATTCCTGGTGCCACTGGGTGCTGCTGCAACTTTGTTGATTCATATCGATGCCATGTTGGTCGTTCGTTGTTGCTTAAGGTTGAGATGGTGATATTGGTTGAGATGGCTATATTGGGTGCAGTCATTGGTATACAGAGGGAGATGAATGGTACAGTACAGTGGCTGTTCTTCCTTAGCAATGTAGAAGGGGAAAGCTCTGTGCATACCTGGAATGGGATTTTGTACCAATTCCTTCTTGTTCCAGTCTCTATGTGATTCACGATTTCCCTGGTATGCTCTTCTCATATCTCCTCACAACTTCATCTCTTCTTCCCCTCCTCGTTCACTGCGCGTATGTGCCAGTTGGGCATATCTCGCTTGTCATTCATGTTCTCAGTGGGGAATTTTCTGCCCACTCTTGCAATAGTTATTCACTCTCTTGTCTCGAGGTTAATAGAGGGTTAGGCGAGAATGGTAAGAATTTTTTGTATAACATGGGTGCAACTCAGCCAATAGGAATATTTCTTCCCCCACTCTCTTGCAAATCGACTCATTTGTGTGGATTCAATATTCGGACCCTGCTGTCATCACGATTCATGCAATCGATCTCCTTCCTTCCCCCCTTCGTCCCTCTCTCCGGCATTCCCATTATAGTTTGGACAGGTGGTCTGCTGCAACAGGATGTGGTGAGTTAAAATATGAGGAAAAAGCCTGTCTTTGACTCAGTTTGGGAGCAATGATATTGTTAGAAACCCACACCATAGTTGTGGATTCTGTCCAAGTTACTCTCATTTTGTTCATCTGAGCGTGCTCTCCTATCAACTGTGCCTCTGCTACCATCCTCCTACCCAACATTGTGAAAATCAGTCCTTGGTCCTCTTTCCGCTTGTCCTAGCAGTATATCCCTCTCAGCATTTGCTGCCTCACTTCCTTCGATAGACCCTGTTTCCTGATAGATTGTTTCACGTCCTCCACAAACATATCCAGCTGTTTCCCGTTGCATAAGCCTTCCAGTTTCCCAGGAAACAACCGTTTCATATCAATTTGAAGATTCTAATTTCCTTCTTTTTTTACTATTAAAGCCCTTCTCGTTCCACTCTTTGAACTCAGAAAACTCAAACATTCGTCATTTGTAGTGCTGCGCCCCATGCTTCGTTGTCACCCTTACTTTGACCTTTGTGTATCAGTTTTACCAGTTACTGGCTCTCAGAAACATCGGAGATCATGCAATGTACTGGGGCTGAGGTGGCTACTCCCCCTCCCTGCGACCCATGCCAAGCTACTTCCCAGGAATACTCCTGAATTGACAAAATCCTTCTTCCCATTCAGTATCCAGACATCTTCCCGGCATTTCCCCTTCATGGTTCTCAAGTTATTGTTCTTTGTGTATTGAGATGGACTAAACCCTGTTCGTGGTCAGTGTGCAGATGAGGGCAGGAAGTTCAGATGAGTCCTAGCCCATTGCAAATGATACATGGTCCTAACCCTGGCCGTGGATGCTTTGGATAATTGGGTCCTGTGCATTGATTGGCAGGTGGGAAGTTTATTCCTGTATGCATGGGTGGATGGTCAGCATGCATGGCCTGTGTCCTGGTAATGCAGTAGTGTCCGTATGGGGAATCATTCGGTTTCCCCATCTGGATGGTCCAGTTGTGGAAGTCCTTTGTCAAATTTGTCCATTCTTGTGTCCACTACATTTTTTGCGTTAGCAATAGGAATTCACTCCCTGGCTTGCACTGGTACCGGAATTCCTTGGTTAGGTATTGCTCAAAGGTTCACCACTACTGTCATCTGTGCCAGTGGAAATCCAGCTCGGACTGAGTAAGGAGAATCCTCCCGTGCATTAGGTGATTAGTCCGAGCATAGGAGGGCGATTGCACCCACTGTCCCACAGTTATTGTGGACATGTTTCCGGAGTTGGTTACATCTGAATGTCGAGAGGTCTCAGGGTGCTGGTCCAAGTGTCATTACCGCTTCTATCCACAAATGTGTTGGGAGGGCTTCGAGTATGATTGCGACCTCTGAGTACTCAGCCAAAGCACCCTTGTTGATATGAATGTGGGTGATGCTGTCATCGGTGGGGTTAAAGTCATTCAGGCTGATATTCTCTCATTCCAGCTGGTCCTTGCATAATCGCTCCAGGGATGAGCTTATATACATTTATACTCGGCTATTGGCATGGTGGAGGGCATCTTCCATTTCTTCTCTGGACAGATCCCAGACTGTCTTCAAAAGTCCTTTCATCTGGTTGATTGTCTTCTGGATCGATTCTGACAAGCAGAAATGGATCGTTGCGATGACATTTTCAGACACCAGGTTGGTCCCAGTGAGACATAGGAGGGTGTCATATGCGTTGATAAATTCGGTAACACCTGTTCCACCAAAGACTGGGGCGCCCATGGTTTCTGGTAGTGGCATTTCTATCTAGGCTTTAGCCATGGTGAGGCTCAAGAACTCGATAAATTGCCATTGACTGTGCAAATGGTTGGACATGGTATTGGCGGAAGATCCTACACTGGCTGAGGAGCCAGCATTTGCTTAGGTTCTGCAGCAGCTTGTGTGTCCAGTACTAACGAAACCAGCATGGCCACTGGAACTGGCGGCAGCACAAGTAGATCAAGTGTGCCCAGCTAGCATAGTGATTGGTACTGTTCCAGGAGTTTGGAGTTTGGATGGTGGTTTGAATGGCGAATTGCCAGTAATCGATAATCTATGCTCAATTGCTAGTTTGTGAGTTCTTGAAACGGGAGTTGGGTTAATTGATGCTCTTGGTGAGGTGAGCTGTTTCTTTTGTTCTGAACTTATCGCAGCTTGACCACCACTTACAGTCCAGTCTCTGAGCTTCGTGCCATATTATCTATCTCTCATGTTCTAATGCTTGAAACTGCCCCCCGCATAAATTTGACTATCATCAATTGCATTCTTCATAATCTTACCTCCATCATCAATTGCTTGTCTTAATATTCCTTGAGATAAGTGACATTCTTAGTAGGGGGCTAATGTCCTTTTCTGGTTGTGTTTTCACATCCTGGTACACAGTCAGTACCTGTTCTTTGAGTGTGTCCAGTCTGCGAGGTCAGTGTCTGTCAATGCAGTATTGGGTCGGTGCCATGATCTTGGTGTTACTCCCGATATGAGGTGGGTGACTTTGATCCATGTGTTAGGTCTGTACATTGCTTTCGCATTTCGTTCTGGTATGATGTCAGTGCCCTTTGTGTCAGTGTTTCATTGGTGCCAACTTTTCTGTGCTCAGTACAGTATGAAGTCAGCATCTTTCATAGTGGGGTTATTGTGGTAGCGCTTTCTCGGCATTTGTGCCATAGCTAGGTGGGTACCTTCTTCTCGTTGAACATCCTCATATATGATTGGGGCTTTTTGACAGTGTTTCAGATGAGTCCGAATTTCGCGGTGTCAACCCTGGTGTATGGTCAATGACTTTCATTCAGGCCTTAGGTCTGTGCCATGTGTTCTGTGGTTGTCTGGGTTTATGGTCAGGGCCATTATTGTTTGTCATATCGATGTACCCAGCTGACCACACACAGTTGTCCCATTGAACATTCTTAGCGCTAACTGGAGAAATGATGTCACTTGCTTTGGAGATCGCTCCACTCGCAGGGTAATTACCTTTTACTAGTTGTTTCGTTCTATGTATATCTGTATTAGCTTGTGGGATTCTTTCCCGCCATGTTGTAGTTAGCTGTCCAATCTGGAATCTGAGTTTGGGCTGCATTTGTGCGGAACCCAAGGAGCTAGATGGCAGATAGCCTAGTTTCAACACACAACCGCACCACTCCTGTCATCCAAATGGAATCCATACATTACAGTGGTTCTGTTCAGTGTTAGCAACCGGTCTGGTTAACCCACCAGTGGTCCAGGTTTGGCCAATAAAAACGAGTCAGTTTGGTCCCAGTGTAACGGCGGCACGTGACCCAGGTCCGGGTAACGGCCATCTATATAGTCAGCTCGCCACGAGACTTAGATCTCTAGCGATAATCTTACCTATACACCTATTTACTATCACTCGAGTCCACGTTTG
>Ga0307515_10000933_pt1 | contig 67151 bp, 60 predicted proteins | sample 17_EM_MG_FD_194513 | JGI IMG/M metagenome (GOLD analysis project Ga0307515, IMG submission 194513) | Populus trichocarpa ectomycorrhiza microbial communities from riparian zone in the Pacific Northwest, United States - 17_EM | ecosystem: Host-associated > Plants > Roots > Unclassified | place... | reverse complement strand
GCCGGGCCACCAACCTGCCCCAGCGCACGAAATTCCGCACCACGCAAGCACAGAGCCCCCGTCAACGAACCGACGAGGACTCATGAATGATCGAGGTTAAGGCTGCTCTCAGGTTTATCAGAGAACTCTCAGGTTCGGGGTCGTAACTCAGGATTCGCAAAGGTATTCACAGCACCTGCTTGCCGTTTGCTTGCCGACTTTGCTGCTTCGTGGCGTCGGCCGCGTGTAAGTTCCTCGGTGTCGGGAATTCCCCGGGCGGTAAAACGCTCGACTTTGACGCACAATCCACTGCACAACCCAAGGAGTTCGGCATGAGCCTCAAGAAGCTCGCCCCGCTGCCCCCCAAGCCCAAGTCGAAGCAGCTCCCGCCGCCGCCCCCGAAGCCGCGCAAGAAGCACCAGCCGAAGCCGCTGCCGAAGCCGCTGCCCGGCCAGGACAGCTGAACCGGCAGTAGAAGAGGGCCGACCCACGCAGTCGGCCCTCTTTTCTTTCCCGAATTCGAAAATCCAAAAGAATTCTGATGACGGAAAGCGGATGGGATTGTGGGCGTGGATATGGATGCGACGGCGGATCCTGATCAAGAAGACCTCGACGAATACGACGAGGAATACGGAACTCCCACCATTCCCGCCAAAGTCGCCTTCCGGCGGTTCTGGCCGCTCACCGCGGGTCTCAGACGCTGGCTGATGCTCGTCTGGGTGTGCACCGTCGTCGGCGCGCTCGCCGAGACCGAGGCCATCCTCCTCTTCAGCGACCTCACCGACCGCGCCCTCGCGAAGGGCTCGCTGAGCGCCTTCTGGAGCCCCGCCGCCAAGTGGCTGGGCGTGGCGATCGTCGGCGCGTTCGTCTCGTACGCCGGCAACTCCCTTGCCGCCTGGGCCACCGAACGCTTCGTGATGAGACTGCGCGAGCATGTCTTCGACCACGTACAGCAGTTGCCCCCACACTTCTTCCAACGGCACCGCCAGGGCGACCTGTTGTCCCGCCTCACTGGCGACGTCGAGGCGATCGAGACCCTCGTCGTGTCCGGCGTCATCGGCACCGCCTCCGCGATCTTCTCCGCCCTCTTCTACGCCGCCGCCGCGTTCTGGCTCCGCTGGGACCTCGCCGCCGCCACCTTCGTCCTCGCCCCCCTCTTCTGGCTGGCGGCCCGCCGCTTCTCCGGCTCCATCAAGGACGTCTCGCGCGAAGGCCGGGTCGCCGACGGCGCGATCACCTCCGTCGTCGAGGAGTCCCTCGGCAACATCGTCCTCACCCAGGCCTACGGCCGCCGCGACGCCGAACGCCGCCGCCTGAACGAGGAGGCCGGCGCCTGGTTCCGGGCCTCCGTCCGCTCGACGCGGCTCAACGAGGCGTACGAGCAACTCGTCGCCGTCATCGAGACCGTGTGCGTGCTCGCCGTCATCGGCATCGGCGCCTGGGAGATCTCCACCGGCCGTATGACCCTCGGCCAACTCCTCGCGTTCTCCGCCTTCTTGGGCTACCTCTACCCGCCCGTCCGCGGCCTGGCCCAACTCGGCCTGACCATCACCGCCGCCACCGCGGGCGCCGAACGCCTCATCGAGATCCTCGACGTACGCCCGTCCGTCGCCGACCCCGCCCGCGACACGGAGACCGGCCGCCCCGACGGCACCGTCGAACTCCGCGACGTCTCCTTCAGCTACCCCGGCGCCGACCGAGTCGCCCTGGACGGCCTCTCCTTCACCGTCAACCCCGGCGAACTGGTGATCGTCACCGGCCCCAGCGGCGCCGGCAAGTCCACGGTCTCCAAAATGCTGCTCCGCTTCTACGACCCCGACGCGGGCGAAGTCCTCCTCGACGGCGTACCGCTGCAGAACCTCCCGCTGGCCCGCCTGCGCGAGTACGTCACCCTGCTCCCCCAGGAGACGCTGGTCCTGCACGACACCGTCCGCGCGAACATCGCCTGCGGCCGACCCGGCGCGAGCGAGCAGGCGATCATGGACGCGGCCGTCGCTGCCGACGCCCACGAGTTCATCCTCCGCCTCCCCGACGGCTACGACACGAAGGTCGACCCCAACTCGGCCCGCCTGTCCGGCGGTCAGCTCCAGCGCCTGGCGATCGCCCGCGCGATCCTGCGCGACGCCCCGGTCCTGGTCCTCGACGAACCGACCACCGGCCTGGACTCGATGGCCGCGCGTCGGGTCGTAAAGCCCCTGCGGCGGCTGATGGCGGGCCGTACGACCATCATGATCACCCACGACCTCAACCTCGCCCCCGACGCCGACCGCATCCTGGTCGTGGACCGGGGCCGGATCGTGGAGACGGGCCGGCACGAGGAGTTGATGGCGCGGGGCGGGGCGTACTCGCGACTGCACCGCTCGCAGAACAACGCGGCGATGGACACGGGGGAGTTGAGGCTGCCGTCGTTCGCGGAGAGGGGGATCCCGGTAGGGGTGCCGGTGGGCGTGCCGGTGGCAGTGGCGGAGGGTGCGGCGGCGGGCGTGGGTTACGGATACTCCCCGGCGCCGGTTTTCGTCGAGAGCTGGGCGCCGCCGCAGACGTACGAGCCGGTGTACGAGCCGACGTATCAACCGACCTACCCGCCGGCCTACTCACAGACCTGCCCGCAGGCCTACCCGCAGACCGAGTATCCGGAGTACTCCGATCCCCTCTTCGGGCCCATGCCCACCAGCCTCCCCGACGGCCGGCCCCTGTTCCGGGACTAGGCCCAGCGACAGCTGCATAAAGGGTTCTCACACCTGTCTAAGTCCATTACCATGGACCGAGCAGTGCATCGTGATGGACGAATGCGCGCTGAGCCGAGCCCTGGAAGCCCCGTGAGCATCCCTACCAGTACGTCGACCACCGCCCCCGTGGCCACTCCGACCGCCGCCGCCCCGCGCCGCGGGGGTTCGCTCGGACCGGTGGGTCTGGTGCTGGCCGGAGGTGTCTCGGTGCAGTTCGGTGGCGCGCTGGCGGTGACGTTGATGCCGCGGGTGGGCGCGCTGGGTGTGGTCGCGCTCCGTCTGCTGGTGGCCGCGGTGGTCCTGCTCGTGATCTGCCGCCCGAGCCCGCGCGGTCACTCACGCGCGGACTGGGGCACGGTCGTCGTCTTCGGCGTCACCATGGCCGCGATGAACGGCCTCTTCTACCAGTCGCTGGCCCGCATCCCCCTGGGCCCGGCGGTGACGCTGGAGGTACTCGGCCCGCTCGCCCTCTCGGTCCTGACGTCCCGGCGCGCACTGAACGCGGTGTGGGCGGGGCTCGCCCTGGCGGGCGTCTTCCTCCTCGGCGGCGGAGGCTTCAGCAGCCTGGACCCTGTAGGTGTGGCGTTCGCCCTGGGGGCCGGCGCCATGTGGGCCACGTACATAGTTTTCAGCGCCCGCACGGGTCGCCGATTCCCCCAGGCCGACGGGCTGGCGCTGGCGATGGTCGTGGCGGCGCTGGTGTTCCTGCCGCTCGGCATCGCGGAGTCGGGCACGAAGCTCCTGAACCCCACGACGCTCGCCCTCGGCTCTGCGGTGGCGATCCTCTCCTCGGTCCTGCCCTACACCCTCGAACTCCTCGCCCTGCGCCGCCTCCCCGCCTCCACCTTCGCCATCCTGATGAGCCTGGAACCGGCCGTGGCGGCGACGGCGGGTTTCCTGATCCTCCACCAGGCACTGTCCGTTCCTGAGGCGATGGCTATTGCGCTGGTCATCGCGGCGAGCATGGGGGCGGTGCGGACGCAGGTGGGCCGGGGGAAGGTGAAGGTAGAGGCGTAGGTGGACCGGGTGGGTAGGTGCACGGAAGCCCGACTCTCACAAAGAAGCGGGCGGCCCGACGTCCACTCCACGGCTCAGGCCCACAGCACTTCCCCGTCCCTTCCTCATCCCACACTCCCCACTCAATAATGCAAGCACGCTTGATTGTTTCTGGTGCCCCTGCCATGCTCCCCCCATGTCCGATCCGACGCGCGTGTTCGACGACCTGCGTGAGGAGAGCGAGGAACTCGACCGGCTGGTAGCCGAGTTGAGGCCGGAGGGCTGGGCCGTCGAGACCCCCGCTGCCCGCTGGACCGTCGCTCACCAGATCGCCCACCTGGCCTGGACCGACCACTCCGCCCTGCTCGCCGTGACAGACGAGGACGCGTTCCGTGCGCTGGTCGAGAAGGCGCTCGCCACTCCCGAGACGTTCGTGGACGAGGGTGCGCAGGAGGGGGCCGCGAAGACGCCTGCCCAGCTCCTCGCCGACTGGCGGGCCGGGCGGACGGCCCTGCTGGACGCCCTGTACTCCGCACCCACAGGAACCCGCTTCCCTTGGTACGGCCCACCCATGTCGGCCGCCTCCATGGCCACCGGTCGGCTTATGGAGACCTGGGCCCATGGGCAGGATGTCGCCGACGCGGTCGGTGTGGTCCGGCCACCTACGGATCGGCTCCGGCATGTGGTGCGCATCGGTGTGCGCGCACGGGACTTCGCCTTCGGTGTGCATGGGCTCACCCCGCCGAGCGAGGAGTTCCGCGTCGAACTCCACGCTCCCTCCGGCGAGGGTGAGTTGTGGGTCTACGGTCCCGAAGACGCTCCGCAACGTGTCACCGGCCCCGCCCTCGACTTCTGCCTCCTCGTCACCCAGCGCGCCCACCGCACCGACCTCGCGGTGGAGGCGGTCGGTCCCGATGCCGATCGATGGCTCGACATCGCCCAGGCCTTCGCGGGGCCACCCGGCGCCGGGCGCCCGCCGAAGTCGAAGGGAGCCGGAGAGTGACTTCCACCGTCGCCCCCCTCCGCATAGGCAACGCCTCCGGCTTCTACGGCGACCGGTTCGACGCCCTCCGCGAGATGCTCACCGGCGGTCAACTGGACGTCCTCACCGGTGACTACCTCGCCGAGCTGACCATGCTCATCCTGGGCCGGGACCGGCTGAAGGACCCCGGCGCCGGGTACGCCCGTACCTTCCTCAAGCAGTTGGAGGAGTGTCTCGGGCTCGCCCAGGAGCGTGGGGTGCGGATCGTCACCAACGCCGGAGGGCTCAATCCCGCCGGACTCGCCGACGCCGTACGGAAGTTGGCGGATCGGCTCGGGATAGCCGTACGGGTCGCGCATGTCGAGGGGGACGATCTCGCCGGTCGGTATCCGGATGCTCTCGCCGCGCATGCCTATCTCGGTGGTTTCGGGATTGCCGCTTGTCTTGATGCGGGGGCCGAGGTCGTGGTCACCGGGCGCGTCACCGATGCCGCCCTGGTCACGGGGCCCGCCGTCGCGCACTTCGGGTGGGGGGCGGGCGACTACGACCGGCTCGCGGGGGCCGTGGTCGCCGGACATGTGCTGGAGTGCGGGACCCAGGCGACCGGCGGCAACTACGCCTTCTTCACCGAGCACGCGCCTGAAAAGCTCCGCCGCCCCGGCTTTCCGCTCGCCGAGATCCACGGGGACGGCTCCTGCGTCATCGCCAAGCACCCCGGCACGGGGGGAGTCGTGGACGTCGGTACCGTCACCGCGCAGCTCCTGTACGAGACGCACGGCGCCCGGTACGCCGGCCCCGACGTCACCGCCCGCCTCGACACCGTCCGGATCGGGGAGGACGAGACCGGGGACGATCGGGTGCGGATCGAGGGGGTGCGGGGGGAGGCTCCGCCGCCCACCCTCAAGGTCGGGCTCAACCGGCTGGGCGGCTTCCGCAACGAGGTCACCTTCGTGCTCACCGGGCTCGACATCGAGCGCAAGGCCACGCTCGTCCGGGAGCAGATGGAGGCCGCGTTCGACGAGGGGAACGCCAAGTCCAGGCCCGGTGAACTCCGTTGGGATCTCGCCCGTACCGACCACGCGGACGCCTCCACCGAGGAGACCGCCAGCGCACTGCTGCGGCTCGTCGTGCGGGATGCCGATCCGGAGGTCGTCGGGCGGGCGTTGAGTGCCGCCGCCGTCGAGCTCGCACTGGCCAGTTACCCCGGCTTCCATGTGCTGACCCCACCTGGAAAGGGAGCGCCCTATGGCGTCTTCGATGATGTGTATGTCCCCCATGGCGCCGTCGACCATATGGCCGTCCTCCATGACGGGCGCCGGATTGCTGTGGCCCCGGCCCACGACACCCGCGTACTGGAAGACGTTCCGCAGCCGGCCCTCCCCGAGCCTCCGCCGGACGGGCCCACGGCGCGGGCGCCCCTTGGTCTGGTCGCCGGGGCCCGTAGCGGTGACAAGGGAGGGAACGCCAACGTGGGGGTGTGGGCGCGTACGGATGAGGCGTGGCGCTGGCTCGCCCATGCGCTGACCGTCGAGCGGTTCAAGCAACTCCTGCCGGAGACCGCCGAGTTGGGTGTGACGCGGCACGTGCTGCCCAACCTCCGCGCCCTCAACTTCGTCGTCGAGGGGATTCTCGGCGAGGGCGTCGCCGCCCAGCATCGTTTCGATCCGCAGGCCAAGGCCCTGGGCGAATGGCTGCGTTCCCGTCGTCTGGACATACCGGAGGCCCTCCTGTGACCGTCCTTCCGACCGCCCTGGACACCAACGGTCCCGACTACGCGGCCCACCGCGAGGCCATGCTCACCAAACTCGCCGACCTCGACGCCGAACACGCGAAGGCGCTCGCCGGTGGCGGGCCGAAGTACGTCGAACGGCACCGTAGACGCGGCAAGTTGCTCGCCCGCGAGCGCATCGAACTGCTCCTCGACCCCGACACACCCTTCCTCGAACTCTCCCCGCTCGCCGCCTGGGGCAGCGACTACGCGGTCGGCGCCTCCCTCGTCACCGGCATAGGTGTCGTAGAAGGTGTGGAGTGCCTGATCAGCGCCAACGACCCGACCGTCCGCGGCGGCGCGAGCAACCCCTGGTCCCTGAAGAAGGCCCTGCGCGCCAACGACATCGCCCTCGCCAACCGCCTTCCCTGCATCAGCCTCGTCGAGTCCGGAGGCGCCGATCTCCCGTCCCAGAAGGAGATCTTCATCCCGGGCGGCGCCATCTTCCGCGACCTGACCCGCCTTTCGGCCGCCGGCATCCCGACCATCGCGGTCGTCTTCGGCAACTCGACCGCCGGCGGCGCGTACATCCCTGGCATGTCCGACCACGTGATCATGGTCAAGGAGCGGGCGAAAGTGTTCCTCGGCGGGCCGCCGCTCGTGAAGATGGCGACCGGCGAGGAGAGCGACGACGAGTCGCTCGGCGGCGCCGAGATGCACGCGCGCGTCTCGGGCCTCGCGGACCACTTCGCCGTGGACGAGCAGGACGCGTTGCGGCAGACGCGCCGCGTCGTCGCCCGCCTCAACCACCGTAAGGCGTACGGCGATCCGGCCCCGGCAGCACCTCCCAAGTACGACGAGGACGAGCTGCTGGGCATCGTCCCGGGGGACCTGAAGACCCCCTTCGATCCCCGCGAGGTCGTCGCCCGGCTCGTAGACGCCTCCGACTTCGACGAGTTCAAGCCCCTCTACGGCACGAGCCTGGTGACGGGTTGGGCCACCCTGCACGGCTATCCGGTGGGCATCCTGGCGAACGCCCAAGGGGTCCTCTTCAGCCAGGAGTCCCAAAAGGCCGCCCAGTTCATCCAGTTGGCCAACCAGCGCGACATCCCGCTGCTCTTCCTGCACAACACCACCGGCTACATGGTCGGCAAGGAGTACGAACAGGGCGGCATCATCAAGCACGGCGCGATGATGATCAACGCCGTCAGCAACAGCCGCGTACCGCATCTGTCCGTGCTCATGGGCGCCTCGTACGGCGCCGGCCACTACGGCATGTGCGGGCGCGCCTACGACCCCCGGTTCCTGTTCGCCTGGCCCAGCGCCAAGTCCGCCGTCATGGGCCCGCAGCAACTCGCCGGCGTCCTGTCGATCGTCGCCCGCCAGTCGGCCGTGGCGAAGGGGCAGCCCTACGACGACGACGCGGACGCGGCGCTGCGCGCCATGGTGGAGCAGCAGATCGAGTCCGAGTCCCTGCCGATGTTCCTGTCGGGGCGGCTGTACGACGACGGTGTCATCGACCCGCGCGACACCCGCACCGTCCTCGGCCTGTGCCTGTCCGCCATCCACACCGCGCCCTACGAGGGCGCGCGCGGTGGCTTCGGCGTCTTCCGGATGTGAGGGCCATGACCGACATGAGGGACCACATGATCGCGACCGTCCTTGTCGCCAACCGGGGCGAGATCGCCTGCCGGATCTTCCGCACCTGCCGCGAGCTGGGCATCCGCACGGTCGCCGTCCACTCGGACGCCGACGAGAACGCGCTCCACGCGCGCGTGGCCGACGCGACGGTACGACTGCCCGGCTCGACACCCACGGAGACGTATCTGCGCGGGGAGTTGATAGTGAAGGCGGCCGTCGCGGCGGGCGCGGACGCGGTCCACCCCGGCTACGGCTTCCTGTCCGAGAACGCCGACTTCGCCCGCGCCGTCCTGGCCGCCGGCCTGGTCTGGATCGGCCCGCCACCCGAGGCGATCGAGGCCATGGCCTCCAAGACCCGCGCCAAGCAACTGATGGGCATCGCGCCCTTGGAACACGTCACCGAGGCCGACCTCCCGGTCCTGGTGAAGGCGGCGGCGGGTGGCGGCGGACGCGGCATGCGCGTCGTACGACAACTAGCCGATCTGGACGCTGAGTTGACGGCCGCTCGTGGCGAGGCGACGAGCGCCTTCGGCGACGGCGAGGTCTTCGTCGAGCCCTACGTGGAGGGCGGCCGGCACGTCGAGGTACAGATCCTCGCCGACACCCACGGCACGGTCTGGTCCCTCGGCACCCGCGACTGCTCCCTCCAACGCCGCCACCAGAAGGTGATCGAGGAGTCCCCGGCCCCGGGCCTGCCGGATCAACTGGCGCAGGAACTGAGCGAGTTGGCGGTACGCGCCGCCCGCGCGGTCGCCTACGAGGGCGCCGGAACGGTCGAGTTCCTGATCTCCCCCGACGGCAAGGCGCACTTCCTGGAGATGAACACCCGCCTCCAGGTCGAACACCCGGTGACAGAGGCCGTGTTCGGCATCGACCTGGTGGCCCTGCAACTCCGGATCGCGGAGGGCGAGCCCCTGGAAACCGAACCCCCCAGCCCGCACGGCCACGCGATAGAGGCCCGCCTCTACGCCGAGGACCCGGCAACCGACTGGACCCCCCAAACCGGCACCCTGCACCGCATCGCCGTCCCGAACGGCGTCCGCCTGGACACCGGTTACACCGACGGCGACGACATCGGCGTCCACTACGACCCGATGCTCGCCAAGGTCGTGGCCCACGCCCCCACCCGCGCGGAAGCCCTCCGCAAACTGGCAGGCGCCCTCGAACAGGCGACAATCCACGGCCCGCTCACCAACCGCGCCCTCCTCGTCAACTCCCTGCGCCACAAGGAGTTCACGACGGCCCACATGGACACGGGCTTCTACGACCGCCACCTCCCGGAACTCACCCAACAAGCCCCCGACCCGCACGCCCCCCTCGCCGCAGCCCTGGCAGACACCCACGGCCGCTCCCGCTTCGGAGGCGGCGCCTGGCGCAACGTACCGTCCCAGCCGCAGGTGAAGCGCTACGCCATGGGCGACACCGAGTACGAGGTCCAGTACCGCCACACGAGGGAGGGCCTGACGGCGGAAGGGGTGCGAGTGGTGCATGTCGACGCCGGTCTCGTCGTACTCGAAGTAGACGGTGTGAGGCGGAAGTTCGAGGTAGCGCGCTACGGCGATACCGACCAGGTGTACGTGAACGCGACCACCCTGACAGCCCTACCCCGCTTCCCCGACCCCGCCGCCCAACTGGCCCCCGGCTCACTGTTGGCACCGATGCCGGGCACGGTGGTGAGGGTGGCGGAGGGCCTGGCGGTAGGGGCCGAAGTGACCGCCGGTGAGCCCCTGTTGTGGCTGGAGGCAATGAAGATGGAACACAAGGTCACAGCCCCGGCAACAGGAAAACTAACGGCCCTGAACGCGGTACCTGGCCAACAAGTCCAGCTAGCCGCCCTATTGGCGGTAGTCCAGCCCACCTAAAGGGGCGCGGGGCTGTATCTATTTGCGGCTACCGCCGCGCGAGCGCGACCAGCCACAACGAGGGAGCCACATGCCCACGACCGAAACAAACGAGCACAAAGCCCTACGTGAAGCCGTATCCGCCCTGGGCAAACGCCACGGCCGCACCTACGACCGCGAGCAACTCTGGTCCGAGGCAGCAAAACTCGGCTACCTAGGCGTCAACCTCCCCGAGGAATACGGCGGCGGAGGCGGCGGCATCTCCGAACTCTCCATCGTCCTGGAGGAGTTGGGCGCAGCCGGATGCCCTCTCCTCATGATGGTCGTGTCACCCGCAATCTGCGGCACGGTAATCGCCCGCTTCGGCACGACCGCCCAAAAGCAGGAATGGCTCCCCGGAATCGCCGACGGCACCCGAACCATGGCCTTCGGCATCACGGAACCCGACGCAGGCTCCAACAGCCACCGCATCACCACCACAGCCCGCAAAGACGGCACGGACTGGCTCCTCACCGGCCGCAAGGTCTTCATCTCCGGCGTGGACCTGGCCGACGCAACCCTCATAGTCGGCCGCACGGAAGACTCCCGAACGGGACGCCTGAAGCCCTGCCTGTTCATCGTCCCGCGAGACGCCCCCGGCTTCACCCGCCGCCAGATAGACATGGAACTCACCGCCGCCGAGAAGCAGTTCGAGCTGACCCTGGACGACGTACGACTCCCCGCCGACGCACTCGTAGGAGACGAGGACGCGGGCCTGCTCCAACTCTTCGCCGGTCTCAACCCCGAGCGCATCATGACCGCCGCCTTCGCGATCGGCATGGGCCGCTACGCGCTGGCCCGAGCCATCGAGTACGCGCGAGACCGCACCGTATGGGACGCCCCCATCGGCGCCCACCAGGCCATCGCCCACCCCCTCGCCCAGGCGCACATCGACCTCGAACTCGCCCGCCTGATGATGCAGAAGGCGGCGTATCTGTACGACGCCGGTGACGACGTCGGCGCGGGCGAGGCCGCCAACATGGCCAAGTACGCGGCCGGCGAGGCCTGTGTGCGGGCGGTGGACCAGTCGGTGCACACCCTCGGCGGAAACGGCCTCACGCGGGAGTTCGGGCTCGCTTCGTTGATAACTGCCGCGCGCGTGGCTCGTATTGCTCCGGTGAGCCGGGAGATGATTCTCAACTACGTCTCCCACCAGACCCTGGGCCTCCCGAAGTCGTACTGACCCGGGGGCCAAGGCCCGAAGCCGGCTTGAAGCCCCGCGCCGGCTTGAAGCCCCGTGCAGTCCGCGCCAGGAGGAACCATGTTCCGCAGCGAGTACGCAGACGTTCCGGCCGTAGAACTCCCCATCCACGACGCGGTGTTGGCCCGAGCCGCCGAGTTCGGGGACGAACCCGCGCTGGTCGACGGCACGGACGGCACCACCCTCACGTACACCCAGGTGGACCGGTTCCACCGCAGTATCGCGGCCGGGCTCGCGGAGGCGGGCGTACGCAAGGGGGACGTGCTCGCCCTGCACAGCCCCAACACGGTCGCTTTCCCGCTGGCGTTCTACGCCGCCACGCGTGCGGGTGCCTCCGTCACGACGGTGCACCCGCTCGCGACGCCGGAGGAGTTCGCCAAGCAGCTGACCGACTCGGCGGCGCGCTGGATCGTCACCGTGTCACCGCTCGTGGACGCGGCCCGCCGGGCCGCCGAACTCGCGGGCGGCGTCGAGGAGATATTCGTCTGCGACAGTGCGCCCGGACACCGTTCGCTGGCCGACATGCTCGGCTCGACGGAGCCCGAGCCGGTGATCGACATCGACCCGGCGGAGGACGTCGCGGCCCTCCCGTACTCCTCGGGCACGACCGGCAGTCCCAAGGGCGTGATGCTGACACACCGTCAAATAGCCACGAACCTGGCCCAGTTGGAGCCCGCGGTCCCCACCGGTCCCGGCGACCGCATCCTCGCCGTACTGCCCTTCTTCCACATCTACGGTCTCACGGCCCTGATGAACGCCCCCCTGAGGAAGGGCGCCGCAGTCGTCGTCCTCCCGCGCTTCGACCTGGAGACCTTCCTCGCGGCGATCGAGAACCACCGCATCACCGGCCTCTACGTGGCCCCACCCATAGTCCTGGCCCTCGCCAAGCACCCGGCCGTAGCCCAGTACGACCTCTCCTCCCTCAAATACATCATCAGCGCCGCCGCCCCCCTCGACGCGGACCTCGCCGCCGCCTGCTCGCACCGCCTGGGCCTGCCGCCCGTGGGCCAGGCGTACGGCATGACGGAACTGTCCCCGGGCACCCACGTGGTCCCCGTACGGGACATGCCCACCGCACCTCCAGGCACGGTCGGCAAACTCATCGCCGGCACCGAGATGCGGATCGTCTCCCTCGACGACCCCGACAAGGACCTGGGCATCGGCGAGGCGGGCGAACTCCTCATCCGCGGCCCCCAGGTGATGAAGGGCTACCTCGGCCGCCCCGACGAGACCGCCGCGATGATCGACCAGGACGGCTGGCTGCGCACCGGCGACGTCGGCTACGTGGACGCCGGCGGCTGGACGTTCGTCGTCGACCGGGTGAAGGAACTCATCAAGTACAAGGGCTTCCAGGTGGCCCCCGCCGAACTGGAGGCCCTCCTGCTCACCCACCCCGGCATCGCCGACGCGGCCGTCGTGGGCGAGTACAACGACGACAACAACGAGGTCCCGCATGCGTACGTGGTCCGCCAACAGACCGCCCTGGACCTCTCCCAGAGCGAGGTCCTGATGTACGTCGCCGAACGCGTCGCCCCCTACAAGCGCGTCCGCATGGTCACCTTCATCGACGCCGTCCCGCGCGCCGCCTCCGGCAAGATCCTGCGCCGGGAACTGCGAGGCCGCGCATGACGTCGATCGGTCGTTCACGCGCGCGTGGCATCGAGACCCTGAGCCTCGACTCACCGGACACCAGGAACGCGCTGTCGGCTTCCCTGGTAAGCGAGTTGGCGGACGCGCTGACGGAGTGCGGGAAGGACGGCGACGTACGGGCGGTCGTCCTCACCCACACCGGCAACACGTTCTGCGCGGGCGCGGACCTACGGGACCCGCCACCGCCGGACGCCCTGGTGGCCGTACTCCGCCAGATCGTGGAACTCCCCAAGCCGGTGGTCGCGAGAGTGACGGGCCACGTACGCGCGGGCGGCCTGGGCCTGCTCGCCGCGTGCGACATGACAGTCGGTTCTACGTCCGCCACCTTCGCGTTCACGGAGGTGCGGATCGGAGTCGCCCCGGCCGTGATCTCCCTCCCGCTCCTGCCCCGCACGGACCCGCGAGCACTGGCCCGCTACTACCTCACCGGCGAGCGTTTCGACGCGACGGAAGCGGCCCGCGCAGGTCTGCTGACAGCGGCGGCAGGGGACGTGGACGAGGCACTGGCACCGATCCTCGACGGCCTGCGCCGAGCCGCCCCCGAGGCCCTGGCCGAGACGAAACGGCTGCTCACGGCTAGGGTGCTGGAAACCTTCGACCGGGACGCGGCCGACCTGACCGCGCTCTCGGCCCGGCTGTTCGGCTCCGCGCAGGCCCGCGAGGGGATGACAGCATTCCTCGAGCGACGGGATCCCGCATGGGTGGTGTGAGCGCGACGACGGCGCCGGGCGCGGTCGACCGCAGACCCAAACAGGACCGCAGCCGGGCCACCCGGCAACGCCTCCTGGAAGCCGCCGTGTCCTGCCTCGCCGAACACGGCTGGGCCGGCTCCACGGTCTCGGTCGTGGCAGAACGCGCCGGCGTCTCCCGAGGCGCCGCCCAACACCACTTCCCGACTCGCGAGGACCTCTTCACGGCGGCGGTCGAGTACGTGGCGGAGGAACGCTCCACGGCCCTCCGGGCCCTGTTTCCGGAGGGCGCCGCGAACCGCCGCGCGGTGATCGATGCCCTGGTCGACCTCTACACCGGCCCCCTCTTCCGCGCGGCCCTGCACCTATGGGTAGCCGCGTCGAACGAGGACCAACTCCGGCCCCGGGTGACGGAGTTGGAGGCGAAGGTGGGCCGCGAGACCCACCGCATCGCCGTAGACCTCCTGGACGCGGACGAGTCCCGGCCGGGGGTGCGCGAAACGGTCCAGGGCCTCCTGGACATGGCGAGGGGCCTGGGCCTGGCGAACTTGCTCACCGATGACAGGGGTAGGCGGGAGCGAGTGGTGGCCCAATGGGCGGCACTACTGGAGCACGCCTTGGGGTGATTCTCTGGTGAGCCCGTTCCAGCTGGCCAGCAGCCGGATCGCGTCGGCTTCGCGGCTGCCGGGCTGAGGAGTGTAGACGCTGAGGATCTGGCTGGAGACGGCGTCGATACGGAGCGTCTCGTAGGGCAGGGTGATCTCGCCGATGAGCGGGTGCCGGAAGGTCTTCGCGCCGGCTCGGGCGGTCCGTACGTCGTTGGTCGCCCAGCGGGTCCGGAACTCCGTGCTGCGGGTCGCGAGTTCGCCGATCAGTTCGGTCAGGTCCGGGTCGTCGGGGTGGCGGCCGGCCTCGATCCGCAGCATCGCCACGGTGTCGGCCGTGATCCGGTCCCACTCGGGGAACAGGTCCCGGGCCCCGGGCTCGTCGAGGAACAGGAAGCGGGCGCTGTTCGTCCGTCCGGGCAGGTCGAACACGGGCGCGAGGAGTGCCCGCCCCAGGGTGTTGGCCGCGAGGATGTCGAACCGGGCGTTGAAGACCACCGCGGGTAGGTGGTCCATGGAGTCCAGCAGCACCCGGATTCCGGGGGTGACCAGGTCTTTCGCCGCGCGGCGGCGGCGCTTGCGGGCCGCGGGGGTCAGGGCGGCGAGCAGCCGGCCGAGGTGAGCGCGTTCGTCGTCGTCCAGCCGCAGGACTTCGGCGACGGCGTCGACGACTCCGGCGGAGGGCCCGGTCGCCTGGCCGCGTTCGAGGCGCACGTAGTACTCCGGGCTGACTCCGGCGAGCAGCGCGACCTCCTCCCGGCGCAGGCCTTTCACCCGACGGCGGGTGCCCTGCGGAGGAAGGCCCGCGTCGGCCGGGGTGACCCGGGCGCGGCGCGTGGTGAGGAACTCGCGGACCGCCGCCCGTGCGGCCTCCTTCTCGTCCATGGGATCAAGGGTAGGCCCGGCCCGCGTCCCGTAAGGGGTCCCTGTGAGTACCCCTTTTCGCAGTGCCTGTCGGGACGCGGCGAACGGATGTTGGCTGGGTGCCGGTGAGATCGGGATTGCCGATCGGGATTGCCGATCGAGATTGCTGATCGGGATCGGCGCCCGGATGCCACGGACGTCGGTCCTCGCCACTTCCCTCTGATGCACCGTCCCTCGACGCTCTCGACGAGAAACGAGTTCTCTGATGCAGCACGCGATGCTGGGGAACCTGCGGGTTTCCCGGATCGGCCTGGGTGCCATGTCCATGGCCGGCACCCTCCTCTCCGGTGGCGGCCTGGACGACGCCGAATCGATCCGCGCCGTCCATCGCGCACTCGACCTCGGCGTCACCCACATCGACACCGCCGAGAGCTACGGCCCCTACCACAGCGAGGAGGTCGTCGGTCAGGCGCTGGAGGGGCGGCGCGACCAGGCCGTCCTCGCCACGAAGTTCGGCATCCTGTCCCACGCCGGGGACGGAACCGGCCTGTTCGACAGCAGTCCGGCCAACATCCGCACCGCCGTCGAGGGCTCCCTGAGGCGCCTGCGCACCGACCGGATCGACCTCTACTACCAGCACCGGGTCGACCAGAACACCCCCATCGAGGAGACCATCGGCACCGTGGCCGAGCTGGTCGCCGAAGGCAAGGTGCTGAACATCGGCCTGTCCGAGGCCTCGCCGGAGACGATCCGCCGCGCGCACGCCGTGCACCCGATCTCCGCGTTGCAGACCGAGTACTCCCTGTGGACCCGGGACGTGGAGAACGAACTCCTGCCCCTGCTACGAGAGTTGGGCATCGGCCTCGTCCCCTACGCACCCCTCGGGCACGGCTTCCTGACCGGCCAGATCCGCACGCCGGAGGAGATCCCCGACGGCGACTGGCGCAAGACCAATCCGCGCTTCATCGGCGAGGCCTTCTACGAGAACCTGCGGCTCGTGGAGGAAGTGCGGAACATCGCGGCCGAGGTCGATGCCACCCCGGCCCAGATCGCGCTGGCCTGGCTGGTGGCCCAGGGCGGGGACATCGCCCCGATCCCCGGCAGTCGGCGAGTCGCTCGGGTCGAGGAGAACACCGCCGCCGACGGCGTCGTCCTGACCGCCGACCAGTTGCGGCGGCTGGACACCCTCACGCCGGCCACCGGCGCCCGGCACGACGACTTCAACGAGTCCACGATCGACCGCTGAACCCAGAGTCCTCGCCTCAGCCGAACCCAGATTCTTCGCCCCAAAGGCCCCAAAGGAGAAACGCCATGTCAGCAACCACCTCACTCACCGAGCAGAACCGCGCGATCGTCGAAGGCATGTTCGCGGCGGCGAACCGCGGCGACGTCGAGGGAGTCTTTTCCTTTCTCTCCGAGGACGTCGCGGTCATCGAGCCGGTGTTCCTGCCCTTCGGGAAGGCCTACCACGGCAAGGACGAATTCCTCGGCCTCGCCCAGGTCCTGCCGAACTACATCGAGGTCTCCTCGATCACCGTGCACTACACCATCGCCGACGGCGACCGCGTCGCGGCGTGCGTCGGCATCAAGGACGTCACGACCGGAGAGCTGACCCACTTCATCGAGCAATTCACCATCAAGGACGGCAAGATCGTCGAGAACCGGGTGTTCTACCACAACGTCGGCTCCATGCTCGACAAGCCCAGGGTCGTGTAGCGAACTCCGCGTCCGCCCCGGACCAGGGCGAGTCGGTGAGCACACTCATCACCGACCCGCCGGCCCACTTTCAGTGGGCGATGTCCCCGAACCCCGAGATCGACTCAGGCCCCCGAGTGGCAGGCCCCACATACCGAGCGGACGGCCGCACCAACCGCCCCGTCCGCTTCTGCTCAAGAATGTGCGCCGACCACCCGGCGGTCCGCGCACACGTGAACATCGACGTGAACATGTGCGCCGGCACCTCGGCGAAGTCCAGCACGATCGCCGCCCAGAACTCCACGTTGGTCGCCAGCACCCGATCAGGCCGACGAGCGTGCAACTCCGCAAGCGCCGCCTTCTCCAACGCCTCCGCGATCTCGAACCGCGGCGCCCCCAACTCCCGCGCGGTGCGCCGCAGTACACGAGCCCGAGGATCCTCGGCCCGGTACACCCGGTGCCCGAACCCCATCAACCGCTCACCCTTGTCGAGCGCCTGCCGGACGTACGCCTCCGCATCCCCGGTCCGCTCGATCTCCTCGATCATCCCGAGCACACGGGACGGCGCCCCGCCATGCAGAGGCCCGGACATGGCACCCACGGCCCCGGACAACGCGGCGGCGACATCGGCCCCCGTAGAGGCGATGACGCGCGCCGTGAACGTGGACGCGTTCATCCCGTGCTCCGCAGCGGACGTCCAATACGCGTCCACCGCGGCCACATGCTTCGGATCCGGCTCGCCCCGCCACCGGATCATGAACCGCTCGACAACGGACTGCGCCTTGTCGATCTCGCTCTGCGGCACCATCGCGTTCCCCTGCCCGCGCGCGGACTGGGCGACGTACGACAGCGCCATCACGGCCGCGCGGGCGAGGTCGTCGCGGGCCTGCTCCTCGTCGATGTCGAGGAGCGGCTTGAGGCCCCACACGGGCGCGAGCATGGCCAGCGCGGACTGTACGTCGACGCGGATGTCACCGGAGTGCACCGGGATCGGGAACGGCTCGGCGGGCGGCAGCCCGGGGTCGAAGGCGCCGTCGACGAGCAGCCCCCAGACGTTGCCGAACGAGACGTGACCGACCAGATCCTCGATGTCGACGCCCCGGTACCGCAGGGCGCCGCCCTCCTTGTCCGGTTCGGCGATCTCGGTCTCGAACGCGACGACTCCTTCGAGTCCAGGTACAAAGCCGGGGTCGAGGTCGGGCATCAGGCGGCTCCTCATGCAGTGGCTCCACGGTCGCGGGGGACTCGCGGGCCGAAGGTAGAGACCTCAGCACCATAACGCCGAGTGCCATCCAAGGGGAGGGCTGCGGCACTGAGTGCCACCCGAACTCGCGACCGCACCCGCCGCCCCCGGCGCCGTACGGCAGGATGACCATGTGACCGACCGCGATCCCACCGCCGACCGTGATCCCCGCCTCGACCCCGCCGCGATGCGCAAGCAGTACCGCGTGGCGGGCATCGACGCGAACGACCTGGCGGCCGACCCCATGACACAGTTCGGCCGCTGGTTCGAGGAGGCGGCGGTCCAGGACCTGGTCTACGAGCCGAACGCCATGGTCGTCTCCACCGCCGACGCCGAGGGCCGCCCCAGCTCCCGCACGGTCCTCATGAAGCACTACGACGACCAGGGCTTCGTCTTCTACACGAACTACGCCTCCCGCAAGGCCCGCGAACTCGGCGCCAACCCGTACGTCTCGCTGCTCTTCCCCTGGCACCCGATGGCCCGCCAGGTCCTCGTCACCGGCACCGCCCGCCGCACCGGCCGCGACGAGACCGCCGCGTACTTCCGCACCCGCCCGCACGGCTCCCAACTCGGCGCCTGGGCCAGCACCCAGTCCACGGTGATCCCCTCACGAGCCGAACTGGAGTCGTCGTACGAGGAGTTGAGCGCCCGCTACCCCGAGGGCGAACAGGTCCCGGTCCCACCCCACTGGGGCGGCTTCCGCATCGCCCCGCAGACGGTCGAGTTCTGGCAGGGCCGCGAGAACCGCCTGCACGACCGCCTGCGCTACGTCGCCGAGCCGGACGGGACCTGGCGGGTGGAGCGCCTCAGTCCCTGAGGTCCCCGAGATCCCCTAGGCCCTTGAAGTCCCTTACGGCGGTGGCGACTTCGAGGGATGCCGTCACCGCCCCCGGAATGTCCGTCACCGGGAACTGCACGTGTCGTACGACCCGTTCCCGGTCCACGACCAACACCGCCCGCTTCAGGCGCAGTAGCTGCCCCGCCCGGAACGTCGGCAGCCGCAGCGCCGCTGACAGTCGTAGGTCCACGTCCGAGAGGAGCGGGAAGGGGATGCGCTCCGCCTTGGCGAACTCCCGCTGTTCGTCCGGTCGTTGGGTGCTGACTCCGCGCACCGAGACGCCCGCGGCCACGAACTCGTCGTAGGCGTCCCGGAACAGCCGGTTCTCCAGGGTGCAGCCGACCGTCCCCGGGATGTCCGACCAGCCGTCCGGCAGCGGGCTGGGGCGGCCGGTCGCCGGGTAGCAGAAGAGCACGGTCGGGCCGTCGGCCACCGGGTCGAGAGCCTCGCCGGTGTGCGCGGGCAGGGTGAGCGTCGGCAGTCGGGTGCCGGGCAGGGCCGCCATCCGGCGGGCCTCCGCGCTGTCGCCCTCGGCGGACGCGGTCAGCGAGCCGTCGCCCAGCAGCCAGCGGTCGGCCCAGTCCTGCATCGACACCAGCACCGGCAGCAGCGCCCGCCCGATCGCGGTCAGCCGGTACTCGTGGCGCACCGGCCCCTCCTGGTACGGCACCTTCGCCAGGACCCCGCTGTCGACGAGCTGCCCGAGCCGCTCCGCGAGCACCTTGCGGGAGATGCCCAGCTCCTCCTGGAGCTCGTCGAAGCGATGGTGTCCGCGAGCCGTCTCCCGCACCAGCAGCAGGCTCCACCAGTCGCCGATCACGGCCGCCGCCTGCGCGATCGCACAGGCCGCGTCCCGCTCCGGTACGGCTCGCACCAAGACGCCCTCCTTCTCGCCACTACTGGACACCCTCGCCACTACTGGACACCGTCAATCCTGCCCACCATCTTGCGCCACCAGCTCAGTTCCCGATAGAAACCCTGATGAGAAAGTGAGTTTCCAATGGAGACTCACTCGTGCTCACTCATTATCGACGGGGGATCGGATGGCGACAGCCACCGCCTGGCGCACCGGCCGGGCCACCACCTTGCGCACCTGGCACATGACCAGGCGCGCCTACCCATGGACGTACGCCGTCGGCACCGTCCTGCCCGCCGCGCTCACCATCGCGCTCGGCTACCTCGGCTTCCACGCCATCGGCGGCGGCGAGACCGGCGCGGACTTCGAAAAGGGCAGCGGTACGAGCGCCTACCTCGCGTATCTCGCGGTCGGCGCCACCGCGTTCCAGTTCACGGTCCGGCTGATCCTCTGGTCCGCGAAGGCGCTCATCACCGAACAACGCCAGGGCACGCTCGGCGCCCTGCTCATCGCCCCCGCGACCCGGCTGCCGTATCTGCTCGGCTTCACGGCGTTCGCGGTACTGAGCAGCATCGCCGAGTTCCTGACGCTGGGCGTGGTCATCGGCGCGCTGGGGATCTCGATCCCGGTGGCGTCGGCGCCCGGAGCGGTGGCGGGCGCGCTCGCCCTGATCGTCGCGGTGTTCGCGCTGTCGGTGGGCCTCGGCGGCCTGATGATCGCGGCGGGGGAGGCGCACATCTCCCAGAACACCGTCTTCATCGTCCTGGGCCTGCTCTGCGGCTACACCTTCCCGCGCGACTACCTGCCCGGCTACGTCCGCTGGCTCGCCGAAGCCTTCCCCACCACCGCCGCCATGGACGTCCTGCACGGCACCCTCACCGGCGGCCACACCCTCACCGACCTGGCCCCCCGCCTCGCCATCAGCCTCCTGCTCTCCGCCGCGTACCTGGTGCTCGGCGTCAGGACGCTCCCGTACTTCGAACGCCGAGCCGTGGAAAGGACGTACTAGCCCATGCCCGACACCGGCATAGAGGTCCGCGACCTGCACAAGGAATTCCCCGTCCGCGACCGCGGCCTCTTCGGCCCGCGCACCACCAAGACCGCCGTGAACGGCCTCGACCTCGACATTCCGGCAGGCCGCATCACCGGCCTCCTCGGCCTCAACGGCGCCGGAAAGACCACCACCATCAAGATCTTGGCCACGCTGCTGCGGCCCACCTCGGGCACCGTCCGCGTCGACGACCTCGACTCCGTCGCCGACGCCCGCGCCGTACGCCGCCGTATCAACCTCATCGCCGGCGGCGAACGCATGGTCTACACGCGCATGACCGGCCGCGAGAACCTCTGGTACTTCGGCCAGCTCTACGACGTCCCCAAGCGCGAACTCCGCGCCAGGATCGACGAGTTGCTGTCCCTGGTCGGCCTCACCCAGGCCGCCGACACCATGGTCGAGCGCTACTCGCGGGGCATGACCCAACGCCTGGCCATCGCCCGCGGCCTGATCAACGACCCGGCGTACCTGCTCCTGGACGAACCCACCCTGGGCCTGGACGCACCGATCGCCCGCGACCTGCGCCGCGTGGTCGCCCGGCTCGCGGCCGAGGGCACGGGGGTGCTCCTCACCTCGCACTACCTGGCCGAGGTCGAGGAACTGTGCGCCCATGTCTACGTCATCGCCGACGGCCGGCACCTCGCGGCCGGCAGCCCCGCCGAGCTGAAGACCGCGACGGGAAGCCTCGGCACGGTACGGGTCACGGTGCCTCAGGTCCCGCCCGCGGTCGCCGAGGTGGCGACCCGCTTCGGGGCGACGCGGACACCGGCGGACGGCGGCGGCGAGATCCTCACCCTCCGCAGCCCCGACCACATGGCGGGCCCGCTGGCGGCGGCGATCGTCGGGGCGGGCGGAGCCATCACCGCCCTGGAGATCAAGGAGGCGAGCCTGGAGGACGCGATCCTGGCGCTGACGGACGGGACGGTGCCGGGGCCGGTGGTTCTGGCGTGATCGACGCTACGAGGTCGGCGGCGCGCGTCTTCGCGGCGGAGAGCCTGAAACAGCACCGCCGTCTCTTCGGCCAGCCGCTGGTCGTCTTCTCGATGCTGGTCTGGCCGATCCTGCAACTGGCGACGACCTACTACACCCTCCGCCCGGTCGCCACGGCATCCGATGCGGCCGCCCACTGGCCCCTCGCCGCGGACCCCCACCGCCTGCTGGCCTTCCTGGCCACCGGCACCCTCGCCTACGCCTTCTTCTTCTCCCTGGTCCAGTCGGCCTGGCACTTCTCCTTCGAACGCACCACGGGCACGCTGGAGTTGCTGTTCCTGTCCCCCGCGGGCCGCCTCACCCTGATGATCGCGAACGGCGCCGGCGCCCTCCTCCAGAACGCCTGGCTCCTGACCTGCTTCACCACCGCCGCCCTGCTCGGCTTCGGCACACTGTCGGTCGCGTCCTGGTGGATGTACGGGGTCGTGGTGCTCGCCCTCCTCATCCCCGCGGTGGCATGGGGAGCGTTCCTGAACAGTCTCCTGGTCTTCTCCAGGGACTCGGCGTTCCTCTACACGGTCCTGGACGAGCCCCTGTGGTTCGTCAGCGGAGTCCGGCTACCGCACTTCGCCCTGCCGACGGTGGTCCAGGTGGTGGGCGCGGTGTTCCCCCTGACGGGCAGCCTGATAGCCGTAAGGGGCGCTCTGCTGGAAGGCGACACTCTGGGTGCCCTGGCCCCGACCTTGGGCTGGCTGACCCTGTTGAGCGCACTGCTTCTCGCGGCGGCGGCGGTGATCCTCCGGGTCGGCGAGGCCCACGCCCAACGAACGGGCAGACTGCGCCTCGCATAAGCACCCCGGAAACGACCCAGGAAACGGCCCCGAAAACGCAGGCGACCCGCGAGCTCAGGTTCCTCCGCCTCACAGCGGGGGAGCCGGCCGGACGTACCGGCGAGCTCGCGGGTCGGGTGACTGCTGGAGATTGGGCCGGCTGCACGCATGTCTCACGTGCGGGTCCGGCACCGCACTGGGTGTGGCGACGGGCCGTTAGCCCGCAGTCACCTCACGCGTCCGGTTTCCATACATCTGGCGAACCACCTCCCTTCTCGTGTGCACCACACACTAGGAACCGGTCGGCGACGGATCAACTGCTTTTTCGGGATGTTGACGGCGTCGGCTCCGGACGACCGCCGTATCCGTACCCGTCGCCCCGCTGGAGGAGCCGCAGATTCCGGTGAGAGACGTTCACGCGACCTCTCGGCGTCGTCAGACTGTGCTGCCCTCTGGCCCGGACGGAGATACGGCCGGTCCACGTGCCCGCCCACTTGCCGGAGGGCACCGTGGCCCGTACGAGATCCCCGGTGACGTACCCGAAGTGCTGCTTGGTACGAGCCCGGCGAAGTCGGGGAAAGCCGAACCGGTCCGGAGTCGTGCGGGCGTAGGAGCCGCGCCCGGTGGCCTTGGCGACAAGCACCCGCTCCGGGTACCGCACGATCGCGTCGCCGCTCTCGTGGTTCAGGCGTCCGACGGACAACGCGTCCAGGGTGTGTGTCTTGGCCAGCCCCATTGCGCTGCGGTTGTCTTTCGTGCGCCCGCCCGACCAGGCGTGTACGGGTCTACCGAGGGCACCCAGTACCTCTGTGAGTCGCCAACGGGTCGCGTTCATGGCTGCGGCGTCGTGGAGCGGTGCCCTGGACTGTCCGAGGATCCTTGCGAGATGGTCGGACCGGCCGGAGAGGAAGGTCTCCACCGGGGTGCTGCCCTTGGCCTCGTTGCAGGGGACACAGGCGAGGACGAGGTTCGAGACGCGGTGGGAGCCACCTCGGCTACGGGGTCTGAGGTGCTCGATGTTCAGAGGTACGCCCCTCGCGTCGCAGTAGGCACAGGCGCTGTTCCACTTGGCGTGGAGGTAGGCGCGGGCGGTGGTTCCGGCGAGTGGGCCCTGCCTGTATTCGGCTTCGGACAGGGGCCTTCCCGCACCCATGGCATGAGTGTCGAAGGCGACGCGTTCGACGTGGACTTCGGTGACGGGGGCGTAGCGGCACAGGCGGGTCGCCAGGGAGAGGGTGGTGTCGATCCGATGGCGCAGAGAGGGTGGAAGCCATCCTGGGGGACGAGGACGGTTGTCCGAACGGGGCGCCCGGTAGCGGTAGTTGACCGAGCGGCGTCTGTGCCGGTAACCGGCGCGTTGCCGCATGCGCAGGTGGATCTGATCGCCGCGATGCTGGAGTTCGATCGCGATCAGCCCGCGTCTGACAGTGACGTCGGTGCCTCGCTCGTCGGCTTCCCGCTTCTCGTCGGTGAGGACGAGGCCGGTGCCTTTCGAGCCGGGGTCGATGCGTAACTGCACTCCGTCGACTTCCGAGTCGGGGAGCGCGCGGTCCTTCAGCCGGATGGTGAACGGCACCTGCCGGGCGACCACGGCCCGCCCCTTTCCCAGGAGTTCGCGAGCGCGGGCCGGATGACAGGGCATGAGCGGTCGTCCGTCCCTGGCGAGCACGAAGACCCTGCTCGCGCCGACTCCGCCCGTGTACGACTGGTGGTGTGCGGGAGCGTCACCGCTCCGGTTCTCTGCCGCCTTCGCCGCCGAGGCGGCGCTCTTGGCGTGACGCCGACGGGCCCTGGTACCGCGCCCGTAGGTCTCCCCTCGACCCATGTTCCACGCCGGTGCCCCGCGCGGTGGCGGGGAGTCCGTGAGCCGTTTCGTCCCTGCTCCCAGGGGTGTCTGCTCCCACGGATTCCAGAGCAGGCCGCTGAGGAAGCACGGCCTGGTGGGTCTGCTCGCCCACGGGAAACGTAGTCATCGGGGTACCTCCCTGATCTCTGCGATCGCGATGACTGGGGCTGGCCACTCTGCGTCCGTCCGCCGCGGCGGCGCGGACTCCGGATCGATGCCCGGGGAGCGAGTGGCCTCCTTTCCGAAGTGTGCGATCGACGCTAGAGACCGAGATCTGCCCTCGGGGCTTGATCCAACAGAAGTCGCCCATTCGTGCGAACAGATCGAATTCGTCGAACGCGTAGCCGATCTTCCTGCTATCCGCGCACAGAGGCCGGTCCGCTCACCTAGCGTTCTGCCATGACAGAACAGCGTGTGGAGCGTGAAGCGGTGACGGACCTTCGCATCGAACCGGTGAAAGACGAGACCGGGCTGCGGGACTGGCGCCACGTCCATAACCTGATCGTGCCGCCCGCCGCGATGTCTCTCGACGAGGTGCGGGAGCGGAGTGGGCGTAACCGGCTGGAGAACGCGTACCTGGGGGACGTGCTCGTGGGGTGTTCCACCGTGCGTCCTCCGGAGGACGGCGTGGTGACCGTCATCGCGCGCGTGCTGCCCGAGTTCCGGCGGCGGGGCTATGGAGACGCCCTCTACGAAAACGGCCTCACGCGCGCGCGTGCGCTCGGTGCCGGGGCGATCGAGACCGTGGTGCTGGCCGCCAACTCGGATGGTGTGCGGTTCGCGGAGGCGCGGGGTTTTGTGGAGACCGAGCGCTACGTACTGGACGGCGAGACCGACCTGTGGATCACGTTGCGGCTGGCGTAGGCCAGGGCAGGACCGTCAGCTCCGGCCAGGCCTGCTGCCAGCGGGCCGCCTTCGTTGCGTAGACCTCTTGTGGGGCCTGGACCGGGTTCGGGCGCACGACGAGGTTGAAGACGTCGGAGAGGCCGTGCGGGGCGTATACGCGCCAGTCGCCGTCCTCCTTGAGGCGTACGGCCAGGCAGCAGGTCGTCGCCGCGAAGGAGTCGATCGCGGCCTCTACGGAGTCGTACGGCGGGCACGGGGTGCCGAACTTCTGCTCATACCAGAGGTGGACGCGGGCCTCGTTACGGATCTCGACCTCGGGCTTGGAGGGGAGGTCGGCGTAGGCCTCGCGGCCAGCGCGGATCATTCTGTCCTCCGCCTCCCAGGACAGGTCCGTGTCGTCGTAGTAGAAGACGTCGTAGTCCTTGATGGCGTGCGTCGGGGGACGGCCGGTGACCGTGTTCCAGACGGTTTGGAAGAGGCAGCCCGCGGTGAGGTACCAGTTCGGGAGGTCGAGGGCCGCGGTGCGGTCGAGGATCTCCAGGAGAGTCTCGTTGCGGGACAACGTCGTCCGTAGCGCGGTGAGTTGTTCGTCGAGTGGGAGGCGGGCGAGCATCGGTCGAGTGTGCCGGGGCTCGGGGCGGCGTCGTACAACGATTCCTTCAATCTTGCGGGAACTCAGTGTGTGCTGCGTCACGTTCGAGTTGAATGAGGGGGAGTGAGTGAACCGACGCGTCGTGTCCGCGGACGCAGCCTGCAGGGGGTCCAGGTGAGTGCTTCCCGGCGTAGTGGGACCACCGACGAATTGGGTCCTGACGAGCCCGAGCGGGACGGTGGGCCCGAAGGGGTCGGCGGATCCGATCTGTTGGCCGCGTTGCTGGACGGGATGGACGCGGCGCTGTGCGCGTTCGGCGCGGACGGGGTGCTGACGCACTGGAACCGCGAGGCGGAGCGCATCCTCGGTTGGACCGCGGCCGAGGCCGTGGGGCGGCAGGGGCTCGCCGGGTGGGCCGTACGGAGTGCGGACGCCGAGGAGGTCGAGGGGCGGCTCATGTCCGCCATGCAGGCCCCTGGGCGGCAGGTCAATGAGTTCGCCCTTCTTACGAAGGATGGCGGGCGGGTGCTCGTACGGACGCAGTCCGCCGCCGTGCGCGGGCCCGACGGGAAGCCCGCCGGGGTCTACTGCGCTTTCAGCGAGGTGCACGCCCAGATCGACCTTGAGAGGTCGATTGCCCTCAGTGAGGCCCTCTTTGAGGATGCGTCGTGGGGTGTTGTGCTTGTTGATGCCGATCTGCGGCCCGCCGTCGTCAATTCCCATGCCGCTCGCGCGCTCGGCACCGGGCGCACCTCCGTGCTCGGGCGGCCCCTCGGGGAACTGCTCGCTCAAGGGGTCGAGGAGTTGGAGGCCGCGCTCACGCACGTGCTCGCCGAGGGCGCGCCGCCCGCGCCCGCCGAGATCTGGGTGAGCGTACGGACGCCGGAGGGTAATCTGCGGCGCTGCTGGCGCAGCGGCTTCCTGCGGCTGGCCTCGCCGCTCACCGAGGAGCCGGTGCCGCTCGGCGTCGGCTGGCTCTTCCAGGACGTCACCGAGGCCAAGCAGCTGGAGCAGGAGGCCTCGCTGCTGCGCTTCCGCGCCCAGCAGCTGCACCGCGCCGCCCGCGCCGCCGCCGAGTGCGAGAACCCGCGCGACGCGGCGACCGTCCACCTCGACTTCGCCCTCGCCGGCTTCGCCGACCACGCGCTCGTCGACCGGGTCGCGGGCGGATCGTTGAACGATGCTGACGGGGTGCGCGCTACGGCCGTACGCCTCATCCGGGTCGCCGCCACGCCCACGGGAGCCCCCGGCCCCAGCCTCCTCACCGGCGCGGCCGGGCTGCCCGTGCGCTACGGAGAGGGGCATCCCGCCCTGCAGTGCGTCGAACGCGTCGGCTCCGTGCGGGCCAGCATCGGCACGGTCCCGCCGGAACAGGCCCGTGAGTGGGCCCGCGCCCGGCAGTGGCCCCTGGACGCCGTGCACGCCCTGTGCGCGGTGCTGCGCAGCCGGGGCCGGACGCTGGGCGTCGTGACGTTCCTACGGGGCGCCGGGCGCAGCCAGTTCGAACGGTCCGACTCGATCTACGCCGAGGACGTGGCCGTACGGATCGCGGCCGCGCTGGATCTGGCGGAAGCGGCGGGCGGGAAGTGAGCCACTACTGGGCAGCCGCTCAGTACTGGTAGAAGATCCGGTCCCGGTACTCCTCGAAGACCCGGCCGTTCCACGCGTGGCCGCCGTCCACGTTCCCGGAGCGCAGCAACGGGGGCTCGATGCCGCGGTCGGCCAGGGTTGCCGCCGCCGTTGCCATGACCGCCTGGAGGAGGGCCGAGGTGACGACCGTGGAGGCGGGGGCGAAGGGGGCCGGGATGGTGTCGAGGGTGAGTTCCGCGTCGCCGATCGCGATCTTCGAGTCGAGGACGACATCGCAGTGGTCCTTGAGGTACGTCCCGGAGGTGTGCCGTGACGTCGTCTCCGAGGCGTACGCCACCGACGTCACGCCGATGACCCGGACGCCGAGGGAGCGGGCCTTCATCGCCATCTCCACGGGGAGCGCGTTGCGCCCGGACAGCGAGATGATCACCAGGGCGTCGCCGGAGCGCAGCGGTGACGTCTCCAGGACGACGCTCGCGAGGCCGTCGACGCGCTCCAGGGCGGAGCCCAGCGTGGCCGGCATGACGTCGACGCCGACGACTCCGGGGACGGTGAGCAGGTTCATCAGGGCGAGTCCGCCCGCGCGGTAGACGACGTCCTGGGCGGCGAGGGAGGAGTGCCCGGCACCGAAGGCGAACAGGCGCCCGCCGTCGGCCACGGTGTCCGCGAGGAGCGCGCCGGCCGCCTGGACGGGCTCGGCCTCTTCGTCGCGGACCCGCTGGAGCAGGGTGATCGCGGCGTCGAAGAACTGGCCTGCCGGCGTACGGTCGCTCATGCGGAAGTCCCCTCGGTGAGTGTGTGTCGCGGATCACCGTGCGGTCTGGACCAAGGGGATGTCAATACGGCGACAGCACGTTGGACAGCCCGTTGGGAGAGGCGCTGAGAGCGGCCGTAACCGGCTGGTTTCAGCGGCGCGGCACGGTTGTCAGTGGTATGCGTCAGAATTGAGTCCAGGGCCAGCGCACGCGCCGCGGAGCTGTCGAGCTTCGGGCAGAGGTAATCGAGGGGCACGTATGTCCGGACTGATCGACACCACGGAGATGTATCTCCGCACCATCCTCGAGCTGGAGGAGGAAGGTGTGGTCCCCATGCGCGCCCGCATCGCCGAGCGGCTCGACCAGAGCGGGCCCACGGTGAGCCAGACGGTGGCACGCATGGAGCGCGACGGCCTGGTGGCCGTGGCGAGCGACCGCCACCTGGAGCTGACCGACGAGGGCCGCAGGCTCGCCACGCGCGTGATGCGCAAGCACCGGCTCGCCGAGTGTCTGCTCGTCGACGTGATCGGCCTGGAGTGGGAGCAGGTGCACGCCGAGGCCTGCCGCTGGGAGCACGTGATGAGCGAGGCCGTGGAGCGCCGCGTCCTGGAGCTGCTGCGCCACCCCACGGAGTCGCCGTACGGCAATCCGATCCCCGGCCTCGAGGAGCTGGGCGAGAAGGACGGGGCCGACCCGTTCCTCGACGAGGGCATGGTGTCGCTGGCCGACCTCGACCCGGGTGTCGACGGCAAGACCGTCGTCGTACGGCGGATCGGCGAGCCCATCCAGACGGACGCGCAGTTGATGTACACGCTGCGCCGCGCGGGCGTGCAGCCCGGCTCGGTGGTGAGCGTGACGGAGTCCGCGGGCGGGGTGCTCGTGGGCAGCGGCGGTGAGGCGGCCGAGCTGGAGTCGGAGATCGCCTCGCATGTGTTCGTCGCCAAGCGCTGAGCCGAGGGTCGGGGAGCGGGCCGCGCGCTGAGCTGCGGGTCGTTCAACTCGTGTGGCGCGAGGGGTAGTTGTGGCGTTCCGGCGGGGCCGTCGGCGAACTCGGCGAATCCGAGATTCTGTGCGCTGAATCGCAGCGCTCGGGCGCTGCGCGTGCCAGGCTGTCGCGTAAGGCATATGACCGTGAGGGGGACGGGAGGATGTGCCGTAGACGTGGAGAGGGCCCCGGCGCCGTGCGGCGCCGGGGCCTGTCCTCCCCTGTGCTGACCCGGAGCCCCGAGCTCTCAAGGTCATCCCCTTCGGACCGGTTTCCCCGAGCGGTCCGCCTCCCGCTGAAGGTCTCCCCTCGGCAGCGGCGATCATTCCCTGAGCCGGGTCACTCGAACGAGGGGTGTTCCGGCCGGAAACAGCGTTTTCGAATCTGTATTCGATAACCTGTGGGTGATGAAACCCACGGGGTTCGAGCTGTAGGAAGAGACGAGCGAGAGAAGAGACGACAGCAGGAAGACACGGCACAGGCGGCAGAGCGTGGTTCACAGGACCGGTGGGCTCGAAGCGGGAGCGAGCGGTCCGTGCGGAGCTAGGGGGGTGCCAGGACCAATGGCGCGGCGCATCGACGTGACCGGAGCAGGCGGCGTACGCCTGGCCGCATGGGAGTTCGCGGACCCGCCCAAGGCGGGGGAGATCGAGCGGGCACCCGGAGTTCTCTTACTGCACGGCCTCATGGGCCGTGCCTCGCACTGGGCGTCCACCGCCCGCTGGCTCTCCGAAAGGCACCGGGCCGTCGCACTCGACCAGCGCGGCCACGGCCAGAGCGACAAGCCGCCGCAGGCGGCCTTCACCCGCGAGGCCTACGTCGAGGACGCGGAGGCCGCGCTGGAGCAGCTGGGGCTGGCTCCGGTCGTCCTCATCGGGCACGCGATGGGAGCGCTCACCGCGTGGCAGCTCGCGGCGAAACGGCCCGATCTGGTGCGGGGGTTGATCATCTGTGACATGCGGGCGTCCGCGCTGGGCGCGGCCTCGCAGCGGGAGTGGGCGGACTGGTTCCAGTCGTGGCCCGTTCCCTTCGCCACGCTCGCGGATGTCCGTAAGTGGTTCGGCGAGGACGATCCGTGGGTGGAGCGGCCGAATCCGTCCCGGGGGGAGTTCTACGCCGAGGTCATGCATGAGTCTCCCGACGGGTGGCGGCCGGTGTTCGAGCCGGAGCAGATGTTGAAGTCGCGGGAGACGTGGGTGTACGACGCGCACTGGGAGGAGCTGGCTCAGGTGCAGTGTCCTGCGCTGGTTGTTCGCGGGCTTGACGGTGAGTTGGGGCGGGCTGAGGCGCAGGAGATGGTGCGGGTGCTGCCTCGCGGGGAGTATGCGGAGGTGGCTGATGCCGGGCATCTTGTGCACTATGACCAGCCGTCGGCCTGGCGGGCGGCTATCGAGCCGTTTCTTGATGGGGTGCTGGTGTGAGATCGCCTAGTGGGGTGGGGGGTGCGGTTGTTCGGCGAGTGCGCGTCCGCTGTGGCTGGTCGCGCAGTTCCCCGCGCCCCTAAAGGAATACCGCTCCCGTCCGCTGAAAAGTCACCCCTTGCTGACAGCCGCCAAGATCTCCGGGAGGCGCCTTGCCGTTCCCGGTGCTGCCAGGCGTAGGCCCGCGTATGTCAGTGCCGCCCCGTAACCCGCCCCCGCCGGCAGCAGTACCCAGCTCCACTGGTCGCCGTCCGCGCTGACGTTGGACCAGATGGTGAGGGCGATGACGGGGGAGCAGAGGAGGGCGGCGGAGATCATGCCGCCGAAGATGGAGATCCAGGCGAGGCCGGCCTGGCCGGGGGCGACGTTCTTGTGGGTGCCCTGGGGGATGGAGTAGGGGAAGCGGGCCGAGGTCCAGGCGCCGGTCGCGAGCATGGCGCCGAGGAGGGCGAAGGAGAGGCCGAGGACCTCCGGGAGCCGGGACCAGTCGCCGAGCAGCGCTGTCGTCAGGACGGTCACGAGGGCCGCGTACGGCAGGGTGATCACCAGCAACGCCAGCGCGCGGGCGCGGAGTTCGACGTAGGCGTCCCGTGTCGTGGAGATCGTCATCGCGACCATCCAGAACGCGGACGTGTCCTGACCGAACTGGTTGTACATCTGGATGCCGAGCATCCCGGCCGCGAAGCACGCGAAGTACACCGAGCCCGTGCCCTGCAACGCGTTGAACACCGGCACGATCAGCCCGATCGCCAGCGAAGTCACCCACGCGGCCTTGGTCTTGGGGTCGCGCCACACGTAACGCAGGCTGCGTTCCATGACCGTCCCCGTGCGGCCGGACGGGAGGAGGCGGGCCAGGCCGCCCGTGGATGCCTTGTCCTTCGCCGCCGGTTCCGCGGACTGGAGCGTGGAGCCGTCCGGTGCCGTCATCAGCTTGGTCAGGCTGCGTGACCAGAGGAGCAGCAGGCCCCCCAAGGCGCAAACAGACAACACGAGTTGAGTTGCCGCCAGGCCGTACGAGCCCTTGCTCACCGAGTCCACCGCGCCGACCGCCGACGCGGGCGGTACCCAGCGCAACACCTGCGCTGCCGGGTCGAGTTGGGACAGTCCGGACGTACCCAGGCGCTGCGCACCGAAGTTGACCAACTGCACCCCGACCGCGATCACCAACCCGCTCAGCACCGCCAGGTCCCGGCCCCTGCGGCTGGTCAGCAGGCGGATGTTGGCCGTGGCGACCGCCCGCGCGAGGGCCACGCAGATCAGCAGGGCGAGGGCGACCGACACGACCGCCGTGACGTACGCGGCGGCGCCGTGCGCCACCGCGATCACCGAACCGACCAGCAGCACCAGCGTGAACACCGGCCCGATGCCGACCAATGAGGCCGCCAGCAGCGCCCGTACCAATGGCTGGGGCCGAAGTGGCAGCATCACCAGGCGAGTTGGGTCGAGGGTCTCGTCGCCGGACGGGAAGAACAGCGGCATCACCGCCCAGCCCAACCCCAGTACCGCGACGAGGAGTACGACCACGGAGACCGCGTGCGCGTCCCCGCGCAACGTGATCAGCCCGAGCAGTTGGAGCGCGGCGAACAGGAGCGCCACGACCGCCGACGCCACGTACGCGGCTCGCCGCCCACCGGACTGCCGTAGGCCGTTCCGCAACAGAGACAGTTTCAGGCGTACGACGACAGGGGTGATCGAGGCGGGTGCCGTGGTGTCGCTCATCGGGTGCCGCCGCCCAGCCAGTCGAGGTCGGCGCCGTGGTCGCGGGCGCCGGCGCCGACGAGTTCGAGGAACGCCTGCTGGAGGGTGGGGGATTCGCCGCGGACCTCGGCGAGGGTGCCCTGGGCGCGGATGCGGCCGGCGGCCATCACGGCGACCCAGTCGCAGAGGGACTCGACGAGTTCCATGACGTGGGAGGAGAAGACGACGGTGGCGCCGGAGGCGGTGTAGCGCTCCAGGACGCCCCGGATGGTCTGCGCGGAGACCGGGTCGACGCCCTCGAACGGCTCGTCCAGGAACAGCACTTCGGGGTTGTGGAGGAGAGCGGCGGCGAGCCCGATCTTCTTGCGCATACCGGTCGAGTAGTCGACGACGAGCTTGTGCTGGGCCCCGGCCAGGTCGAGCACATCGAGGAGTTGAGTGGCCCGCTTGTCCACCTCGGCTCCGGGCAGCCCCCGCAACCGCCCGCTGTACCCGAGGAGTTCACGCCCCGAGAGCCGCTCGAAGAGTCGCAGCCCCTCGGGCAACACCCCGATCCGCGCCTTCACGGCCACCGGATCCGCCCACACGTCATGCCCGACGACCGAGACGCTCCCCTGATCGGGCCGCAGCAACCCGGTCACCATGGAGAGGGTCGTGGTCTTCCCGGCTCCATTGGGCCCGACCAGCCCGATGAACTTCCCAGCGGGCAACTCCAGATCAATCCCGGCAACAGCAACTTGCTGCCCAAACCGCTTCCAGAGCCCACGCACACTTACAGCCGACGTCATGGAAGCCAACCCTAGGGGCGCGGGGCTGTGTTCGATATGCGGCTCCGCCGCGTGGGCGCGACCAGCCACAACGAACCCGCACTCGCCAGCGCTACCGATCCCTCCCACACGCATAGGCGAGCGGCGAGATCAACTCCTCCGCATCCGGCAGCCAACGATTAGCCGCAGTCGGCCGACAAGCCCACTGCACAGCCCCCCGAGACCCGAACCGCGTAGGGGGCGCAGCCACATACCCACCCTCACCCAGCACCACAAGATCAAGAGAAGCCGGCGCCCACCCGATCTTCCGCACCAGATCCGGCACCTTCACCGAAGCCCCGGGCAGAACGAAGAACTCCATCCGCCGCGCCGGCGTCAACGTCACGGGCCCGAGCGTCAACTCCATCCGCTCCATCCGGGCCAGCGCGAGAAACCCCGAACTCTCCGGGACGGAAATCGCGTCGAACGTCCGCCCCGTCGGCAACAGGATCGAGGACGCCGGCTGCTTCTGCCACATCCGCCGCGCGACCGTCGCACTGCCCGTCGCCTGAGTCGCCCAGTCCTCACGCGCCGGGTGTGCGCCGGGTGCGGCGCACGCGGGGTCGCCGCAGGAGCAGTGCTGCACCCCGTCGACGGCTTCCAGCCAGGTGCCGGGGAAGACGTCCCAGTGGCGCTCCTCGGCGTAGCGTACGGCTGTCTCCAGCAGCGATTCCCCGCGCTGCTTCGGAATCTGAGCGGCTTCGGTGCCCGCGATCGTCTCTTCCACGCCCAACACAACTCCCGCACCCACCTGGAGTTACGGGCGTAGCGCGCGCGGGGGAGGGGCATCGATTCCGCAACTGGGGCGCATGGAGGCATGTGCGGGGGCGCGCGGGAGGAACGACGGCGGGAGTTGGGTAGCCAGGTGTGGGGCGAGCATCAGCTTTTACCCCGGCATTCCTCGCATGCTTCGCATTTTCGCCATGTTCGCTGGGCATTGATCTTCACGGCCGGATCTTTTCGCTTCAGGGGTTGTTCCCAGGGGGTACGCCATGGCCGCAAGGCCACTTGTCGCGCGGCAGCCGAACGAACGGCTGCAGGCGCTCATCCAGGAGGCGGGGTGCTCGAACGCCGGGCTGGCCCGCCGGGTCAACATGTGCGGCGCCGAGCACGGTCTCGACCTGCGCTACGACAAGACGTCCGTGGCCCGTTGGCTGCGGGGACAGCAGCCGCGCGGGCGGGCTCCGGCGATCATCGCCGAGGCGCTGGGCCGCAAGCTGGGCCGTACGGTCACGATCGACGAGATCGGCATGGCCAACGGCAAGAACCTCGCGTCGGGCGTGGGCCTGCAGTTCTCGCCGACCGTCCTCGGGGCCATCGAGCAGGTGTGTGAGCTGTGGCGCAGTGACGTGGGGCGCCGGGACTTCCTGTCGGGTTCGTCGGTCGCCGCGTCCGCGCTGGTCGAGCCGAGCCGTGACTGGCTGATCTCCTCGCCGGACTCGCAGGTCGCCCGTGCGGCGGGGCCGAGGGTGGGCCAGTCCGACGTGGCGGCCGTGCGCGCGATGACCCAGGCGCTGAGCGAGCTGGACCATCAGTACGGCAGCGGGCATGTGCGCCCGGTCGTCGTGCACTACCTCAACAGCGTCGTCTCCGGGCTGCTCGCGGGGTCGTACCGGGAGGCCGTGGGGCGTGAACTCTTCGCCGCCGTCGCCCGGTTGACGGAACTCGCCGGCTACATGGCCGTGGATACGGGGCAACCCGGCCTGGCGCAGCGGTACTACATCCAGGCGCTGCGCCTCGCCCAGGCCGCGGGGGACCGGGGCTACGGCGGCTATGTGCTCGCCGCGTCCATGAGTCACCTTGCCGCGCAGCTCGGAAACCCGCGTGAGATCGCGCAGTTGGCGCGGGCGGCGCAGGAGGGGGCGCGTGGGCGGGTGACCCCGCGGGCCGAGGCGATGTTCTACGCGGCGGAGGCGCGCGGGCATGCCCTGATGGGGGACGCGCGGTCGGCGCAGCTCGCGTCGGGACGCGCGGTGAGCGCGCTGGACGCGGCGGATCCGTCGACCGGGGACGACCCGGCGTGGATCGCGCACTTCGACGAGGCGTATCTCGCCGACGAGTTGGCGCACTGCCACCGGGATCTGGGACAGGCGGAAGCTGCGGCCCGGTCCGCGCAGGAGTCCCTGGACGGGCACCCGGAATCGCGGGCGCGCCGACGGGCCATCGGGTACGTCCTTCTCGCGAGCGCGCAGGTGCAGCAGCGCGAGATCGAGCAGGCCTGCAACACGGGCCTGAAAGCAGTGGAGTTGCTCGGTTCGCTGCGGTCCAACCGGGGCGCCGAGTACCTGGACGACTTCCAGCAGCGCCTGGAGCCGTACCGGGAGGAGCCGGTGGTGCGGGAGTTCGGGGCACGGATGGAGTTGCAGGCCGCCGCGTGAACGGCGGGGGGACCAGGAGGTGAACACCGCTCCGGTGCGGAAAGGAGTGCGGACAGCGGCACTTGGAGCGGATACGGGCCCGGGACTGTTACCGGCGTCACAAGATGGCAGGTCCAGCCCAGTGCTGCGTGGCACCGGGCTCGGGGTACCCGGTAGCGTGAGCCGACGATCCCGAAGGTCCCCCATTCGTAGGAGTCCCGGTGACGCAGAGTGGACAGGGCGAGGAGCCCTCGGCGCGACCCGCGCGCGAAGGCATCGTGCTGCCCTCCGACGGAGGCGCACCCCTCCTGCCGGGTATGACGGGCGGACGCGGTGACCAACAGTCGGGCGGGCAGCCCGCGATAGCGCCCCCGGCCGCAGGCCAGTCGTGGGGCGGGTCGTGGGGCCCGGACCAGCAGCACGACCCCCAGCACCACCAGCAGCACCAGGCCCCGCCGCCGGGCCAGGGCTGGGGAGACCCGCAACAGCAGCAGCCGCAGCAACCGGCGCAGCAGTGGGGCGCCGGGCCCGAGCAGCCCGCGCCGTCCCCGTGGGGCGCCCAGGACGGCATCCCGGGCCAGCCGGGTGCCCTGCCCCAGGAGAGCGCCCAGCACGCGGCCTACGGCGTCCAGCAGCAGTCGTACGCACAGGAGTACCCGTCGGGATACGCCCCGGAGCACTCCGCCGGGTACGTCGGCGCGGGCTACGCCTCCGACCAGGCGCACGCCATACCCCGGTCCACCGACCAGGGGTACGGGACCGCCGACCAGGGCTACGGAACCGATGCCCAGGGCTACGGAACCGATGCCCAGGGCTATGGATACGGGCCCGGTGCTTCCGGTTCCGGCGCGCCCCTGCCGACGTCCTCCGCGTCCTTGCCGGCCGTCGCCGCGAGCGCGTTCCCGAGCGCCCCGCTGCCGCCCGCCGACGAGGGGGCGACGCAGTACATCCCGCCGGTGGTCAACGTGCCCGGCGACGAAGGTGCCACCCAGTTCCTGCCGCCGGTCACCGCCGCCGGCATGGCCGCCATGGACGAGGGCGCGACCCAGTACATCCCGCCCGTCGGGCCCGGCGCGCTGCCGCCCGAGATGCCCGCGGGCCCGATGCCGCAGGCCGCGCACCCCGACGCGCAGCCGACGCAGTTCCTTCCGCCGGTGCCCGCGCAGGGCGCCGCTCCCGGGTACGGGGTACGGGCGGGCGGGCCGGACGACCGGCAGCCGCCCGCCGAGTTCGACAACCTCTTCCGCAGCGACGCCGGGGCCGAGCAGCCGTCCGGGGCCACGCAGCAGATGCCCCGCTTCCAGCAGCCGCCGCGCGCCGAACAGCCGGGGCAGCAGGGTTACGGCCAGCCCCAACCGCCGTACGCGCAACCGTCGTACGCACAGCCCTCGTACGTCCCGCCCGGGCAGGACGGCGGACGGCGCGGGGCGCAGGACGACGACGGTGGTGGCCGGGGCGGGCGGCGTTCGCGGGTGCCGTTGATCGCCGGGGTCGGGGTGGGTATCGCGATCCTCGGGGTCGGTGCAGGGGCGCTGCTCAGTGGGGGTGGCGGCAAGAGCGACGACACCAACAAGACGGTCGCCGCCACGTCGGCCGCGACGGACGGTTCCTCGTCGGCGGGCACCGATGTCGCCAAGCAACAGGCCGTCGCCCTGGACAAGTTGCTCGCCGACAGCGGCAGCAGCCGTGCCTCGGTGATCAACGCCGTGGGCAATGTGAAGGCCTGCAACAAGCTCGGCGAATCCGCCTCCGATCTGCGGGACGCGGCCAAGCAGCGCGGTGAACTGGTCACCAAGCTCTCGCAGTTGACGGTCGACAAGCTGCCGGACAACGCGGCGCTGACCACCGCTCTCACCAACGCGTGGAAGGCGTCCGCGTCGGCCGACAACCACTACGCGACCTGGGCCGACCAGGCGGCGGGCAAGAAGGGCTGCAAGAAGGGCCAGGCCCGTACCACCGGCCAGACCGCGGCGGGCAACGCGGCGAGCGGCGTCGCCAGCAACCAGAAGGTGAAGGCCGCCGCCCTCTGGAACACGATCGCGAAGACCTACGGCCTGACCCAGCGCCAGCCGACCCAGCTCTGACCGCTCCCGACAGGCACTCCCGACGGCGCGGACCTCAGTCGAGGTTCGCGCCGTCGAGCGTCTTCGTCATATCGAAGAAGCCTTTCCTCGCGGACACCAGAACACCCTTCCGTACGATCTGCAGGGTCACGGCCGCATTCACCAGCCGGGCCAGACCCACCGAGGCGAGGTTGTCGTCGCGGGGGCTCCACTGCAGCGTCGGCGTGAGCCCGCCCGTGGTGACCTTCACACCGTCGTCGAGGGCGCGCCGTACGGTGTCGGCGCTGATGTCACCGCTGCCGAGCGAGTTCACGACGGTCTTGAACGCGGTGTACGCGATCCAGGTGGTCTCCACCCCCGCGTCCGCCGGGTCGATGCGGTTGTCGCCGAAGGCCACCTCGTTGATCGCCTTCTTCATCGGGTCCCAGCGCGCGTCGCCCGCGACCGGGTACCAGCCGGTGATGTACGACCCCTCGTAGGGCCCGGACTGGCCGCCCGTCGAGTTGATCTCGGTCTGGTCGACGCTGCCGAGCACGGTCGCGGCGTGCACCGCGGGATAGTCCTGGCGGTCGCGCCGGAAGGAGTCCATGAAGGTGTCGGTGCGGTCCCCGAGCGAGGGCACCACACAGCCCTCCTTGCCCGAGCCGCCGCTCGCGCTCTTCAGGGCGCGCGCCGACTGGGCCGCGTACTCGGTGGCGTCGTCGGCCGCGAGCTGGTCGGTCGCCGCCGCGTGGCCGCCCGCCGAGAGCCCGGCGTTCAGCAGCGGGGGCAGGTCGTCGCCGGCGATGGAGTCGGGCCGTACGAGGGTGACCGGGCCGCAGGTCGAGGCGAGTTCCTTGCCGAGGCCCGCGAGCAGCGCGGGCTGGCCGCCGTTGACGGGGTAGGACAGGGCGCGGGTGAACTCGTCGGTCGTGACGCCGTAGCCGCCTATGTACGGGATGCCGGCGCCCTCCAGCGGGGCGAAGTACGAGTCGCTGAACTCGCTGTAGGAGCCGACGACCGCGACGACGTTCTCCTGCACGGCCTCGCGGGCGCACTTCGCGGCGGACACGCTGGTGTTGTGGTCGTTGCAGGTCAGCACCTTGAGCTTGCGGCCGTTGATGCCGCCGTGCTTGTTGATCCACTTCGCGTACGCCGTCGCCATGGCGGGCATGCCGGGTTTGTTGGTCGCGTTGGTGTCCCACGGCGCCCAGGTCATGACGGTGATCGAGCCGTCGCCGGAGCCCGCCGTGGTGCCGGGGATGACCCCGCAGCCGGCCAGGAGCGAGGCGCATGCTCCCAGAGCCGCCGCCGACATGACGGTTGCTCTGACGGGCCGGGTGAAGGTGGGGAGGAAGGTGCTGCGGTTGCGTCGCCTGCCTGTCATGGACAGACACGCTTCCGGCACGCCACTAACCCGGGAGTGACCAGGGGTCAACAAGTGGTGACGCGGAGGTGAATTACGGGGGGCGTTCCTGTGTGTGTGACGAGGAACGTACGATCGATGACCGTGCAAGGTTCGGAGAACTCTTCCCGTCGCCCCCGTCGCTCCTCCACCATGGGCGGCATGCCACTGAACGACATGCCCTGGTGGCGCTGGCGCAGCAACGTGCGTTCCGCGCTGCACATGCTCTCGGACCCGGCGTTCCAGCAGAACGTCTGGCTGGCCGGTGTCGACGGCTACGGCGACGTCACCGACGCCGTCTACCGCCTCGTCGAGGACACCTGGCTCGACAACTGGTCCGCCGAGAAGTACGTCGGCACGATCTTCCGCGACTCCCAGGAGGCGGCCCTCGTGGACACCGCCGTCCTGCGCGTCCTGCGGATCATGCACCAGGTCGGCCCGGACGCCCACGTCTCCGTGTACGTCGACCACGAGGCGTGGCCGGACGCGGTACGGGCGGCGCGGGACGCGCATGTGCGGATGGCGGTGAGCGACGGGGATGATCCGGATACGCCGCCGCGGACGCTGGAGGTGTTGCAGATCATTACGCGGTCCGCGTAGGGCTGGGTTTCGGTTTCGTTGTTGAGTGCGGGTGCGTCGTGGTTGCTCGCGCCGTTCCCCGCACCCCTTCGTGACGCGCCGTGTGTTTAGTTGGTGCGGGTGGGTCCGGGTGGCGGACGGCGGTGCCTTCGCTCAGGGGGATATGGGACCCTGTCCTGCATGAACGCCCAGTCCACCGTCGCCGCGGCAGCCGCCGACCAGTACGTCCTCACCCTGTCCTGCCCCGACAAGCAGGGCATCGTGCACGCCGTGTCGAGCTACCTCTTCATGACCGGCTGCAACATCGAGGACAGCCAGCAGTTCGGCGACCACGACACGGGACTGTTCTTCATGCGCGTCCACTTCTCGGCGGAGTCGCCGGTGACGGTGGAGAAGCTGCGGGCGAGCTTCGCGGCGATCGGTGACGCCTTCCACATGGACTGGCAGGTCAACCGGGCCGCGGACCGGATGCGGGTCGTGCTCATGGTCAGCAAGTTCGGGCACTGTCTGAACGACCTGCTGTTCCGGGCCCGGATCGGGGCGTTGCCGGTGGAGATCGCGGCGGTGGTGTCCAACCACACGGACTTCGCTGAGCTGGTGGAGTCGTACCACATCCCCTTCCACCACATTCCGGTGACGAAGGAGACCAAGGCGGAGGCCGAGGCGCGGGTCCTGGACCTGGTCCGCGAGGAGGACGTCGAACTCGTCGTCCTCGCCCGCTATATGCAGGTCCTCTCCGACGACTTCTGCAAGGCGCTCAGTGGGCGGATCATCAACATCCACCACTCCTTCCTGCCGAGCTTCAAGGGCGCGAAGCCGTATCACCAGGCTCACCTGCGGGGCGTGAAGCTGATCGGAGCGACGGCGCACTATGTCACCGCCGACCTCGACGAGGGCCCGATCATCGAGCAGGAGGTCGAGCGGGTGGGTCATGACGTGACGCCGGACCAGTTGGTGGCGGTCGGTCGGGATGTGGAGTGCCAGGCGCTGGCGCGAGCCGTCAAGTGGCACGCGGAACGCCGGATCCTGCTCAACGGGCGCCGGACGGTTGTGTTCGCCTAGGAGCTCGGGGCTTCGCGTTTGAGGGGCGGCTGCGGGTGTGTGGGGGCTGGTCGCGCCCACGCGGCGGAGCCGCATATCGATACAGCCCCGCGCCCCTGAAGACCGGGCCCGAGCTACGAAGGGGCGCGGGGAACTGCGAGACAAGCCCCCACCGGCCCGCACCCCCCGACGACCCCGCACCCCACCCCTACATCCGGCTCAACGACGCCGTAGCGAACAGCACATCCCTGATCGCCTCCCGGTCACCGAGCTGCCCCGCAGCCGCGTCCTCCGGCGAAACATGCCCCGCAGCGAGCTGGCAGAACTCCACACCATCCAGGGCGATATGGGCAACCTCCCGCTCCGCCGACCCCACCGCCCCGGGCGAGTCGAGGGCGATCAGCCACTCACCCCCACCATGCCCCTCGATCTCCAGCCGAAGGCTACGACCAGGCTCCCCCACCCCCACCAGATGCCGACCCCCGCCCGGCGAAGCCAACCCATGTCGCCGCCGATCAGCCAGCACAACCGGCAACATCCGGGCGGCGAGATCGATCATCCGGTTCAGATAGCGCGGGGACGGAGGATCGTACGGATAGTCCACCGCCTCCGCGATATCCCCCGCGTGCACCCAGCACTCGAAGGCCCGATCGAGCATCGCATCATGCAAGGGAAGCTCGAAGTCGCCGTAGGAGACGGCCAGTTTGCCGGTGGTGCCGCCGGTGAACGACACCGTGCGGACGATGTTGTGGGTCTGCTCGCGCCACGGCGAGCGGATGGACCGGGTCGGCGGGAAGTGCGAAGACTTCCAGTACGCCTCCGTGCGCGAGGCCGGCGTCAACGCCTTCGCGGTCTCCCCGGTCAGCGGGTCGCCGAGCCCCAGCGCCGCCGCGACCAGGCCGTCGACGGTCAGCAGATGCGCGATGACCCCGGCGACAGTCGTACGACGACTCGTCGGCCCCTCGCCCTCGAACCACCGCAACCGCACGGGCGCGTGCCACTCGGCGTCGCCTATGTCCTGCAACAGGGCATCCAGCCGGGCACTCTCCGCGTCGTACGGCGCCGCCCACACCGGCACCGGGATGCGCGGCGGCCGGCGATCGAAGGAACTGGTCAGGACGCGGGTCCGCAGCCCGGGGTCGAGGTCCAGGGGCTCGACGGGGTGCAGCAGCCCGACCGCACCGCGCAACCGCAACGCCTCGTCCGCACAGGCCCCGCACTCACCGAGATGCTCCTCCACCGCAGCCGTCTCCGCCGCCGAGCACGCGGCCAGCGCCCACGCACCGAGCAACGCCTTCAGCACCCGGTGCTCCAACACCAACGGCACGGCCCGGGACTCGGCCGCGTCCAGCTCGGGCAGCGGGCGCCCGGTGTCCTCCACGGAGGCGCGCGGCATCGGAATCCGCAGCGGCTCCCCCTCCCCGCTCACGGAACCACCGGAACCGCCGCCGGCACCTTCACCGGAACCGCCGCCGGGAACATCACCGGAACCGCCGCCGGGAACATCACCGGAACGGCCGCCGGAACCGCCCGGCCCACCCCGCACGCCGTCGCCGTCACCGTCGTCGTCGTCGTCGTTCACCGAACCGCCGTTCCCGGAGCCGTCGTTCACAGGGCGGCCGTCCTCGGAGTCACCGGGCCTTCCGGACCCACCGGACCCACCCGCCCCACCCTGCGCAGGCACGACGGCCCCCTCACCTTCCCCGGCCCCTTCGCCGTCCCCCTTGTGATCCTCGTAACCTTCGTGACCCTCGTAACCCTCGGACCTCTCGAACCCGTCCCGCCACGCGTCGCTCACGCTCCACCCCCCGCTCCCGGCGGTGCGCCGGCGTCGTGGGCGGTGGACAGGAGCTGGAGGCCGAGGCGCAGGCGGCGGCGGGCCTCGTCCTCCGTGACGCCGAGGTCGACGGCGGTCTGGCGGTAGTCGCGGCGCTGGAAGTAGGCCAGCTCCAGGGCGGCCCGCAGCGGGGCGGGCATGGACGTGACGATGTAGTCGGCGCGGGCGGCGACGGAGGCACGGCGGACCTTGCGCTCCAGTTCCTCCGTGGAGCCCTGGCCGCCCTGCGCGAGGGCGGCCGTCTCGGTGGCGCGCAGCCGCTGCACGGCGAGGCGGTGGGTCAACGCGGCCACCCAGGAACGCAGCGGGCCCTGCTTGGGGTCGTAGGCGTCGGGGTGTTCCCACACATGGGCGAAGACCTCGCGGGTGATGCCGTCGGCGGCACTCTCGTCGCCCAGCACGCGGTGGGCGAGGGAGTGCACGAGGGAGCCGAAGCGGTCGTACAGCTCACCGAGGGCCGCCGCCTCGCCGCGGGCCAGCCGCTGCTGCATCTTGCGGTCCCAACGGGGCGGTGCGTCCTTCGTCGCCATGCGGCCCCCTCACCGTGTCCGTGCCCGAGCCAAGCGTGCGCTCACCGGATCTTCGAATGTAGTGGGCACGTCTGACAGCGCACCCCCCATTCTGCAATTGCACGCCCCCGAGGCGGCGCGGGTGGTAACGGATCTGCGCCTACCCTGCCCACACCTGATCGAACAGGATCGAAGGCGACTAAAACAAGCCTCTTCCGGCCGGTTTCCGTTTCTGCCCCCGTGTTTCAGGGAACGGCCGCTGGGCAGCCGCGCTGCAAGGAAGCGTAGGTACGGCTTCCGTTTCCGGACGGTTTCCGGGAGTTCCGGCTAGCGAAAGGCGCGATGGTGGCCTTCAAAGTGAACGACGGCGAGCGCGGCGGCTGGTCCGTACTCCTCGTGTCCGGCGAACTGGACCTGGTGACCTCGCCGGTGCTGCGCCAGCGGGTGCACGACGTGGTGGCCGAGGGGCAGCACAGCCTGGTCCTGGACCTCTCCGAGGTGCTGTTCTGCGACTCCAGCGGCGTCGGCGTGCTCATCGCCTCCCGCCGCCTGATCCGCTCCTGCCAGGGACACCTGCGCGTGGTCCTGCCCGCCCAGGGCGCGGTCGACGGCTCGCACGTCAACCGGGTCCTCGGCGCCCTCGGCGTGCGCCGCCTCTTCGACGTCTATTCCGATGTGATGACCGCCACAGAGGACGAACCCGAGGACGAAGCGGACCCCCTCTCGGCGTGACGCGTCGGTTTCCGGCGTGACGTCGTTGTTTCGGAATTTCCCCGATCTTGGTACAAGCGACGTTTTCGGCTCCCGGACCCGCCCCGGCGTCGTACGCTCCGTGCCAAGCGCACCCCACATGAGTAAGGCGGCCCGAAAGACATGGTCAGCACCGAGTACGAGCGACGGATCGCGGCCCGTTTCGCCACCTTCGACCAGGACGGCAACGGGTTCATCGACCGGGAGGACTTCAACTCGGCGGCCAAGGCGCTGCTCGCGGAGTTCGGTACGGCGGCCCGCTCCGACAAGGGCCAGGCCCTGTACATCGGCGCGGAGGCGTTCTGGCAGGGCATGGCCGGCATCGCGGACCGGGACGGCGACCAGCGCGTCAGCCGCGAGGAGTTCGTGAACGGCGCGGTCAAGCGGCTGCGCGACAACCCCGAGCGCTTCGCCGAGATCGGCCGCCCCTTCCTGCACGCGGCCCTCGACGTCGCGGACCCGGACGGCGACGGCTCGGCCACCATCGCGGACACGGTGCGCGTCCTCAAGGCCCTCGGCGTGCCGGACGAGATCGCCGCGATGGCAGCCGACGCCCTCGACACGGACAGCGACGGCAAGGTCGGCGAGGCGGAGATCATCTCCTCCTTCGCCCGCTACTTCACCGTCCCCGAATAGCGTTCCCGCAGCTTGTACTTGAGCACTTTCCGCAAGGCGTCGTTGCGCGGAAGGGCGTCCACGATCTCCAGCTGCTCCGGCAGCTTGTGCACGGACAGCCCTTCCGCGCGCAGATAGTCCGTGACGGCGGCAAGGGTCAACTCCCCGGCCCCCGGCGGCTGTTCGACCACCGCACACACCCGCTCCCCACGCTCCGCGTCCGGCAGTCCTACGACGGCCACGTCCCCGACGCCCGGATGCGCGGCCAGCAGATCCTCGATCTCCTTGGCCGAGATGTTCTCCCCCTTGCGGATGATCACGTCCTTCAGCCGCCCGGTGAGGATGAGATGCCCGGTGTCTGTCAGGAGACCAAGGTCACCGGTCCGCAGGAAGCCGTCCCCATCGAACGCCTCCGCCGTCTGCGCCGGATCCAAGTACCCCTGACACACGGCCTCCCCACGCAACCGCACCTCGCCACCCTCGGCTATCCGTATCTCCATCCCTTCCGGCGGCCGCCCCTCGGTAGTCGCCAGATTCTCTACGGTGTCGTCGGGCGCCCCCATCGTGATCATCGGCACCTCGGTCATGCCGTACCCGTGGGTGAGCTGGACCCCCATCTCCCGTACGACGGAGTGGTAGACCTCCGGCGGCTTGGGCGCCCCGCCGCCCGCGAGCAGCCGTAGCGAGGGGATCACCTTCTGGCCGGGCTGCTTGCGCTGCTCGGCAAGGAACATGGAATAGAAGGCAGTTGAGCCGCCGGCCACCGTCACCCCGTGCTTGCGGTACCCCTCCAGCGCGTCCGGCAGCGCGAACTGCTCGAACATCACCGCCGGGAAGCCGTAGAGCAGCAGCATCACCGTGTAGTCGGGCCCGGCGATGTGCGCGTACGGGAAGGCCATCGAGCCCACGTCGTCCGCCGTGAGACGGAGCGCGTGCGCGAGGCACGAGCCGCCCGCGATCAGTGAACGGTCCGTGTGCAGCACGCCCTTGGGGTCGGAGGTGGTGCCGGAGGTCCAGTAGATCCAGCGGACCGAGGTGCCGTCGGTGGGCGGGGCGGGCAGCAACGCCGGTTCGCCGTCCGGGAGTTGAGCGCCGTCGTACGCCTCGAAGATCCCCTTCGCGCCGAGCCGCCGCGCCATCTCCGCGTAGTCGAAGCCGCGCCAGACGCCCGGCACCGCGAAGTACTCGGCCTTCGACTCCCGTAGCGCGAAGCCGACTTCGCGGTCCCGGTAGAAGGGGATCACTGGTGTCTGTACGGCGCCCAGGCGGGCGAGCGCGAAGGAGAGCAGAGCGGTCTCGATGCGGGTGGGCAGCTGCCACGCGACGACCGTGCCGGGGCGTACGCCCATGCCGTACAGGCCGGCCGCGACGCGCTCCGACCGGTCGCGCAACTCGCCGAAGCTCAGGGCCCGGTCGTCCTGGAGGAGGACCGGGCGGTCGGGGGTCAAGTCGGCTCGGCGGGCGACCAGTTCCCACAGGGTGCGGGAGGAACTCAGGGAGTACGCCGTCTCGTTCATGGTCCCCTCCTTGGCTGACGACTCGTCAGGTGACATGCTATCTGACGGGTCATCAGATAAGTGCCGTCCCTGCGGAGGGGAACCCATGACCACCGAACTGCCCCGCATCATCAGCGTCGACGACCACGTGATCGAACCCGCGCACCTCTTCGAGACCTGGCTGCCGAAGAAATACCGCGACCGCGGCCCCCAGCCGCTCACCGCCGGAATCGGCGAACTCGCCTACGTGGCGGGCAAATACCAGATCACGATGGACCCGGACGGCCCGCCCACCGACTGGTGGATCTACGAGGACCTCAAGTTCCCGTACAAGCGCAACATCGCCGCCGTCGGCTTCGACCGCGACGAGATGACCCTGGAGGGCATCACCCGCGAGCAGATGCGCAGGGGTTGTTGGGACCCCAAGGCGCGGCTCGCGGACATGGACCTCAACCACGTCGAGGGCTCGCTCTGCTTCCCGACCTTCCCGCGCTTCTGCGGCCAGACCTTCGCCGAGGCCCACGACAAGGAGGTCGCCCTCGCCTGCGTCCGCGCCTACAACGACTGGATGGTCGAGGAGTGGTGCGGAGACAGCGGCGGCCGGCTCATCCCGCTGTGCCTGATCCCTTTGTGGGACGTGGAGTTGGCGGTCGAGGAGATCCGCCGGAACGCGGCCCGCGGAGTGCGCGCGATGACGTTCTCCGAGATCCCCACCTACCTCGGGCTGCCGTCCATCCACTCCGGCTACTGGGACCCGTTCTTCGCGGTCTGCCAGGAGACGGGCACGGTCGTCAACATGCACATCGGCAGCAGCTCCCAGATGCCCGCCGCATCGCCGGACGCGCCCCCTGCCGTACAGGCGTCCCTCTCCTTCAACAACGCGATGGCCTCGATGATGGACTTCCTCTTCAGCGGGGTCCTGGTGAAGTTCCCGACCCTCAAACTCGCGTACTCCGAAGGGCAGATGGGCTGGATCCCGTACGCCCTGGAACGTGCCGACGACGTGTGGGAGGAGCACCGCGCGTGGGGCGGGGTGCGCGACCTGATCCCGGAGCCGCCGTCGACGTACTACTACCGCCAGATGTTCTGCTGCTTCTTCCGCGACAAGCACGGGGTCGCTTCGCTGGATGTGGTGGGCCGGGACAACGCCACGTTCGAGACCGACTACCCGCACGTCGACTCGACCTTCCCGCACACCAAGGAGGTCGCCCTCGACCATGTGAAGGGCCTCGACGACGAGACGGTCTACAAGCTGATGCGGGGCAACGCGATCCGCATGCTGGGCCTGGACCTCGATCGGTGATGGCTCACTGATGGATCTCTCGTACACGGCCGAGGAGGACGAGTTCCGGGGGCGTTTGAGGGAGTGGTTGGCGAAGGTGCTGCCGATGCTGCCTTCCAAGCCGTCGCCGGACGACTGGCCCGGGCGTCGCGCCTACGACCTCGGCTGGCAGCGGATGTTGTACGACGCCGGGTACGCCGACGTGCACTGGGACGCGTCCCCGACCACGCGGCTGATCTTCCTGGAGGAGACGGAAAAGGCGGGCGCGCCCTACGTAGGGGCCAATTTCGTGGGGCTGTTGCACGCCGGGCCGACGATCGCGGCGGAGGGGACTCCCGAGCAGCGGGAGCGGTGGCTGCCGCCGGTGTTGCGCGGTGACGAGGTGTGGTGCCAGGGGTTCAGCGAACCGGATGCCGGGTCCGACCTCGCGGCGCTGCGCACGCGCGCGTGGCGGGACGGCGACGACTACGTGGTCACCGGTTCCAAGATCTGGACCTCGCATGCCGAAGTCGCCGACTGGTGCGAGCTGTTGGTGCGGACGGATACGTCGGCGCCGAAGCATCGGGGGATCAGTTGGCTCGCGATGCCGATGTCCGCGGCGGGGATCACCGTGCGGCCGTTGCGGACGTTGGCCGGGTCCGCTGAGTTCGCCGAGGTGTTTCTTGACGAGGTGCGGGTGCCTGTCGGGAACCGGGTGGGGGACGAGAACGACGGGTGGCGCGTGACCATGGTGACCCTTTCCTTTGAGCGCGGTACTGCCTTTGTGGGGGAGGTCGTTGCCTGTCGGCGGGTGTTGGGGGAGCTGGCGGTGGAGGCGCGGCGGAATGGGCGTTGGGATGATCCGGTGCTTCGTCGCCAACTGGGGCGGTTGAACGCCGAGTTCCGGGCGTTGTGGCGGCTTACTCAGTGGAACGTGAGTGAGGCGGAGGCGAGTGGGGGAGTGCCGGGGGTTGGGGGGTCGGTTTTCAAACTGCGATATTCGCATGCGCGGCAGGAGCTTTATGACGCAGCGGCGGATGTTCTTGGTCCCGACTCCCTTGATCTGGAACGGGCTTGGGTGTTGGACCGGCTGTCTTCGTTGTCGTACACGATCGCTGCGGGTACTTCGCAGATTCAGCAGAACATTGTGGCTGAGCGGATTTTGGGGTTGCCGAAGGGGAGGTGAGCGGTGCGGTTTCAACTGACCGATGAGCAGAAGGCGTTGCGGGCTGTTGTGCGGGATGTGATCGGTCGTTCGTCGGCTGCGGGTGTGTGGGGGCTGGTCGCGCAGTTCCCCGCGCCCCTTATCGACCGGGGTTTCTGGCGGGCCCTCGGTGAGCTTGGGGTGTTCTCACTTCGGTTGCCGGAAGTGGATGGAGGGGCTGGACTCGGGCTTCCCGAAGCCGTGTTGGTGTTTGAGGAACTTGGGTGGGCGTTGGTGCCTGGGCCCTTGGTGGCTACGCATCTCGCGGCCGGGGTGGTGCCGGGCGCGGCCACCGGGGAGACCGTTGTCGCCGCTGCCGACGGGAGCCTCGTGGAGTGGCTGGACGAGGCCGATGTCGTGTTGCCGGGGGCCGAAGGGGCCGTAGCGCTGCGGTCGGTGGATCCGTTGACGCCGTTGCATCGGGTGCCGGCTCCGGGGCGTACCGATCCTGTTGCTGTTCTTCTCACTGCCGCCGAGCAGCTTGGTACCGCCGCGCGTGTGTGCGAGTTGGCGGTGCAACACGCCCGGACTCGGGAGCAGTTCGGGCAGGCGATCGGGGGGTTTCAGGCCGTCAAGCATTTGTGTGCGCAGTCATTGGTGCGGGTGGAGGTAGCTCGGGCCGCGGTGTACGCGGCGGCTGTGACCGGGGATGTGGTGGATATCGCGGCGGCCCGGGTGTTGGCGGACGAGGCGGCCGTGCGGGGGGCCCGGGACTGTTTGCAGGTGCATGGCGGGATGGGGTTCACCTGGGAGTCCGAGGTTCATCTGCATCTGAAACGGGCGTGGGTGCGGGCTCGGCGTGGTGGTGGGAACACGGAGAGTGAGGAACTGCTCGCGGCGGATCTGCTGGCCGGTGTGGCCTGGCGGGGCGCCTGCCTGCGATGACCGGGGCGGGCCTGGCAACGGTGTCGCGGATCGTGGCACAGCGGAATCACGGAGCGTTGATATCGGGTTGTGTCCTATGCGTGACTCGTCACGGCCCGGAGTCGCCTTCGGGCTCCGGTACCTTGTGTGGGATGCGAGTGGTTCAAGGTACGAGCCATGCCGGTGTTGCCTGTGAGGCGGCTCCGGATCGGGCGATGCGCACCCCCGCTCGCACGGCAGAACAGGCTTTCACCCCGGCCTGTTCGACTGCCCGCGATGAGCGTCGCACAGTATCCCGCACACGTACTCCTTCGCGCTGGAATATGCCCGAAGCGCTTGTTGGGGTGACTGAACGTCAACCATGCTGTCTCACAAGGGATTCACGTTCCGTGACCCTGGTTCTGGCCGTTGTTCTGGTCATGCAGGAAATGGCTACGATCGTGGCCCTCGTGAGGCGCGAGGCTAAGTGTCCGCCGGTTCGGATGGTGTGAGCGGTGCAGGTGCTTCAAGTGCAGCTGGAGATCCGGCCCGACCCCGCTGAGGTGGGGCGAGCCCGGCGGTGGGCGCGCTCGCGGCTCACCGGGTCCGGGATAGCGGCCGACGAGCCGCTCGCGGAGACGCTGATCCTGCTCGTCTCCGAGCTGGTCACCAACGCCGTGGTGCACACGGGGTGTCCGGCCGTGCTGCGGCTCTCCCTGCCGGACGTGGTGACCGAGTCGGCCACCGTACGGCTGGAGGTCGCCGACACCAGCTGCAAGGCCCCCGTGCCGCGCTGCGCGGACGGCGACGAGACCGGCGGCCGCGGCCTGGCACTGGTGGACGGCCTCGCCGACCGCTGGGGCTGGAGCGCCGAGGGCACCGGCAAGCGCATCTGGTGCGAGATCGACCGGGACAGCGAACCCCGGGAGGTCGCGTGCGGGGGCGGTGTCGCGGCGTACGAGGGCTTCGAGGGCTATGAGGGCCTCGATTTCGAGGGCTTCGCGTACGAGGCCGTGTAGAAGCTCCCAGGTTCCGGCGCGGTCGGTGTAGGTGCTGCTTGCAAGTGCCGGGCGGAGATGCGCCGGGCTGTGCTTCTGTGCGCGCCCTGTGATAAACGGGGCTTACGGAACAAATCCCCGGATGGGCGTTGACGCGACGTGACCATGTGGTCACGCTTGTGGGCAGCGATTCGCCGCGAGGGGACGACGAGGGCTTCGGTGACGGGAGCCCTCGGCGAGTGTGGGTCGCGTTCGGCGTGGGTTCCCTCGGGGTGGGGGACCAGGACGGGGCGCCGGAGTCGGATGGCGGCACGCGGTGCCGTGCTCGGGGCGGGCAGCAGCGGGCCGCCATCCGACCGTAAGTCCGGCCCTCGTCAAACCGGACTGCCCTAGAGGATGGCGATAGGGGCTACCGGGGTTCCCGTTGCGCCGACGAAAGGTTCGGGCATCGCCGACAGGAAGAACGCGTAGCGGTTCTCTTGTCCACAGGCTGTGGACAACTCTTCGAGATTCCAGTTCTGGCCCTGCAACATGCCCATTTCGACCAGGTCGAGAGCATGCACCGGCAGCCACAAGTCGGCTATTTCCGGTGGAAATACCTCAAAGGTGAGGGTGTCGTTGGCGACCGCCGCGACATCGCGCGCGTGGAACCACTCCGGCGTACGGACCGACAGCCCCGGTGACGGATAGCCGTACCCGTGCTTGTCACCGGCCAGATACACCTGCACCTGCCCGGTCCGTACGAGCACTATGTCGCCCGCGCGGACCTGCGCGCCGGCGAACTCCTCGGCCGCTTCGAGGTCTTCCGGGGTGACCGCGTGGCCGCCGTCGAGGCGATCGACGCCCCGCGCGCGTGCCACGTCGAGCAGGACCCCGCGCGAGACGATGTGCCGCGCCTTGTCGATCCCGGCGAACTCCGCGCCGCCGTGCGGGGTCACGGTGTCGGCCGGGCGGCCGTTGTAGAGCTTCCCCGAGTGTGAGGCGTGGGTCAGCGCGTCCCAGTGGGTGCCGGCCTGCAACCCCATGGTCACGATGTCGTCGCTGCACGCGACCGTCCCCGGGCCGAAGAGCTCCTGGTTGATCTGCACCATCGCGTGCACGGGGTTGATCCGGCCGGGGATCAACCCCGCCTGTACGCCGTCCTGTTGGAGGGGGAGGGCGAGCGGGATACGGCGGCCGGTACGGATCTCGGTGGCGGCGGCCCGGATCACGTCGTCGGTGATCAGGTTCAGCGTGCCGATCTCGTCGTCCGCACCCCAACGGCCCCAGTTGTTCACGCGCTTGGCGATGGCGTGGAACTCCGGACCGAGTGCCGGTGGTGACGTCTGCGGTGACATCGGGGCCTCCCCGGGGCTTGTCCTCAGGTATCTGACGGGTCGTAGAATCTGAGTCGAATCTAACGGACCGTCAGAAACCGCGGGAGGGGCCGGACATGGGGAACTTCTTGGCTGGCAAGGTCATCGCCGTGACGGGGGCGGGGCGGGGGATCGGGCGGGCCGTCGCGCTGGCGGCTGCTGCCGAGGGGGCGCGGGTTGTCGTCAACGACTACGGCGTCTCGATGGACGGGGTGTCGCCTACGAGTGAGATCGCCGAGGGAGTGGTCAAGGAGATCTTGGCTGCGGGCGGGGAGGCGGTTGCCGTTGCCGATGACATCTCGACCATGGCTGGTGGGCAGCGGGTTGTTGACGTTGCGGTGTCGTCGTATGGGCGGATCGATGGGGTTGTTTGTGTTGCCGGGATTCTTCGGGAGCGGATGCTTTTCAATATGTCCGAGGAGGAGTGGGATCCGGTTCTCGCCACTCATCTGAAGGGGACGTTCACTGTTTTTCGGGCTGCGTCCGCTGTCATGCGGAAGCAGCGGGGCGGGACCTTGATCGGGTTCACCAGTGGGAATCATCAAGGGTCGGTTTCTCAGGCCAATTACAGTGCGGCGAAGGGTGGGATTATTTCGCTGGTGCGGAGCGCTGCGCTGGGCTTGAACAAGTATGGGGTTACCGCCAATGCGGTGGCGCCTGTTGCTCGTACGCGTATGTCTGCGAACGTTCCTATGGAGTTGGCGGAGATCGGGTCGGCGGAGGATGTTGCGGCGCTTGTTGTCTATCTGCTGTCGGACTCGGCTCGGGAGCAGGGGATCACCGGGCAGGTTTATACCGTTGCCGGGCCGAAGATCGCGGTGTGGGCGCAGCCTCGGGAGTTGCGGGCTGCGTATGCCCCCGGCGGGTGGACAGTTGACAAGATCGCGGAGTTTTTGCCGGGGTCTGTGGGGGTGGATCCGATGCCGATGCTTTCTCGGTTGCAGGAGATGGAGCGGGCTGCGCGGGAGGGGAGTCGGCCTAACGCCTAGTGGGGTGGGGGTTCGGTTGTGGGGCGGGTGCGGGTTTGTTGTGGCTGGTCGCGCAGTTCCCCGCGCCCCTTAGGTGGCTGACCTGGTCGGTGTTGTGAGGAGAGCCCTGTGGAATTTGGATTCACTGACGCGGATGACGGCTTTCGGGCGGACGTGCGGGATTGGCTGTCGGAGCATGTCGAGTCCGGGCAGGATCGGCGTAGTTGGGAGCGGGCTCTCGGTAAAGCCGGGTGGATCGGGCTGGGTTGGTCGGAGGGCGGTTATGGGAATCGTCGGGCCACCCTTACCCAGCAGGTCGCCTGGGCCGAGGAGTATGCGCGGTCTTCCGCGCCGCCGCGGTCCGGGCATATCGGGGAGAATCTGCTGGCTCCTACCCTCATTGCGCATGGGAGCGATGAGCAGAAGGCTCGGTTTCTGCCCGCCATTGCTGCGGGGGACGAACTCTGGTGTCAGGGGTACAGCGAGCCGGGGGCCGGGTCCGATCTTGCCGGGGTGCGGACCTCTGCCGTGCGGGACGGTGGGGATGGGACCTACCGGGTCACCGGGCAGAAGATATGGACCTCGCTCGCCCATGAGGCCGACTGGTGTTTTGTGTTGGCTCGGACCGAGGAGGGGTCTCGGCGGCATCGGGGGTTGAGTTTTCTGCTGGTGCCGATGGATCAGCCGGGGTGTGTCGAGGTGCGGCCCATACGGCAGTTGACCGGGACCAGTGAGTTCAACGAGGTGTTCTTCGATGGGGCGCGCGTGCGTGCCGAGCATGTGGTCGGGGGTGAGGGGGAGGGGTGGCGGGTCGCCATGAGTCTGCTCGGGTTCGAGCGGGGGGTGTCGACCCTGGCCCAACAGATCGGGTTCGCGAGTGAGTTGGGGCGGGTCGTTGAGGCGGCTGTTGTTTCGGGGGAGGTGCTCGATCCCGTTCTGCGCGATCGACTCGTGCGGCAGTGGGCCGAGTTGAAGGCCATGCGGTGGAACGCCCTGCGGACCCTCGGGCGGGCCGGGGACGCGGGGGCGCCCAGTGTGGCCAAGCTTTTGTGGGGCGGGTGGCATCAGCGGCTCGGGGAGTTGGCGATGCAGGTGCGGGGGGCCGCGGCGACGGTCGGGCCGGTGGACTGGACGCCGTCGCTGTCGTACGAACTCGACCTGTTCCAGCACCTGTTCCTCTTTTCGCGGGCCGACACGATCTACGGCGGCTCGGACCAGGTTCAGCGCACGATCATCGCCGAGCGGGTGCTCGGTCTGCCCAGGGAACCCAAGGGGGTCGTCTGATGCGCGGTGTGGTCTTCGACGGCAAGCAGATCCAGGTCGTGGGGGATTTGGAGGTGCGGGAGCCGGGGGCGGGAGAGGTGCTGGTCGCGATCTCCGCGGCCGGGTTATGCCACAGCGATTTGTCTGTGGTGGACGGGACCATACCTTTTCCCGTTCCTGTGGTGTTGGGGCATGAGGGTGCGGGCGTGGTGGAGGCTGTGGGTGTGGGTGTCACCCATGTGTCGGCCGGGGACCATGTCGCCCTCTCCACGCTTGCCAACTGCGGTACCTGCGCCGAGTGTGACCGGGGGCGGCCGACCATGTGCCGACAGGCCATCGGGCGGCCGGGGAAGCCGTTCACGCGGGGCGGGCAGCCGGTGTACCAGTTCGCTTCCAACTCCGCCTTCGCCGAACGGACCGTGGTCAAGGCCGTGCAGGCCGTGCGGATTCCGAAGGACATTCCGATGCCGTCCGCCGCGCTCATCGGGTGCGGGGTGCTGACGGGGGTCGGTGCTGTGCTCAATCGGGCGCGGGTCGGTCTTGGGGACAGTGTCGTAGTTATCGGGACGGGTGGGATCGGGCTCAATGTTCTTCAAGGGGCGCGGATCGCGGGGGCGTTGACGATCGTCGCGGTGGATGCGAATCCCGGGAAGGAGGCTGTGGCTCGGGAGTTCGGGGCCACTCACTTCCTTACGTCTGCCGAGGGTGTGCGGGAGATTCTGCCCAACGGGGCGGACCATGCGTTCGAGTGTGTGGGGCGGGTGGAGTTGATACGGCAGGCCGTGGATCTGCTCGATCGGCATGGGCAGGCCGTGTTGCTCGGGGTGCCGCCGGCTACCGCCGAGGCTTCCTTCCTCGTCTCGTCCATGTATTTGGACAAGTCGATCCTCGGGTGCCGGTACGGGTCGTCCCGGCCGCAGCGGGATATCGCCCTGTATGCCCAGCTGTATCGCGAAGGGCGGTTGCTGCTCGACGAGTTGGTGACCGAGACGTATCCCGTCGAGGACTTCGAGAAGGCGGCGGGGGATGCGGAGGCGGGGCGGGTGGCGCGGGGGGTTCTCACGTTCTGACGACGACGACGTCGGCGGCGTCGGCGTCGGTGGCGGTGGTGGCGGCGTCGGGCGCTTGACGGTTGCATGGCTGGAGTTATCCACAGGTGTGGGGAATTCGTGGGGCGTTGTCAGTCGCGGGTCGTAGCGTTTTGGCATGACTTACCGCGATGTGGTCTCCCGACAGGTCCTGGCCTGGGCCTGCACCGCCATAGGTGCCCGGATGCCGGTGGCGATGGCGCCGCTGGCCCTGGTCTTCCTGGTGCGCGAGCGGCCGGGGGGTTACTCGCTGGGCGCGATACTCGCGGCGGCCTATGTCCTGGGGGAGATCGGCGGTGCGCCGGTGTTCGGGATGCGGTTGCGGCCGGAGCGGGCGCGGGTTCAGTTGGCCGTCGGGCTCGCGGTCGGGACGGTGGGGTTTCTGGGGCTCGGGGTGTTTCCGGGGGCGCATCCCGCGGTGCTCGCCGGGTTCGCGTTCGTCGCCGGGGGCGCGCCGGCTGCGGCTACGGGTGGATTGCGCACGCTGCTCAGCGAGTTGGTGCCGGCGCGGTCCGTGGCGCAGGCCCTGTCCGTCGAGTCGATACTCACGGCGGGCGTGTGGGCCGTGTCCCCGGCGGCGGTGGCCGGGCTCGCGCTCGGTGTTGCGCCGAGGGTGCCGTTGTTGCTCGCGGCGGGGTTGATGGCGTGGTCGGTCGGGGGGTTGTGGCTGCTGCCTGCCCGGTGGGGCGGGGGCGGGGCGGAGGGGGAGGGCGGGGATGGTCCTCCGCTGCTCCGGGTGCTGGTCGGGGCTTGGCCGGTGTACGTCGTAGGCGCGGCCAGCCTTGCCCTGCTCGGGTTGGCGGAGCTTGTCCTCCCGGCCCTGCTCGAACAGCGAGGCATCGGCGTCGGCTGGTCGGGTCCCCTGCTGACCGGGATGGCGGTGGGGGGTGGGCTCGGCGCGTTCGTCTACGGGCTGCGCGGCTGGCCGGGGCTGTTGCGCACCCGGAGTGTGGTGCTGATGGCCGGCACCTCGGCGTGTGTGGCGCTGGCCGCGCTGATACCGGCCACGGCGGGGATCGCGGTCGCGTTGGTCATGGGCGGCACGCTCCAGGCGGGGGCGATGCTCACCCGGAATCTCTCCCTGCGCGAGGTGTTGCCGCCGGGCGCGCTGGCCGCGGGGTACTCCGTGATGTACGCGGCGTCGGGGGTGGGGTATGCGGCGACGGGGTCACTGGCCGGTGCGTTGTTGAAGGTGGCTGCGCCTTCGACGGCGATTCTGGCGGGGGTGTGCCTGACCGTGGCGATGACTGGCGTGGGGTGGTGGGGGGAGGTGCGGCGGGCGAGACGGGGTGCGTGTGCGGAGGGGAGTGGTGGGGGTGCCGTAGAGCTAGGGGGTGTTAGGGCTGGGGCTGGGTCTGGGGCGGGTGTTGAGGGTGCCAAGTGAGCTGCGGCGTCTGGTCAGTTCAGGGCAGTTAGGGCACCTAGGGCGTTTACCGTGCCCGTTGCTCCCGTTGCTCCCGTTGCTCCCATTGCTCCCGTGCGGAAGGTGCGGCGGTAGCCGGTCGGGGTGACGCCGAGGGCCGTTTGGAGATGCTGGCGCATTGACTGGGCTGTGCCGAAGCCGGCGTTCGTGGCGACCTGGTCCATGGAGAGGTCGGTGGATTCGAGGAGGTGGCGGGCGCGTTCGACGCGTTGCTGGGTGAGCCACTGGCCCGGGCTGATGCCGACCTCCTCGCGGAAGCGGCGGGTGAAGGTTCGGACGGACATCGCCTCCTGCTCGGCCATGTCCCGGAGTTGGAGGGGTTCGTGGAGGCGGGCCAGGGCCCAGGTGCGGGCGGCGGTCGTGGTCGCCACCTGTGGGTCGGGGACCGGGCGGTGGATGTACTGCGCTTGGCCGCCGTCGCGGTGGGGCGGTACGACCGTGCGGCGGGCGACGTCGTTGGCGACCGCGGTGCCGTGGTCGCGGCGGACCATGTGCAGGCACAGGTCGATGCCGGCGGCGACACCGGCGGAGGTGAGGACGTCGCCGTCGTCGATGAACAGGACGTCCGCGTCGACTTCGATCTGCGGGAACAGTTCCTGGAAGCGCTCGGCGTCGGCCCAGTGCGTGGTGGCGGGGCGGCCGTCGAGGAGACCGGCGGCGGCGAGGACGTAGACGCCGGTGCAGATGGAGGCGAGGCGGGTGCCGGGGCGGATGTGGGCGAGGGCGGCGGTGAGTTCGGGGGTGAGGACGCCCTGCTCGAAGACCGGGCCGAGTTCGTACGATGCCGGGACGATCACGGTGTCGGCGGTGGCCAGGGCTTCCGGGCCGTTCGGGACGTGGATGGCGAAGTCGGCGTCGGTGTCGACCGGGCCGGGCGGGCGGACCGAGCAGGTGACGACCTCGTACAGCAGTCGCCCCTCGGTGTCCCTGGGGCGGCCGAAGATGCGGTGCGGGATGCCCAGCTCGAAGGGGAGGAGGCCGTCGAGGGCGAGGACGACGACGCGGTGCGGGCGGAAACCGTCGGTGGTGGCTGTGGCCATGGCTCGATTGTATGGCCCGATCCTAGTGAATGCTGTCCTTCGGGCCAGTGGTTCGGGAGGGGCGGGATGCCGGAAGCTCGTTGACGTGACGCAGACAACCGATGCCGCGACCGGCCCCAGCGCCAACACCGTCCAGGAGCCCGGACCTACGCCCCGTGGCCGTACCCGCATCAACCGTGCCTGGTTCGTCGCCGCCGTCACGTTCGTGACGATCATCGGTGCGGCGGCGTTCCGTTCGCTGCCCGGGTTGTTGATCGATCCGCTGCACCAGGAGTTCGGGTGGTCGCGCGGCACGATCGGGGCGGCGGCCTCGATCAACCTCGCGCTGTACGGGCTGACGGCCCCCTTCGCGGCGGCGCTGATGGACCGCTTCGGTATTCGGCGGGTGGTCGCGGTCGCGCTGACCGTGATCGCGCTCGGGTCCGGCCTGACGGTGTGGATGACGGCGCCGTGGCAACTGCTGCTGTGCTGGGGCCTGTTGGTGGGTCTTGGCAGTGGTTCGATGGCGCTCGCGTTCGCGGCGACGGTCACCAACCGCTGGTTCACCACGCGCAAGGGCCTGGTCACCGGCATCCTCACGGCGGCCTCGGCGTCCGGCCAGCTGATCTTTCTGCCGCTGCTGTCCTGGATAGTCGAGGAGCACAGTTGGCGCCCGGCGGCGGTGACGGTGTCCCTCGCCGCCCTCGCGGTGGTGCCCTTCGTGTGGCTGTTGCTGCGGGACCACCCGGCGGACGTGGGCGCGAAGCCGTACGGGGCGACGGAGTTCGTACCGAAGCCGGAACCCGTGCAGGGCGCGGCCCGCCGTACGGTCTCGGTGCTCTTCAAGGCGGTGCGCACCGGCCCGTTCTGGCTGCTGGCCGGGACCTTCGCGATCTGCGGCGCGTCCACGAACGGTCTGATCCAGACCCACTTCGTGCCCGCCGCCCACGACCACGGCATGCCCATCACGGCGGCGGCCTCGCTGCTCGCGGTGATCGGCGTCTTCGACGTGGTCGGCACGATCGCCTCCGGCTGGTTCACCGACCGCTTCGAACCCCGCCGCCTGCTCGCCGTGTACTACGCCCTGCGCGGCATCTCCCTCCTCTTCCTCCCCATGCTGCTGGCCCCCACCGTCCACCCCCCGATGCTCTTCTTCATCGTCTTCTACGGCCTCGACTGGGTCGCCACGGTCCCGCCGACCCTCGCCCTGTGCCGCGAGCAGTACGGCGAGGACAGCGCGATCGTCTTCGGCTGGGTCCTCGCCTCGCACCAGATCGGCGCGGCGCTCGTCGCCTTCCTGGGCGGGGTCGCACGGGACGCGTTCGGGTCGTACGACATGGTCTGGTACGTGTCGGGGGCGCTGTGCGCGGTGGCGGCGCTGATGGCGTTGGTGATCCGGCGGCGGGGCGCGTTGCCTGCGGGGCCCGCGGGGTCTGCGGTGGGGGCGGCGGTGGCATGAGGCGGAGGCTGCCTGCGCCCTTCTCCCGCTGCCTGTTCGTCAGTTGGTGTTCCGCACGGGTGCGCTGCTGCGTCCGTCGCCCTGGCCCCGACCGCTGAGTTCGGCGTCGAACGTCTCCTGGGCGACGCGCATGGCCTCGGCGTACTCGGGTTGCCCGAGCCGCTTCCACATCTCGTCCTCGGGGACGTCCTCCACGTGGGCGACCACCCACCAGATGTTGCCGAAGGGGTCCTTGATCCGGCCGCCGCGCTGCCCGAAGGCGTGGTTCGCCAGGGGAGTGACGACCCGGCCGCCGGCGTCGAGGGCCCGGGAGAACGCCTGGTCCGCGTCGGGCACGAACACGCGGAGCAGGCTCGGCATGACGGGCCAGTCGGCGGCTCGGTCGAAGGCCAGCACGAGGGTGTCCCCGACCCGGATCTCGCCGTGCCCGATCGCCCCGCCCTCGGTCACCACCCGCCCGAGCTCCTCCCCGCCGAACGCCGCGGCGACGAAGTCGAGAAAGGCTCCGGTGTCGTCGGTGACGACCCAGGGGGCGACGCTGGTGTAGCCCGTCGGCGCGGAGTTGGTCTGCTGGGGCTGGGGCATGGGGGCTTCCCTTCGTCGCTGCCGGTGTTGGGGCGACGGTAGGGGTGGGGTAGGTCAGTCTCTGGCCTGGTGGCCTGGTGGCCTGGTGGCCTGGTGGCCTGGTGGCCTGGTGGCCTGGTGGCCTGGTGGCCTGGCGGTCCGCTGTCCTGCCGGCCGTTCCTCCGGCTACGCGACCTGCGCCGTGGATCCGCGGGCTAGGAGGTGTGGTTCGAAGAGCATCTCCTCCGGCGGTACGGGGCTGCCCGCGAGCTGTGAGACGAGCAGGTCCAGCACGGTCCGGCTCATCGCCTCGATCGGCTGGCGGATCGTGGTGAGGGGCGGTCCGGTGCAGTCCATGAGCGCCGAGCCGTCGAACCCGACGACAGAGACCTCGCGCGGTACGTCGAGGCCCCGCCGCTGAGCCGCGCGCACCGCGCCGAGCGCTTGCGGGTCGCTCGCGCAGATCAGCCCCGTGACCCCGGATTCGATCAACTGGTCCGCCGCGGCCCGGCCGCCCTCGACCGAGAACAACCCGCGCACCACCTGCGCGTCCGGCAGCGAACCGCCGGCCGCCTCGGCCGCGGCGCGGGCGGCGACGAGCTTCCGTTGCGAGGCCATATGGTCGGCGGGCCCCAGGACGAGGCCGATCCGCTCGTGGCCGAGCGAGACGAGGTGGCGCCAACTCTGTTCCACGGCCGCGGAGTCGTCGCAGGAAACCGTGGGGAAGTCGAGATGCTCGATGGCCGCGTTGATCAGGACGACCGGGATGTTGCGGGCCGCCAACTCCTCGTAGTGGTCGTGCGAGGCATCGGCCTCCGCGTACAGGCCGCCCGCGAAGACGACGCCGGACACCTGTTGCCGTAGCAGGAGTTCGATGTGGCCGGCTTCGGACACCCCGCCACTGCCCTGGGTGCACAGCAGGGGTGTCAGACCTTGTTGCGCGAGGGAGCCGGCCAGGACGTCGGCGAATGCCGGGAAGATCGGGTTGCGCAGCTCGGGCAGAACCAGGCCCACGAGGCGGGGAGTTCGTTCGCCCCGTAGCCGGGTCGGGCGCTCGTAGACGGACACGTCCAACGCGTGCAGGACCACTTGCCGAGTGGCCTCCGAGACGCCGGGCCTGTTGTTGAGCACCCGGCTGACCGTGGCCTCGCTGACCCCGGCCCGCTTGGCTATGTCGGCAAGTCGTCGCGTCATCTCCGTAAGCGTAGTGCGGTGGTTCAGGCGAGGGCGGTGGCGGTGGCCAGCAGGGCGAAGGCGGCGATGATGACGGCGACGCGGACGTAGTGGTAGCGATCCCAGCGGTTCATCTGCTCCTTCCAGTCCGCGGGCCGGTTCTCGGGGGTCCACGTCTTGCCCCGGTTGTTGATCGGCACGAGCAGCAGGATCGACATGATCACGCTCACGATCAGCAGCGCGGCGGCGGTGACGACGAGGCCGGTGCCGGGGTGGTGCCATGCGGCGACGGCCCAGACCGCGCTCAGCGCGAGCGAGCCGATGTACCAGAACGGCATCACGGCGCCGAGCATGCGGCCCCCGTGGGCGCGGCCGAGTTGGCCACTGTCCTCGGGGAGGGCGTTGAAGATCCGGTTCATGACGAAGGCGACAGAGAACTCCACCCCCACCATCAGGCCGACGACCACGGTGGTGAAGACCTCAAGTGCGTTGAGCATGATGACCCTCCCGGGATCTAGCGTTGCTAGCTGATGAGTCAACGCTAGACCTACTGCCGCTCGGTTGTCTAGCGGTGCTAGGATCGGGTCATGTCGGTACAGGAACGCAAGGAGCGCGAACGGGCGGGCCGTGAGCGCCTCATCGTGGCGACGGCCCGCGAACTCGCCGAGCAGCAGGGCTGGGACGCGGTCACCACCCGCCGGCTCGCCGAGCGCATCGAGTACAGCCAGCCCGTCCTCTACAGCCATTTCCGCGGCAAGCGCGAGATCATCGGCGCGGTGGCCCTCGAAGGCGCCGCCGAGATGGCGGCGGCGCTGCGGTCCGCGACCTCCGCTGCGACCTTCGCTGCAACCCCCGCCGCGACTTCCGCTGCGACCTCCGCCGCGGACGGCTCTCGTGCCCGGGTCACCGCCCTGGCCCGCGCCTACCTCGACTTCGCCGCGCGCAACCCGGCGGTCTACGACGCGATGTTCCAGCTGGACGGCGGCCTGGCGTTCGCGCGCGAGGACACCCCGGAGCCGCTGAAGGATGCGTTCGCCGCCCTGCTGGAGAGCCTCGGCGAGGTCGCCGGGGACGGTGTCCACCCGGGGCTGTTCACCGAGGTGTTCTGGGCGGCCCTGCACGGGTTGGCCACCCTGACCCGGACGGGGCGGCTGCCGCCGGAAGACGCTGAGCGGCGGGTGGAGTTGCTGGTGGACCGGCTCGCCGTGATCTGACGCGCCGCTGTCCCGGCGGGTACGCGGCCGGGGCTCCCGGGGCCGTAGACCTCCGGGGGTTGTGGAAGGGTCAGAGGAAGCGACCCCGGTGGAACAACAGCGGCGCCCCATCCCCCTCGTCGGTCACGCCGAGCCCGTCCACCCGCCCCACCACGATCAGATGGTCGCCCCCGGTGTGCACCGCGTGGATCGTGCAGTCGACCCAGGCCGCGGCGCCGGTGAGGCGCGGGGACCCGGAGACGGGGGAGGTGTCGTACGGCACGTCCGCGAACTTGTCCCGGCCGCTCACCGCGAAGCCGCGGCACAACTCGCCCTGGTGCGCGGCGAGTACGTTGACGCAGAAGACGCCGGCGCGGGCGATGCGGGGCCAGGTCGTGGAGGTGCGGCCGACCATGAAGACGACGAGGGGCGGGGCGAGGGAGAGGGCGGAGAAGGACTGGCAGGCGAAGCCGGCCGGGCCGGGTTCGCCGTCCGCCGCGGGGGCGGTGATCACGGTCACACCGGTCGCGAACGTGCCCAGCACGCGCCGGAACTCGCCCTGGTCGACCGGTGCCCGCTCGTCGTCCGTGACGCACCGAAGCTCCGGCCGCGGCAGCGCCTCGACAGGCTGCGCGGCCGGAGCGCTTCCGGCCGACCTCAGGTAACGGACGGCGGCCGCTGCTGCCCCTGCGTGTCCCATCACGTCACCCATTGAAGCTGACAGGTCATCAGATAGGAAGGGGTGCGGGACGTGCGGGTTTCTGACGGCCGATTCACAGACTCCCGGCCAGAACATGGCAGTTACGACGCCGCACGGACCACTCCGGGTCACTCGCCGCACACCCACCGGCAGCAATGTTGCGCAACGACTGCCCCCGGCACCCACCGGTGGGCTGCCGTGATCCGAGGAGCACCCACCCGATGAACCGTCTCACCGCACGCGGCGGCGCCATGGCCGCCGTGGCCGGACTCGCCCTGACGCTCGCCGCCGCCCTGCCCGCGCAGGCCGCCGACTCGACCGTGACCGAGTCCCAGTGGCTGACCGACGTCGCCGCCGTCACCGGCCCCGCGCAGACCTACATCGACTCCCGCGCCGCCGCCAACACCTCCGGCGCCAAGCAGGCGATCGTGCTCGACATCGACAACACCTCGCTGGAGACCTACTTCGAGGGCGGCATCACGGTCCCCGCCACCCCGCCGGTCCTCGCCCTCGCCCAGGACGCGCACGCCAAGGGCATCAGCGTGTTCTTCGTCAGCGCCCGCAGCAACCTCTTCAACGCGGTCACCAAGTCCAACCTGACGAAGGTCGGTTACCCGGTCGACGGCCTCTACGCCCGCACGGTCGCGGAGTTGCTGACCAAGTCCATCGCCGACTTCAAGACCTCACAGCGCGAGGCGATCGAGGCGAACGGCTACGACATCATCGCCAACATCGGCAACAACACGACCGACCTCTCGGGCGGCTACGCCGACACGACGTACAAACTGCCGGACTACGACGGCCTGTTGGACTGACGCGCGGTACGACGGACTGAGGGCGGCCCGCGCGGAGTTCGGCGAACCAGAACGTGCCGTTCCCGCCCGTGCCGTCCCGGCGGTGGAAACGGACCGTGGACCGCAGGTCGTGTGCGGCTGCGGTGGCGACCAAGTAGCGTGCGCACTCATGAGCGACCATCCGAAGACGGGCATGGGTGACGTGCTTGCCCACGTCGTGAACTGCGACCACGATGGCGAGGAGCCCGACCTCAGCGGCGGTCGACGGGTCGAATACGTCGTCACCGGGATCCGTGGAGCGCTCGTCGACGCCCATGCCGTCGACGACCCGACGAAGACATACGTGAGCTCGGCCGCTGCGCTCGCGCAGAACCTCAGGACCGAGGTCGGTTCGCTGCCCGGGTGCCACTTCAGTTGCCGTGTCGTGCCCGGCAACCCCGGGACCTTTTTCGTCGATTTCCAGATGACCCCGGAGCCAGGCACCGACTACGACCGCCGGTGAGCCCTACGGCCGTCTCCGGACTCCCGATCACCGACTTCACGGCCGGTCCATCCTCGCGCCCAAGTGCCCGAAGCGTGCGTCAGAAGTGCGTGCCGATGCCGAAGACGCGGCGGAGCTGCGCCATGTCGTGCCGGTCGCGTTCCGTCGGCTTGTATCCCTGATGGAAATAGACCTGTTGCTCGGCGGACAGGCATGGGACGGGCATCCCCTTGATCGCGCCCGTGACGAAGCACGAGGCGGGGTAGGCGAAGGGGCGCTCCGGTTCGGGTGAGGCCTGTGTCGCGGAGCCGTCGGCGGCGAAGACCAAGGGGTGGAGGTCGATCTCGCGCCCGCCCGGAGCCGTCACGACGAAGCGGATCGGCCGCCGGTCCAGGCTCTCCACGAAACCCGCCTCGCCCAGGACCGCCAGCACCGCGTCCTCCTGGTCCCGGCGGTGCATCAGGTCCAGGTCGCGATGGTCCCGGGTCTGTTCGCCGATCAGGGCGTCGATGCCCCAGCCGCCGCCGACCCAGACGTCCGCCTCCGCGCGCCGCAGCGACTCCAGGACGGACAACACGTCCTCGTCTCCCATCACTTGAGACACGCTAGGAGCGGCGGCCGCGGGCAAGCGAACGGTTTTCCACGCCTCCCCGCGGACACCCTTGGCCGGATGATCGAGAGCCAGTGGACGGAGCGCGGGCACGGGCTGTGCGCGGTCGAGTTGAAGGACGGCGGCGAGTTCATCGGCCGGGCCGGGTTGAACTACTGGCAGCTCTTCGACGAGGTGGAAGTCGGGTGGACGCTGAAGGCCGAGGCGTGGGGCCACGGTTACGCGACCGAGGCGGCTCGCGCATGCCTGGAGTGGGGATTCGCGACCCCGTCACGGTGTACTCGCTGAACCGGCCGTCCCTGGCCTGAAGTTCACCGCCCCCGATACTCCGCACTCCGCCGCTCCACGAAGCTGGCTACGCCCTCCCGCGCATCCTCCGTCGTCATGTTGATCTCCTGCGCCGCCGCCTCCGCCGCGAACGCGGTCGCCCGGTCGCTCTCCAAGGACGCGTTGACGAGCTGCTTGGCGAGGGCGAGGGCGCGGGTCGGGCCGGACGCCAGGCGTTCGGCCCACTCGCGGGACGTTTTCTCCAACTCCTCATCCGGTACGACCCTGTTGACCAAGCCCAGTCGCTCCGCGTCCGCCGCGCTCACCGCGTCGCCGAAGAACATCAGCTCCTTCGCGCGCTGCGGGCCGAGCAGGCGGGGCAGCAGATACGCGCCGCCGCCGTCCGGGACCAGGCCGCGCCGTACGAACACCTCGATGAACCTCGCCGACTCCGCGGCCAGTACGAGATCGCAGGCCAGGGCCAGGTGGGCGCCGAGGCCGGCCGCCGTGCCGTTGACTGCCGCGATCACCGGTTTCTCGCAGTCCAGGACGGCGGCGATCAGGCGTTGCGCGCCCAGGCGGATCACCCGGGCCACGTCACCCGCCACCCGTTCCTCACCGGCTGAAGCTCCACCGCCCCGCAGGTCCGCGCCCGCGCAGAAACCGCGCCCGGTACCGGTGAGGACCACTGCCCGTACGGAGGGGTCCGCCGATGCCTCGGTCAACAGGCTTATCAGGCGGTCCCGTTGAGCCGGAGTGATCGCGTTCAGGGCCTCGGGGCGATTGAGGGTGAGGTACGCGACGCCGCCCACGATCGCGTGCGTGACCTCAGCCGTCGCATCAGCCGTCGGATCACTCATCGGCACACCGCCAACGCGTCCAACGCCACCGCGCCCTGCCCCCTGGGCAGCACCATCAGCGGGTTGATGTCCAACTCCGAGAGCACATCGCCCAGTTCGAGCGCCATGCGCTGCACCCGCAGGATCACCTCCACCAGCGCGTCGAGGTCGGCCGGGGGGCGTCCCCGTACCCCGTCCAGCAACGGCCGCCCGCGCAACTCGCCGAGCATGTCCCGCGCCGCCTCCTCGCCGAACGGCGGCACCCGTACCGCCGCGTCCCGCAGAACCTCCACCAGCACTCCGCCCAGCCCCACCGTCACCGTCGGACCGAACAGCTCGTCCTGCGTGACGCCGACGACCATCTCGACGCCCCGTTCGACCATCTGGCACACCAGCACACCGTCCAGGGTCACGTCCTCGTAGCGGGCGATGTCCGTCAACTCGCGGTAGGCGTCGCGGACTTGGCTGGCCGACGTCAGGCCCACCTTCACCAGGCCGAGTTCCGTCTTGTGCGCGATCTGCGCGCCGGACGCCTTCATCACCACCGGGTAGCCCACCAGCCCGGCCGCCCGTACGGCCGCTGCCGCGCTGGTCACCAACTGCTCGCGGGGGACCCGGATGCCGTAGGCCCGCAGGAGTTGCTTCGCCGCGTGTTCGCTCAGCTGCTGGCCCGGGCGCATCAGGGCCTCGGCCTTGCGGAAGGAGGGGGAGACGGTGCGGGGGGCCTCGTCGAAGGGGGAGTGGTAGGCGCGGACGAAGCGGTGGTGGGAGAAGTAGGCGTGGAGGGCTGTGATGCAGTTGCCCACGGTGCGGAAGGTGGCCACGCGGGACGATCCCAACAGCCGCTCGCGGTACGCCGGTTCGGTGCCCACCGGTGAGCCCCACACCACGCACACCAGCTTGTCCGTCTGCTCCGCCGCCGCCACCAGGTCCTCCACCAGCTTGTCGCTCAGTGGCGGGAACGGGCCCGTGATCGGGCAGACCAGTACCCCTACCTCCGGGTCGTCGAGGATCGCGTCGATGATCTTCCGGCCGCGCCAATCGCCCACCGGGTGACCGCCGTTGTCGACCGGGTTCGCCACGCTCAGGTACGGCGGTATCCACTCGTGGAGTTCGGATTGCTTGCCGGTCGACAGTTGTGGGAGGTGCAGTCCCGCCTCGCTCGCCAGGTCGGCGAAGTGGGCTCCCGTGCCGCCGGAGATCGAGTAGACGACGACCCCCTCGGCCAGCGGAGCCTTCGCGCGCGCCAACAGGGCCGCCGTGTCCTGGAGTTCGTCCAGGCCGTCGACGCGGATCACGCCGTACTGGCGCATCGCCGCGTCCACCACCGTGTCCGCGCCGGTGAGTTTGCCGGTGTGGGAGGCGGCCGTACGGGCGCCGGTCTCGGTGCGGCCGACCTTCACCGCGACCACCGGGACCTTGCGGCGGGCGGCGCGGTCGGCGGCGAGGAGGAAGGAGCGGCCGTCCTTGAGGCCCTCGACGTAGCAGGCTATGGCGCCCACTTCGGGGCGTTCGGCGAAGTAGGAGATGAAGTCGGCGGTCTCCAGGTCGGCTTCGTTGCCGGTGGGGGCCCAGTGGGAGAGGCGGATGCCGAGTTCCTGGAGGGCGAAGACCGGGCGGCCCTGGTGGCCGGACTGGGTGATCAGCGCGATCGCGGGGCCTTCCAGGTCCTCGCGGAAGTTCTCGAAGGCGTTGAGGTTGGTGTTCGGGCCGAGGAGGCGGAGGCCGGATCGGCCTACGGCTGCGGCGAGTTGGGCCTGTGCCAGGGCACCCGCCTCGCCCGTCTCCGCGAAGCCGGACGCGAAGGCGACCGCGAACTTCACCTTCGCCTCGGCGAGTTGCTCGATCACGGGGAGCGGGTCGGCCACCAACACCACGGCCAGGTCGACCTGTTCGGGGAGATCGGCGATGGAAGGGAAGCAGGGGACGTCGAAGACCGTCGTACGGGTGGGGTGCACCGGGTGGAGGCGGGCCCCCACCCGCCCTGCCCAGGCCATGAGTTGGCGGGTGATGCCGGTGTTCGGGCGGCCCTCCGCGTCCGAGGCGCCGATCACGGCGACCGACTCGGGGCGGAAGAAACGGTCCAGGTCGGGTACGCCCGCGTACAACGGC
>Ga0307515_10000932_pt1 | contig 67156 bp, 75 predicted proteins | sample 17_EM_MG_FD_194513 | JGI IMG/M metagenome (GOLD analysis project Ga0307515, IMG submission 194513) | Populus trichocarpa ectomycorrhiza microbial communities from riparian zone in the Pacific Northwest, United States - 17_EM | ecosystem: Host-associated > Plants > Roots > Unclassified | place... | reverse complement strand
AACATGTTCTACATGCTCTTCCTCGGAATTGCTATATATTAGAACATCATCCAAATATGCTGAAGCAAAGTTATCTAAAGCCTCCCTAATAGCATTATTGATATGACCTTGGAAGTCCGCTGGTGCATTTGTCGTGCCGAACTGCATTACTGTAGGTTCATATAATCCATATCTCGTCCGGAACGCTAACTTATGCTCGTCCCCTTCCTTAACCCGAAGTAAATTATATGCTCCTCTGACATCTAATTTCGTATATATCATATCATTCCCTAAAAGATTCAACGTTTCCTTTATCAACGGGAGGGGGTATCGATTCTTTATTGTTTTACTATTGATATCCCGATAGTCGATACAGAACCGTAGTCCTCCTCCAGGTTTCTTTCCAAACAATACCGGGGCCGCAAAGGGTGATGATGATTGTTGGATAACCCCTTTCGACATATTCTCCTCCAGCCATTCTTTCAAAACGACTAACTCCGCTCTGGACATTGAATACAATGGTCCCCATGTTGGTGTTTCTCCATCCGTCAAGCGGACTTCATGATCAATTCCAGGTCGATGTGGTGGCAGTCGATCTGCTAACACCTTATTGAACATGGGAAGAAACTCGTGATACTGTTCGGGGATAATCTCTTCAAGTGGACGTTCTTTCAGGTCTTTTGCTTCAATGGCCTTATTAATATCATACAGAGAAGCTGTAAACAACTTAAGCTTTCCTTTTTTAACAGTTCTGAAGAACGAAGCTCCATTGAGCATAACAATATCCCCTCGAAACGGTCTTAGGGGTCGAATTTTTGGTTCAAATATACCTTTGGTTTGATATACTGGTTCTGGCGGTTCCTCTGTAACTCCTTGTACCGTTACTGATATATCATGACAATGCGTATTGCAATATTGTGAACCAAACGTAACCGTATTAGATGCAAATCGTACAGCTACATCATGTAGCCGTAACCAAGGAATCCCGAGGACCATTGGATAATGACCTAACTTTGTAATGAACATGGGTAACTGTTCTTTATGTTCCTGTATCTTCATTCCAATTTTTGCAATATGCGTAATATCTCCGGATTCAATAGGCCTTCCGTCGATGACCTCTACTTGTTTCTTTTCCTTCAGCTCTTGAAGTGGTATCTGATGATGGCGAGCGAAATCTTGATCCATAAATGCAATGCCAGTAGCTCCGCAATCAATCAGTGGATACGTAGGTATCTCTTTCATGTTCCTTTCTGCGGTGGCTACTCGGTCGGGGTCCCCAAAAGCTGCTTCCAGGGGTTGTATAAAAGCTGGTAGGCTTTCCAGCCCGATCTCTCCGTTGTCGTGGACGTGTGGCAATATCTGCTTTAAGGCGATCCCGCTCAGGCGGTTGAAGGCGTACCTCATCTTCGCTTGTTCGTCGGGAAACCTGCTGGGTGTGTGGCGAATGACCATACGGAGTTGCGCAATCCAGCCTCCCAACTGAGTTCGATCCGACCCCGAAAAGTCCGGGGAGTCGGGAAATTTCTGTCCCCTGTCCTCGGGTTGGTGGGGGGCTGGTGGCGCTACCCGTGCGACTAAGGATAGCACATTCGCTAACTGCGTCCTCAAACTCCGTCCTTCCTCGCTGGCTTCGCGGGCGTCTCTGGTCATGTCGTCCAATTCCCTCCTCAGATCTTCGTCTGTTCCTGCTGTCCGGGGGGTTTGTCAGGCTACCTCCAATTCGTTCCGGAGGGTCGTCAATCGCGTCTCGTATTCTGTATGATCGCATACGAGCGGGGGGGTTTGGGTCTGTGCCCGGAGGATGGTTATTTGATTTCGTAGATCCGCAATTTCCGCGGGGTGACTGCACACTTGTTGTATTTCCCGTACCGGTTGCGAGTACTGTGCCACCCTGCTCAGGACCTACTGTTTTATCATTAACAGCTCGATGCTCTCCGTTTCTGTGGTTTCTCCGAGGTTTGTGTCGAGAAGCCGATTTATGGTTACCTTGTCTTGTACTGACACCAGGGCAGCTCTGGGTTCCTGTGATGCGGACATTGCAACGGATTAGGCACATCTACCAGTGCCAATTAAAGTGGTCAACTTCGGAAGGAGTAGGTGTCGGTGGTTCGACAACAATCAGAGGGATCTCAAGGGGCTTTGCTGTTTCTGCTGCTGCTGGTGCGTGTCCCTCAGTCGCGTGGGTTGCGCAACAATCGTGTCCTTCGCACCAACAAAGGATATCTGTTTCACAATTGAACCAGGAATGGGCTCCCCAGTACCTAGTCCAGCTGTTTCCGAATACTGGATCGTCAAGTTCCAAACCTCCTCCGTATGCGGCTGCCTCCGTCCAATAAAGGTTCCAGCGGGATGGGATATCTGATTGTTCCCAAAAATAAGCAGGGAGACAGAGGTCGTCTACCTCAATATTCAATAATCTTTCGATGCTTTCGAAGGTGTTCAAGGGTTCGGGTTCGGACAGGGTGCAATGCGTTCCGGCAAGATCAAACCAATTCGTTCGGGAGGTACAATTACTGTCGTACTTTTGCATTCGAGTATCGTGATCGATGGTGATAATTTCGGATATCAAATCCGGTAAGCTGTCTGCGGATATCAACGCAATCGTCGCAAATGTGAATCCAATAACGTTCGGGTCCTAAATATACCCAACAAGAGGGGGAGCAAGGTTCGTGACAATACCTACAACCGTTCGAGGGATGCAGGCACATCCAAATGTCTCAATTCGTAACTGCAGTGGCCGCAGATCGAAATATAACTCTCAGTTTCTTCAAAGAAGTACCAACACAAATCAAAGCAGGGAGTCAGGCAAAGTTGAGAAAACATCCGCTATCAGGTGCGTTTTATAAGGACTCGTTCTAGTGTAACGGGCTGGGTCGGGCGCAGGTGATGTGGATGTTATAAAACTGAACTCGAAGTGCATATCGAGGAACAACAATCAGAATGTTGTTTTCAAGATCGTACTATTGCTTGCTATACAAGAGAACAAGTAAAGAGAGAAGAAAAGAAAATCCTCCAACGCCAAACAACCTCTCTTTATATACAATCCGTTCACTACCTTCGAATCATCCTCCATGCTTCGATGTACCAACCGAATAATCATTCCATGATTTTACACACCTAAAAACTCTTCTTATCAGTACAACCACGCCACATCATCCGACGTCACAACACCTCAGACCACTCCCTTATCTTACTAAATTATACCGCCACCACCTCGTCGTTTCCTCCGCGTCTTCCAACGTCTCCGCCTTTCCGTAACACAATTCCTTCCGCACCTTCCGTATCTTTATTCTATTATTCCTAAGTATCTCCGTACCCATTTGCGCCGTGACAAGAATGGTTCAGCGAAGATGAGGGGCTGGAGTTCTGATCTTGGATTGTTGAGGGTACGGAACTCCCTCCTTGGGAGGACTCGCTCTCGCCAGCCGGTAAAGAAACGCATCTCTTAGCAGGTGGAAGTTGAGAATTCTCTGAAGTTCCACGCTTTTGTTGATTCTGACGATCAGCAAGACTACAAACATTGTGTACGCCCGGAGTTGTGTCAGGGTGAGCGCTTTTGGAAGGCATATTCTGATATAGATGTTCGACATTAAAAAGGCAGGAATCGTATCCTCTGCATGCATATGCAACAACAGGCGAACTAGACTCCTATTTGAGCGACCATGGACGGATTCGACAACAATCGGAGGCGCAGTGTAGACCACGCTAGACTCTAAACCCTCACGATCCTCGGGGACGAGATCCCTCCAAAAGCATTCAATTATGTTGTTAACTGCCATCAGATTGAACTAAGATTAAACTGACGATCGATATTCACTGTTACAGCAACGTCTGAAGGTCCATTTGCACCGCTTGAACTGTGTTTATGCCATCTTGGCGCCATTATCATCGTTAAGCACTCATTCTTGGCACAATACTTCGAACTATCGACTGTGTATATCATCAGCTTCCCGGTGGAAATCCACTCTTGGCAGAGCTAAAAGCATCGCAAAGCGAACAATGATGTAGTCTCCATCCTATGACATCAGTTGGGTGTGGTTTTTCCACTGCTAGGCGTTAGTAGCCATGTTAGATGATTGCACAGTTAGGACAACTTGAGAACTACTCAGTTTGCTCCAAGATGCATGAGGTCTGAGCAGTAGAAGTGGTATGTGATGCCAAAGCAACCCCCAGCGTCGCAAACTGTCCTCACCACGAGTAGTCAATCTCATCTCCCGGCTGCTCATGCCTGAGGTGCCTGGTGGTTGTGCAAGATGAAGGCTGCGCCGTTTTGTGTTCATTAACCAACGAAACGCAGGATATGAACCAAATCGCAGGAGCCCGGGGATATATTTCCCATCCTCTCGCCTACACATCGATTCTCTTTTCCTCCCGTATTAAACACACCGCCAGCAATTCAACACACCGCCAGTATCCTGAACTATCTCGACATCACATGACTTGCGCAAAACAACAACTTTCGTTCCAAAACACACCCGATAACCTACACAACTTTGTATATTCACTCTGGGCTTCCTTCCGCTACGTTCAACTGTATCATAGTGCTAACGCCTCAGATGTAGATTCATTTTCAACGCGCAGCGATCGCACCAAAGGGCAGCCTCCAAGGAAAAGGGAAGGCAACTGCTAGGGCAAAAATGCCGACATCGGTTATAATTCAACCCCTGTCATTGGATTGGGACCGTGACAAGGGATTTATGACGGACCACATCCGTGGACTCAAACGGATATACAATGTTCGCGGCGTCAAGGAAGAGAGGGCCTGGGACCTCATTTATGATAAAATCTTTCTTGATCCAGTCACCACTCGCCACTTTTCACAATTCCAGCTGATGTGGCCCCACTGCAGGAGCAGGAGTTCACCTTTTCAGGAGTGGTGGGCAGCGTTCCGCTCATATATGGGGCAAATGTTTGACATAACCCACGATCAACTGAACAATTGGAGGTGGGACAACCCCAGTGCCTTCGGGGATCAAGTCAATCTCTCCAATCTGCAGCCAACCAGCTCGGGAAATGATTAATGCACCGGCGAGAATTTCTCCTTGTACGGTAGCGATCATCACAGGGCAATGATTGAGCCACCAAGCTGCCGGCACTACAATCCAGGCGACTTCCTAGCCGTTAGACCACTGAATTGGGATGACATAATCGAGGAGGATGATGATGATGAGAACTGGGCGGATACCGGAGCGCCGAGCGGTGGAAGGAGCCCTCCTGGCAGTTGCAATGACTATGACAATGGCGACGGTGAGGAGGACACGCAGGGCGGTGTAAAAGGGACCAGGAAAGGGAAGTGAACAATGGACGGGAAGGCGAAATAGAAGAGGAAGCGGAAGGGCAACGGTAAAGGGAAAGGTATTGTTAAACACACCCCAGAGGGAGATGATATATCTCGTGCCGGTGCTTTGCAGTTGCAGATGGAAAGGTATGAGGCAGACTCGGACACGGATGGCTGACTAGAGTGGGTATATTTAGAGCCGGAAGCATTGCCCGCCGTGTCAATTTCGTCAGTTGACGATACCGACTCTACCAATAAGTCGGACGGCGAATATGACTCAGAATATAATTCTGATGTGGATATGGATATGGAGGATGATGTGGAAGCACCGGAGGGCGTTGATTTAGACGGCGATGTGGATATGGAAAGGGATGGTGATGATGATGAGGAGGAAGATGATGAGGAGGAAGATGAAGCAAAGGAAGATGAGGAGGAGGTGGAGCAGGAGGATGAGGATGAGGAGGAGGATAAGGATGAGGATGATGGCAAAGACCCTCGGACAATTGGCCTGGGAGAGATAGTACATCCATCAGCTGACGACGCCGATACCATGGTAGATGATGAGCCAATCATGCTACCTGAGCAAGGCCAGGAGATGCGTGATCATACCCCACGGCCACAACCTCCGGTGCCTGCCTCACGGCCGCAAACCTCGGAGCCTCCCCCACGACCACGAATACAGGAGACTCATACTCCCAGTGGGCTGGTGTTTTTGGGGCTTGTGACGCTGCAAAAACCTCGCCCAGCGGCGGCAACTATAGGAGAAGCTGAGGTAGCCGGAAACACGTTGGATGTCGATGTGAAGCAGCACCTACTCGGTGAATCGGCAGGTGGCGACAGTCTCCACGATGTCCCTCCCACGGATGTCCCTCTCCCGGATATCTCTCTCCCTGATGTCCCACTCCCTGATGTCGCTGTCCCTGAGGCGCGCCCGTATGGCTCGGTAGGCGAGGAGTGAACGAATCCTCGCGTTGCAGAGGAGGCATGCGTTTGGATTAGAGTCGTGTTCTTGTCTTGTGAGTTTTCTTTGCTGTAATCTAGTCATCTCAGGCACTGATGAAAGCACAGGTGGAGGTGTTTTGTTCGTTTGGGTTAGGGTTGTGGGCTTGTTTGTTTCCTGTGTTCTAATCTATTTATCTCAGACATTGATTATTACCCACGTCGCGAGGTTTTTGGAATGCTCAGGGTTTACTTCTTATTCATTTATATTATTATGGGACATCGCGCATGCTGTGTTTTTGCAACTCCTGGCTTGATGGTTGAGGCTCAATAAATCTCTCAAGTATCGTGAGCTTATACCCACACCATACTGCTCAGGCCCAGTTCCAACTTTCGTCCCTTTCTACAGTTAATACTCCACTCTTCCCATGTCGTCGACAATGCCAGAGAAGACCCCATTCCGTTGCCCTGAATTTTCATGCCAAAAGATGTTCACCTCAGACAGCTGGCGACTTCAACATATCAAATGACACCATCCTGAACACCTTCAAGTTGCAAAGAGTCTGACTGTTGGCAGTGGGCCCCGACATGTTGAACCCGCTCAGCGTCGTGCATTCAACAGTGACTAAGATTCAGTCAGAGACATGGACGCGTTTCCCTACCTCTAACACGTTGAAAGAATCGCACACTCGGAGTTTCGACGACAGCCAACTCTTCTGACATGGACGGAAACATACCCCGGCGCCGGCGCTCCGCTGAGCGATTACAATGCTGAGCCTTGGGAACGAGACGCTCAGGGTTGCATTGAGACGAACCCACAGAACGATCCCTACTACCCATAAGCGAAGCGCGAAGAGTACATATATATCCAGTGTGGGATCAAGAAGAAGGGTATGAAGACGTACTATGACAATGTGTAGAAGGAAGAAAACACCACTCTGTGTTTACCGAGCTTCTAAACCGGGGATGGAGTCGAGAAGCTCGTGCCGAGCATGCCAGATGGTCAGGCTCTTGGGGAGCGGGAACTACACACTCTCGAGGATATGAGATGGAATGATCATCACCAACGGCCTATCAAATACTGGAGTTGAGACATCATCAAAAGCATGAGAGGCTTGATGCAGCAGGCATCCCATGCCGAGCATCTCATTTACGCCCCTCAGGGTTGCTTTAACAGCGATACTTCACCGAAACGCTTCTATACAAAAATGCACACTGCGGAATATTGGTGGGAGACACAGGTAAGCAGAGATTCTCGTGTATTATAACGTGCTAATCGGGGTTAAGGCAACGCTCCGACTGGGGGATGCACTGGTTCCCATGATCTTCATGTCCGACGGAATACACCTCTTGAATTTTGCTGGCCCCAAGAAAGAGTGGCCTGTATATATGACAATTGGCAATCTAACTTCGAAGATCTGCCAGATGCCCTGAAAACACACCGTCGTAATGGTCGCTCTCCTGCCAATTCCAATCAAGAACCGCAATATTCCTCCGAACCGGCTGGATGAGCAGCGGCAAACAATCTGAGATGCACTGAACGAAGTACCCCGGCGGGTACTCCAGCCTCGCACCTTTAAACAAAATCCCAATGCCGAGAGTGGGTATTACAACGTTCTCTGTGCAGATAGCAACTTCAGGTGTTGCAAACCGGTATCGGCAGCATGGCTTGCAGATTGCCCTGACTATAGCCACCTACATCATTACGAGCGGCATGTCTGTTTTTGGTGCAAGTGTCCAAAGAACGAACTTGGAGATTATGTCCCTTCCGAAAAGCAAAACCCCTGGCGGGATCACAACGTGTATTGAACGCTCAGCGATGCCAACATCAAGGCAGCCAATGCCAAACACTCGTCGCGCCATGTCCACCTAGGATTCAACGTGTTGCGACATATTCCTTGTATCGTGAGTGACCTCCCAAAGCCCGACCTCCTCCATACAATGCAGATCGGCACACTTGACCACCTCCAGAAGTGGATTTTCCACTTCATGAAGACGCACGAACGGCTTGACAAGTACAAAGGAATCTGGTTATCCGTGCCTGCTTACCACAACCTCACACCAAACAATAAGACATATGAGGAAGCTTCCCAATGAAATGGGAAGGAGATGAAAGAAATGAGCCGGTACGCGCTTGGAGTTGTAACCCAGTCTCTACGATACGGAAGCCCAGCTCAGCATCCCGTATTCAATCGCGCAATTCAGTGCACACGGGAATTGTTGGAGTTCTATATGTATGCTCGACATACATCTCATGATGATGCAACTTTGAGCTACATGGAGGACTCCTTGCATCGTTTTCACACCTTCAAAGATATTTTCGCACTCGGGCATGCCGGCAGAAAGGCGAAGGCCAGAGCCAATGCCCTGGGAACGGAACTCGTGAAGAAGCGATCGGTAGACGAGGAAACAAATGCTGAAACTTGGAAGCCGTCCAAGAAGCGGCGCGAAATCAATGCCTGGCGGTAGTATATCAGCCACGAGATAGATTTTTCCAAGAAGTTGGATGCCAAGTGCAACTTCCCGAAGATCCCCTTGATGTCTCATTTGGTCGAACTGATTCGTCGATATGGAGCTTTGCAACGATATTCTGCTGAGAGACATGAACAAGCACATAGAATGAACCTCCAGGACGGTTCGAACGCCTCCAGTCACAAGCTCAACTACCTGCCGCAAGTGATCACCTTTCAACGTCGCATTCTGTGTCTCGAAATCAGACAGTGCAATCTCCAAGCAGTCGCCCAGCGTCGGGAGAACAGCGCTGCTTCCAGCAATGTCCTCCCTCCGGGTGCTGATCTGGCTGCCCCACTGGGCTCCCAGCCACATGCGGAGCCCGAATTCATGGGGCCCCAAAACCGCCATGATGGACAGCATACTGCCGCTATGATCAAAGACTTCAGAGCTTTTCTCGACAATACACAACACGCAGTGCACAGAGTGGCAATATACAGCGGCATGCGGGTGTTCATCAAGCATACTAGTCGTAACGAGACGTATATATCTGATGAACAACTGCGCGCAATGGAGCTCTGTACTTACCATGGTATTAAGGTTCAAGTTGAAGGTTTAGGTGGTGAACTCATATCTCAGATGTGTCGATGCACAGGAGGAGAGAGCTGGCGCAGAGGGGATCGACGCAACGACTGGGTATGGGTAAAGCAACGCATGGGGAGGTGTTATGGCGCACTAAATGGGCGTCTCCCGTGGCAACTGCAATGACTATTCAAAATCAAACTCCAAAACGTGGATGGAGCTTTCGTTGAGTACTGGTCAGCCTTGGCGGACACCACAATACCTGAAAACTCGGGTAACTTGGATCCCGTCTTGACATTTGTACAAGTCAGAAACGCACCGGCAGCCGTTGCTTTGCAAGTTTTCAGCATGGGAAATATTGTCAGCTGCGCGCACCTCATTCCAGAGATAGCTACTATTAGTAAGACAGGAGACAGACGGACCGAGCGATGGATTGTCAATAGCCACATCGATCTGGCCACTTGGAATGATGTGTATAATAAGTAAAGAGGGAATTGCATTTTGCGCTCAGGTGGAAGGAACGCGAGGAGAGATTTTTGCAGCGGCACCCATCGCAATCCTGTAAAATTAGTAAAGAGAGAATTTCATTTTGCGCACAGGTAGAAGGAACACAAGGAGAGATTTTCGCACCGTCACCCAACGCGTTACAGTCCTGATGCAAGCGTGTACCCAATGAACCCATTCCGATGTATTGTGACAGTTGGCCACACCGCCAGAGCGATCGTTTCAAATAGGAGACCGAGAGAATGAGAAGAAAGGGTGAAACAGCAATCAGAGGACGATATGGAACGCGACCCGGTGAATTGACGCTGGGTGCGGTGTAATCTGACACCGGGGTGTCTTTGATGACTCTGACGGACCGCGTCCACTGTGACGGAGTCATTCCGCCCAGACGGAAATATTTTCTGCTGATGTTGCAACCATATCCACTCAATTACCTTACGTATGCCTCCGTAGTCGAGCGCAGGCATACGTGCCTTTACAACGATCGTGAGTGACTCCTCGCATGGGCTACAGGATCAGCAGTCCATTGCCGTCCAACCACCACGGATTATCGTCAACACCTAATTCCAAGCTGGCACTGTAAAAGCTCAAAATTCATATTGCATGTCTCTTCCTCTCCACTGCACAGGTGATCAATGAAGTATAAATAGCCTTGACATCCAGTAGTCTCGGGATTTGTTTGCCCCCATTGCTAGTGATTGCGACGCCCAATCGCCATCTCGATAGAGAGAACGGCTGGCGGTCAACAGAGAACCGCAGGATCAGTTGGGAATTCGATCGTTTCCAGGTCGCTTGATAGTTGTTCACGAGTAGTAGTGATTCAGAATCACTGCTAGGTGTCGGGTGAAGCGTCCCCTGTCTTTCCGACAGTCATGGAGGTTGGCATAGTTGGAGCATTACCAGGTATTCAGATCGACCAGCCGCGTTTGGGGCATCATAGTTATCGGTGACTGATTCAAATCTCGCGGGATTGGCATTCGCTTGACTGAAATTGACCTCGGAGGTGTCAATTGTATGCCTGGCAGCTTGGTCAATGTAGCCCGCATGGTCATTGCGGTAGGTATTCACCAAAATCGTAGGTGGACATCCGGTTTCCAATCACACCATCTTCATTCTCATCATAAGTGGGTTTCGCCGCATGGCATCTCCTCCGGGTGAACTTTCATCGTGTAGTTAATCTCTGTCGCTGAATTTTGTTCAAAGAATCCCTCTCCTTCAAAGGCACTTATCGACTGTGAGAGGTATACTCCGGGAAATAGGAATGCAAGTGAACAGGATCGCGCAATGTAACCGTGTTGGGTGAAATATCGTCGTCTGGTGACTTCTCGTTGGTTGCTCATCAGTCGCACTCGTTCAGGTGTAATAAAGTCGTTCTCATGCATCGTGATCTCAGCGTCGCTTTGTGCTGCTCAATTGACTGCAGTCAATTATAATTGTGCTCTTTGCAATAGACCGTATGCGATGTCCTCTTGTTGGACATGTGTAGGAGTTGTCTCTCGACTTGTACCAATTGTCGACATTATAGGTCTGTGACACGTCTAGCTGCCGAGTTTGTCTCCGAAATTGTCTCTGCTCTTGACAATTCACCTGATTGAGGATGAATGTCCCAAGACTCAGCGCTCGTGTAATCGGTTGGTCTCCGAGTTGCCGCATTCAGGTGAACTGAATTGTTAACTTGTAGTTGACGCGTCGGACTAAATTTAAACTCGCATATCCCGTGAGCAAAACATATCCGTTTACTGAAAAAATGATAATGGTGTAAGGACACATACACCAGAGTCCGGTGGTATATTGATATGGTTGCACACGTGGACTCGAGTGACGATATATGCAGACGTCTAGATGTATAGGTAACATTATGGCTCGAGATCTGAGGCTTGTGGCGAGCCGACTATATAAAATGGGGGTTACCCGGCCCTGGACATGTCACCTGCAACCGTGCCGTTTCAAAGGACCAGTGGGAATGAGAGAATGTTGGCCTGAAAGCTTATATCATCACCTACAACAACATCATCCGCATTATCATCGACAAGTGAGCCTTGGTGGAGTACTGGATGGTAGAAATGCTGCTTGGAGATCTCCTATGATAATTGAGGGCAACAGCGGTAATGAAACTCTATCTAGATGGGAGAGACCGCACGACATGTAAATATTACACAGTCCGAAAGTGCAGCCCCAATAAACCAGTCACTGATGAGGCTCACCCGCTGGATGATTTGGAAGGTTCCCGTATGGCAGCAGGAGTCTCTCCTTATTCAGTCCCAGTTGGCATCCCACTCCCACAGATGCCAGTAGTGGTGGATGTTGCGGCAATTCCTAACAAAGAAACCCGGGCATTAGCGTAAGGCTCGGAAAAATGGAGCAAAATTATCTGGAAATCCCCCGGACAGGAGGTTTTTGTCAATGTGAGAGTAAGCCCGGGATGTAGCTCGCCATGGGCAGCAGCGAGGGGGAGCAACCCCCACAGCGGCACTTCTGCCGCCGCAGACACCATACTTTGAGAAATCTCAGCTGTTGCACAGAGGCAGCAGTTCAGGAAATCAATACGCCTCGTTGAAGTAAGGGCAACTACGAAAAACAGGGCCTAACATGCTGAAAGAAAAAAGTGGGACTTTTCTGAGAGGACAGAGTGGAAAGAGCAGGGACCAAATGCTGAAAAAGAAAAACAGAAGAAGTCCATTGACAGGAAGAGAGTGTTTGAAGGGAATGTGGAAAGCATTTACAATGGGAATGAGGTGGGATCATTCAAGGAATATGGGATACAGTCAGTCAGAAAGGTTGGCTATGGAAGACTGTAAGAAAGCTAATGGCAAGAGCTGTGAATGGAGAGAATGAGTGGGAAGGAAAAGAAGAACTGATAGTTGGAGAGTTTGGTAAGAGGATGGGAGCAGAGGAGTGGTCGATGGGAGAGGAGGCTCTGTTGAAGGAAAGAAGGGTAACCGGGAGAGAATCAACAACTATTGCATGGGTTTCTAAAAATTACATTGCTCTGGACCTGAGCTGGTCACATCCAGTGCCGGCAGACCAACTTGTCCTAGCACTGAGGGGAAAGACTCGGGGGAAAGAGTAGGGGCGATGAAGTGGATCCATCGCATGGACCATGACGAAAAGAGCTGAAGATACCGGAATTACACAAATGAATGGAAGTTGCGCGATGAAGGGAGAATACCGAATCTACACAATTGCATGGAATGGCAAGTTGGAGGGGGAACAAATATTCCTATTGGCTGAGTTGCACCCACGTTACATCAAAAATTCCTACCATCATCCCCAAACCCTCTAGTAACATCGAGAGAAGAGAGACTACACCTATTGCTGGTGTGGGCAGAAAATTCGGCGCTGGGAACAGGAACGATGAGAAAGATCTCCCAAAAGACCCAGTACTTGCGGAGTATGAGAATCGTAAGAGGGGAAGAAGTTGTGAAGAGATATGAAAAGAGCATACAAGGGAAATTGGGAACCATATAGGAACTGGAAACAGAAGAATCTGTTACAAAGCACCCCTCCGGGTATATAAATAGCCTCCCCTCTCCCCTCCATTCGTAACGAAAGACAACTATCATCCATCCCGTTCATCTCCCTCTTCACACTTACGACTGGGCTCAATATTGCCATCTCAACCCGCTAGTACGGTTCCTTGTTAGAGTTAGACCTGGAACCGAACCGTTGCAGCGGTGCTTACCACACAAAAACCCGGACCGGGGCAATTGGGCCGGTTTTATCACCAACAACCCAACATTCCTTCTTCACAACTTTGGCGCCAATGAAGTATCTGGGTTCGGATCGTATCAAGATATGATAAATCTGTAGATTCGGCAGAATTAGCCGCTTTTTCACCTCCCACGTTGGGATTTGCGATCTGACCAATAACTCTTCAGTCGCTAACAAAAACTCGCCAATTTCGCCTCAACATGAGCGTTTTTTCAAAGGCACTAAAAGTCTATTGATTGGGTCACCAACCTGAAAGCGGAAGGTGAAAGAGCGGTTAGTTTTGTACAATCTACGTAATGATCATGTTACAATGCGGTCACAACACATAGACTTGATTGGAGTCAAAGTTGCCAGAAACGTAATAAGAAAACGTGGCCAGGGTACAACCCGGCCAAACAACAGGAGGTTGATGTCAGGTCTGGGTGACAACCGCGCCAAGACGAAGCGGGTCAGGTTTTTGGCCAGGTCAGGAACTGAACCGAACCGAAATGCTGGCCAAACACCAGACCGCTTGTTGGTTACCCGGACCCGTTGCTAACACTACCCCTTGATCAGTACCACTGCCACTATCAGCCTTGACCCTACCCCTGCAGCAGTCACCACCATTGCAGCCACCACCATGGAAGCCACCTCGACCACAGCCACCATCACCTCGACCAACACCACTGCAGCTAACACTGCCGCCACATCACTCCACTACCCCACTACAGCAGCCACCATCACCGCCGCTATCCTCCTCGAATCAACCACCACAGCTACCACTGCCGCGACAAGCTTCGATCTAACCGCGGCACCGAACACCACCCCAGCTACCACTGCTGCTACTAGCCTTGACTTTACCACCCCGCCAGCCCTGACAGCGAAAAGTACACAACGTATGCGGAGAATTCTGAGCATTTTCGAGGTTTTCACAAGGTAACTTCATGTTTAGTCGATTTTGTTGGGTCCATTAATCCGAATAATACTCAGTAATATTGCATCCAAAATTTGATTGGATTTCCAAACTTGGTATAGTGTTCCAAAATAGGTATAGCCTACTTGGATACATTTCTTAATTGCTTAAAGTCAGCTACTTTTATTTTTGAAAAATGCAATCAATGTTGAGTACTTTGCTGAGTCATCACATGGAACTTGACATTAGTATGTATAGATGACAAATCAAAAACAAACTAACTCAAATACGAAATATTATTAAAGATATACAGATATTCGCTGACTATAGCAGGAGATATTCCAAATATGGTTAGCTTCATTATGATTTGTCATGAAGATATATAAACCAAAAGTTTCATGATATTACTAAGCAAGCATTAGTATGTCAATTGAATAATTCATTTTGAAAAGTGGACTGACTTTCAACTATACAATACTGTAACAGACCCAGCTATACCCTTTTGGGTATACTATACCATATTTGAAAATCCTGCAATGATATGAAAACAATTTTACTGAGCATAATTCCGGCCAGAGTACACTGTATAATTGAGAAAAGGTGAACTTGAACTTCAAAATGCTCAGAGTACTAACAATCCCTCTGAAGTTTTTGGTGATGCACCACCACCTCCGGTACAGGCTTCGACTCCACCACCACAGCTACCACCGCCACTATGAGCTTCATTCCCACCACCATAGCTGCCGCCATCATAGCAGCCGCCATCACCACAGCCACCACCACTGCAGCAACATCCACTGCATCTACCACTGCTGCAATGAACTTAGATTCCACCCTCACCGCAGCCCCCACTGTAGCCACCTCCACTGCACCTACCACTACCGCTACTAGCTTCAATCTCACCACCGCAGCAGTTACCTGAACTGCAGCCGCCTCCACCGCAGCTACCACCACCACTATTAATCATTGTATCCCCTCCTCGAATATCTCTACCATCCCAAGCAAACCCCCTTCAGTAACCCTTCCATCGGAGACACTATGACCCCTCAGCAGGAACTCCTCCTCCAGAAGACCAGTCACATCACTCCCAGGATCCAGGGAGATTTGTGCTTAAGAGCTGTCACACCAAATCCTAGCGAATTTCATGCTCGAGATGTGAGATTTCTTTGGCAACATTACAGATGCTGCCTATGCCCAGGTAGCTTGGCTGTCGAACTTTGTGGAGAGAAACCCTCGCTAGGACACATTGAAGTACAAGCGATCCAATGACTTCCTTAAGGCTCTCAACAGCTCTGGCAGGGATAGGGAAATGATACAGCAACATTGCTCTGCGCAGCAGAGGAAGACACAGGCAGCAAAGAAGCTGGGGGACCTCTGGCAACAATATCCCAAACTCCAGAAAATCCTAAGCGACTGCAGCGCAAGTGAGATGTGGATGCAATTAACTGTGATCCCCAACCAAACATCCAGCGATTACGACTGAGTGCGGCAATGCCTTATTTGTGAATACATAAACGGTCTTATGAAGCCGAACTGGATGTTGAAAGTGAGCAAGTGGTATACATCCGGGGACCTGCAGCACACTAAAAAGATGTCAAGTATTGGCTGCCCTCAGCTTGAAGAAGGAATCAACTACAAAGCTAACAGTCTGAAATGGTACATGGGGCTAGTATTGCTACTTAGTTACGACCCGGGAATGGATGTCCTCAATAACGCCTACCGACATTGTACCATCTAACCATCAGTACCGCCTGCTGAACATCGGCTGACCAGAATGGCAAAGGAAAACCATGGCAGTAACGTTGAAGGGCTTTCGATGGATCTGGCCCAAGATGGATCTGAGGATGGAAGAAGCATTCCTGCTGACAGAGTGGCCAGTACAATCCCGCCAGCTCCCGCCGACACAGAGGCTGGTAAGATCCTGCCAGCACCCACCGAGAGAGAGGCCTGTACAATCGTGCCAGGGCCCACCAAGAATTACGCCAGTACAACCCTGCCAGCTCTCACCGGGAATCAGGTCTGTACAACCCCATAGAACTTAGCCTATCCAACCTAAGCAGAAGGGTACCTGAAAGCCTGACCGGGCTGCGACTCCCTGTGGCGAAAGCAGCAGTTGGGACGATCATGACGACATCACTGACGACTGAAATACGTCAGCTTGTTCTTAGAATAGCTTGTCCTCAACACCGAATGGAAGAGCATGTTGGACGATGAGACGAAGATGTTGGCACAGCCCAAGAGAACAATGTGGAACAAAAGTATACCAATCTTCCAACAGCCAGTGAACGAAGACCCCTAGTTGCTTATAAAGGTCCGCACACAAATCACAGCAGCCGTGTACAAGATGTGTGGAGCAATGGTGCGATGCCATTCTCGGCTTGGTAATATCATGTACTTCGCAAGCGGTCCAGGAACATGGAAGGCAGACCAGCAGGGTGGCAGGAGAACGCGGGTGCAGAAGGAGTGAGAGTCTTTATGTTTTTCATTTGAGTTTATGGTTTTCCGTTAGATTTAAGTTTGTGTGTTTCCTTTGGGTTTATGGTTTTCCTTTCGATTTATGGTTTTCCTTTGGGTTTATAGTTTCTATCTAGGTCTACATCTGTGTGTTTCCATTTGGTTTAGGTCATTCCTATTTTCTTTCGGATTTGGATATACGGTTATACCGAAGAGAAGAGGTGTGCTTCGCTTACATGGCCAGGGAAGAGTTGTGGCCGGAATATCAGTCTGTCACCATGACTTCTGCCATTCAGCTTGGCAGAACACTGAGTGAAGGTGGGTGTATGGTGATACAGGGATGATGTAGATGGACTGGGCAACGGCAGGTGTCCAGAGATGCAGGGATGATGGAGACAGAGTGGGCGATGGCAGGTGTGCAGAGATATAGGGGAAACGGAGATGGATGGAGCGACTGGGAGAATATATTGGGCAGTTCCCACGGCAGACACACTTTCATCTGATCTTGTATCCCATCTCGTATCATCTCATACCATTCTATCATACAATGCTTTATACACTCCATCTTTTGCATCTTGTGATCTAACTGGCTCCTTCTGAGACTCAGTGTGGATCCACGAACCTGCATGGATGCTCACTCCCAGCTAGTATCATACCATCTCACACTCAACCCATGCTCATCGAGCCAGAACAGCTTGTTCCCATGAGCTTATTGTCGATGCCGCAAGAGGTGCGGCGGAGTGTGGATCATGAGTTCAATGCCTTCTAGCTCCGCTATTTCTCCACAACGTGCGGTACACTTGGCAATATTAAGTTTCGGCTTGATTTACCTCAATTCAAATCCATGTCTATTCTGACCATATCCTAGATTTTAAGCCTACACACCCTTATAGGTTTCTCCAATAATGACTTCACCACATGCTGGCTGTCAACATGATTATAAGCTATTAGTTGATTCTGGGTTAACATTTTCTTCACTCACTATTTCGTTATTGCTTTGTGCTGGATCCTGGATACTCCCCAGACTGACCTAGAAGAAGATGTGAAAGGTTAAGTCTTAACTCGCCTCGATGGTTGTCCAGTTTCAGATCTGCTTCCGGTGATCGGTATTATCTCATCCGGCGATATTACATGTATGATACAATTATTTGTGAAAACTATTTTCGGGGAGAAACATCATGATTCTTCTGATAATCAGATGGGAATATTTCATATCATGGATTGTATGTTAGAATCACTGTAAACTGCATTTTACTTGCTACTAACCAGATATACAGTGGTGCAAATAATTGTTCATCTTTTCGAAAGAGTCAAGTGATGTTGGAACGGTTGAGATAACCACATAAAATTTGTTATTGAATTTCTGGCCTATCATCTGGTAGGGGGAACCCACTTAATTCAAATGATTTATACTAATTATAATAGTAATCATAATAGTAATAAGATGAACTGAAAACTTAGAATATTTCACGGTTTTTTTTCCACAGGTATGTATTGTTCTTGTTGTGGGGGCTATCAATGCAAGTGCCAGGGCATTTGTTGCCTCTTTATAGCTCTGTCGGATCGCTTCAAGTTTTTCTTGTTTCTCAGCATTATCTTATCTACCCTCTTTCTGAAGGTTGGCGTATCAGCAATATTAGACCACATTTCCCTCTAACATTAAAATGTTCTTGCATGAGTGGTATATGGAATTAGTACCCCAGCTCATAAGCACTTTGAGCCATGCTCAGCAATAAAATTGAATCAAAACTGTTACTTTAACTTTGATATCTTGCATCCCATTCTGTCTCTGTAGTTGGAACCCTCTTCTTTTTAGCATCCAATTCTGCATTGTTGCAACCTAGGTGTGCATAAATATTTAGACTGGCTTTATAGCAATATAATGTAGATAACTGCTGCCTCACCATAATATGGGTATTTGGCATTGCTTCGGAGACTTATCAGTTAACTGTAACTGGTGGGGTGGAAGGCAAGTGATTTGTCTGTTATATGCTGAACTCGAACTTCATATTGAGAGAACATGACAAACCCACTGGCAAGATATTTCCCACAGTCATACTATTGATTGTTATACAAGAGAACGAGTAAAGAGGGAAAGAAAGGAAATCCTCCAACACCGAACAACCTGTCTTTATATACGTTGCATTCCACATTCTTGAGTTATTCATCATATTCCGATGTTCCCCTGAGCAATCTTCTCATGATCTAATACAACTTCAACAAGCTCTTATCAAAACAATCATGGCACAACATCCGATGTTGCAACACTTCTCCCCACATCCCATCGCACTCCGGATGTCCCCATATTATCTACACCCAATCCTCCGATTTCTACCTCCCCCTAGAACATTTTTCTTATCTTCCTACATGCTGCACTTCAAATGCCCGTGTTGCTGCATATTTTTCTTTCTACCGTTCAATGATCGTAATCCATCCTTCCCAATTACTTGCGCAATGCCAGAACCCCCCTCGTAATATTGAGGGCCTACGCGACCCTTATCGTCAGGTCCAGGCTTTTTGGGAAATCATATATGAACAATGTCCAATGCCAGTAGCTCTCCTACAGCCTTCACAGGTTCGAAGGATATTTGATCACAACCTGTCCCGTGGACTAAATACTGTAACTGGTTCCTATGTACATGGGAATCTTCAACCAACTCCACTGGAAACTATTGATCTCTGTGCACATCCACCAGGGGTCGCACTAGTGTTAGCAATGGGTCCGGGTATTGACCAGCAGTTCGGTCCTCTTCGGTTCCAGACCCGGCCGAAGACCCGACCCAGTTTGCCTTGGCGGGTTTGTTACCTGGACCGGACATAGAAATGCAGGTATTCGGCCGGGTTCAAACCGGCCTGCGGTTTGAAATATACGGTTCCTACTCATTTGGCTCCAATTAAGTATTTGAGTTCTGATCGTATCACAACATGATCATTACGTAGATTGTTCAGTGTTAGTCGCTCTGTAACCTCCTGCTTTCAGATTTGCGATCCGACTGATATTCGTTGAGTGGTTGTGAAATAATGGCTGAGTTTAAGCGATATTGGCGGGTTTTTGATTGCGACTCAATGACTACTTGTCGGATCGCAAATCTGAAAGCCGGAGGTGAAAGAGCGACTAAAACTGCAAAACCTACGTAGTGATGATGTTGTGATACGATCAGAACTCAAATATTTATTTGGAGCCAAAATGGTCAATTTCAAATGCCGGGTTGTTGGTGGTAAAACCGCCACATTTGCGACGGTCCGTGTTTTTCATGTGGTGAGACCTGATTCCACGGTACAGGTTCAGGTGGAACCGGACCTGGAACCCACCCGGCAATTTGGACCCGTTGCTAACACTAGGTGGCACTGGAATCTGTTATCCCAGTGGTGCATTCTCCGTGACTGAATCTAACAGCGAAACCTGATGTACCGGATGCATTCATAGAATACATGGTCACTCAAGCTCAAATGCATACTGGGACACTCGCTTCGCCACCCAGTATGGCCCCAGCTGTGTCCAAGCCAACTTTCGAGATGGTATCATTGTACGAATATGGCGGGCATTCAGCCTTACCTTCGTTCCCACCTGGGAATTGGGTGCAGGAAGTTGTCCTGTATTTGGACCTTCGTCCATGATATCCTGACTCCACTTCATTTCCATACGGAGAAGCTCATGTAATTGTTGTAACGCGGGTTGTACCTGATCTGCATCAAGCTTGCTGAGGTCCTGGGGATGTTCAACGATCCCCTCAAACATCATTCGGGGATCTGTTCCTGTACCTGCCTAGAATGGGGAGCACTGTATACTTTCTGAGGATCGATTATTTGCTGCAAATTCGGTCAAAGGTAGCCACTGTACCCAATCATCCTCCTGATGGCTTGTGAAGTTTGCGGGGAATTGTTCCATACCACCATTCATCCGTTCTGTCTGTCTATTGGTCTCGGCATGAAATGTGGTTGACAACCATCTGTCAATGCCTAGTCATTCGCACAATGGTTTCCAGAACGCGGCTGCGAACTGATGTCTCCATTCGGATATCATTGTATTCAGAAGCCCATGTGACCTCACCACTTCCCACGGAAACAACTCAGGCAAACCGTTGGTGTCCGTCTATGTCCGGCATGGTATACAATGTCGCATCTATGACAATCGATCAACTACCAGCCAAACAGCATCCAACCCTCCGCATTGCGGTCCTCCTGTCACACAGACAATCAATATATCCTTCAAGCCTTTCTGTGGCATGAGGAGGGGTTGATATACTCAGAAGGTTGAGTGTCTACTGGTCCACGATTGTTCGCACTGTGCACAGTTCCGAATATATACATCCACCTGGTTCCTCGTGGTCTTCCAGTTGTATCGTCGGCTTAATAGATCCGATGACTTTGCTCTCCCCGGATGCCATGTCAACGCCACATCATGATGGCCCTTAATCTATAGTAACTGCAACATATGATCCTCAGGACCATACTTCTTCCCGCGATGGTACAAGTAACCATTCTTCTCAGAACACTCCCCTACTGTAATTACTCTTTTGGATGGTCCTTGTTTCATGGCTTCCAGAACCTTTGTGGGAAACTCGTCCCTTGTATATGCTTCCTCAAACTTTTCCAAAACTGATTTATGTGTCATCATCTCAGTGCCGAAAACACGCACCTGTTCGCGAAGATTTTCTGGTTGCAGTACCACTTGTTCCTTTGATTTTAATCTTCCGTCCCTCCTAGTGTTAGCAATGGGTCCAGGTAACCCGCCAGGGGTCTGGGTTCGGACCTGGTAAATGGTTAGGTTCAGTGCCAGAACGGTCCAAAAACCAGATCCACTGCTTCTGGGCAGTCCAAACCCAGACCCATACCCGTCAACCATCGGGTTTTGCCGGATCTGGCTACACCAATCAAGTCCAATCTCTGATTCTGCATTTCAGGTTCAATTTATGGTCGCATCCAGATATCCTACTGTTAAAGGAAAAATTTTGACAACGGTGTGTTGTTGTGATTTTTGGATATACTGGCCACCTTTGCAATCAAAAAATGAGAAGTGGCACGACCTGTGCCATCCTGGAATTGAGCATCAACGGAGCGTCAACAATATTTGGTCTTTCATCTTGTGTAATATGCGTGGTGATTGGTTTCAGATAGTCATAAATAAGGTATTGGCCTGCTGGATAGGCAAAATAGGAATGCACACGCTCCCTGCCCGATGTTGAAAATGACCATCAACTGAGCTTCATCATTATCAGGTGTCGCATCTTGTGTAATCTAAGTGTCACTTGATGGCAGACCTCCAATATGAAGGAGTTGGCAGCCTCTCTAGGCAGATGAGCAAGTGACATTCCCGTGACAACCTCCTGAACAGAAACAACATATTGCATTTACAATGCTGCGACTATGAGTTCTTAGGCGGTTTGGCCAGGGAAAACGGTTAAAACACCATATATAAACGACGACTGACGCATCATGCTTGGATGACCCATGATGCAAGGGCACAAATTGTTGACCCTCCAGTGACGCTCATTTTCTGAATGGGGAAGGGAGTGTGTGGCTCTCCCTTTTACCTATAAAGCCGGTAAATACCTTCTTTCTGTATGGCTGGAACTAATCGCCACGCCGATTACCAGTATTGCAAGACGAAAAATTCGTTCACCCTTCGTTGACGCTCATTGTCAGAACGGGGCAGGGAGCCTGTGGCTTACTCTTTTGCGTATAAAGCCGGCCAATACCTGCTCTTCGTAAGGCTGCAACTAATCGCCACTCAGAACACGAGTGATGCAAGACCAAGAATCGTTCACACTGTGTTCACCCTCATTTTGCCATGTGTGTATCCACAATCTGTTATCATTTGATTTGGCATATTATATTGGGAATGGTGTTTTGGAAGCCATTGTATCGTCTTCGCGTATTATTGCTTTTATCACTACATTGTTCTTTAATAATTCATATAAATACATCCTTTGAAATATACTTCAAAATATCTGCGAATTGTAGATAATAATACAAACAAAAACCCCGGTCAATTCCATCACTGCTCGTTTTCACCATCAATTTCGCTTAATTGGCCGCTGTTGTCTGCAATCTGGATGTCAGCTGCATCACCACACAGCAGATAGTGTACTAACCAGTAGACGTTCCTTCATCATTCAGCAAATCTGGATTGGAATGTCTATGGTGCTTGCGATCCCTGGCATATGCGTCAGGATTGAAAAATTCAGCGCTCGGAAGCGGAGTGTGTATATAGTCATATCCGCATGGAACTCCTTCGATTTCGGATACATGAGCGCCATTATTGTTTCCGGGAGGCACAGGTGGCGGTCTGAGTGGACATGGCGTTGGTTCTGGTGTCGGCTGCCTGGGTCGCTCAGGTGCAAGTGCACCTGGTTCTTTGCACCCCCAGGGTGTCAGTGGATTCTGGGTTGTACCATTTTGGGGAGGGAGGCAGCCGACCGATTGATTTTCTTGAACCATAGCCTGGTGTCTTTCAATTGCAGCCTTCAGATTTTTATTCCCAGAATCCTGAACCCCCTGGTTCGTTACTTTTCGGACTTCGGCCTGAGGTTTCTTATTCAGGCATTGCGTTTACTCTATTGCGGCGTGCGAAAACCCTCCCTTGGCCATATTCGCCATATTCAACGCAAGGCACATGTCAGACTGTTCTAGCTGTATCCGACCAACTTGGCTTGCCATAGGTGCAGACATGTTGAAAACCTACAAGCAATAAGTCGCTGCATTTACATGTCTGATCCAGCAATGACCTCAACCATATACGCTTGTGTGGCATCCTCCAACCTGATACAACCTGTTTCGTCCAGTCTTGGGGATGATTATCAGTAAATCTGGTCGCGAAAATACAATGGCTCACGACATCTTGATGTTCTATTTCCCGAACTGTACGGACGAATGCTTTGGCAGATGTGGCGGAAATCCCGGATCAAGTGCTCGTGCGCGGTAGCTTCCGTGGGAAGCTTCGACAATGGAGGTCTCATTGTGAGGAGCGTCAGGAGGGAGGAGCCCCAGCGAGATAGTTGATTGGCTAGAAACTAGGAAACAAAAGAGAGAAGTAGGACAGAGATGATGATTGGTACGTGATTGGTGAGATCATGGTGTTGGATGGCGTCGAGCGAAGGTGATTCAACCTTGTCGATGGCGTGACGCAGAGCCGCGTTAACCCTAACCCAGTCACATGCCCACTCAATTGCGTGGAATTGTAGTCATGGGAGCCATCTTCCCACCATAACTCCTTCCCTGCCACCTAGTGCGAAGCACACAGTTCACCTCTTCCCCCTTCCTCCTCCTTGTCCTTACCGTCATCTCCGTATCACGACCCGTGATCCGTAACATGCAGAATCAGCTCCGAAAGCAAACGGCAACCAGCAAACGTAACAAGAAACGACAAAGAAACGAAAATACAAATGAAAACCAGGACCTAAAACCGAATCTATCCAACCTTCCAGCAGAGTCTCCTCTGCCCATATTCTGTCCCGTTTGCAGTCGGTGCACATAGTCCCGTTTACAGTCGGTGCTGATTCTGTCAAGTCGCGCTCTCCGTGCTCATTGCTTCGTCCCGGTTTAACAACAACGTCCTTGCGATCTTGAGTCCTCCGAGTCCAAATCCTTGTCCCGGTTTAAAGAGACGGTGCTCATTACGTGGTGCCCTGCAGCCTGATCCTCCGTGGCTGTCAAGTCCGCTTGATCTCCATATCCTGTGGGTGTGCTTCTCGCAGTCGTATACTTCAAATGCACCCTCGTCATGTGCACATTGCTCCCGTGTCTTCCAAGTGTGCTTGTCACTCCCGAGTCCGGATCTCCTCCGGGTCCAATTTGCTCCTCCAAGTTCACCTCCGTGTCCTGAGTGCTGCCTCTGTCCTCTATGTGCGCTTCTTGCCAGTGGTGGTGATAAAAATGAAATTTCCCTTCCCTGGCCCTTTGTGTGAAGCACACTCTGCGTTCCCGTCTCCGCTCGCTGTCCTATGCTTTACCAAGTTGATGGCATTCAGAACGTGACTTCTCCCGCATTCATTCCGATTGTACAGCGAGTGGTGGCCGGGCAGTGTATCTCTAGGGTTGCACGTCGAATTTGACTTGCCGAGATCGTGTGAAATGATCCATGACCTCCCGTAGCAGCTGTGTCAATTGTTCCGGTGCTAGCAGCCGTGTGGAAGTAGGTGTCGGTCGAGCAGGAGACGGGGCTGGTGAGACTGGGCGGGCTGGAGAGACTGCGTGTGCTGGAGAGACTGAGCATGCTGGAGGTGGTGGTGACGAGCGGGCTGATGGCTTTGGCCGCAGTGGGGAGTTTGAGCGAGCTGGTGATGGCGTTGGCGGCGGTGCTGATAGGATTGGAGCTCATGCATATGCATCATCTCTTATTGTGCGGTAGTCACGGTGAGCCGGTACCATTGGTTTCTCTCCACCTGCAGGCCCAAGTACAAGTCGATTGCGGTTGTTGATGCGAACGATGCCATTCTCCAGATCGGTACCCAGATCGAGACACTTCCTGAGGTGATGTTGGTCTGCAGAGTAGTAGCAAGGTGTTACATATTGCTGCGGTTGTACAGTAGGTAGGCATGGTGGCAGCTGGACGACTTCTTCACTGTTCAGATGAGCGGGTTTTTGATCTGACCGCGAGTTGGGCTGTGGACGGTGCTGCTGGTTAGGTACTTGACGGTTCGGCAGAGTAGGCTCCTGACGGTGCTTGGGCTGCACAAAATGGTGTTGACGGACCAGAGAGCCTCGAGGTGGCTCAAGACGGATTATTCCCAGTCGTACAGTTGGACCAGCATGGATGGTACCTGGTCTAGCCGCAGGAAAAGGAGCCGAATTGAGTGTAGTAATTATCGCCGTGGTCAAGGGATCCTTAGCTGCCATGGGAATTGTCGTTGTAGTCTCGGCAGCTGCGGGAGCGAAGGGAGCCGGAGAAGCCAGGGCACAAGCAGGGGAAGTCGTGGAAGCCGGAGACGTCGTGTGAGTCTTGGATGTTGCCACAGTTGAAGAAACAGAGGGAGCCGAAGAAACAGGGGAAGCCGAATCAGCCAGGGGCGCAGGAGAACTTATCGACGTCGGAGATGCAGTGGAAGCCGGAGACATTGGTGGTGCAGTTGTTGCATTGGGAGTCATCGGTGCAGCAGCAGGAGCGACAAATTCAAACATTGCAACGGCCTTGCCGGCAGAGATCTTTGAGGTTAGTCAGTCTGTGAGCTTGCCGTAGTCGAACGTACGTGGATCAAGTGGGTTGAGACCGAGCTGAGTAATCGCCTTCCTCCAGACTTGTTTGGGATGCGCATGTAGCAGCATCTCCGTCCGCTCGTATTCAACCATCATGACGTGCTTGGTGACTACTCCGCTGATGTGATCGTAGGGGCAGAGGAAGGACTTAAGACTTTCCGTATCATCATGGATTAGAAACTCTGCACCATGATTCTCCAGCTAACGATGTGTGTAGAGAAGGGAATCGGGCCGGCTATCGGTATAACGCAACGCATCCAGCATCCCCTTCTTGAGTGCAGCCCAGTCTCAGCGCTCATAACTGCGCATCATTATGACCATCTCTCTGATCGCTTCCGTGCAGTAGTAGAGAAGCATGACGACAACGTTTTGCCTGGAAGGGTCAGTAGCAGTGAAGGCGGCAATGCTCTCATGCTTGTGGAGAAATGTGGTCATATCAGAGCCAAGAAAGATAGGAGCACCTGGACTATGCGGATGTGGGATCTGATTGCGGTGTTTGGTTGCAGCTGAGATGCCCTCAATCTGTAGCAGTGAGATCTCCATGCTTCAAAGCCCCCTTGTCGGTATGTTGCTTGTAGAGGCAATTTTCGCGATGCTGATGGTGTCTCCAACCTCCGTAGGAGTCAAGTCAATGTGTCTCTGCTTGCGATTCGACTATCCTCGTCTTCAATTCTGTCCCTTTCTATTCGTCGATCTGTCGTTGCCTAATGGTACTCCGTCCTTGATTCGTGTTCAATTGTCCCTGTGGTGAAGTCTCTGCTCGCATGCCAGTCCCGGCATGCGTTGTGCCAGTCCCGTCGCGTCAATTCCATCCACGTCCGTATCGTCGCGCTGTCATCTGTCTCTCGCTCCCAGCTTACGTTCTCATGCTCTGCTTTCCGAAACAACCTGTGAGTCAGAGCACCAATTGAGGCCGAAATCCCGGATCAGGAGATCGGACACGGTGGCTTCCGCAGGAAGCTACGAAAATGGTGGTCTCTGTTCGAGGAGCGTAGGGAGGGAGTAGCCGCAGCGTGATAGTTGATTGGCTAGAAACTAAGAAACAAAAGAGAGAAGAACGAAAGAGATGATGATTGGTATGTAATTGGTGAGGTCATGGTGTCGGATGCCGTCGAGCGAAGGTTTTTCAACCGTGTCGCTGGCATGATGCAGAGCCGTGTTAACCCTAACCGAGTCACGTACCCACTCAATTGCATGGATTTTTAGTGGTGGGAACCGTTTTCGCCCCACGCCAACAACGGAGGGTTGACATTATGGGCGGCAATGCATTGGGCACGCAGCTCTCTCTGTAAACCAGCTGTATGTTGTATGGTTAGTTGACAGCCTTCTACCTCGATACAACAATATTCAGATCCGATCGCGTGTTGCTTTCTATTCTGGCTGCGACCAGTTTCGATGACGATTTTTAACTGTTCGTCTAGGCTCATCTTTTCAGTGGCTGCATTTGCAGCGTCGCGGAGGACCGAGTAGTGTCTGCGTTGTAGTTTGTTCTCAATGGGTGGCTTATTGGATGAAGCGCCCGTCGTTCTGCTCGATTCCTATCGGCCCCTATCATGCAGAGGTGTTTGTGCAGCTATCATTTGATGGTGTGGGAGTGTAGAGGAAAATGATAACGGAGAGATGTGGGAAGTCCTGAGGATGATAACGACACTAATTTGGATGTCCTGATGAATATATACTCAGCTTCAAATCAAATAGATTTGCTTAACAGCCAACTTGCACATTCTACAATCGATGAATCCTGCTGCGTATTGCTCCATGATGCTTGAGGTTGCAACAATCCTGCGATTTGCACAATGTCGGCCCAATGAAGTGAGTTGGTTAACAGGGCAAAATCACAGTGAACGACCATTAAATTCTTGTATTTGTGAGATATAAATAACACATTTTTCGACGGAAAGGATGTCTGCTGATGTTTGTATCAACAACTTCCTGTGATCTTACACTAAACCGACGCTAAAGATAATGAAATGATATACGGTTAGCATTGGTATTCCAAATGTAGTGATAGTCATAACACAGATTTTGATTTGTTCCAGTCCATTCAGCGTACCAACCTCGACATAAAAGACATTGCTTGCCTCCATGTGGTCCATATCTTGCAACATCCAACATCTCGCCTATCAACAAAGTCAAGACAAAATACAACGGACAATGCTCCAAACATAAACCTTTTGCCCATACCGGCGGGCATATATGGCAAATGGACTAAGTGCTGCATTGAACTACGTCATCAACCACACGAAGGCAAGGGCGGCTCGCAAGCAGAACAGGTCCGAGTTTTGGGAGCATTGCGCAGCTTGGAATCCAAGAAGAACCTTGCAGCGGTGAAACAACGAGAAACGCACTTTTTGATCAATCAAGAGAAGGCTAAATGGATCGAGCATTATGTGGACAGAGATCCCGCTGTGGCAAGAAAGCCAGTTGAATATGAAGAGACAGCAATTTAGCAGGAGCAGGAAGATATGGGAAATGCTGAAAAGGTGGGATTGACAACCACAAAGTCCGAAACAACGTTTGAGGAGATGTTGAACGCCACCAGAGATAGTCTTAAGAATCTTGTAAGTTCTGACGATGGGGAGGATGAAGAAGACGAGGATAGTGATGAAGAAGATCCTGAGCGGGGCAAGCTGAGAGAAGATGACGAACCGGGCTAGGTGATGGGCACACTCTGCAACACAGTACAGCATCGGTTGGAGCGTTTGCGACAGAAGCAGATGAAGCATGATGAAGTGACGCAACAACGCTGGGTAGATGCGGCCACATACTTCCGTGAAAGAGATAAGAAGTACGGGACAACCAAATTGCTGGTTCCGTCTGTCGTTCATCTGCCAACAGTAGAAGATGCACCTTCATCTGCACTGACAACATTGCGTGAGCCTATGGGGACTCTTGATAGTGTTCCCGGAAGATCACAAATCCCGCAACTGACTTCTCGAACACGGTGTAGTTATATGAGGCTACGGTCAAGGAAACCCCAGATCTTGAAAGGCATTCCTGCTCTTTCGCCAGACGCAGCGCCAGTTTCCTTGGTGTTGAAGAAATCAAAGCCTGTCGCACGAGATCGCTTTTTCCCCCCCATGTCGCGTGCCAAGCGAATTACCATCTAGGAATCTGATTCGGACAAGGAAATGGATACAGCACCTGCATTGCTGGAGAACTGAATGGACAAATTGTAATTATCGGTGTTGTATATCTCAGAAAAGCAATTAGGGTATCGATTTTGCTACGTGTCAGCTTTTCCTTGATTTCAGTGACCAAGTTGTGAGACATGTTCATTCGTCTGTGCATGTGCAAGGGTTGGAATGGCCATGAAAATGTTCTAGATTCCCAACCGGATTTACTGATAACAAATAAAATTGATATTATCCTGCGAGTTAGTGTTTAGTCAGAACACTAAGATACTACTGGAGACTAAACTCAGTAAGATAATTTAAGTCAGCGATGTCATACGAGTCATACATGGAGCAGTCAATGCACAAAGTGATCCGCAATGAATGACGACCGTCATACTGCATTTGTCCATGCATCCAACTGCAAAGCTCTCTGCACAGACCTCATGCAGATAGTCAAGATTTTAAAAATTGCTTATCGTAGGTGATGGAAATCTCAGAAAATGAGCCGGATGAGGAAACGTGAACAAGTCGGACTATATGTATCTACAACTGGTATACTGATCTCCGGATACTTGATTGCCGGGCGAACACATGCTAATGTCACGGGCTGATGCCATTGATCACTGAGAGAACGTATCTAGTAGTGTGTGCGAAAATGACAGAGTTGGAAGGATTCTAATGCCAACAATGATTAATGGGAACGATTGATTGGCTGTCAGTGACCACTTTATGCATATTTACCCACAATTTTGGAGTATCCAATGACTGTTAGAATGTCATTAAGGTGAGCGTCAATGGAGCGTCAACCATTTTTGGTCTCACATTATTGGCAAACCAAGAGCAGCATAGTCACATCCTTCCAAAGTGATTGTCTTGACCAGTTTTAAAGGTAAAGATGGGAGCAAAATGCTTGTTGCCCCAGCCTGGAAATTAGAGTTAGTGATGCGTCAACGATTTTTGGTCTTGTTAGTCTGATAATCAAGAAGATAGTCGGTTGCTTTGATACATAATGAAGGCATTGGCTGCCTTTGAAGCCAACAATGCTAGCTATGACATCGCTACTATCTCCTGAAAATGAGAGTCCACCGAGTGTCAATGATTTTTGTACTTGGCTCTTGGATAATCAAACGGGTGTGAAATGACATGAAACTACAATCATAGTATCGGACGCCTTTATGGGCAAAATGCTTTGGAGGATATCACTACTATCTTTGACAAATGAGCATCAACTGAGCCTCAACGATTTCTGGTATTGCATTGTGGATCATACACACTCTCTGGAAGTGGCATTCACCGACCATCAACCTATCAGCAGCCTTTGTAGGCGAAATTGGTAGCAATGATATCACTACCACCTCCATAAGATGAGCGTCATCGGACCATCAACAATTGTTGATCTTGCATCTGGGAAAGTCTACAGGCTAAGAAACGGCGATGACCCACAATCAACCAATCGGCTGAATTTATAGGCAATAATGTTAATCATAGTATTGCTGCCACCGCCTAATACTCAGTGTCAATGGAGCATCCATGATTTTTGGTCTTGCATCTTGGAAAATTAACATAATAGGGAACGGCATTGATCTATATTCAACCTATCGGCTGCCTCGATAGGCAAAACTGCTAATTGTGATAATGCTACAACCGCCTAAAAATGCGCGGCAACAGAGCGTCAACAATTTTTGGTCTTGCATCTTGGGCGATCTAAGGGCAATGGGATGGCGTTGACTCACGATCAGTGGTAGCAACGGGTCCAGGTAACACGCCAGTGGTCCTGGTTCAGACCGCTAAAACGGTTCAGTTCGGTACCAAACCCGTTCAGAAACCCGACACATTGCATCTTGGCGGGCCAGACCCGGACCCGTACCTGTCAACCCCCGGGTTTTGCCGGGTTTGGCTCGACCAGTCGGTTCGAATCTCCGGTTCTGGTATTTGAGTATTTCTATTTATGGTCGCATTCACATATCCTATTGCTAATCACAAATTATTGACATTGGTATATCGTTGTCCTTTTCTGATGTATTAGCCGCCTTTATGAACAAGAACAAGCGAGATCCACTTCCTGCCACATGCTGAAAATGACAGTCAACGGTGAGTCGATGAGTTTTGGTCTTGCACCTAGGGTAATTTGAGTGGCAATTGGATGTAGATGTTCATAAATGACGTATCGGCTGCCTTTATACGCAAACGACGAAGTGACAAACTCCCTGCCACATTCTGAAAATGAGCGTCAACGGGCCGTCAACAATTTCTGGTCTTGCATCTTGTGTAATCCAATTGGAAAATAATCACAGACATCTATATACCGGGAATTGGCAGCCTTGATAGGCAGATACGTTGCAACCTTCCCGCGACAGCCTCCCGGACAACCAGAATTTAATTCATTTTCAAAGCTGCAACCCAGTGATACTGAGCGTTTTATCCGATAAAACCGGTCACAACTTCGTATATAGCCATGAACGGCCACATGGCGCTTTGATTAACCATAATGCAATGCGAAAAATGGTTGACGCTCCATTGACGCTCGTTTTCATGATCAGGCAGGGAGCGTGTTGCTTTCCTTATAGCCTATAAAGGCGGCCAATACTCTCAGTATGGATCAAGATGGCCAAGTCTCTGATTAATCGCCTGGCTTACAGGACCAAAAGTCGTTGACGCTCTGTTGACGCTCAGTTTCAGTATCGGGCAGGGAGCGTATCGATTTCTCTTTTGCCTATAAATGCAGCCGGTACGTCATTCATACATCTCTGCGACCAACCGCCATGCAGAGTAACCATGATCCGAAGCCAATCATTGTTGACACTCCGTTGACGCTCATTTTGCCACGGGCATATCAGCAATATAGAACGATTCACTTTGGCATAGTATATGAATAATGGTCTTGTGGCAGCCGTTCTGTGCTATTCATATACAGTCTCCTCCATTACTACATCGTTCTTTAATGATGCATGTAAATATACCCCTTAAAATATACTTTAAAGTGTCCGCTAATTGTAGATAATGATAATACTCAAAATTTCCGTTCCCTTCAGTCAACTCTCATCTTCGCTGTCAAATTCACTTAAACAGCTGCCCTCGTCATCAAAATGGCTGTCAGCAGCATTACCTCACAGCTGATAGTGTACTAACCTGTGAATTGACCATCATGAGTCAGCAAATCTGGAATGAAATGTTTATCGCGCATGGGATCCTTGGCAAATATTGAGCGTTGGGATGCTGTGTATGTAGATACACATATGTCAGTGGCATACCTTCTGTTTCGGAGCTCTCTTCGTCATCAGATGGTACAGGTGGTGATTCGGGCCGAGGTGGTGCCGGTCTGGGTGGTGGTGCACCCTTGCCTTTGCGCGTCCAGCATGTCTGTGGATTTTTTGCGGTGCCATTTTGGCATGGAAGGCTGCCGTCCGTTTGATTTTCGCGAACCGTTGCCAGGTGTCTTTCGATTGAAGCCTTCACCTTGTTATGCCCGTGGAACTCATCACCCCGCTTCTTCTCTTCTCGGACTTCGGCGCAAGGTTTCTTGATTAGTTGTTGTGTTCCCTCTATAGTTGGTCGTGGAAACCCTCCTTTGGCCATTTTGGCCATATTCAAGGCAAGACGCATGTCTGACTGTTCAAGCTGCACCTGACCTCCTTGTCTTGCCATGGTAGCTGACATGTTGAAAACCTCCAAGAAATTAGTTGCTGCTTCTACAGTGAGATCTGGGTATTACCTCAACCATATACTACTCTGTAGCCTCCCCTGAGGTCTTTAGAGCCTGTTTGGTCCAATCCCAGGGATGTTTATCACGAAATTCATCTGCGAAAAACCCAGAACTGACAACATCGTGCTGTTCAATTTCGCGGAATGTGCGGACAAATGCCTTGGTCGACAATGGAGATTGGTTGTTAGGGGGAGCGAGAAATTGGTCACGTAGCTCTCTACGTACCCCAGCTGTGCTTCATATCTTCGGTTGACCGTTGTGTACACAGATATGGATTGACTCACATCCGATCGCATGCTGCTTCATATTCATCTTGCTACCGGTTTTATGTACCTTTTTCAAATGTGCGTCCAGGGTCATGCTTGCGGTGGCTACAATTGCAGCGTCGTGGTGGACTAACTGGAGTGTGCGTTGCTGCTGGGTCTCGCCAAAGGGCTCATTGTGTGAAGCGCCTGTTGTTCGGCTTGATTCGGCTTCAATAGCACCTGGAGGAAGTCTTTCAGGAGGCATGGCTTGCTGTTGTAGACACGTGAGGAAGATGATCACGAAAAGAAGTGGGAAGTGCTGAAGATTATATAGTCACCTACAAGTCAAAATGGAATGAGCGACAGCCAACTTGCATGTTCAATTCAAGTTGAATCCTGCTGCGTATAGCTGCTGGGGATTCCAACGGTCGCTGAATTTCAGTCAGTCGGTCTGACTTTGTTTGTTGGGTTACTGTGATACATCGAGATGAACCACAGCCGATATCTCATGTTTGATAGATATAAAATGCTCATTCTTCGATGGAAGGAAGGTCTGGTGATGTTTGTCTCAAGACATTACCGGGATCTTACATGATATCACACGCTAACTATCGAATCATAATGTACTATTAGCATGGCTATTCCCAATGAAGTGACGGTCAAAACGCTGATTTTGCTTTGTTCGAATTGATCCAACCTACCAACTTTGCCATAAAAGACGCCGCTTGCCTCGATGTGGTCCATTCATTGCAACATCCAACATCTCGCCCAACAACAAGGTCAACTCACTATACAATGGTCAATGCTCCGAAAAAGAACCTTTTGCCACTTCGGGCGGGCAAAAATGGCAACTCAACAAAGCATTCCACTCGACGACGTCATCAAGCGAATATAGGCAAGAGTGGCTTGGTGGCAGACAGGGTCCGAGAATTGGGAGCATTGCGCAGCTTACGATCCAAAAAGAAGCTTGCGGCGGAGAAACCACGGGAAACGCACTTTTTAAGCAACGAAGAGAGAGAGAAATGGATTCAGGATTATGTGGAGCGAGAGACCGCAGTCGCCAGACAGCGAGTTCAAGACGCAGAGACAGCGATAATGCATGAGCAGGAATATATGTGTAATGTTGAAACGGGACGATCGACAACCACAAAGCCTGGAATACCATTTGAGGAGATGTTGAATGCTATCCGAGACAGTCTTAGTGATCTTGCAAGTTCCGAAGATGAGGAGAATGGGGAAGATGAGGATGATGATGAAGAAGATACAGGGCATTGTATACTGAGCGAGGATGACGAACCTGGCTGGGTGATGGGCACAATGTGCAAAACGGTACAGCACCGCATGAATAGCTCTTGGCAGTGGCAGATAAGGCTTGACCAACTGAGGCAACCGGCATGGGGAGGAGCGGCCGACTACTACCATGAGAGCGATATGAAGTACGGGACGACTGAATTCAAGGTTCCGGCTGTTGGGAAGCCCCAAACAGACTGAACTGCAGCCACACCATCACCGACAAAATTTGGAGAGCTTATGCTGGCTCTTGATATCGTCCTCGCACAATCACCAATGCTGCAAGTGACGTCTCGACAGGGAAGTAGTCACCTGAGGCTGCATCCGGAGAAACCTCAGGCAGACAATCACATAGTACCGCCGATGACGGCCGCGGTGCCTGATTCGTCGCAGATAGAGTTAGCGAAGCCAGTTCAACCAGTAAGCTTTTACCCCTGCATATAGCGTCCCTAGCTATTTACCATACGAATATCGTATTCGGACGAAGACATGCTGACGGCTCCTGCATCACCGGATGTGTGGATAGCTTAATCTGTATTTTTGACAATGTATCTCGTGTAAAAGCAATTTGTGAACCTGTTTTGTTGCGTGTCAGCTTTTTCTGGATTTCAGTGACTAAATTTTGAGACAGGATGATTCGTCAGTGTGTGTGCAACGGTCGTACGGGACATAGGAATGTTCTAGACTCCCAATCAGGTTTATTGACGAACGACGATCTTTATCTGATGTTGCCTGTTACGGATAAATATAAAAGCAAAACCTAAATATGAGATGAAAGTTACTAACAAAGTTTAAGTCAGTGATGTCATACGACTCATAGATGGAGCGGTCGAAGTGCATGCGAAACTTGGACAAATGACAGCCAATAGGTTTCATTCATCAATGCAGCCAACTATATATCTCTTCGCTCAGTCCTCCTTCACATGGTCGAGAAATTGACAAGTGCTTATGGTGCGTCATGGAAATCGAGGAGAATAAGCTAGATAAGGAATTGGGAGGAAGTCAGGCGATAAATATCTGAAACTTGTGCATGGAGTGTTGTGCCGTAAATTGCCGGCCGAAAGCGTCGAAACGCGATCGACCTATGTCATCAATCATGTTAATAACGTGTATAGTGGTGGCTCAGAAACTGAGATTTCTTGAAGATCTTGGATTCAAATGATATTACATAGAAACTGTATACTGGCTGCCAATAGAGGCTGTATGCATGTTTTGTACAATTGTTGGGCACCCAATGACTGGTAGTAGGTCTCTAAGGTAAGCTCAAAGGTGAGCGTCAATGGAGCGTCAATGATTGATAGTCATATCCATCCAGCAATCACCCGCCTGCTTAGTCGCATACATCCAAAGAAGGAGTATTGGCTGGCTTAGTAGCGAAAATGGTAAGTGACACGCACATTGCCCCATGATAGAAATGAGGGTCAACCGAGCGTCAACGATTTCTGGTCTCACATCCTGGGTAATTGCTGGGCTGTGCAACGGCATTTAGCCATAATCATAATGTTGGCGGCCTTTATAGATACAAACGCAACAGATGATAGAGCTACTACCTCCTAACAATGAGCGTCAACGTAGCATCAACGATTCTTGGCATTGCACCATTGAAAATTCAGAGGGTTTCGCTGAATCCTTGATTCATAATTGAACTCTCGCCCGCCTTTCTAAGCAAAATAGGGTTGCGAAAACATCGGGACTATGTCCTGAATATGAGCGTCAGCGGAGCCTCAATGACTTTTGGCCTTGCATCAGGGAAAATGCAAGGGCTGCGTGGCGACATTGAACTATCATCGAACTATCGGCTGCTATTCTCCGTGAAAATGGTTGCGACAACATCGCTACTATGTCCTAAAAATTAGCATCAACGGAGCATCAACGACTTCTGTCCTTGCATCTTGGACAAGGCAAGGGTTGTGCCGCGACATTGACTCATAATCAAACTATCGGCCGCCTTTCTAGGCAAGAATGCTTCTGGCAAGATCGTACCCGTGTCCCAAAATGAGCGTCAAAGGAGTGTCTACGATTTTTGATCTTGCATCTTGGATAATCTGATGGCAATGGAACGCAGATAATCCACAATGAACTCATCGGCAGCCGTTAATTGCAAAAATGCTAGTGATGATATCGCGTCCACCTCCTACAATTGAACACCCACACAGCGTCAACAGTTTTGGTGAATGCTCAGCTCGCTTCATAGCGTTGTACTGCATTGTGCTGTTCCTAAATCGAGTTTTATGCGCTCAGTCTTCGCACTCTATCCTTGTATACAACTTCACAATTATGCATGCAATGTCTTACAGATCTGATTTTTTTGCTTGTAGTTGTAGAGTCAATATTTATGAACTCGCAGTCTGCTTTACTGTATCGTTAGTTACACCAGTCTTTCGAGTCGGATCAACCAGCGTTCTAATTCTCACCCCCATGTCAGGTTCCAAATCTTGAAACATCTCTTTTCTCGAGGTTATGATCTCTTCGAAAAATGAAGCTCTCTGTGTTTGTAATTTGAGTGACCTTACATTGGATATCATCTTCGATGCGTGGTGGGATTCAATGAATGAAGGCTCGAAGCGGCCTATTGCTTGGAATAATTCTAGACATGCGCCATCATGGCAATTCTATTTACACTGCTGAATTGAAGCGACCGGCAGCCCGGACATCATATGTATTGTTTGTTATCAAGTTCTTCGCCATCCCTCAGAACATGGGACCTGCACAATGGGGAAACATTTGCTTGCAAAAGCTCACATCGCGAAGTTATACGAATTAAAAGAGCCAGAAGTTACCGAATTTACTAGTACGACGGTTGATGAAACAGCTATGGCCATCTTGAAGAGGCCAGGAAGTCGAGGAATCGCAATAGTAAGTATGCAGAGGAAAATCAGATTTGACATCCAGTTTAATCCATATGAATTGTAATGGCAGACAAAACATTCGAAATTGGCAGATAAAGACTTCGACAGTTCCGAATTTCACCAAGACAGGTGGAATCGATACCTCATGATAGGATTCGTTTCGGCTTATGTTCCATGGAACGCAATATCAAATCTCGAGCTACGGCAGTCATATAGAGCATTACACGATGATCTTTTGCTGCCGTCCGCTGCAACCCTGAGCAACATTTGCTGTGCGGAATATGCACTGACAGTGGATGCAATTAAGAAGCAATTGCCATCACAAAACAAAGTTAGTTTAGCTTTGGACGGATGGACATCCACGAACAAATTGGCCATAACGTTGGTCATTGTGTACTATATGGATCGAAAGTGGGCATTGCGTGAAGTTCAACTCACTTTCGATGAGGTTGACCACCTATTACAAATTCAAATTGACAACTGCAAATCGACTTCCGAATTAAGCCCTACCGCTCGATGTTCCCTACGATGCTATATGAGATTAGTCGCCGGCGGTGCACCGACTTTCAAAAGAAGGGGATGACCGTACCGGAATCAAAACCCTACCGCCAAGAATTCCCGCCCCGGAAGTGCAGGCACAATACACTGTAAGATCCATTCACCAATTGGGAATGCTAGCTGCGGCAAGTGCACCTGGACATGAATCGACCAATGGACTCAGAGAACGACGCATGCGACGAAGGTCCAGTAGACCTACAAATGCACCAGAGAGATGACAAGTCGAACGAGCCTGATCCACACTGAACGAGTGCAATATGACTACCGAAGCAGTTCCAAACAAGATACCGAACGAGTGCAATATGGCATCCGAAGCAGTTCCGAACGCGATTCCGAACCACTGCGACATGGCTACCGAATTGGTCCCGAAAAAGATCGAAAATGACCACCGGGTGTACCGAATAGTCTACCGAATGGCATCACAAGAGACAGTCGAGATAACTACCAAGACATGATCACGGAGATCTCACAGCGACAGATATCACTGTCGAACGAGTTCACATGGTGATCGAGAGGATTGCCGGGAGCCTTACGGTACCAAGCCACTGACCGAGACGCTTACCGAATGACGTACCGAAGGATCAAAAACTATCGCCAAACGGCTTACCGAACTGAAAGCCAAACCATATGACCAGAGACCCTACCAATTTCCGAATCAAGAGATGCCGGAATCCGCATATGCAATGCGACTTTCCAAGAGCAGAAGCGCGCTCCTATCGCGGTGAGTATGACCACCTACTGTGAAGCTTACGTATTAGATATGGATCAATGATATACCGCCCTCGCCGATGCAAATGGCGCAGTCTACCACCCTCAAATGGTCACCAGCGAGTCACATATGAGAACCGACGACTATGACGATACCAGGAGCGAAAGCTCACATCATTCCCCATAGTTATGACGAGACGCCGTTGCAATGACGTCGAGATTGAGAGCTTTGGGACGCCTCATATGACAGTAAGTCAACAGGCAGAACAAGTCACGATGAGGCATAGCCGTTGCAATGACGTCGAGATTGAGCGCATTGGGACGCCTCATGCGACAGTAAGTCAACAGGCAGAGCAAGTCAGGATAGTCACTGGACAGCGGGCGACGCAGAAGGACGACAGAAGCGGAAGGAAGATAGTCTGCAAATGAAGCGAAAGCCGACCCAAATCGCGTATCGAATCACCAATCAATCCTACGATCAATTCGGAGATCGAAGATACACTGCTACCGAGCCACAATGGCAATCGACAATCAATATGAAGAAGTCGTCGACGGAGCAACGAATTATCAAAAGAGGGAGATAGCCATGTCAGATGAGTCAAGACCTACCGACAAGCCAAATGACCACCTGGAGGCGGCCTACCGAGACACGCACCGACAAGTCTACCACAAAGTTGAAGGGCAAGTCTGCCGGGACACGCACCGACAAGTCTACTAAGAAGTCCTACCGACAAGTCAAAAGTACACGAAGAGGCATAACTTCAAAGTCGACCAAGATTCTACTGAAGCCCCTATCGCGAGGGCAACCATGAAGTCGACCGGATGGTCACCGAAGCGGACTTCCAACAACGATTACTGCGTCACGCAGCATCTACGAGCAATGCCACTTACCAATGACTGCCAGCTCCAAGAGATATTCTACATAGCATGCGGAAGCACTGCATAGTTCTCAGACAGCGCTAGCGCGCGTGAACTAGGTAAGTATAACCATCTTTAGAGAAGCTCACTTGCTAGATGTCAAGGAGTGAGACGAGACTACGCGGTTGACGTATCCGATTGACGGCTACGACCGATACCGGCCGCGGATGCCCCCATCGATGCCAAGTCATGAGGGAAGCTCTACCACCCTGACGAATTCCGACAACGACCTATGCCGAGATACACGAGCTAAGAGTTCGGTACTGCATGGCAGGTCGCTGAGTGAGTTCAGTAGTGGAGATAAGGAGGAATTGAGGTCCGAGGCTCCGGAGCAGAGGAATTGGGTCAATAGAGTTTCGGAACTCAGGACTGGAGCAAAGTTATCAATTGGGCGTTCCTTTCTTCTGTTTCTTCTCTTCTCTTCTCTTCTCCATACTTTATTACATCATTGGATCTCGGCCCGGTATAAATGGCATCGGCACGGGTTTTCCCACCTCCGGATCTCAGTTAAAGGCAGGTGGAGTTTCCCCGTGCGCCGGATCCACCGAAAGGCTGCCGTATGGTGCCAATCGGTTGCGGGACTTTTCAGTTTGTACGAGTACGTACGCGGCATGATTGTTTAATGCTTTCCTTTCCTTTCCCTTTCTCTTGTACAGTTTATGCAGCCCATGAAGTCTGCGCCTAGAGAGGGGGATAATGTAACGGCGGCACATGACCCGGGGCCGGGTAACGGCCATTCAATATAGTCGGTTCGCCACGATCCTTAGATCTCTAGCGATAATCTTACCTATACATCTACACCTAATATCACTCGCATCCACGTTTGCAACCATATTCCAATAAATACCATACGTATACCTATGAGGCCAAACGCAGGCATACGTGCCCTTACACCACCACATTGGATTTACCATCTTTAAACACCTTATAGTATGAGGTTATGATCCCTTCAAAAAATGAATGTGTCTCCACTGGGGATTTGAGCTACCTTACTGTGGAAAGTATCTTTGATGCCTGTTGGGCTTCAATGAATATAGGCTCGGAAAGTCCGATTGGATGGAATCATTCTTCACACGCTCCTCCGTCGCAATTTCATTTACACTGTGGAATTGAACACACGGCCATCATTGGCATCATATGCATCATGTGTCACCCAGTTATTCGCCATCCATCAGAACATGGAACCTGCTCAATGTGGAAACACTTGCTAGCGATAAGCTCACATGGCAAAGTTACACAAATTAACAGAGTCGGAAGTGACTCAATTGAATACCTCTATGGTCAATCAAACTGCTGTTGCTATCCTGCGGACACAAGGAAGTCGAGAAATTTCAATAGTAAGTTTCCAAAGGAGATTCATATTGCACATTTAGGTTTGATCCATAGTGACTGAATTGACAGGCAAAATTTTCCACTGAGGCAGATAAGGACTATGAAACTTCCGAATTTCACCAAGACACAGGGAATCGCTCCCTCATGGTACGATTTGTTTCGGCTCATATTCCATGGAATGTTATATTCAATCTCAAGCTACCACGGCTGTAAATTTCATTATGATGTGACCCAATACATCCGTCCGAAACGACCCTCCGCGATATTTGCCGTACGGAATATTAATTGACTGTAGATGTAATTATGAAACAATTGACGTCATGAAATAAAGTAAGTTTAGCATTGGACGGGTGGACACCTACAACCAAACTTGCCATAAGGTCGTTCATTGCGTATTATATGGATTAATATTTGACATTATGAGAAGTTCAACTCGCCTTCAAAGGGGTTGGTCACCTATTCTTCTCCTCTGTCGAACGCTAATTCAGGATGATAGATCAAGGCCCAACATACTGCAGGAAGGCTAGCCGTACAATTGAAGGAAAATCTGGATGGTTTTGAGCTTACCGACGGCTGTTTGCTTGGAATTACGACGGATAATGCTTTGTCACATTACTCGATGACTTGTAAGCTGCAATCAGCCCTTGAGGTCTCCGGAATTGCGTGGCCTGCATTGAAGAACCACATACCATGCCTGGCGCACATCATACAGGTAGCTTCAGGTGTATTCACAAGCAGTCTCGGTTTCGAAGGCCGCACCAAGTCCTCGGAAGCCCACGAGCGCAATCAGCAATTCGGAGACAATGAAAGTATAGACATTGAGAAGAGTCAAAGACTTCGAACAGAGGGCAATGCTAGAATCAACAAGGTGGCGGCCATGAGACCAGGTTTGGCAAAGATAATTGAGAAAGTATGTATTTCATAGCATTTTGAAAGTCCTGAAACGAACTTTCATATAGCAGAGGATGCTTGCTGTATTGATTACGCTGACACCTGGTTGTCGAAATGAGTTCATTGACTGTCAAAAAGCCAAAGTCCAGTTCGCCGTAATACGGATTATTGATGTAAATACCTGTAGGAATTCAACACTGGAGTTGCTTGACCGCGTGTATCGATGACGAGATTTCAGCTGCGACAGGATCCACAATCCAAAATACATTGATTACCGGCCACTCTCCACAACTCAGCACGAATGGACCATTGTAAAGTATGGCATGGAAGTTTTGAGGCCAATCCGATACTGGACCCTGCGGATGTGGAAGAGGCTTACAGTCACATTGCATCAGGTTATCACAGTCTACAATGACATGTTCGATCACATGGATGGCATCATGCGAGTTTGGGCTAAGAAGATGACTCCAGGTAAGGAAGCCGTATACTTCGCTGGGAAGTTAACCAGCCAGAAGCTTTCCAAATATTACGCTGAAGTGACTCCAACAATGGGTATGCATCGCATTTCAGTGCATATCTTAGATCCGTTCTGCAAGTTGCAATCGTATAGGAAGTTGGACAAGGGAATGGATATCAATCCTGAGAATGAGACTTGGTATACTACCCCATACGAGGAGACATTGTTGAAGTATGTCGAGAACGAATACTGCGCCAATATTAGACGTATGTCGAGAACGAATACTGCACCAATATTAGACGTATGTCAGATATTAAACCCGCAAGCCTACCCAGTAACAATGTCTTCGCCTCTCCAACAACTTCAGCATCTGGTCAATCTTCCATTGATCCCGATGATTTGTCCAGCGATGATGAGGAATTCTTGACGCCTAAGAACATCACTGAATCATCAGCCGGAAAACTCGATCGCGCAGCACGCTTGTTGAAAGCCGCGAGTCTCTATTTCAATTCACTGCCCGAATCATCTCAGAACTCGGGGCAAGTTGATCCAAATCTCAATGCTTACCATTCCAACTCAATGGGGATTAGGTGTACGTTTTGGATACCAGATATCACTGACTGGTGGGGCCAACAAGAAGAAATGCACTCAAAGTACGCCGATTTCTGCAATCTGGCATGGGACTTGAATTCGATCATAACACATGGTGTCGAAGTGGAGGCCAGTTTTTCACTTGGCCAAGACTTTATCGGCTGGAGGAAGTCAAAACCCAGAGGCAACACTCTTCGCGAATAGGTGGTAGTAAGGCAGTTTGCTCGAGTCAATACCGGGTTCTTCACAGGCAATGTCGCGGCCTTGGATACCTGGGACACTGAAAATCACTCGGAAGTGACGAGAAAGGAAGAGGAAAGCAAATTGCACAAAATGGCGAAGGTCTCCAACTTTTTGGAGATGTGGCAGGGCAGCCAAGAAAGCTACCTGCTACGCAGAAGGAATCAAGTGCTCAAAATAAGCCGATGAAAGGCATAGAATACATTTCCCATACGGAGCAGATCGTCAAAGCATCTTGGTCGCGTTTTCATCATGGTGGTGCAGCTGCATCAATACTGTCGGAAAGATCACCTTGGCCACCGGCTATGTCTGTAAATGATCTCCTTGGAGAACTAGCTGAAATATTGAATGTGCCCCTAATCCAAAGAATCGACTGGCACCCATAGATAGTCATAAGGATTGCGCAGCTGAATGCATCTCCAACACCAGAAATGGGCTAAGCTGGAATGGCGACTTGGATAATCTGAACGACAGAGAAGAAAATTGCCCGGTGGAGGATGAATTTGATATAGAGAGAGGTAATGGAATCAATCATCTGGAAATTGCTGAACTGCCGGATGTAAGTGCAGCATCAAACGTTTTTGGAGTGATTTGGACAACGCGGGAGTTGCGGAGATAGGCTAACATAATCTCGGTGACGGTCAATACAATCAAAACGAGGAGGAATAAAGGAATCAAGAAACAGTAGGACAGAATGTACCAATATGTTTCACCAGCTCCTTTATGTAGCATGACCAAGAGTTTCATTTAAAGATATATTATGAGGAACTGATGAGCAGTGGCATGTAAATATTGGTTCATAAACAGATGTATAGTGGGCGCAAGAGTTGTTATGGCAAGTTACATAAGTTATAATAGTATGAGAGCGAACAGTGCAAGAATATTACTTGGCTCGCCATTGGCACATTATCCCATCTCAATGTGTTAGAAAGACAACCAATAATTCCAAAATATTATGAAAACAATTATCGATTGCAGCAGATGTCGAATGTGCATTATATCAAAATGAGCGTCAACACAGCGTCATCGATTTTTAGTCTTGTAAGTATGGGAATTAAATAGTGATTTGGTCGCTGTTAGGCATAACCTGCGGATTGGCATCGTTTAATGGCAAAACAAACAGTAAAATGTGCAGTGCCTTATTTCAACAATGAGCGTGAACGGTGCGTCAACGATCATTAGTATTCCATCTTGGGTAATCTAAGTTCCGATTAGCTGCAAACAACTGTTAAGGCAATGTTGGGAGCCTGTACTGGTAAAAACAACAGCGACACGCTGTCTGTCGCATCCTGAAAATGAGCGTGAAGAGAGTGGCAATAATATTTAGCATTGCACATGGGGTAATGTAAGTTCCGATTGGTTGCAGATATCCTGTATTACTATATTGGCAGCGGTTAATGGCAAAACCAACACCGAGACACTCCCTGCCACATCCTGATAATGAGCGTCACAGGAGGGTGAACCATTTTTGCATTGTACATTTGGAAACTGATTTGTAATTTAGTCGCTGTTAGGCATAACATACATATTGGCAGCTTTGTTAGGCAAATAAGAGTGTAATACAGTGGTCACTGCACCATTCTGAGAATCAGCATCAACGCAGCGTGAACAATTTTTAGCGTTGAATGTTCTGTAATTAAAGTTCCAATTGGTTGCAGACATCTACTACTGCTATAGCTGCAGCCTTTGTAGGCAAACACAATTGCGACACGCTCCCTGTCGCATTCTAAAAATCAGCGTCAACGGAGCCTCAACAATTTTTGATCTTGCATGTTTGGCAAACGAGGCATAGCACGGATATTCGCGCACAAAGCAGAACTATTCACCACCTCGATAGGGAAACATATAATATATCAAAGGAAAAATCCAGATTCCAAAATACACTGCAATACATGTAAATACACATTAGTGGCTGTTGAATACGCGATTTTGATAAGAAACTATTCTCATACTGCAACCACAAGAGCATTAGCTGAATCTATAGATGGACTCGCTGGGCGACCCTCAGACAACACGCCCAATTCAGACTTGTTGGGAGATGTCCACCGAAGCGTACCCAAGTGGATGGTTTGGGAGTATTGACAACCCGGATCGCCAATTTGGCAATGGTCCGGTTCGGTCTCGAACCCGGACTGGTTGTGTCGGACTAGAACTGTTGCTAACACCAATCCCTACCACTCAGGGATGTTTGCAGTCCTTCTTGTCAACACCTCTTCTTTCAGGTAGGATATTCCTGGTTGGTATATGATTTCGAAGTCAACCCTTCGCAACAACAGGGCCCACCCTGCCAGTCAACAATTCAACAGTCGTTTTCAGTTAAATTATTGCAGGTTCTTGTGATCAGCGACTAATGGTAGCATGTGTGCATCGCCCACGCATTCCAGTCTCCATCCTTCCAGTCCTTCGCTGATGGCCATCAGTTATTTATCATATATATCATAATTGCATTCAGCTGGAGTGTGTGTCTTCGACAAGTATGCTAGTAGGTGTAGCACACCCTCAACAACCTTCAGTGACAACAGTCCTGCTGCAACGGAATCCGATGCATCAGTTTCTATGATGACCTCTCTCTTGTGATCAAAGTGTCGAAGAATTGGTGACCATGAAAATCTATCGATCATCTCCTTGATGGCCCGTCGTTGATCCTCCAACCAGTCAGGTGGCACATTGTTCTTGGTCAGTCCCACCAGTGGTTCGGTTGCATCGGAATATTCCTTAATCAACCTCCGATAAGAGTTTCAAAACCTGAGGAACTGTTGTAATTGAAGAAAGTTGTTCAAGCAGCCACTGGTGGGTTTCAAAACCTGAAACAAATTTTGAATGTAGTCCAGGTTATCCTGATCGATTGAGCTCTGCTTGGTCGAAATGATGAGACTCAAATACTTGAATGTTGTTTTATGCAAATCGCACTTTTCCGGCTTTATGTAGAGTGCGGCTTCCAGATGGCATGTCACTACCCATTCAACAAGTTTCTCATGATCTTTAACCAAATTGCTATATATCAGGATGTCATTCAGGTAAGCCGACGGGAAGTTATCCTAAGCTTCACAAAGCGTATGGTTGATATATCACTGGAAATCCGCTGGTGCGTGTGTTTTGACAATCTCCATCACCTGGGGTTCGCATAATGCATACTGGGTTCAAAAGGACAACTTATGCTCATTGCCCTCGTTCACCTGCACTAGGTTATAGACTCCTCACACATCCAGTTTGGTATATACCTTTGCTTCCACTTGTAGGCTTAGATTTTCACGGATCAGGGGGAGTGGATACCTTTTCGTAATTGTTGTGCCATTGATATCCCAATAATCAAGGCAAAATCACAGTTCTCTATCATGTTCCATTGTGAACAGACAAGTACCTGCATTGAAGGGATGATGATTGTTGAAAGAACCCCGTTGCCATACTTTCCTCAAGCCATTCCTTCATCACCATCAATCTTTTACTTAACGTCTTATCAAAGCGTCCCCATGATGGTGTCTCCCCTCCTTTGATTTTCACCTCATGATCAATATTCAGTCGATGTGGCGGTAAGCTATCCACTAAAACTGTCATCCGAAAAATGTAAACTGGTCAGGAAGCCACAAGAAAATCACCCAGACACTCTGGAAGACCTCAACAGTTCTCCCAAATAATCCCAGACGCTCCCAGGCCCCCCTGGCACTAGGCAAAGTGCTCTCACACTCTGCAAGAGCATTCTCAGGTGCTTCTGAAAGCGCCTGGGGTTATGGAGGTGCACTGAGGATGCTAACAGAGGTGACTAACAGAAGAGTAAAATTTTGGAGGCGCTGACATCTCGGCTCATGTCTGTGGGAGACTTCGAGACCAGCTGAGACCTCTGTGTGTAGGTGGACGGCTCTGGTCATGATAAGGTGCGGCTCTGTTGCATTAGGTGCAGCTCTGTTGCATTAGGTGCGGCTCTGTTGCATTGGTGCGGCTCTGCAGGAGGCTCACACCGTAGTTAGTTCTAGCGAGATGTCAGTTCAAGCATCAAGAATGTACACTTCTATACGTACAGAGAGGCTATTCGCCCACATCGGTAGCAACACTCGACATCTGATGGCGTCACAAGCATCAGAAGCGATGGGAACACAACGCACGATGGCGAATTCACTAGATTTATCTTCGAACCAGGTGACTGCGGGCGGCTCTGAGACATAACAGGAGTCCTCCGACTTCTCGGCCCTTCCTGCTACACACGACATGCGCGACACGCAGGATGTCAGTTTTGCCAACAAAATCGAAAAAGCCGAGTCAATTTGGTTTTCCAGCAGCTTTATGACGTCAACCACCGTGGGCTTCCAAACTCCTGAACTTCTCACAACAGAATACATCACAAACTGAATGAAGATCATCCACAACGGCCCTGCGGTCTTGTCTGACCAAGCAGTCAACTGGATCAGGGCTACGGAAGACGTCCAATTGGAGATCATTGATGCTAACCAATCCGAGAGCCTTCAACAAGCCGGGAAATTCGCCAAGATTTGCGACCTCAACCGGAGCTTGGCTGGTAAAGTCCAGGACTCGGAGGCGACTGAGCCCGTCTGAGATGGCCCGAGCAGGGAATCAGCGGCCGCTCAGCAGGAAATTGAGCAGTTGGAGGAAGAGCTTCAGCTCGAGAAACATCGATCTGCCAAGTTGGAGAGACGCCTCGGCAAGTGCAAGTGGAAGCCAGAAACAACGGAGCAGACAGACATTGCACAGCTCCGGCTGGAGAAGGACATGCTGCTGCACCAAGTCAAAAATCTCTCATCAGAGAAGAGCAGCCTGGAATCCGAATTGAGAGCGTTCAAAAGCGTCATTCAATGACTGTCGACTAACCAAGTACATGCGACTAAGGCGCCGAACACCTCCCAACCGCCTCCAGGCCTATTCGGGATCCGTGGCTCGTCTGAACTGACCTCTGGCGGTATCGGGATCCGTGGTTCCGCCGAGCTAACCCCTGGCTCGTCTGGAAGCCGTGGCTTCTCTGTCAAGTCATCCAACCTTCCGACATATGAGCGCTAACGAACCTTGGACAGTGTCACCGCCTTCCTTTTTGCTTTGGAACGACACTTCAAGAATGCAGCCCAGGCCATTGCATCGGTCGGCACGACAGGCTGGGGAGAGCAAGCAGTGCTACAATCGAAAGGTGACGCAGCAGTCTGGGCGATGCACCGCTTGCCAATGAGTGCGCCCATCGAATGGTCCACCCTTTGGACTGAGTTGAAAGGTATGTTTATTCCGTCCAACGCCTGGGACCATGTCAAACGCGAATGGGGAAAACTGTGCCTAATGGAGGAAGAACCCGTCTGAGAGTTTACACAAGCGTTTCCATCACCTTCGTTCGGAGTTGTTCCCGCCCCAGCCTATGCCTGACGAAATGTTAGCCGACGCTGATGGATATCAGATCACAAGGGTAGGCAGGGAGTTTATAAAGACTTCGTTCGTTATATTGGATTGCGCAATAGGACTAAAACCCTCGAACAGCGCATAGAACACCCACGCCGCACTGGACACGTCTCTCAAGAAGTCTCAATCTGGATGTGGCTCCAACACTACCACAACTACACAAGCTTCAGCTAGGAACATGGATTCCAAGAAAGGTGGTACAACTGGCACAGTTGGCCCAGCCAGAGACAACGGCTTGACCTTCTATAACTGTGGCCGGGTGGGTCATATCTCTCGCAATTGCCCAAACTGCGACTTGGTGAAGAAGCTACTCGAACAAGCTTTTGTCAGCAAAGATGCCCTAAAAGCCAAGTCTGGACGCCCCCGTACAGATAAGAAATGGGGAGGTGCACTAACCAGTAGATAGGAGAGTGGGCGGCTTCCACAGGAAGAGGAGGCTAAGCAGGAGACGGACAGTGAGGCGGAGAGCTGGTTGGAGAGCCTCTCAGACTTGGACTCTGAAGCGGGAAAAGGCAAAGGAAGTCAGTAGCTGTGGCTGTACCTCCCATAAAAACAGCATCATGTATGGTATCGTCAAACAGACAGGGTGGCAAATTGGTGCCAAATAGTCAATTCAAGTGTTAGGGGTTCTCCCTTAACAGTTGATGGTGCTTGTTTTAGAATTTCGAAAACTAGCAAGAACCATGCAATGACCTTTAGCGGGGTCAGGGCAGTCAACGAGGATGTCAAATTTGGAGACAGTATCTCAGGGGCGAAAGCAGTAAACTAGGCCTCACCGATTACGGTGCCTGTTACATCTGCTATATTTCATTCCTAGATCATTGCATATGAGGGGAGACTCTAGTGCTGGCAAGGACTGTTATATGCGATTACGAGGGCTCTCTTACCTTTGCCCTAGGAATTGGACGAACAAGGGCACCCCTTGGCACAGCCTAAGCAAAAAATAGAATTGGTGAATAATACAAGCGTGAAGCCTCGAGGCCTGAGAGGTGATGGATGTGGGGTCTTATTCTATGTGGCAGGTTTTTGGTGTGTTACCAATTTATAAACCCTGTGGCACGATCCGCCAAAGTGTTGCGAGATATCTAAGGTAAAGCACATTGGTCGGATGGAATCTTCCCATATGAGAGGGACCTGAAGGGTTAGCCAATCGTGCGAGGACCCCATAACCTTGCGGATGCGAGGCCACACTATCAAGAAATCTGTGTTCGAAGATAAAAGGCAGATTACATCATAGTCGGAAGTTCGATGACAGGGGCAGCGGAATGAATCCCAGGGACCCGAGGACCTTCAAGCGAAAAGACTATAAAGAAACGACGATGCTTCGGCATTGCAAAGGACAGTTCGCCAAGAGCATTCGATTGCTACCTACGAAGAAGAAGCTGAAGGATTCTTGTTGTTTTTAGTTCTTATTATATTGTTATTCTACGAGTATTATTAGTTAGGAACTATTACGATTGTACGCAGTGCCCCCGCCCCATGTCAGGACATACCTTTGATAACGACTACGATGTGATCCTTTGGGCAGTTAGTGCCTTGTTAGATCGATTTGAAAAAGAGGATAAGTTATTTCCAGCACAGTGTATCTGGGGGCGAGCAAGTAGTATTCAGTGTACGGAGAGATTAACTTACTATCGGCAATTTAACATATTCCCGGCCGAATACTTAAGAAATCGTGTAGATCTATTGGACCCTTCGTAGGAGGCATCCTTCGAATCAGATAGCGACCATTCATTTGTAGCGGAGGATCGAATCCCAAAATTAAGCATTGATATCAATTTACCGGTTGTACATCATAAGCGTATCAAGGAATCCCCACTGCTAACTAAGGTGGTATCTGGAAGAGTTACGAGACTCTGGAAGATTGGCAATGGCACGGCAATCCAACGCCTGAAGAACGTATTGGGACAAACCGTTCACGCCAATAAAATTGATTTGAATAAAGATTTAAACAAGCTTGTAGGAACGAAATCCAAGAAAGAAAGGAAGGAAGTTAGAAAGTACCTCCAGACTACGAACTTGGGTGCATAGACATATTGTCTACAATTTAGTCTGGGAAGACGAGGAATTAGAAGATTACACTACGGCGTAATACTGCCTATAATATTTGAACAGCAGTAATATCCAAGATATTGAAATACGGAAGGTTCTGAAACGGATACGTTATAATATTAATTGATCATCGAGATTGATGTTACGAAGATACATTACACTATTAATTAATCATCGACATTAATTATTCAAAGCTACAATATAATATTAATTAATCATCGAGATTAATTATACAAAGCTACGATAAGGTATTAATTAATCCTCGGCATTCATTATATGTATTGTCAGCATTGTTCTACATCAAGACTTGACTCGATTACGATATATCTTGCGACATCTGAGAAGTCTATAATCATTTGCCTTAATTGCATTGACAAACTATACTTAGTTCTTGCTCCGATTGTTTGGAGATAAGCAGATAACTGCGCAGAAGACTGTGCAGAGGAATAAGAACTACGGCAGATAAAGATGCTTCAGAATGATACAAAACAGAAGTATAACGACTTAAGAGGAAACGACCCCGTGACATCAAGTTTTTCACCCGTTACCACCACTTGCAAGTCTGTAAACAAAATAACTCAGTCGTCGACCTACTGAGGTTTAATGGGAAGATATGATTCCAAACTAAAGGAGGATGGTGGAGAAGCAAAAAGGCAAGGGTAGTGAAGGACGATGGTGCGTCAGAAACTATGTGGGGCGGAAGTTAATTGATCAACTAAAACATCAAGGGGCCCCCCTACAAGCAATGGAGGCGGGATGGATGATTGTGGAGACGGCCAATATCAATGCAGACGATGGCTCTGAGACACGCCAAAGAGTCAAATTGAAACTATGACTCGGTGCGTCATATGTCCATGAGGCCGAATTTATGATCTATGACGTCAAGGGCTTTGATATTGGGCTAGGCAAAAGATGGATGCCTGATATAAACCGACGATATCATATCGACCATGACATCAATGAAATCTAGATTGCCGATAACCTCTGGGACGGAAGAGAGGATGGCCGAGTAGAATACTTGCCTCTCCTACACCCCTTGGACGTCGACGAAGGAGTAGAGAACCAGGCCAAATTCTTGGGCATCCACATCATTCGGAAGGCAGAGCTCAGAAACGTCTCTACCCGCCTGTCGAAACAGGCCTTCTTGATCGAAGTACACCACCACGGCGATGTCGACACACTTCCGACAGAACCACCGGGACAGTTTGAAGACATGTTGATAGAATTGCAGGGTCTTCTCGGCAAGCCAACTTCTGAACATAGGCAGAATGGAAGGCAGACTGATTTTGAAATTAAAACAGACCCGAATGGCAGAATAGCGGTCCGCTCACCATACCGCTTCTCTCCAGGTGAAGAAGACGAGCTTCGGAGGGAGATAGACAATACAATTCGCTGCAGTTGGATTCAGCCCTCTCGAAGCAACATCGGCTCACCAGTACTAATCATGCCAAAGCCTGATGGTACGCCGCATATGTGCATAGACTATCGCGCAGTAAACGCCAATATCGTCAAAGATCATTATTCTCTCCCACCCATCCAGGACTTACTCAACTCCATGCACAGCTCCTGCTGGTTCACAAAACTGGACTTGGCGGCTGGTTACCACCAAATTCGTATCGCAACAGCCAACAGGCAAAAGACGGCCTTTACCACTAAATATGGCTTGTACGATAGGTGAGTCCTGCTGTTTGGCCTGGCGAATGCACCCAGCCAGTTCATGCACATGATGAATGGCGTCTGGGAGCCAATGAAAAAACAATACATCGTCGTATACATCCACAATATGAGGATTCACAGCCGTACCCTGGCGGAGCATGTCGTAAATGTCCGTGAAGAGTGTACCTTACTAACAGAACGTGGCCTCAAACCCGAACGTGCATAATGTGCCTGGGCTTGTCAGAAACTCAGGTTTTGTGGCTTTGACATTGACAAGGACGGCATCCACGCCCAGGAACATACGACACCTGCAGTAATGGATTCGCCTCATCCTGAAAATAGCAAGGACGTCAAAGGCTTCCTGGGTCTCACCAGACACTACAGAAAATTCATTGCACACTATACTCACATTGCAATGCCATTGTACGCCATTGGCACACATCCGAACGGAAAAGGGGACCTTGGGCTGCATCGTGGAGAGCTGAGGAAGGTGACGCGCACTCCATCCGCCTGGGTTAGAGAATGCCAGCATGCTTTGGACACCCTCAAAAAAGCACTCGGCAATGCTCCAGTCCTGGATCTACCGCATCGCAAAGCCAAATTTTGCCTGCACGTCGAGGCTACGCAGTACGCATCGGGCGCAGTGCTCTTCCAGATTCAACACAAGGCAGAGAAAGTGCTGGGTTGTTTCAGCCGTAAATTACACGATGTGGAGACGAGACACACTGCATATAACAGAGAACTAATGGGCATCCGAGACGCAATAGTATACTGGAGATTCAACCAACACGGAGCCGAGAAACCATTTGTTGTACACACATATCATGCAACCTTGCGTTGGATCCTCACACAACCACACCTCACCATATGTCAAATGGACATCCTGACGGTTCTCCAGAATGTTGTCTGGGAGGTCAAGCATATCCCAGGTGTCAAGAATAAGGTCCCAGACCCGTTATCTCACCGTCCAGATTTCCAACCGGAGTGATGCAATGAAATGGCAATGGAAGTTACTGCGGCCGGGGAATGGATTGAGGACATCAAGGTTGGCATAGTTGAAAATGAATGGTTTGGGCCTATTTTACATCCCTTGGCCAACCCAAGTCCCCGCCCCTCACCATCCACCGCGTCTGCAAAAGAACGCAAATTATGGGTGTCAGCACAACGATTCTATTTGGAAGAGAATGGCCTAATGTGGTTACATGGAGATTTGGAAAGAAAGCAGGAGGAGAAGAACGCTAAGAAACACAATAAGGACGAAAAGGAAGTGGAGATCACGGCAAGAGTAAAACTGAAGCAGGAAGACGGAATGGCAGAGATGCAGGAAGAAGGAAAGGCAGAGAAGGAGTAAGAGGGAAAGGCAGATAAGAGAGGACAGTTGTGTATTCAAAAGACAATGCGGCGTCGATTCCTCCATGAGGCCCACCACACTCCAGCAGGGGGCCACATCGGCGCGAACTGGACATACTCACACATGAAAGACCGGTATTTCTGGAAGCAAATGTGGCGCGATACTTGGTGTTATGTAGCGGGCTGCGACTTATGCCATCGAACCAACCACTAGACCAGGAAACCCTTGGGCCTCCTACAACCACTTCCTGTAGGTGAATGCCGCTAACAGAGAATCAGCTTTGACTTTATGACAGACTTGCCGGTCTCGAGAAGTGGCGATGACTGCATTGTAACGTGTGTCCACGATATGACAAAGAGAGCGCATTGGCGAGCCTGTGGAAGAACTGTTGATTCCCCGCCCTTTGGTCGCATAGTCATCGACGACATCGTCCGTCTACACGGAGTACCTCGTCAGGTTTTAACGGACCCTGATGTACGCTTCACAGCAGGCTATTGGAAAGATGTTGCTTGGATTCTGCAGACGAAGCTGCTTATGTCTACGGCGTTCCATCCAGAGATGGGTGGTCTCTCTGAGAATTCGAACAAGACAATCATATGCTATTTCAGTGGCTACGCCACTCACGATCAACCGAATTGGGATGACTACCTCCCACTAGCGGAGGATGGTTACAATTGCTCAGTACACCATTCGATGCAACCGACGCCTTTTGAACTCGATCATGGCTAAGAGCCGCCTTGGCCGCTGGACTTAATTGCAGATCTCCAGTGGCTGCAAGCCAATGAATAAACAAAAACATTACATGGCCACGAATTGGTCGAACTATTGCAGCACATTTTGGGAGTTGCCAGGGATACGCTGCGCGATGCTCAGGATGAACAGGCGGCTGAGGCTGATATGTCACAACGTCCAATTCATCCAGCCATTACCACCGGCGCAGAGGTATTTATAGATACACAGGATCTGCCAATCACATACGCCAATGTCAATCCTACGCGACCCAAACTGGTGCATTGTTACATTGGTCGAAACGCAATTCTCCCCATATACGGGAACGACGTCGAACTAGACCTGCCAAATGACAAGACGATCTACGACACAGTTAACATCCGCAGGCTCAAAGTCGATCGTGCTGATAATTCTAGAATCGCCTGGTGGCCGCCGCCTCCGCCAGGAGGGACATGCCGCGTAGGTACAAGTTATGTCGCCCGGTCAATTGCAAACCACTGCCCAAGCTCTGAGGGAATAGGTTGGCACTTGGAAGTGAAATGGGAAGGTTGGGATGAGAAGGATAATACATGGGAGCCAGAGGACAATATGGGAAAAGCAAAAGAAATCGTGAAGCAGTATTGGAAGGAAATAGGAGGGCGGTCAAAAGAGAAGAGGACAATGACACGGAGGAAGGTGTGAGAAGCAGGTTTCATCTGGATGGTTGAGTAACATCACGGAAATATATCTGTGTCTAGATCAGGGTGTTTTGTTTCTTCGAGAGCTTTCTCGAAGATAATTGGAGAAGGTTGTGATGTCGGTGGATGGCTCTGGTCATGATAAGGTGCGGCTCTGTTCCATTAGGTGCGACACTACTGCATTTGTGCGGCTCTGCGGGAGGCTCGCGCACTAGTTAGTTCTAGCGACATATCAGTTCAAGCATCAATAACGTTCACTTGGATAAGTCCGGAGAGGCTATTTGCCACACTGCGCAGCTCTGCTGGTAACTTAGTGCCGTATCCTCAGTGCACTGGTTCTTAGGGTTCCATAACCACAACGCATTTCATGTATCAGATTGGTCTTTGCTATTGTCAGAAGATTCACTACATCATAATATGGCATGTAGTATCAATCTAACTCTCTCTATACATATACATATACGATAAATCTGGCTGCAGACAGTACTTGAGGGAAATCGGAGGAGGACCAGGAGACACCAATTGAGATTCCACCGAGAAGCACTTGATGGTCGTGATGGAGTGAGTTTGGCGATTCACTGGATAGTTGGAATCGAGTGAACTCAGAGATGCACACGGAGGCCGTGATCAACCCATTTCGGCGCTGGACATGGATGCTGTGATCAAGACAGTTCGAAGATGCACTTGGAGGTCGAGATCAGGTTAAACTTGGAGACGCATTTGGAGGCCGTGATTGAGCAAATGTGCTGAAGCATTTGGAGGCCATGATTGGGAAGGTTCGGAGATGCACTTGGAGACTGAGATCAAGTGAACTCTCAGAGATGCACGTGGAGGCTATGCTTCAGCCAGTTTGGAGATGCACTGGGAGGAGGTGATCGAGGAAACTCAGAGATACAGTTGGTGGCCATGATCGAGCAAGTGTGGAGATTAACATGTAGGACATGATCACTCGTGATTGGACGAGTACTTAGTGGTAGTTGATCTGGTGGTGGTACGATAAGGATGGAGGATCAACAGCAGCTGAAACTATATTCATTAGTGAACGCTAATTGTGGGAATGAACACAGTTAGGTACAACTCGTTTGGCCGAGAGATAAGAGACAGGCTGGGAGTGGGTGGTCGGTTGATCTTGGGATTATGCGGTGATATGTGTATGCAGTACTCGGTATATGCAGTACTCAGTGAATGCAGTACTTCGTGTATTCAGTACTCAGTGAATGCAGTACTTCGTGTATGCAGTACTCAGTGCATGCAGTACTCGGTGTATGCTGTACTCAGTGTGACTCATGATCATGGCATGGAGAGAAGGAGAGGGATGACTTAGCTTTGTGTAATATGATGATGGTAGAGTCGTGGACAAGAAAGAGTGATGGTGAAATGATCATGAGATACTGGAACATAGGAGAAATTCGTGTGTGAGTGCATTTGACATTCAATCTATGGCAGATGTTACTCCCGATCTGGCGGATGAAAATACCGAGGACATGTCTTCTCAGCCCAAACAGGAGAGTCGTACCGCTTAGATCTCATATCTACTCATACCATCAACATCGTGCCCATCTTTATCCCCCATCTCTCTTTCTCATTGACAACCCTACCATCATTGTAGAACACAATGTTACGTCATCCCTCACTATGTCTCCATGCCATGATCCTAAGTTTACACCTAGTACAGCATACACAGAGTACAGTATACCCTGAAGACAGCATATATCCAACAATGTTTGTCTTCCCTGCATTCTCACCATTATGAGTTGACCCCTGAATGTAGCTTCATCTTGCGGCATGCCTCCCTACAAGATCTTCCGCCACCAGCCAGCTCTCCATTAGAACTCAATGATAAAGTCAGATCGTTACATTCCCATAGTTGCATATTAACTCTCTCAAGAACAGAGTGTAAGAACCCGGCGCGCCTCCAATCCACCGTCTCCGGATTGACCACCTCCATTCACGCTCGCTCACGGTTTCTAAGTGCCTCTCCCAACTCGCTTGATACAAGCATCGGGTTAACTCGATGATGGCCTGTAAATGCATCCGCAAACTCACCCGATCACAGCCTACAAGTGCATCTCCAAACATGCTCGATCGCGGCATCCAAGTGCATCTTTCACAGGTCACTCAATGTCGGTCAGCAAGTCCATCTCCAAACTTGCTCGATGACGGCCTCCAATTGTATCTCTGAGTTCACTCGATCTCAGCCTTCAAGTGTACTTCCAAATCTTCTCGATTACGGCTGTGGAGTGTATCTCTGAGTTCCCTCAATCGTCATCTTCAGGTGTGCCTCATATTGCTCTCAAACACCGCCTGCAGCCACTCCTTATATACCGTGTGCAGCTGGGTAGCAATATAGATACATAGATACATAGATGTGAATACAAACAGAATAGATGTGTTTTGAAAAGTGTTGAACAATTAGTAGTAGTTATGATTTTCAGGAGTACCAGCAGTGTTCTCACAGGAGATAATGAAGTTTCCAGACTGCTCTATTGCGATTTGAGGTGCGCCCAGGCTTGTCGCCGGCGCCCCGAGGTGCACCCAACGTTTTCTCCGGAACTCCGAGGTGTTTTCAAACATATCACAATGACTCCCATGGTACTCCTGTACCAGTCATCTGATAACCCAGTTACTCCTAACGACAGCCAGCATGGCCTCCTTGGGTCTTATTCTCTCCTGAAATTGACGCATCTAAGTTTACACTCCACATCCTCTCGGACACTCCTTCAGGCTTCAAGTGACTAAAATACATTTTCCTGATATTATTAAAAAGCGGAAAGAACTCATGGTTTTGCTTTAGAATAACTTCTTTGAATGGTCTCACCTTGAGATTCTTCACCTTGATACCCATATTCCTATCATATAGGGAAGCATTAAAGATGATTAATTTCCCTCACCTCACATTTCAGATGAAGAAAGCTGCATTCAATATTACAATATTGCCATGGACTGGTTGGGGTTTGTGAATGTTCCCAGTCCAGAGCATTTTTTCTTTGTATACTGGTTCTGGTGGTTCCCCTGAGACTCCTAGAACCTTAACACGAGTATCATGGCAGGGAGTTATGCATTATTGTGGGCCGAAGGTTACTGTATTTGATGCCAACTGTACTGCCACACGGTGTGATCTCACCCAGTGGATTCCCACCAAAATGTGATAATGTCCCAATTTTGTAACAAACATTGGGATTTGATCCTTATGATCCTGTATTTCCATTCCTAGTTTGGCCATATGTGTGATATCCCCTGATTCGATATTCCTGCCATTGATTACTTCGACCTATTATTAGCAACGGTTCCAGTTTTGGACCCGGCAGGTTTTATAGGTCTGGGTGGCAACTGCCTTACCCCTTCAACAATCGACGATTTTTTAAGCGAACCATCACTTTAAGTACACAAATATTGATCAGAGAGCCTAGTGTTTGGTAAGTAAAATAAGCGGCTCGGCACGGCGCATCTTTTGGCGGTCAACGATTTTCGGTATCTTTTGAATCTCAGCATGCAGTAGCCCAAAAACCTCTTTTTTCGGCTGACAATCACAATACTTGCCAAGCAGCTTGCTAAATTTTTAAAGAGATCAAAAATCAGAGACCGCCAAATGATGCGCCGTCTGAAGCTGCATATTTCATGTACCAAACACTGAATTATCAGATGAATATTGAAGGACTTAATTGGAAGAACCGTTTGGCACAAACTAGGACCCAACCGGCTGGGTCCGGTTTGTCCTAGAGCCTCTATTGTAGAAACGGTCCGAAGATGGAACCGTTGCTAACACTACAAGTTTGACCTGGCTTTATGCCTTAAGTTGCTGCAATGCAACTTGATGGTGATGAGCGAAGTCTTGATCCATAAATGCTAGTCCCGTACCTCCACAGGCTATCAGTTCATGTGTTTGTATCACTTGATCGTGACTGGTCAATGTACAGGTTATAACCAGCGGTTTTCGTTCCATTGATCTTTCCGCTATCTCCACTATGCTAACTGAAAACTGTGACATCCCAAAATATCTTAAAGCCTTGAAATCAAAACTTTTTCCTTCAACCAGGGGGTCACCGTCCCCTGATTGACTTGCTCTTCTCTCAATTCCTCGGAACCTCCCCTGGTTCCTACTTCATTTACGTCCGTTCCAGCCGGCTTTAAAGTCTGAGCGTTCGTTTCTCACCGAACAAGATGTTGTACTGTGTTTGTACCTACGACAGGAAAAATATCTCCCATTGATAAATCTCATCGCCCTTTCCTCGGCCGACATTCTGTTCCTGCCTGCACTGAGGTCCTTGGGTGCCAGTCCAGTACACCGTGACACCATTCCAGTTGAAGCTGCGTTGGGACTCCACCGGAGTTTCGAAACATTGGGGGAGGAGTCAAAACCTGGTACTCCTTGTGTATTCAGTGAAGGATTCTCTACTCATCGCAGTCGCATTTGATCATCCCTCTTTTGACACATTGTCAGAAACCCAGGAAGCTCCCCCAGCATATTCCGATAGATGAAACAGTCCTTTCTTTTTCTGACGACCCTATCCTGAGGGCATTTCGGTGGTCCGAGTGAATACAGTCCAGGTCGGAAGCGATAACTTCAAACTCAGCATAATACTCAGAGAAGCCTCGATTCTTCTGTTCAATTGTCAACATCTTATGATTTGCCGTGGCTACTCGGTTGGGGTCCGAAAATGCTGGTTCCAGCTGTAGTATAACAGCTCGTAGGTTTTCCAGCCCTCTCTCCCCATTGTCCCGAACGAGTGCCAAGATCTGGCCTAAGGCCACTGTCCTCATGCGGTGGAATGTGTACCGCATCTTGCACTGGTTGTTGGGAATGCTGGCAGTCTTGTGTCGTACTCCCATCCGGAGTTGAGAAATTCATCCTCAAAACTGGGTTCGACCTGACCATGAAAAGTCCAGGGAGTTGTGAAATCTCTGCCCTCCTTCTTCTAGTTGCTGGGGGGATTGTAGTGCTGCCCATGTTGCTCAAAATACCGCATTCGCTAACACGGTTCTAAAAATTCGGACCTCATCTCCAGATTCTCGTGTCTCTCAGCTAATCTTGTCCAGCTGTTGTCATACGTCCTCGTCTGACCTCTCCATACTGGCAGTGTATCTGGCTTCTTCCAGTGCTCTCCGGAGGGTCTGTAATTGTGTCTCGTAGTTGTTGTGACAACATTCAAGCAGCGTCGGCTGTCGCTGGGCCAGTAGGATTGTGATCTGGGTCCGCACATCCATGATTTCCTCTTGGTGGTTGCACACCCTCTGTATTTCCCTGACCGGTTCTGAGTACTGAGCCACCCAGGACAAAATCTGCTGGGTTAGTCCAACGTACTCTCCTGATTCCTCGCCCCTGGTGTTGTCGACGTCGACTTCGAGAATCTGGTTGATGGTCCCTTGGTCTACAATCGACACCAGTGCCGCTTGGGGTTCCTGTGATCCTGATATTACAGCGAATCAGGCACATCTACCAGTTCCAATTGAATATATTGAGCTCGGAGTGTGTGGGTGTCGGTGGTTCGACTACAATCACAGGAAGCTCAGGAGTCTTTGCTCGTTGTGTTGCTGCTAGGGCGAATCCTTCAGTTTCATGGCTACCGGCACAATCATGTCCTTCCCACCAGCAGGGAGTATATATATCTCAGTTTTTGTTTGATATTTTTTATTCATACTGTATGCACTCTAGTTAGAGTATGACAGTACCTTATACCCCCTCTGCCTTCGGGTGGGCTGGCTAGATGGCGAAGCTCTCCCCCCGCTACCCTGCATCCCCCCTGACAAGTGAAATGAAAGGAAAGTTGAGAATTGAGAGTTGAGAGATATGACAGGTCTGGAAAAAAGGCAAGGAAGAAGGAAGGAATGAACGGATGTAAACCCTACCACCGGCACACCCTAGACCTGAGTCGGCCTCTGCATATATTCCTTATCGTGCCATGATTTCTCTTGGGTGGGAACTTCCCAACTTCAGTAGCCGCCAGGAAGTTCATCACCACCTGGTCGCACTCTCCACTGGAGGTATATCACAGTTGAACCGGGAATGGGTGCTCCATTTCCTAGACCAGCTGTTCCTAAACACTGGGTCACCGAGTTCTAAATCACCTCCGTATGCGGCTGCTTCCATTAAGGAGAATTCTATTGTGAGGGAGTATCTGACTGCGCCCAAAAATACGCGGGGAGGTGGATATCGTCTACCTCAGTATTCAACAATGCTTCGATGCTTTCAAAGGCATTCAAAGGTTACGGTCCCAACAGAGTACAGTGTGTTCCAGCAAGATCAATCCAATTTGTGCCAGAAGTACAGTTACCACTGTACATTTCAATTCGACTATGAGGAGCAATGAGGGTAGTAATGAATATTCAATCCGGTACGCTGTCTGCTGATGTCGACACAATCGTCGCAATTGTGAATCCAATATCAATCGAATCCTAAATATACTCAACAAGAAGAGGAACAAGGTTCGTGGTAGTACCTACAACAATTTGAAGGGTGCCGGCATGGTTATTGATTCAACATCGTGGCTGCGATAGATACAGATCGTAATGTAACTGTAAGTGTCTTCGTGACAATACCAACAAAGATCAAAGCAAGGCGTCACGCAATAGTGACAAAACATTCAATATCAGGTGTTGATATTATATAACTCTTTCTGGTGTAAGGGGCAGGGTCGAAGGCAGCCCATATGGATGTTGTATGTTGAACTCGAAAATCATATCAAGAGATCAAGACAAACGAAGAGTCAAGTTATTTCCCCAAGTCATAAAACTGCTTGCTATTCATGACCACAGGTACAGTAAGAAAGCAAGGAACCCCTCCCATAACGAACAACCTTTCCTTCTGTATGCATCATCCCGCACGCTCGAATTGTTTATCATACTCCGATCTACCAACCGAAAAATCTTCTCATAATCTTACCCACCATTAACCTATTCATATCAAAACAATCACTCCACACAATCTGACATTGCAACACTTCTCCCCACATCATATCACCCTACTGATTTCCCCTTCTTATCCACACACCATCCCCAGAATTCTTATGTCCCTCCACAACAGGCTTCATATCTTCCGAAATCGGTAACTTCCAATGCCCGTGTTCCTGCATATTACTGTTCACAACTTTCAATTATCGTATTCCCTCCTTCCCAATTCCTTGCACCATAATAGTAACTGCCATCGTGCTCCACCAATTGAGGTTATGGACATGTCGATAATCGTGCGATGTATTCCAATTCAAACAAATGAGCAGGTTCGCATTGGGCCACTCATTTACACGCAACACAATATTCCCACGGACCCGTCATGCTGAGGTTCCTTTTACATTGCGAACCGGGGAGTACCTGTTTTGATCCCACCCTCTGACACAGCCAGATGTAGGATCCCACATACTGTTAGCAACAAGTGCAAATTCCCGGGTCAGTTCCGGTTACAGTTGAACTCGAAACCGGACCGTGGGAACCGGTCTTACCACACAAAAAGCCCGGCACATTGTAAATCGGCCGGTTTTACTTCCAAAAACCGGGCAATTGAACATCACAACTTTGCCTGCTATTAGGTTTTTGAGTTCTGATCGTATCACGACATGATCAGTATGTAGTTTGTGCAGTTCTAGCCGCATTTTCACCTGCCGATCTGAAATATATGATCCGAACAATATTACTTGAGTGGCTATCGAAAACCTGCCAATCTCGCTTAAGCTTGGCTTTTTTTTCAGGGCCACCCAACGAATATCAGTCCGATCGCAAATTGGAAAGCCAGGGGTGAAACAGCGGCCAGAACTGCACAATCTACGTACTGATCATGTCACGATACGATGAGAACTCAAATACTCAATTGGTGTAAGGGCACGTATGCCTGCATTCGGCCTCATAGGTATACATATGGTAATTATAGGAATATGGTTGCAAACGTGGATGCGAGTGATAGTAGATGTAGATGTATAGGTAAGAGTATCCCTAGAGATCCAAGGCTCGTGGCGACCCAACTATATGAAACGGCCGTTACCCGGCCTGGGTCACGTGCCGCCGTTACATTCTCCCCCTCTTTAGGCGCAGACCTCCTGGGCTGTATAAACTGTATAAGAGAAAACGAAAGGAAAGGAAAGCATTACTCAATCATGCCGCGTACGTACTCGTACAAACTCAAAAGTCCCGCTACCGATCAGTACCGCTCAGGGTGACCGTTCGGTGGATCCGGCTCACGGGGAAACTCCAAGTCACACTGACTGAGATCCGGAGGTGGTAAAACCCGTGCCGACGCCATTTATACCGGGCCGAGATCCAAAGAAGTAACAAAGTATGGAGAAGAGAAGAGAAAAAAAGAAACAGAAAAAAGGAACGCCCATTTGATAACTTTCCTCCTGTCCCGAGTTCCGAAACTATTGACACATTTCCTCCGCTCCCGAGCCTCGGACCTCAATTCCTCCTTGTCCCCACTCCTGAACTCATACAGCGACCTGCCATCCAGTACCGCACTCGTAGTTTGGGTATCTCGGCATAGGTCGTTGTCGGAATTCGTCAGGGTGGTAGAGATTCCGCTCATGACTTGCCATCGATGGGAGTTTCCACTGACGGCATCGGTTGTAGCCGTCAATCGTATACGTCAATTGCGAGTAGTCTCATTCGTTGACACCTAACACGTAAGTTTCTCTAAGATGTTCATACTTACCAAGTTCAAGCGCGCCTGCGCACTCTTGAGCCTTCGTGCAGTGTTGCCGCATGTCCTGTAGCGTATATCTTGCAACCGATAGTGATTGGGACTCGGAGTAGTGGGAAAATGGCTGCCACCACTACAAATCCACGCAATTGAGTGGATACGTGACTGGGTTAGGGTTATCGCGGCTCTGCATCACGCAATCGACATCATCTCTTTCCTTCCTTTGAAAATTCGTTGTTCCATCGATGGCTTCTCAATCATATCCAGTGTCGATTGCCATCGTGGCTCGGTAGCAGTGTAACTTGGATCTCCGAATTGATATTGGGATTCATTGGTGATTCGATACGTAATTCAGTTCGGCTTTCGCTTCATCTGCAGACTATCTTCCTTGGGCTTCGGTCGTCCTTCTGCGTCGCCCGCTGTCCAGTGTTCCTCCTGACTTGCTCTGCCTGTTGACTTACTGTCGTATGAGACGTCCAAATGCGCTCAATCTTGACGTGATTGCAACGGCTATGCCTCGTCGTGACATGTTCTGCCTGTTGACTTACTGTCGAATGAGGCGTCCCAATGCGCTCAATCTTGACGTCATTTGCAACGGCGCCTTGTCTTGACTTTGGGCAATGATGTGAGCTTTCGCTCCTGGCATCGTCATAGCCGTCGGTTCTCATGTGACTTACTAGTGACCATTTGAGGGTGGTAGAATGCGCGAATTGCATCGGCGACACCTGGGCGGTATATCATTGATCCATATCTAGCACATAAGCTTCACAGTAGGTGGTCATACTCACCGTGATAGAAGCGCTCCTCAGCTCTCGGAAAGCCGCTTTGTACATTGCATATGCAGATTTCGGCATCTCTTGATTCGGCATTTGGTAGAGTCTCGGTGGCCTGCTTCTCCCTGAAGGTCATTCTGATGATACCTTCAGTGCGTTCTTGGTCAACTTCTCTGTGGCCATCCCGGTAGGCAGCTTCGGTAGAATATCCGTTTGCTTCTCGGTTGTCATTTGGTAGGCCTCTGGAAATGTGGTTTGGCATTCAGTTCAGTATGCCGTTCGGCGATTGTTTTCGATCCTTCGGTACGCAATTCAGTAACCGTCTCGGTCAGTGGCTTGGTATGGTAGAGCTCCCGGTAATCCTCTCATTCGATCTCCATGTGAAGTCCTTCGGCAGTCATATCTGTCGCTGTGAGGTGTCGGTCATCCTCTCTTGGTAGTTGTCTCGGCTGTCTCTTGTGATGCCATTCGGTAGACTATTCGGTACGCTCGGTGGTCATTTTCGATCTCCTTCGGGACCAATTCGGTAGCCATGTCGCAGTGGTTCGGTATCGCGTTCTGAACTGCTTCGGTTGCCATATTGCACTCGTTTGGCATGGATCAGGCTGGTTTGACCTGTCAGCTCTCTGGTGCATTTACAGGTCTACTGGACGTCCATCGTATGCTAGGTGAACTTATCGTCTTAGATCGCGGGGTGCGTTCGCTGGCTCTCCCCTGGGTGCTTGTTGATTCATCTCTTGGTGTGTTTGCCATCACTTGACTCCGTGCACTTATCGTCGTTCTCTAAGTCCACTAGCTGATTCATGTCCAGGTGCACTTGCTGCTGCTAGCGTTCTCAATCGGTGAATGTATCATATGGTGCTTCGTTCCTGCACTTCCGGGACGATAATTGATTGCGGTAGGAGTTGTTTGACATTCCGGTATGGTCAACCCCCTCTGTTGAAAGTTGTTGCTCCGCTGGCGACTAATCTCGTATAGCTTCGTAGAGAACATCGATTGGAATGGCTTAATTAGGCGTTTATTCAGAAGTCGATTGGTAGTCGTCAATGGTCATCATAGTTGTGTAGTTCGGGATCGCCGAGTCCGAGTCGGGATCTCATTTGGGAGTATTCTTGGTAATGTAACTTCTAAACAGATATGGCATTATATTCCGTATTGTAATCGTCATTGTAATCTCTGCCGTATGGTACTTAATTTGTTCTCGTGAATAGTAGTCGGGATTGTACTCGGTACGGCAAGGCCGCCAGTAAATCGTTTATCAGCATCTCTGCACTCAATTGCTTGTCTCGTGGATTGCCGTCGAAAGTAAGTATATTCGATAGTGTACATTTCCACATAACTTCGTGTATGTCGGCATAGTCAAAGATTGTTTGTCATCCATCTCCCAGCATCTCCGGGATGGGCATATTGGTGCAAGTCCAATTCTCATTGTCTCAATGATATCTCTGTTCCTCGGTAAGTGGCCTTCTGCAGGACCGTCGTTGTAACGGGCGGGGTCGGGCGCAGGTGATATGGATGTTTCGGAACTAAACTCGAAGTGCGTATCGAGAGAACAAGAATCAGAATATCTTTCAAAGTCGTACTGCTGCTTGCTATACAAGAGAACGAGTAAAGAGAGAAGAAAAGGAAATCCTCCAACACCATCAACACTCTCTTTATATACAATTCGTCTGCCAGCTCTCGAACCATTCTTCATGCTCCGATGTACCATCCGAATCTTATCCCATGATCTTACACACCACTCCGTGATTCCTTATCATAACAACCACGCCATATCGTCCGACGTCACAACACCTCTAACCACTTTCTTCTCTTACTAAATTATACCGCCACCATCTCGCCGCTTCTTCCGCGTCTTCCAACGTCTCCACCTTTCCGTAACACAATTCCTTCCGCACCACCCGTATCTTTCTTCTATTATTCCCAGGTATCACCGTACCTGCCTGCGCTGTGGCAGTATCCCCCCCTTAGGCTCGAGGTCCTCCGAGAACATTTTCCAAGGGTCCGGGCTTTCCTGGGTATTGTTTATGAAACTCCTCCACGGCCTGTAGTCCATCTACAAACTTTGCCGGCTCCCAGGTAAGAGAATCTTAGCCCGTCCATCGGACAAGGTACTGTAACTGATTCCGATACACTCGGCTATCCTCAATGCTCGATACTTGATATTCTTCCTCGCCTTCGACCTCCACAGGGGGTGGGGGGGGTACTACCCGACCTTCCAACGGGTCCTCAACAACGGGATCCAAAAGTGAAACAGGTTGAACACGATGGATCCGGATTGACGCCGGTAGATCTAACTCATAAGCATACGGGGACACTTGCTTATGTACCCGAAAAGGTCCCAGCCGTTTCCAATCCAACTTCCGAGTAGGACGAGCGGTTCTTATGTCCCTTGCGTCCAGCCATACCTTGGATCCAACTTGAATATTCGGTGCAGGAATACGTCCTCGATTTGCGTTTTCTTCCTGTACAGCTTGACTGCGCTTCATCTCAACTCGTAGGTGTTCATGAATCTGTTGCATCGTAGCCTGAACTTGATCGGCCTCACAGCGTCGTTGATCTCGTTCCTTTGTAGGTTCTCCGGCAAAAGACATTCGTGGATCCATCCCCTGAACTGCAAAGAATGGGGTACACTTCGTTGACTCCGACGGCCCATTATTAGCAGCAAACTCAGCAAGGGGTAGCCACTGCACCCAGTCATCCTGTTGGTAATTAACAAATACCCGGAGGTACTGTTCCATTCCTGCATTCATTCGTTCCGTTTGGCCATCTGTCTCTGGATGAAACGCAGTAGACATTCGTCGATCTATCCCTAGCCTATTGCATATCTGCCCCCAGAAAACCGAATCGAACTGAGGTCCTCGATCCGAAACAATAGTCCTTGGTAGACCATGAAGCCGTACAACCTCTCGAAGAAACAACTTGGCCAACCCTACCGCATCTATCGTTGTATGGCACGGGATAAAGTGGCGCATCTTCGAGAGTCTATCCACTACTACCCAAACTGCATCAAACCCTTCGCAC
>Ga0307515_10000931_pt1 | contig 67190 bp, 63 predicted proteins | sample 17_EM_MG_FD_194513 | JGI IMG/M metagenome (GOLD analysis project Ga0307515, IMG submission 194513) | Populus trichocarpa ectomycorrhiza microbial communities from riparian zone in the Pacific Northwest, United States - 17_EM | ecosystem: Host-associated > Plants > Roots > Unclassified | place... | reverse complement strand
GGAATGTAGAGAGTTGAGTACAACATCCGCCGAGAGATGAGAAACTGGCTGGGAGTGGGAGACCGTCAATCTTGGGATGATGCTGTACTTGGTGTATGCTGTACTCGGTGTTAACTAATGATTATGGCATGGAGAGATAGAGAGGAATGATTTAACTTTGTGTTCTTAGGTGATGGTAGAGTTGAGCACAAGAACGAGAGAGATCAGAGGAGATGGGGGAAATCATCATGAGAAACTGGGACTTAGAGAATTTCGTGTGGGAGTCAATTGACCATCCCCGATACGGCAGGTACGAGTCCCGATCCGGCGGGTAATAACACCGATACGCGGTCTTCTAACCCAATCAGGCAAGTCATACTCTTGATTTCTCATAGCCGCTCATATCCTCCATATCGTTCTCATCTTCATCCCCCATCTCTCTCTCTCCCGTCCACAACTCTACCATCCTCGCAAGAACACAAAGCTAAGTCATCCCTCTCTATCTCTCCATGCCATAATCATGAGTTAACACCGACTACAGCATACACCAAGTACAGCATCAGCCCAAGATCGACAGTCTCCCGCTCCCAGTAAGATTTCGAGTTGACCACTGAATGTAGCTTCAGCTTCTGGCATACCTCCCTACCGATCGACCGCCACCAGCCAGTTCTCCTTAAGAACTTCAAAGGTAAAGTCACCTTGTCACATTCCCACGGTTGCGAGTAAACTAACTGATGAATTGAGTCCCGGTGCGCCGTCCATCGACCCCCTCCAAGTACTCGTCCAATCTCACTCGATCACGGCATCCAAGTGTATCTCCAAACTCGCTCGATCACAGCCTCCAAGAGCATCTCCAAACTCGCTCAATCACGGCCTCCAAGTGCATCTCCCAACTCGCTCGATCATGGCCTCCAAGTGTATCTCCAGACTCGCTTGATTACGGCCTGCAAGTTTGCATAACCATGGCCTCCAAGTGCATATCTCCAAACTCGCTCGATCACGGCCTCCAAGTGTATCTCCAAACTCGCTCAATTACTGCCTCCAAGTGCATCTCCAAAGTCACTCGATCACAGCCTCGGAGTGAATCTCCGAGTTCACTCGATTGTCATCTTCAGGCGCACCTCGAATTGCTCTCAAGCACCGCCTGCAGCCTGTCCAGATATAGCGTGTGTAGATGGGTAGCTATATAGATACATAGATACATAGATGAGAATACAAACTGAATACATGACTGTGATTTGAGGTGCTCCCAGACATGTCGCCGGCGCTCCCAGGTGCTCCCAGGCTTGTCGTCAGCGCTCCCAGGCTTGTCGTCGGCGCTCCCAGTTACTTTGAAGGTCGGCAGGAAAGCCCTCCTAGGGTCCGATACTCTCCTGAAATTGACACATCTAAGTTTACACTCCACATCCTCTCAGACACTCCTGGGGGCTTGCAGTGACTAAAATACATTTTGCTGATGCTATGCAACGCGACCCATTGCCTGGGCGATGGGCAGCGTCTAATTCTCCGTCAGAGGGTACGAGGTTCCGTCAGAGCCGTCAGAGCCGTCCGGAACAGCCGGGTGTTTCTGACGGAAACTACAGTTGTTGCTGATGCTGGAACCAACTCCAACCAGCTCATCAAACAACTCGAGAAATGCGCTGCAAATCGTATTGAATGGGCGAGTCCCTCAGCAGTTCTGTTGGATACAGCAAACACAGCAGCAGCGCTGTTCACACACAAATGCGGCAACAACAAGCACCTCCAGCTGAAGCTGACAGCAAAGATAAGAGATGGAGATGGCTCTACATGATTCAACAAAGATGCGACGAACAGGTTGGGTGTCTCAATGGACGTGCCCTTGACTATCAACAAGCACCACACGCAATGCATGATGAGATCTAGTGGGGTCGATTGGAGACTCCCAATCCATTTCAAGATGTAAGTGGCGATCAGAGAGAGCATGAGAGCCTTCAAAATGGCTTGCGTCCAAGAGGTTGCACGATGTGGGAGCAAGCTTCGGTAGCATCCCAAAGATGTGGGCAGGCGAGATGATCGACAACTCCTTCTAAATCCACATGTCAGATGCAGTCCTGCCGCGCAGCCCAAAACACCATAGGGGGCACTGACGAGAGTGACAGTGCTTTCACCTGCACCTGTAATCTTAGACTCTAGACAACAACAATTCACAGTTAGACTGGTAAATGCATGTATCAACAAGATAAAGGAGTGACACCAAATCATCTCTTCGGGTGCACCGATATGCAGAGTAGTGAAAAATGACCCTGACCATGTCCAGAGAACTGAAGGCATGAACTGGTTGTCCTCAGGCACAGATGTAGTGGTGAGGACCAATATGCTGGATGACAAAACCACAGCCAACAGTGCCGTGCAGCACTGGGCAAGAGAGAAAGAAGTCTAAGTTGGAGCCTGGGTCTGGATGTGGTGGACAGATGGATCATGCTTAGATGACAGCCGAGTAGGAGCCCCAGCTGTGTGCGAACACGGAATTGAATGGAGGTGCCGCCACAGCTCTGTGGGTACTTGACGTATGGAGATCGTTGGTGCCTAGCTGTTAGTGATTGGACTGGCGCTTGGTGTGACAATCGAGAACTGGAATACACAACAAAGCCATTCTGTGAAGCTGGTTGCAGTATGTAGTGATTCACATGTTGCCATTCGACTGATGGCAGATCCTGAGCCAGCCCATGGTCAGCCAGTAGCATGACAGATTGATGGAAGGGCACAGGCCCACCTCTCCCATAGCATCGCAATGGGGATCCATTGGGTCCCTGGGAACTCAGGCATCCTGGCAAACAAAGAAGCAGACCACCAGGCGAACATCGCCAAAGAGTCTGACAGATGTACCACAATAGAGCAGCGATACACTTTGGCTTTGAATAGTGCCAGACAGATCTCTGAAGCAGTATCAGCAGCAAAGGCCTAGTGGGAGGCCAACAAATGTGGTAAACATTTTGGCTATAGACCAAAGGGCAGAGCAGGTAGTAACAGACCAATGCCAGTGGCAGGCAAAACGTAATTCACAACGAGATTCTAACAACTAAAGTGCGGGCATGGGCATACCAGTGCTTACCTCAAACAATTTGGATGCCAAGTGAATGACAATGGCTGGTTGTGTGGGGGAATGTCAGCCCAAACATTGAAGCATCTCCTGTCACGGCAGCTGGTGGAAATCCTAGAAGCGGGAGCTCAGGAAGATAGTTGTGAAGGAAACAGGCTGGAAAGTGGGCTGGTGCTGGCGGCCACATGTTTCAGAGCTGTTGCCATGAAGATATATGATAAGCTAGTGACAGACTTCCTCGTGGCAACAGACATCAGCAAGTTCGCACTAGGGTGAGGCATGAAGGAAAGAGCAGCCAGTCTTTTACATTACATTACATTGCATTGTTACATTTCTGTTGTCAGCTGGGATGAAGGGTATTGGGTGAGAGCTGTACCAGCAAACCAGCTTGCCTAGAGGCAGGGGGGATACGGGCCCGTTATATTCTAGCTAGAGTAAATTCAGTATAAATCAACAACAGCAACAATTGCCTTTAGTTGCCACATGTAGTGTGGTGGGGTGGTGCCAATAGGCCCTCTGCCATTCAGCTCTGCTGTTGCACGACACCACCATCGGATGGTGAGGATGGGAACGGAGTGATACAATCTGTGGCGGTGATCAAGCCAGCTGGGAAATGCACTTGCATGGCATGACCATGTGGACGTGCAGGTCATAATAGTGTGAAGACAGAGATACATGTGGAGACATTGATTGGGCAAACAAGGTGGCCATACTCAAGCGACCATCCAGTTGCACCCGGAGACAAAATTTCAGTCATTTTCGGCATCAAGTGGGAGGCCATGAAGACTCCAACCTTGAGGATGTGATTGAGCAAGCTGGGGGATGCCGTTCGCAGCCACGATATCACAATCATCGAGGGTGGGATCATTTGAGTGTGCAGATGAACTTGCAGAACCTGATCATGCAAACTTGGAGGATGTGATCAAGCTTGTTTGGAGATGGTCCTCGAAACCATCGTCATGCACCCTGTGATGCTGTGATCAAGTGGGTTGGGCGATGCACTTGGAGGGGATGTTTGAGCTTACAAGCAGGTGCAGATGGAGCGAGTTTGGAGATGCGCTTTGGGGCGATAATTGTTCAAACTTGGAGGTCATTATTGGGGGAGTCTGCTGATGGACTTGGAGGCTGTATCGAGGTGAAGTTGGATGCTGTGATAGAGCCAGTATTGCGATGCACTTGGAGGCCGAGATAGTGTAAACTCCTAGATACCCTCGGGGGCAGCAATCAAGAATAATTATATGTGAACATGGAGCTCGCTGGCCTCAAGGTGGTTGATCTGGCAGCAGGTTCAATGGGGGCTGAGACTCTGTTCATTGGTTGACTTGTAATTGTGGCGATGTAGAGAGTAGAGTGCAACAAGGTGTACTGATAGATGAGATATGAGATATGACAGAGGACAGATGAGAAATGAGAGACTGGCTGGGAGTGGGCAATAGTCGATTCTGGGTTGATGCTGTACTCTGTATATGCATTACTTGGTGTTAAGTCATGATCATGGCATGGGCAAACATTCAATTTCATGATCTCAGCTGATGGTAGAGTTGAGCACAAGAAAGAGCGAGATGAGAGGTGAAGAGGGAAATCATAACGAGAAACAGGGACTTAGGAGAATTTTGTGGGTATTTCCCTATCCCTTTTATGATTCAGCAGGTACAGATACTGACAGCTGGTATTCTAAACCCAATCAGATAAGTTGTACTTCAGATATCCCACATCCACACGTATCCTCCATCTCAGTCACAGCTTGTTCCTCCCTGTCTGTTTCTTATCCTCGACTCAACCATCAAAAGAGTGAACCAGGTTACATCATCTCTCTGTATATCTCCATGCTCTGAACATGAGTCAACACCGAGTATAGCATACATGATGTATAGCATCCACCAAACATTCACAGTCTCACAGCTAATATACATTCATTCTCACCATTCCAAGTTCACATCTGGACGTACCTTTCTGCTCTGTAATTACCTCTCAACAGATCGACTGCCACTAGCAAGCTCTTCATCTAAACCCAAAGGTAAAGTGGACTGATCACATTCTCACAGTTCCAAGTCACCTAACTCATTGATAGTGTCTCATCACCCATCATACCTCCCAATCGATCTCCTCCAGATCGACCACCACCAAGAACTCCACCATTCACACTGTATCATGGCCTCCAATCACTCATCCATTTCTGCTCAATCATGACTTCCATAACAAACTCTGTATTCACATGATCACAGCCTGGAAGTGTATCACCAAACTCGCTCTGTTATGGCCTCCAAGCTTGTACAATCATGGTCTCCAAGTACATCTCCAAACTTGGTTAATCATAGCCTCCAACTTCAAATAATTATGACCTCCAATTGCATCTTGAAACTGGCTCAATTATGGCCTCCAAGTGCATCTGTGAGTTGACCCCATCTTGGCCTCCATCAAAGTGCATGACCAAACTTGCTTGATCACTACCTCCACATGCATCTCTAAATTGTCACAATCAGCATTTCCTGGTGTACCTCCCATTGCAGTTGAGTACTGTCTGCAGCCAATTTGAATGCATCCATAATAATGGACTAACTCAGATAGATAATAGATAATATATCATGATGCACCAAATCTTCTTGTGATTGTAAAAAGAACAAATTTGATTAACAAAATGTATTGCAGTTATAGGTCCCCATGAATACACACTGTCTGAATACTGCACCAAGTTTGAAGTTACACATAGAGCTGCACCAACATTTCAGCTGCTCTCAAACTCCCTCACCGATCTGCATGGATGTCCCAGCAGGTCCCACAAATGATTATCCTACTCGTACAATCCGATCACATCTCGAATGCACTTCCATCACTGCTGGTGCTTTCATCTTCATCTGAGAATGCTCTTGCACCATGTGAGAACACTTTGCACAGCTCCAGTGGGGCCTGGAAGTGTCTGGAATTACTCAGGATCACTGGTAAGGTCAACCTGTTCATCTGGGAGGTTTGCATGTACCTTCTGGACCCTGCAACATTTGACTGCTGTCCAGGCATTCTCACATCATGGACCGTTAATTCAATGTTGGATTAGGTAACGTATAAGCTTTACCACTGAAACATAATCGTTTCTAGGGCTGGTGGGAAATCGTTGTTGCTAGGATCTCTACCAAATCATGAATCGTGGATAGGAAAGGTAGTAAGACACAAATCTGCCTAATACCAAGGCTTATATTCAGAATTGTTACTCAATGCATTAGGAACTGTCCTCAAAACTACACTGATATTGCTTGGAATATGATACTATTTTCAATTCAGTTCCTTCAAAACCTTATTGTACTATATCCTGGTTACTGTGTATTCACAGAAAGGTTGTTTAACACTGTTGTGGTTAGTTGGTCAGATTGATGTACACTCTGGCTCCAATCAAAATCAATATAATTTTAGGCATATCACCAAGTTGCATTTGAACAAAACCATTTCTTTTGGTGCTAATTTCTGCATATTTATAATGTAGATTGGTTTACTGTATTGCAGTACAACCATATGGAGAGTAGTTTTTGTATATGTGTCAATGAGAATTAGTCAGATCAACTGAGTTTGGTCATGAGATATTCTGTACAACATACCCCTACCAACTGGTGATGTGTCTGTGCACTTTGATGATTTAACATACTTGACTAAGACCTGATGTTGTGTAGATAACTGGATTGGGAACCAAACACATTCAAGCACATAGAGGCCCAGACATAACAAGTCTGCAATGTGCATGAGGTTAAAATGAAAGTGAATGTTACCACCAAAAATGCAAGCAACATATTGGCCTGAGTGCAAGTTTCTGTAAGTGAGTATGTAATATGAAAGTAGCATTTACCATCTATGTAGTTCAGTAAGGTAGACATTGCATACTGTATTGGCTTGATGCATCACAGGAATCCAATATCATGTACCAGGACATTCCATTTGGTGAATAATACTGAAAGAGATCTTCAGAACATGGGCCACATTGGCCATGATACTCAGTGTTACAGAAAGGCAATGTGAGTCATGTTCAGATGACAGTCCTATGTAAGAAACAATACACAGCTGTCATCAGAAAGATGAAATGGATACCACAGGAGACCTTGATAGTGACTGATAAAGTCAGTTAGATGGTGACTGATGGAGACTATGATTCGGACTAATGGGGACCCAGATAGAGACAAGAATAGCGACGAAATCTGACACCAGCAGAAACGAATGGACCTTAATCGGGAATGGATGGATCAATGATATTCATGGAATCAATACAGATACAACGTACAGGAGATTGATGGACAGATGGTATTTAAAAACATGATATTGGAATCAATAGATTGATAAGGGTGAAGTAATGAATATAGGAATGAAGTCTAAGAAATTGATACACAAATGGGATTCAAGAATGTGTAAGAAGTACCAGGTTGACAAGGAGTGAATTGTTGTTCCCTCATTCGGTTTGAGACTGTTGAGATAGAGCCAGTGGATCCTCGCCCTGATGATAAATAAGTGACTGGATTATCACTTGATTGGGAGAAGTTGTATTTCCGAATACTGTATTGCAGGAGTGCAGAGTACAGTCGATTGTGCGGAAGTAATTTTGACGTGACGTGAGTTGGGATTAGTTTTCAGCAACGCCCTATCTTCATTTGCTCAATATTGTAGTACTACCAGCCATGGTACCATCCTGCAGGAGTGTGAGACTAATATGAATATGGTTATCATGTGGATTGCTTTAGAGTTTCATGATGGAGCTGGATGCAATTCGGTCAATAGGTACATGTCAATTACACTTAGTCACATCAAGTGAATCCAAGCAAGAGATATTTACCATGATGTATCCATTAGAATATATTGATACCATATAGTCAATTCCTTAAATTTAAATTGACCTTCAATTAGTTCTACTTGTCATTACTTGTATACAATTTTCCTTTGGTTGTTTACAATTTATGCAAAACATGTTAGCAGTTTATCAATAATGCTTTGAAGTTTATTATATTGAGTGTAAGTAGTGCCCACAGGAATTATCTCTGGTTGTCAAATATCATGCTCAAAATCACTGTTTTCAGTTACCATTATCATTTCTACCACAAATCCTTCAACATCTAAAAACAGGTTTCCAATACATCTACTTGACAGAAAATAGAAATGGATTATCTACTTATTTATGGAACTATTCATCATTTGCTTGGCAATATATAACTTGCTATTCTCCTCAATAGAGTTCTTGTACCACAAGGTACACTGTAATGTTATGAAGAGAGAGTAGAGCTCAGTCAAACTTTACATATATTCAACAATATCAATAAGCTCCTCCCGGTGTCAAACACTACATCTTAACAACGGAGTTACTCAGATAGGATATATACATCATTATTCTCCCCCATACAGTATTCTACCAAGAATGTTGTTTATAGCAACTGTGGAAAGTGTTATTTCTTCATTTTGCCTTACTGCTCTCCCCTTTCAGCTGTCCGGTGTTTGATGTCTTGTCTAACCTTTATCTCCTGTCCCCAAAACCAACTTAATGACTTCTTGACATTATTTTCTATCCTGTTGTACCATAATTGTTAAATGATGAAATGATTTGCCAAAAGCAGGATATGAATAGATGTATACAAAAATAGTAGGGCTGGGATCTCAGATTGCCGAAGTTCATATATTAGTGGTCCTAATGTTCTATGTACTCAGAAAGTGTCACTATGACATTTCACCTGCTCCAGTTCTTGTACCCCACGATGACATTGCTGGGTTGAGATCTAAGGAGAATGCACAGTTCATGTAAGGTGCAAACTTAACAAACAGTAGCAACCATAAATCAGGCAGTGGGAGTAGGAGAGTCTTGTAAGGGTGCAAACGAATTGCCGCAACGAGCTGAATGTGGACGCGGTATGACTTTTGAGATCCAAGGGATGTTGAAAATGCGAGAGCGATTAAACTCTTTGCAAACGTGTGATGGAGGATTAGAGAAATTCTATTACAGTGGTAGGACACCTTTTTGGAAAAAGTAATTTGAGGTGCAGCCTTTTCCGAGGAAAAGCCAGCTTGCAATGGTATGAGTAGCTAAAGACCTGTCGAGACGCTTCTTAACATTGTTGCGACATATTATATTGCTAATGTACCATGGATATTAGTCACCAGTGTCTTCACTGCTCAAAGAAGTACTCCAACATCAGTGCATACGTCACTCATCTCTGTCGCGACCCCAATGAAAGGATAGAGTCTGTATCAGCCCACTAACCGCCAGATTATGGTTTTCCAATCGAACACAATAGTAATCTACTTCCATTCGGTCACGAACCGCATCACACCTGTTTTCTCCACCCTTTCAACAATGATTCTAGTCATAAAGAAGCTGACAGCCAAAATTCACCTATTGATTCAGTGGAACCTCCAGTTCAGACAGGAATTTATTGTACTCCACCCTTGGACCACCATCTAGCCGGCAAGCCTATTGGTAATGAGTATTGCGATATCTTTGATGATGAAATTGATCTTTTGTCACAGTTGACTTGGGAGGAGGAGTATTGATTAGCGCACCAGTGCCTGAAGCACAACTTGAGCAGAGCTGCTATCAACAAGCCTTTCAGGAATTGTATGATCACAACTGTCAACAACATCACTTCGTCCCACACATGATTCAAAATGTTGAACAAACTGTCCTACATGATGGGCATCGACTGTTGCAAATCGGGCACAGTGTGTTACAATTATTCGGCTGATCCAAACAACCATTGCGATGACAATTAGAAACATTTGTTCTACTGCAATCCTGTAGAATGCATTGAGTCCCACATGAAACAGCCTATGTTCACGGAACATATGTTGTATGCTCCAGCAAAGGAATCCAATGATGCAGAGGAGAGTATCAACTCAGAGGTGAAATCAAGCGACTGGTGGTGGAATGAACAGGGATGTTGATTGAATGTCGTCATGGCTGCAATGATTTTGATCTCTCCAGTAGCTACGGTGGCAGCTTGGCACTACGATTGTCCCTGCATTCGGCAGTTCAGACTAGATACATATTACAAACTACTCGGGTGACAGGAAGGAATGCCCAGTATAGTAGAGTGTGGGAATCATCGACTCGACGATTAGATGAAATCATTCTAATGTTGCAAGCATGCAAGTTGCCCTTCTTCCCGTTTGTCTGAAATGTCATGCGAAAGGCCATAGCAAAACAACTACTGCGAACTAACCACTGATCCACAATCGAGAGGTATTGAGGCCGGTCTTAGATCATCTTTTTCGCCCTCTCGATGCGCTTTTCAACACTGGAAAGCTTATGGTTTGTGGGGACGATCAGATGCATCAACGATATCCTGTCCCCTGTGCATGCATTGCTGACACCTTCGAAAGCATTCACTGCCGCTTGGTCAAGTAGGCCCATTGCCTTCTGTGCAAGGCACCAAAATCGTCGTGTGAAGAAGGGAATTCATCGGCAGGGCAAATGAGAGACTTTCTGCTATACTTCCAAAAGATCATACTCGCGACTCCAGGAGATGAGAAGGCAAGACGGGATGCAAGACACTATCTGGATGATCGAGTGGTTGGCACATCGGATGGCGTCTTCTGGAATGTGAAATGCATCTCCCCAACTACGATTATCGTACACAGTATCCTGCCTACCATGTGTCTTGGTATGATCAAGCAGTTGACACACTGTGTCACATCCTTCCTCAAACATCATTCCAGGATCGACAAATTCAACAAGCTCTGGGCGATGATGCCTCCATATCATGGCTGCGCTCGATTCCACAAGCCATATAGCCAGGTGATGCAAAGGAGTGGGAGGGAGATGAAAGCACACGGGCGCGTGATTATTCCAGATTTCATGGTGACTCTTTGAACCCTTTGGTGAGCCAAACAATTCTCATCACAGAAGCCCTATTGTACATCATGAACTTAGTGTAATTTCATCTTATGTCACAGTACTGGTACCTGACCGAAGCCACAATCGAGTACATGGAGAATCATGTGGAGCAGTATCATAGTCACAAGGATGTTTTCAGTCCAATCCGCACCAGTAAATCTACAAAGAATGTTTTGGAACACTTGAAAAAGCAGCTTACATTGGACAAACAGGAGGAACAGGAGAGTGACCATACTTGGAATGATCTTCCTGCGGCTGCAAAGCATTGTCACGTTGATGAAGATACAATGCAGATCTAGTCCGACATGGCACAACATCTTGTCGACGAATTGGATTCCATCTTTGGGAACATCGATCTCCTCAACCACTTCTCTGAGCTTATCCGCCAGCTTTGCAACCTCTTATATGCATGCTCTGAACTCCCAGAAGGAGCGATGATACATCTTAAACAAGCCTAGTGACACCCGGATTGGCAGGAGGCTGCCTTCCAGATATTGCGAACGAACACGCGGAAGGATATGTTTCAGTATCCAGTGCTCAATCTAAACCCTCCAAAACACTTTCGGAAGGATGGAATGCCTCTAACCAAAGCGCCTATCAAGGTAATGATGGACAACCCATGACCAGAAATCAAAACCCTTGATGACTTGGCCAAGTGGTGTGCAATGCCAAATGGGGAGCTACAGAATAATATTGCTTGGTGTTTCAAGAAATATCCAGACTACCCAGACAACATTGATCATGATCAATATTTCAGTCATTTCAACCTTGCAAACTGCATTGGGTACGACACCGTAGTAATTCTAGTTACGTCTTTTCAATGTGACGAGCAGGCACTTCCTCTGGTTCATTGCACTGGGTCCAGATGGTGGAGAAAGCATAAGCCACGAAGAAAGGATACAGTGCTTCTCTGGATGGGGACAAGTCAGGATATCTACTCTAAGTAGACTGCTGGACGCATTCCTGCATACTTGAAGTGTCTGTTGTAGTTGAGGATGCTGAATCGAGTGTTAAAGAGCTTGTAGCCTTGGTTCTGACCTTTGCAGCAGGGCCGACATGTCAGACTGCTGGTATAGTGGTTGTCGAGGAGAGACATCAACCTCCGATGCAACCCTTGCCCAATGGAAGCTATCATCGCAAGCCTCATGTTGGTGTTGGAACCACTTATATCGTTCATATACGTGCGATCCCAAGCACTGTACACCTTCTTTCGTTGACGCCACAGCCGGATAACTCATGCAGGTACTGGTGCACCACAATTGCCTGGAATGCTTTCAATATGTTATACATGTAGATTATTCAATTTGATGCTTGAAGTCATCGTTGCAGTGATATATAGAAATCTGATGATCATTTACTCTCAATGTTTGTTATGTGAGTTGTGCAAGCTTGTGTATAATCGATGTCTAAATGGATTGAATAGTTAAGAATTTTCTTGAAATCAATGGAACAGTTCAAATAACCATCAAAACAATTAAAATCTAGAGGACCAATGCAAAACAAGTGCAGTAAAATAACTTAAAGAACTAAACAAGTGATTGAAACGTCATGACAATGCAATCACAGTATTGAACACCTCGAAGCATTGTGGCATATTGCAACTATGTCGCTCGGATTATTTGTGGAGAATTTGGAGAAAGATCTGTGTGTGGAGTGCATTCTTGGAAACCAATTTCGCATTTTTCTGATGTTGCTTGATCATCAATGATATCCTGCCTGAGCAATTGAGAGCCACAAAGATGTCATTGAATTGTAGGCATTGCAATTTCTTCCAATGTAGCTTTCTCTTGACAAAGTATGAACGCCATGCCAGACCTGTGCGGGCAGGGTCAGTGGTGCGGCCAAGAAGATTACAGATTATGAGCATGAAATTCCAGTCGCGTTGTGTACGGAGCTCCCAAACTGCAATCTCCTCAACTTCTTGTCATGACCCGACCTTGCTGATGCTGTACTGTCCTTGCTGAGTTCGAATAGTGTCTAGGTCAAAGATGATGCTTGACAGGCGTCGCAAGGAATCGCAGCAATAACTGGGTAGAAGGCATATGTAGTATCAGCTGTGGTGTTGGCTGCATTGGTGGTAACTGCCATGGTGGTGTATTCGAGGCTCATAGTGGTGGTGGTAGTGGTTAAGAACCCTTCAAAATCGATTCCTTCACTGAGTGCTGCTGCAATGTCAATGTTTGAAATAAAGTTTATGTTGTTCGTTGGTTGGCCATCATGATCGAAATGGGGATTTTGGGCGCAGTTGTCTGTAAGTGGAGGCAAATGAACAGTACGGTATAGTGGCTGTCTTTCATTAGATCTGTAGGAGGGGGAAGCTCATTATTTACCTGGAGGGGTATTTTATTCCACTTTCTTCTTTTTGCAGTCTCTATGTGACTTCCAATTTCCCTAGTATGCTCTTTTCATGTTTTTTCACAACTTCTCCCCTTCTTCCCCTCCTCGTTCCCTGGATGTACTCAGCATTTGGGCATATCTCGAATCGCATTTTTGACCTTCAGGGTGCATTTTCTGCCATCTCCTGTGATCGTTATCAGCTCACTTCTCCCAACCTTATGAGAGGGTTAGGCGAGAATTGTACTGATTTTTCATGTAAAGTCGGTGGAACTCAGCTAATAGGATTATTTCTTCCCTCTTAATCTCACAACTCCATTCGATTTTGTGAATGTGATATTCAGCAACTCCTTTCATCGCGTTCCGTGCAATGTATCTGCTCCCTTCCCTCCCCTTATCCCCCACTCTTTCTCGCCCCCTTCTGCCCCTTGTTTGTACCATCATTGTTTGGACAGGCTGCATGCTGGCACCAGATGTGCAGCAGCACATTTATCCATGAACTGCTTGCACCCCATCATATCCTCCTCCAGTATGCATCATTGTTTCTCCCAGTCTTTCCACTTAATTAAATACATACATCTTCCATCTATATATTTCTGGCATGCTACTGCCTTGAGCATGAATTCCTCAAAAGACTCTGATTGCTCATGTGATCCGATGTTAGGAGTATGAATTGCTCGAGCACTGTGTATTTCATGTTGGAGGTCATGATCTTCTTGTGTCGACTACCATTTCTCCAGCCCGTATGATCTGCTCCAACTAGCTTTGCCAGTTGATACATCCCCAATCTCTGGGCTTTTCCTGTCACATGGCAGGGCCCTTGCCACTGAGTTTCCAGGTTGGAGCCATCAGACCACTCTATCTTGGTTTCATGTGTGAGAAATAAATCATCAATTGGGAAGTTTTCAGTCCAGAGATTGACACTGCGGTTGAAGTAACATTCATCCCACCTCTTGATAACTTGAGGTTTTGCATGTCCACATTGGCATCTTCTCGCCATCGTTTCACCTGTTTTGCGCTTGCTGCTACTTGTGGCACTGTATTGTACATCTCATGGTTCCAGTGAGCAGTATTCCAATTTAAATTATCCATTTCTATTGGAAGTACTAAGTCTTGACCATGCAAAAGGTGGAAGGGTAAATATCCAGTTGTACATCTGATAGCAGTTCTGTTGGCCAAATGCACTGCTGGATGGTGGTCAATCCACATCTCTTTCAGTTCATCTGGGCTGGCCATAAATTTCCATAGTGCATCTGCAATTGGTCTATAGCCTTTTTCAGTATCACAATTGGTGGAGGAATGGTATAGGGTTACAGTGATCTCCCCTATATTGCGGTGTTTGAGGACAATGTTGGTCCATTAAATGATCTCGGCCACCCGTACACTGACACACTTTCCACGATTCCAAGCCCACAAATTACCTCCTTATAAACCATGTCAGTTACCTTCTTCGATGGACCCTGCTACAGTGGTTGTGCCGTTGCCCACCCATTGGGATATTCTCTGGTGATCGCGAGAAGGTGGAACCCAACCTCTGATTTGGGCATATATGGAGTGACCATTCCCACCCACTGCCATAGGTGACTCAGAGTTTGGCTCTTCAGGGGTTCATCACATGGTAGGAGCACTCGCTTCTAGTGTTAGCAACGGTTCCAACCCGCTAGAACGGTTCCGGGTTAAGATTGGGACCGGAATGGAACCGTTGCAAAGGATTTTACCACATGAAAACCCGGACCATTGCAATTGGGCTGGTTTTACCACCAACAACCCGGCATTTCAACCTCACAACTTTGGCTCCAATCAAGTATCTGAGTTCTGATCGTATTGTGACATGATCAGTATGTACATTGTGCAGTTTTACGAGCTCTTTCGCCTCCCGCTTTCAGATATGCGATCCAACCAATATTTGTGGAGTCGCGATCGAAAACCAGCGAATTTCGCATAGAATTCGCCCTTTTTTCACAGCCACTCTACGAATATCAGTCGGATCGCAAATCTGAATGCCGGAGGTGAGTCAGCTCATGATTCTGCATAATCTACGTACTGATCATGTCGCAGTACGATCAGAACTGAAATACTGAATTGAAGATAAAGCTGTAGGAACCGTAAATTTGCAACTGCAGTTCAGTTCCAACCTGGCCAAATACCCGCGGTTCTATGCCCGGGCCGGGTAACAACACGCCAAGACAAATTGGGTTCGGGTTTTTGGCCGGTTCTGGAACCAAACCAAACCAAACCGCAGGTCAAAACCCGGACCGCTGGCGGGTTATCCGGACCTGTTCCTCACACTACTCTCTTCACACACTGTGTTTACATGTTCACCCAGTCAGTGATGTCAACATACGTTGTGTGCTACCAGTACTACTGCACTGCCTTTTGTAACATTGCATCTCTTCCACAGTGCCCATTGAGTTTGTATGCAGCTTCAATTGCTCTCTTTTTCTGCGCTTTGCTCACCAACACCATTGCCAGCAGTTTATTGGTTTTTCCCCAGGGGTAGAGTATTCCATCTGAAAGTAAGGTGACTCATGGCTACCCACCAAAATTGCTGCGCAATGTTTCGAGTTTTTCATTGCGGCCTCTTCATATTCCGCAGATATTTGCCTATCTCCTTTAATTTCCATTGTTGTTCCTTCCCCAGTCTTAATCCAAAAATGATTTATATGCTCTTTGCCTCTTGTATCATTCTGGTTCTTGAACCACATGTATTCGCTGTAAGCTTGCCTCAATTATTTCCTCCAGATCATCCACCGCTTCTGGCTCCGGCTGCCCTTCCCCTCGCAGCCACTGGGAGCAACGACTAGAACCTCGATTCATTCCCTCTGGATTGTATTGTACGTCGAAATTGCACTATTGTATCCACACAATCCAATGGGTGAATTGCACTCTTGGTAGTTCATCGGTAGGCAAGTTTGGTTGATGCACTAATATGTTAGCGTCCAGTTGTATGAGGAATCTGACCCCATATACATCATTGCAAAACTTCTGCAGTGCTGTCATCAGTCCACTGCACTTACATTTTCCGGCATCTTATCTCTTCTTGGTCTTATCCCACAGACTGGTTTTATAGCTCCATGGGTGCTGGTCCTTGTTATTGTTGTCCTGCTATGTCATTGCCCCTTACCCTTCTAGGCTGGTATCAACTCCTATAACTATTTGCCTGGCACCATCGCTAACATCAAATGCCTTCAATCCAGGAGCATTGTAGAGAGCCTCCATCAGGATTGTCAAAGGTTCTTCTCTTCTGTCTCCAATTGCAACTAAATGTCCTTCCACAAAATCCAGAACAGGGGAGGGGGCATTCAATTATTGCTAACTCATAGATCCATACTCAATTGTATGTGCTCAGTGCCAAATATGCACTGCACCAAGTACAGTTCGCGTGCTGGGACTAGTGTTAGCAACGGGTCCGGGTAGCCCACAAGCGGTAAGGGTTTAGACCGGATACACAGTTTGGTTCGGTTCCAGAACCGTCCAAGAATGGGACCTCCCCTGTCTTGGCCGGGTTGTTACCTGGACCGGACATGAACCCGTGGTTTTTCGCCTGGTTTATCATACAATACAGCCTCATTTTCACCAACCCAGAACTTTGGCTCCAATTGATTATTTGAGTTTTGATTGTGTCACAATGGGATATATGTGTAAAAGATGCAGTTTTAGATGCTCATTCACCTCCCATTGTGCAATTTGCGATCCGATCAATATTTGTTGAGTCATTTCGAAACACGCCCAATTTTCGGCATTATGTCACATCAACTCAGCGAATAGTGATCTGATCGCAAATTGGACAATGGGAGGTGAAAGAGCATCTAAAACTGCATCTTGTACGTATAGATCATATCGTGATACGATCAGAACTCACATACTGAATTGGCGCCAAGGTTCTGAGATTGCGAAAATGTGGAACCAGCCAAAAAACCGCGGGTTCAGTGCCTTTCGGTCGTTTGATGGGGTCGAACCCATGGCAACTGTTCTAGTTCGGTTCCAACCTGGACCCGGAACCAATCCGCCGATTTGGACCCGTTGCTATTGCTAGCTGGGACCAGTTCTGCATCATGTTGACCTTTGACAATATTGGCTACCTTCCTGCCTCTCTACAGACTGGCCTGACAAGATTTACTTCATTCCAGTACCAGTCAGATTTCTCTTCAGAAATGCTGGCTCAAGTGGTCTCCACCTGGACAGGTACCTGACCGGAGCTTGCTCTGTGGTGCAGTTGTATCTCTCCTGAGACTATAGGTGGAGTATACAGTCACAATGCTATGGGTTTGAATCCCTGTGCCAGCCCCCTGGTGTAAAGGGGACAAATGTTAGCAGGTGGGGAATTGCACCATTTCACTGGCTTGCCCAGAGGCGGAGGGGATATGGGGCTCTGTCATACTTGAATTATAATGCATACAGTATGAATAAATGACAACAACAACAACAGGTATCTGACTGAGCTTCTGGCGGTGTTTCATACCATACCCTCGAACTCCCAGCTGCCCATCTACCTCGTTCATCATGTATCAACTACTTGCACTTCCCACTCTGATATTGTCGATAAATATTGTTGAGAATAATCACCAGTAGGTATATGTTATTTTCAGTGGTACTTGGACAAATGCTGATACCGAATCAGTGGCTCCCTGTACCCGCCTGGACAGCCAATACAACCCTTGAGTACTCTGAAAGGCCATATAGTCTTGGCTATTCTCATCCAATACTTCTTGGTCGTACCCAGAGCGGAAGTCCATCAGTGATGAAAAGGGTCGTCCGGCAAAGACCTCAGGGCACCGTTCGACATTCGGCATTATCCTGGCATCTTCCAGTGTATGCCAATTTGCCCTCACTGTACAGATTATGAAGTGGTGCTTCCCATTCTGCTGTGGAGATAAGAAGTACGCATTCCTGTATGGGCCCAAATGTGCTTGAATAGGCTATACACAGTACTACAGTGTATATACCCAATTGCACTCAGTTGTACCATCCCAAGCTACTTGAATATTTACCGCAGTGTACTTTTTCCTAATGCCCCAAAGTATACTCATAGTTGAAATAAAGTTATAGTATTTAGATACTTATAATAATCCCACTGATTGCACTCAATAGCACAATCTCTTGGTAGTTATAATTTTGCATGGAAGCCTTCTTCAAACTACTGTTACAACGATACCATCATATGAACTCTTCAGTGTGACCAATTCACTATTCTTGCATGTAGTATCTTGTGGGGTACCACCTACCAAAGGCCAGATAGCATATGGCAAACAGTATGCTGTAGGCAGCATATGGCCTGCAAGTGATGACAGATAGAGCATATCAGATGGTCTATAGCAGGTAGTCAATTTCAGATAGCATGCAACTGGTTACCTGTGGTACATAGCCTGTAGCAGATAGCATGTAGCAAGTGGCAGGCAGTTTAATGCAAGTGGAAGATTGCAGGTAATATGTTGCAAGTAGTATGTAACAGGTGGTCTGTAACAGAGTGTATCTATCAGATAGTATGTGGTACATATTATCCAGTAGAAGTCATTTACCTGGCAGGGTATGTCATACGGCTGATGTCATTTAGCTCGTGGGGTGCATATGTTAACATTATGGCATTAGTTGATATTATAGCTTGAACTTTCTTTTAAGCCTACTCACCATGTTAGAATCTCACAATATCTTACCAATCTTGTGTTAACACATCCACACTTAGTGTAGATAGCAATGGTGGACAACAATATTGTAAGCAGAGTTGTTATCTAACTAAGACTATTTCATACAATTTGCAGTATGCCATTTATTATTTCTGGATATATGTATAATTATTTTGTTTATGGCTGAAGGTAAGGATCAAAATAGTTTTGACTATGATGATCATAACAATAAAAGCTATGGTAAAAGTTATTGTAAATATTCCAGAAGTACTTTGGCAAATGGATTGCCAATTTCAAATTCAATATCAAAGTTATTACAGGAAGATCAACTTTGAACACTCTATTGGCCAAAGTTTATACTTACTTAGTGATTTTTATGAAACAATACATACACTATCCAGCCGTCCAACAAACCCATGTTGGAAGATAAAATGCTGGAAATGTGTCACGTTATTTAGGTTTAAGATGAAGTATGAATCTTGTTCAGCACTGTTTTTGATGTGAAGACTTGAAATCATGTTACTCCAATTTAAAAATTCTCTTCTCGCAGCAGATTTATATTTACCTAATGTACATCCTGTAGTGTAATGTGGTATACCATCTTAATTTGAATCAATTTAATTTGTATATAAATTTTTCAGTCAATATATTCAAAATGGAGTACTACTATCACCTGAAATAATGATGTTATGTAATATCCCTCTCTATCTTATGTCATCTCTATCTGTATTATGTACTCTTACTCTGTGTCTGGATGCCATGATTGTGAGATAACACTAACTACACAAATAGACTATCTACAAATATCTCTGGTAGATTATTCATAGTCTCTACATATTTCAATTACTACTAGTTTCAATTGAATACAGTCTCAGCCACTAGTGTATCACTTCTATATTGACTATCTCCAGCCAGCTGTTCAGTAGCATTAAGTGTATAGTACAATATCTTTTCATTCTTACAGAACAAGTTAACTCACCATATGTATTTCAGCATCGAATGTTCCTGTATATAATTTAACCATCCTGGAAGTTGCTTGATTGCCTCTTCCAGATGGTTGGAACAAACCTGGGGTAGTGGGAAGTGTATGTCAGCTTATGGTAAAGCTGCAAATATGGTGATGTGGATATTAACTTGTCTATTCATCTATTTAACATGTACACAAAGTAGTAGAGTGCCTGCAGCTCCACTGCTCAATACTAACCCAATGCCATGTGATCACTGCACTTAAAATCCACCCTACCTATAGTTATATTCAAGTTCACACAATCTCTACCTTCAAATACACTTCAAACATCGTTTCTTTACAGTTTTTGAAAATACTTCTAGATATTCTTAATACTTCTGTATAAGTGCAGGTAGTACAAGTTTATATTGCAAATACAAGTTCACTGAATCTCAGCTTCAAAGTGTATCTTTAAGTTTACTCTATATCCATTTTAGAGTTTGCATAATTACAGTCTTCTAGAATATCTCCCAGATTGATCCATTACAATCTACAGGTTTACTTGAATATGACCTCCAAGTTTACCCCATACCGACTCCAAATTCCCCTTTAAGTAAGCTGCATCAAAACCTTTAAGTGGATCTCTGTATTTTCTACATTTCAATATCCAGATTCACTCAATTGCCATCTCTCAGTTCAGTGATTACCATGTGAAACTCCACATTCATGTGTACTACATCCTGATGGTGAAGTGCAACTCTAAGCTTGGTCTATTGCCATCTCCACATACTGCCAGCTCTAGCCAAATACATCTCCAAGTTTACTCAGTAACTACCTGCTTGTATACCTCTCTGCCCACTGATATATTATGTCCATCTAGACCTCTAAGAACACTGAAGTTCCACTTGTAGTCTTTCTAAACAGTTGGTAACTGTATAGATCAATATAGATAAGAATGCATGTTATATCCTGATTTACCTAATGCATTTCTGGTTGTGAAATACAAGTGGTTAAGCAAGACAGATTTGGACACAAAGTGGCATGTGAATCAGGAACTACACAAACTACAGAAAGATGTACTATCAAGTTTGAACTATTCCAAGAAACCAAGAAAAAGATCTCAGCTATATTGTAACATGGCCATTCTGATACGATTATATTGTAGCATCCAATATATACCCTCATCACTTTAGATGCTATCAAAAGCTTCTGGAAATGGACATGCCATATTAGAGTAAACTGTGTACAGCTTCACGTGATTTGGGAAGTGGTGGAAAATACCTGATACTACTCATAAGATTAACTGCAGTGCCAAAAAGGTTTGCATATGGCTTACAGACTGTGTTACTATTTGCAGAAAATGTGTAGTGTCAAGAGTATCTTAATACACAAAATCGACAAAGCATACATATAGTTACCACACAGATTATCAATCCACATCTCAATTCCACGCTACTGTCTAGAGTATATTCCATTCACAGCATGTGATGTTGTGTATTGTCGCTCCAGAATAGGATAACACTTTTTGGAATATAATTCCACAATTAACAAATCTCAGAGCTGAATTGACCCTAGCAGTAGGCTGGAGAAGTATCTGAAAATAATTGCAACAAATCTGCAATACAATTGGGATGTAGGTAACAATCTGGAGATGTATCAGGGATTGCAGGCAACGATTCAGAAAGTGGATTGAAGTACTACATCGGCAACAGTGCAAATGGACTATAGGCTACACTACGTGTACACGGGCAGCTCATAACAAGCTTCCCCTGGACCCCTGTGCAATGCTCAGTCTATAGTCATCTACAGTCAATTCATAGAGATGTGCATGTGTACCTATGGAACTATATAGAGCTGGCAGCTGGAGACGGACTGACACCTGTCTTTACTACGAGCAATGTTCACTGCAAGTTGAATTGGGAGCCCGCTGGATCTTTGGAGCCTACTTGAGAGCCTGGTTGCAAGCCTCCTTGATAGCCCATTTGGATGTCTGCTTCATAGCCTGCTTGAGAGCCTGCTTGGGAGTCTGCAGGAGAGCCTGCTGGAGAGGGCCACGCTTGAGAGCTGGGCATGAGAGAGCGGTGCATTGGGGGGGGTAGAGTTGTCTATCGGAAGCAGTTGGCCGATGGAAAACGTTGAGTTTACGGAAGCTTTAGCTAATTGTATGCACTAAGTCTGTGGATGCTTTGATGCTAACATTGACGTAGCCAACCTACTTATCTATGTGCTTCTGTTACTATGATCACCATCACCAACAACACCATCCCCATCATCACCATTGCCATCATACCATTGCCATCATCACCTTTGGCCCAGAACTGAATGTACCCACATATAGCCAAAATTGATGGGAGGCATGCAGCAGATTCCACTTGAAAACCTGAGTGGCAGATCTGCTCTCTCCAAGATCCAGTTGGATACCATTCTTGCAGAATCTGAGGCTGCAATTGTCAACACCATGACTGTGAGGAAGCATGCGATATCCTCACGGTGGGCATGCTGAAGATACGATTCACACTCCATTATCAACTGACAACATGATTTTGGCCAACATACAGCCCCTTCCACCTGCCACACACCACACGCCACCCACCACCTGCCAATCAGTGCCTGCTCTACACCAGCAGCCTCACACCTCCCGGTGCCTAGCATGTGCAACTGAACAAGTCTCATGATTGAGCAGCCAGGAGCATACATGGGAGAATATAGTCAAGTGAGATTGGGAGTGTCTTGCCTCTTGAGAGTGTACTTGGGAGTGTAGAGCCAAGTAGGCTGGGAGTGTGTCATCGAGTGCAATTGGGAGTGTACTTGAGAGCATGTTCAGGAGTGAAATTGAAAGCATCTTGAGAGGTTACTAGTGAGTGAACAGTCAAGCAGTCTGGGACTGAGCCATCAAATGCAAATAGAAGTATCCTTGCAAACATGCTCAGGAGTGTACTTGACAGCAACTCGGAGGAGTACTCGGGAGTGTACAGTCAAGCACGCTAGGAGTGTGCCATCGAGTGCGACCAGAAGTATACTGCAGAGCATAGTTGGGAGTATGCAATGAATTGCATCTGGCAGCTTGCTTTCAGGTTTGTTGTATGCAGCGTGATATATAGAATTCAGCATGATGTATAGTATTCAGTGCACAAAATCGCCTGCATATCATAGTAATCTAGTCAATATGTAGGTCCTTAAAACCTTATAGTGCCATGGGTCAAATATGCAATGAATGACCATCCCAGAAACAGCTTATCTTTGAGTTACACATCATGTAAGGTCATTTTTCCTGGTGTATAAAGCTACCTGGAAATTGCAAAGCATGTATTGGAATCATTTTCCAATACATTTCAACATCAGCAGTTCCATAACATAGTTGAACAATTGTACTCTCTATGTATTTAGTTTGTATTCACATGTTTGTATGTACAAATCTATGCTTATTTATACCCACTGTTAATCTAGAATGGCAGCAATTATTACTCAAATGCTATCAGAGCTACAACTAGATCAGAAAAGATTGTAAACATAAACATATACTCACAGCAAGCAATTCAGTAAACTGATAATTGCACATTGAAGTGGTATCCAATTGAACCAAAGGATGCAGGCAGAAGCTATGATAATCAAGGCCTATACATATCCTGAAAGACATTCATTATACAGAGTTGGAGGTAATAACTGTGTAAACTCTGAGCTATACTTGAAGTGCAGAATACTCTATACTTGAACTCTGATATTGAGTGCACTGAAAGATACACATTTAGGTTATAATTATGAAAACTTCCAGCAAGGTATTAAGTACACGTTAATGTTTAGGTTGAGACCAGAATATTAAACAATTAGAAGAGCCGTTAATGGAGTGTGGGAGAGCAACCAGTATCGATGCACTTGAACAGAAGGCGGACTGAATATACCAGAAATTCTATTCCTCTATATATATCCAATAAAGAGAAGCTAGCCAGAGTAATGATTACCTAGATGGTTTTGAAGTGCAGACTGGATAGAATTAGTTTGAAGAGATTTAATCTCAAATGAGTAGATTTAAACATAGTCAATCACAGTACAATAAGTCTCAAGATTAGCAATCAGAAGAGATATCTCAGAAGAAAAGGAATTCCACCTCTATATTAACTGAGAATTATGGAAACATAGTGACAATAAAGTATTACCACTTGGGTTGAGAGAAAAGCATTTTGAAGCTAATGGGAAGCAGAAGTGAATTGATTATAAGTGGGAACTGTACTTAGTATTAACTTACCATTGTGGTATAGGGAGATACAGTGGAATAACTCGACTTTATACATTCAGGTGATTGTAGAGTTGAAAACAAGATCACGAGAAATGGGAAATGGAAAGAGAATACAAAATGGAAGAAATTAAAGCAACAGGAAAATTAATAAGTAAAATCTATCTAATTGGGTATCATCCCAGGAGTGTCACAGATTGTATCTGCAAGATTCGGAAATATTTCTACAGAGTGGAGTGAGTAAATGGACTTTAACACATGTAATTTGCTTGAGTAATAGTTTTTAGAGATTATTTTCCCAACTTCATTCCCATGTTTTTTCTGACTTATCTATACCTTAACTAGTACCTTGAACATGAAAAGACAGACTGTATCTTTCTGTATTCCTATCTAATAGTTATGACCTAATGATGGGTAGAGTATCTAACTAGGATCTACTGTTGTCTGCTGCAAATAAGTCACTTATATTTGGTCTCTGATCTCAGCAAACTGTATTATATTATACATTTTCAACATGGAAAATATTACAAGTCATCCACTAAGTACAGTATCAGCTTGGATTATATCTTCCTTACAACCAACAATATCAAAATTAATTACCTCCATCTTGACAGTCTCCAATCTACCTTCAACTGTATCTCCAATTTTGGTCAATTGCTGATTCTCTAAGTTTACAATATTCCTCTCTCCAAATACATATTATACAGTTTCCCAAGTACCTGTCCAACTTTCTATTGTTGTTGTCGCCAATTACATTTCGAAATTCATAGTATTAGTATCTTCTTGTATCCCTCCTTGTTTACGCTATTCTGGTCTTTATATTTGCTGCATCATGGCCTATAAGTATATTTCAGAGTTTACTTAATCACATTATCTGAAAGCGTTTCAATATTTTTCCAATTATATATTAGTAGCTGGAAAATGCCAGGAGTCTGATAGAGGGGATGGGGTATAAAAATACAATAGTTAAATTTGGAAGGAAATGAAACCCTAAAAGTTCCCTGACAGCGGATGAGTAAATAATTCTGATTTCTGACAACCAGTATAGAGGTAATGAAACAGACAGTGGAATAAACTTGAGAGTATATGAAAGCTGGGGAGAAAACATTAGATACATCTGAAATGATTATGAGACCAATATGGTAATTCGTAACAAATCATTAAAGTTACCTGGATTGTTCATTATCCTAATGAAAATAATTAGTGCCATTACTTCAAACTCTCACAATATCTAGCAGCAATGAATTACCCTCTATTGGAATTATGATTCATTGATTATTATTTCTTATCAATTTTTGAATTATACTCTACTATTTTATATATTCAATGAAATTCTACATTTGATATTATACTAAATTATTTCACTGAGGAGCATGATATCTGATTCTCCAATAGAAACCAAATCCACCAACAAAATTTCTCTATCTAGTAATTCAATTATTTCAATCTAACATAGTGTTAATATCACTGCTATATCATCCTTTTCATTTGAACTAGTATTAGTAGAAATAGCCATTTTATCAATCATACATAAAGAGTAAAGGTGCAACGTATATATGCTGATAAATAATACCTGGTGAAAGAGAGAAATTGCCTATCTCTTGATATATATTATCAAATAAAAATTTATTGAGATAAATACCATTGGGAAACCAAGATAGAATTTGATATATAATATTATATATTGATGCAAAATGCAAAAAGCTTTGTCTGGAAAGGAGGAGTATACAAGATGACAAAGAAGTACCAATCGAATTGAGAACATTCCAATCGAACTAACAATCACCATTGCCGGAAAATAATTCATGAACTTAGAATAACATATTCTCACCCCTGCTGAGGAGTATCGACAAGCGGAGGTATTAACAACCAATTATGGGGAGTTATTTAGAGTGCTTAAGTTAACAGTAATCTTTTATTACTTTGCAACGAAAGCAATTACACTCATATTCATCATGAGAGATTACAATGGAATCTTCAATTCTTGTTGCATATTGACACTGCATACCATGAATTGCTGAAGCAATCGGTCATGAGGTTAGGAAAGCAACAGACTTGAAGATCTGTGATGTCATTGATTTCGAACCAAAGCTATTGGCGGTGAACACAAATCGGTAGTATACTGAATAAGTTACTTTCATACACCGTATATGTCTGGTGGTACTATCAGTAGCATGTTTGGGACGATTTTAAGCGTGGAATTGTAACAATGTAACATGTTTATTGTATTCACTGAGATGACTATCACTATGATATGTTAACCTCAGTTGAATGCTGGTAGCTGTAAATAGTTGAGGCAAAGACAGAGTAAAAGGAGAGTAAGAAATAATAGTTTAGAGAAGCAGAAGATGAGGCAGAAATATATGCTATGCTTGAGGTGTTTCAAATTAGATACTGTCAACTTAATATATCATCAATACAATCAGTCTTAAACAACTTGGCATTCACTAGTTCCAGATTTGCAGGGATAGTTGCTTACTGCAATATATGTTGTTATTGAATAGAGATGAATATATTCAACAGGTAAACAATCCATTGTATATGACAAAGTTGAATTCTACACAGATTGAAGTAGAATATAACTTGAGATATTTCTAGAATATTTAAATAGTAGATATTGGGTATTTTAAATAAGACTGAGGGCAAGTATAAACTTATATTGAATAGTTGACCCAGCTATATCTATTCTAGTAGCTGCCAGTAAGTTTATATTACTTGATTTAATTTGATGAAATACCTTGGTATATATCATAAAAGCCAATTGACTTTATAGTCTTCCTTTGAACAGTAATCTGTATTTTAGATTTACACAACACTATGTTCAAGTAAGCATCAATGAAGTGTCAGCCAATCTCAGTATAAGAATATTTGTCAGCAATAAGGTTGGAGCTTGTTTTGACTATAACTGATCGATATTCCTGGCTATAATTATCTACTATGTACTGTACATGTATATGGAATACAGTATATTCCAGTGAATCTTTACTGAGACTGACATCTAGCTGTAGAAGAAACTCATTATCAGATGAGTTGCAGTATTGGCCTATAGCGAGTAATTATTATCATCAGTCTTTATATTATTCACAGTGTGGTAATTTCAAAAATCCTGTCTATTTAATTGAGTCTCAATACAGTATCAACTCATTTCAGCAACACAAATTTTCAATCATCTATAGTACTGGATTGGCTAATTGTAATGAATTCAGATGACTAGTCTGTATTGTCGATTCTGAGCAGGATATTTGTAATATGGCATTTGAAAATGAGTAAAATGAGAGTATCAATGCCATTCTGTATAAGAAATAAATTAACATGCAGATGGCCACAATAGATTTTAGAGCATAAACAATATAGATTGCTTTGAAATTCTCATGAATACTGTATATTTCCAAATATTATATATCTAAGTAACTGTCAAGAGAGTAACAATGTGTGTCAGAACAAGAAACTCAACCAGCATGGTAGCACTATATTGACCCTAGCAAATAATCAATATTATAAGCCTTTATGAAATAATGATCATTATACTGTATATGTTATATGGCATATCAAAGTTCATATCAGTAGAACATCAGAACTTTTCCATACAAGTAACTCATGACTATTGCTATGTCTGTATAGATGTATACTGTGTAATTGATATTAGTAGTCTTTATCAGCTAATCAGAGTGGAACATCTATATTACCACTGGTATAGCTCAACCTCAACAGTCTGACAATTGTGTACTTTATGAGAAGCTTTACAACAGAGGTATTGTTGTATTGGTCTACAGCATACTATTAATATTTCCAGCCTGTATTGGTTAATTAGTATACATTTATTACAAATATATTGCATTAATATTAGCTTTATTGGAGTATAAATATTTTTCAGTACAAGATTCTTTTCTCTAAATGGGTTACTGCCCTAGCTTCAACAGCAAAATTAGTAGCACATAACTTGCTCAACTAATCAGTAAAGTATATTTAAATTGTGGCATATCAACAAGATCATAAACCAGGTGTTGATACTTCTTTGAATGTAAACTTTGTCCACAACAGGGTCACTAAATTTTATAACATATTACTGTCAATATTGTCAGCCTTTGTCATCAGTTTACCTCTGTAGTTTGCATCTCATTTGCTAATTGAGCATTGACCACGCATCAATAAATGATTGCAGTGGAAACTTCTTTGAATCACACTTGTACTCAATGATTCCACCAGTCCAGCAATGGACCAGTCCAGACTGGGTCTGTCCAAGGCCAGTCCAGTCCAGTCCGAGTAATTCTTGGACCGGGATTGGACCAATCCCCAATTCTGCTTGACCAGGACTGGACTGGACTGGACTGGTTTGGAGCAGTCCACTTGGGCCGACTTGGGCTGAATCGGCCCAAATAGACTCATACACACTCCATCTCTCCCAACATTTGATCTCACTCGCTCTTTCCGACAATTTGTGGATCCTCAAGGCCGGGTAGTATCATATCTTCTCACCCTCTTCCAATGCTCCTCGAGCCGGAACAGCTCTTTCTTGTGAAATCCTTTTGGAATGCCGCGAGAGGTGTGGCGGAGTGTTGATGATAGGCTCTCTGCCATGTAGCACCACCATTTCACCAAACCGCTGTTGACTAATGATTTAGCCCAAAATGCCTACGAGTTTCTAGAAAGGCAGCGAAGCTGTTGGAACAGAATGCAGAGTGATTGCTAAGTCACCCTGTAGACTCAGATATGATGAGTCACTCGCCACCTGCATAGCCACTGGCGATTTGTAATGTATGTTCACGATGGTTCTTGAACCAAGGTTCAAGATTTTCATGGCTTTCCTTGAATATATGAAGTCTGTGGGTTTCGTTCTCTCAGATTTGTATGATAGACAATTCAACGAAGCTGCTTCTTTCAATCTCTGACTTAATCAATCTTTTCCATCATGTCATCTGCATCACTGTCAGAACACAGTGCCAGCGAAGGCTTTCTGCCATCGGAGGCTGAGTCTGAGTTCTCACCTGTTTCTGGTTCCTTTGACTCGAATTCTTAGACACTGTCCATTAGCTCGGCGTCTACAAATCCTCTTCCTTTGTCTTCCTGAAATACATTGATATCCTCACCTGTTGCACTCAGAAGCAGCCGCTTGACTTCAGCGATTCATACACATGGTACCATTTCCGGGTCTGGCACAAACCAGTACTGGAAGTGCTCATACTTTAAGACTATCTGAATCTAAACACAAGAAGCGGTACTCATTCATAAACAGGTTCGATGAAGTATAAGATGACTGGAGGTACAACGAAGCCAGCCCACCATTTGAAAACACACCATTCCACAAAGATTACTCTTGGAGTTGCATCTTCCCCAATCATCTCCAGTTCGATAAATGCAGCGAAGAAGTTCGGCAAGCTGCATTTCAGCCAGAAGGAAGCTGTTGACTTGCTCCTGATGTGGATCATCCATGCGAATATTCCATTCAGTGTGACCTCAGACCACCAGTTCCACGCGTTGTTAAAGTATCTCAATGACAGGAATCGAATACCATGGTCACCAACTACAATCAAGCATTGCATTCTTACTCGCTTTCGTCTCTTACAGCCCCGCATTGCAGAACTCCTGCAGCAATCAACAACGCATATCCACCATTCTTGTGATGGCTGGACTAGTCCCCATCAAACAATGGCAGTTCTCGGAATTAGTGCACACATCACTTCACAGGCAGGTACTTGATTGAACCCAGTAATTGGAATTCGGTTAATCGAAGGACCTCATACCGGAGCCAACATGGCAGGGGTTATCCATGAGCTTCTGCGAGAGTATGGGGTGGAAGAGAGGCTGGGATACTTCATGGGGGACAATGCTAGCAACAATGACACACCGGTAAGAGCTCTGGCTGATGAGCAGGTGTTTGGAGACCATCACTATGATGCACAGGAACACCGTCTTCGCTGTGTTGGTCTTGTCATCAACCTTGTGGTGAAGGCTTTCTGGTTTGGAGAGGTGGACCGGACGCTACTGCAGGACACAGTTATTGTCACCCACGATACAATGGCAGAGTGGAGGAAAATGGGTCCCTGGGGAAAAGCACACAACATCACAATATATATACTGGCATCTCCTCAGCGGCGGCAGGAATTCCTTCACATGGGTGGAGGCACCATACTCCAGAGGGATAATGCCATATGTTGGAATACTGGATACAGTATGATCCGAAGTATGATTCGAAACAGAGACGCAGTGGATATCTTCTGCCTACACCATTCTGATCTGCTGGAGGAGAATCGATTATCTGTGGACGATTGGGAACAACTGGCCGACGCAGTAAGCATATTGCAACCTTCCCACTCTGCAACACCGCATATGGAGGATGACTTTGCTGAGCTCCACAACATTCTGGTTGAACTTGACTTTCTTCGAGCCACATTCATCAATGTGTTACAGAAATATCAGGCCAACCCTCACTTGCATATCCGCAGAGCTGCCGCTGAGGGGATTGTAGTTCTCGATAAGTACCGGGAGTTGTACAAAGCACTCACTGTCTGTGTTGCAGCGGTGGTGTTACACCCGGCTTACAAATGGGAATACTTTGAAGTGGCAGTAGATAATCTTTAATGGACTGAAGAACAATTACAGAGTGCAAAGCTTCGTGTGCAGGGGCTGTGGCAAACAAAGTACATGTCAGTTTCTTCAATTACAGGGAGAGATGGAGAACCCCAGCCAGATATTCCACCACCTCCTGCTACTCCATTTGCTACCTGGCGAGCTCAGAGGCAGCGTACTGTTAATGGTAACCCTACCGCAGATTGATTGATTCAATTCTGACAGCTGTACAGTAGATGAATATGACCGATATCTATCAACTCCAACTGAGCCATCTATCACCAATCCATTCACATTTTGGCAGTCCCAGCGGCAGATATATCCACATCTCTCATCAATGGCAATTTATATTCTATCCATACCAGCGATGTCGGCTGGAGTCGAAACACTCTTTTCCCAGTGCAAGATAATGCTTACAGACTGGCGGAATAGACTGCAAATTGATTCGCTACAGGCAGTTGAATGTCTCAAATCGTGGGATCGACTTCAAATGGGGCTTATAGAGATAGTTGATAGAGGAGCACAGTTGGAAGCAGTGGATGACGAGGAGCAACAGGATGGAGATAAGGCTGAGGATGACGATATGGATGTGGAGACCATGTAACTATTCCGAAAGTGATATGCAAGCGGCAAGTCTTACAGCATCATGCCTGTATGGGAATCTATTAGTTTTGGCGGAATTTCTGTTGTATTTTCATTTGAGTTGTGGCATGGATGGTTTTCTTGTGATAGTGATTACTAGCAGCGGGCGATTGTTATGTAGTAATATTTTATATGTGCTAGAGTTGAAGGATCACCAATTTACTTCGTTTGGACCGGTCCAGACCAAGCCCGTCCAGTCCAAGACTGCCAGTCTGTGGTCCAGTCCAGTCCAACCTTCGGGTCGGACTGGACTGGACTGAGCCCTACCCCAGACTGGGTCCGTCCAGACTGGTGGAATCATTGCTTGTACTATTATTTACAAAATAAAGCATTCCATACGGCTACATTCGTGAATTGGATATAAATACTATACAACACAATATCTCCCCGACTGATGAAGTTTCATGTCTTCTTGGTACCAACAGAGAATTCGCTCTATGACTGAATGCATGACAAACATGCAATATGATACAGATATGATCATGAACTCATACAAACTCTGAAATCTGCTTTAAATAGCTATTTCTCTATTTATTGTGAAATCCTTGCAGGAAGACCATTTTTGGAAGAAGTAGAAGTGAGCGCTTGAAAGTGAGTGGACTAATGAGACATTGAATTTAGTATTCAATATATGGTCGATACTAGTATTTGTGCCAATACAACTTCCAATTGTATTACAAGTACTTATGCAATACACCTTTATGAAGTTGTTGCAATAATACTACAAATGAGCAGATCAGCAGCCCTGGTATTATATATATCATTCGTATTTAGCTTCTAGTCTATTCTTCTAAATACACTGCAAGTATATTGAAAATTCATTCTGTGATGAAAGTATACAAAGCCATGTTGAAAATACTAAACAATTCAGTGGCAAATAGATAAACTTGGGCAGCGAGTGATAATAAAACTCGGGCTGTTAAATGGTTTGAGAGTTCACAACTTAGGATAATCAGACAATTCAGAACTAAATATTTTATACATTATTTTAAAGTTATTCGAATATGTGGGGGAGATCAAATATGCTAAAATGACTAATAGTGACTATTTAACAATTAAATTTCGCCTGCAAATCTGGAATTAGTACATAATGCAGAAACTTATTTCTCTTTATAATCAATATAGTGTTATATCAAATCTACAATTTCTGTTCTATACTATAAGCTGAACTTATTCTTCCCTCAGCCCTTGCATGTAGCAATATTTACCACACAATATACTCAGTAATAAAATTAGAATACAACTACCAACTCAAACTTCATCAGTTTTGTACAGAATAGATAGATAACCAAAAATGAATCTGAATCTACATTGGTCATTGGATACTATCTCAGTTATAACTGATTTCTCTGCAGGGTTTACCATGTCTGTCATACAATCAATAACTTATACCATACCTCTTATCTATAGCCAAAACAATTCAGAGGTAAATGGTAAACTTGCTGGAGTATTGTTTGCCAAGTATTGGAATGATGCATTAGAATATTGGATGTTATCAACTATCAGTATCTTGAAATCACAATAGGGTATAAAGGCATAAGCCTGTGTATGGCCTCGCCTGAACGTATATCAGTTGATACAGTTGTAAATGTGGATATCAGTAGTGTAGAGTAGTATAAAGATAGGATAAAGATACATTAGAGCTAGAGATCTATGGATTGCAGTGGGCCAACTGTATAAAGCATATAATACCCAGCCAAGAACTTGGAATGTGCAGTTGTGCCGAAATGGTTTCTCCTGTATTAAATGATGACTTCCTGAGCTGTATAAATCTGTACAATAGTCAGAAAGAGAAGAAAACCATCCAACAACCATTCAACATAGGCACACTTAGAAACCCATCAGTCCCACAACCAATCAGTACTGCTCAGGGCATCATTTTGACAGATCTGGCATACTGGCATACCCCACCCCAACTTGACTAATCTCCAAATATAGTAAAAACCCATGCTGAAGCCATATGTGCTGGGCTCGATCAAAGATGCAAAACAGTAAAGGAACAAACAGAAAAAAAAAAACATAAAGAAGGAACATCCAAAGTGGAACTGTCCACTATATCTCCACTTCTGAGATATTCGGTATCTGACTATCTAATCTCGCGATTATAGGTTGAACCAAGCATACGTCATTGTCAAAATTAGACACCGGATATTGGCTGATTTGGCTGATCATAGTATGAGTCTTTACTCATCATCAATGTTTGTGGCTTCTGCTTACATATTTATAAAACTGTGCTAGTGTTTGAGCTCTCTGAATTACTCATGCACAACTCTGCTGGTCCAGCCCATCAGTTATCATTGTTGCTGCTTGCAATGCTGATTCAGAAGTCATATTTGCCCTCAGTCAGCACAGACAACGCATGGTCAACTCTTCCATATGGAGTGTAGCTTCCACATTTGGTCTCATAGCTGGCTGTGAGGGTCAATTATATATGACCTTGTATCTATCTTGTAAGCTGCTCGTGAAATGCTCATTCACACGATGTATATTCAAAAGGGTGTGTGGTCAGCAGACCCTCATGCAAAGCTCTATGGGCCAGCTTCTATATCTGACATCATCTCTTGCAGCCGGTGGATCTCACAAAGTGCCAGCCAGTAGTTATATATGTACTCCTACAGTGCTCACCTAGCAGGCATATATGCCTCCAGTATCATTATTCAGCCTTCATTATGGTTAGCTGTTTGGTGAAACATATCAGCCAGTATATTCCATAGGTTGGGCTCCAAATAGTACTAAGTTCCAGACCCTCCAACAAAATTGATCTGGTAATCATCGTTTCCACGTTATCTTGATCATCTCTCATGGTGCCATATGGTCACTGTATGTGTCAATGAATATCTGTAACTGTCTCTTCGAACGCCATTCAGGAGATCATTTGGTGCTGTCAGATTTCATCTTTCGCCACGTTAGAAACTACTTCAGCAAAGAGAAATGCGCTCGTTCAGCCTACATCAAACTCGCTTGATCTTCCCATGATCTCATTGCTGTTCTTGCAGTTGCACTGATGATCCTCCATGTTGGTGCACTTGTAGGTACACTGGACAGGTGCCTCGAGCTCAGTGTGCTTATCTTGTCTAATTGCTGGGTGCAATTGCTGGCCTTCTTCCGGGTATATGATCTGCTCCTTCTGCAGATGTTCATGCCTTCAGTTGTCTGGGTATTAACATCATCGTGTTCTGAGGTTACTTGTCATTTCATCTCCCAGCGCACTGGTTGACTCTTTTCCACATGCACTTGTTGACTCTGCTGGTGATTTGTTTCAAGGTAAACTTATTGACTAATCTCCAGCTACAATATTCTGCTGATGAATGTGCTCCAAGGTACTTCCTCCTAACACTTCTGGTGCAGTTATTACTCCCAGTAAGGGATGATTTCAATTCTGGTATGGTCTCTCCCCTTGTGCATCTCATCGCTCTGGCGATGACTAATCCATTGTGACATCCTCGGGTGGCATTTCAGTTGGTCAGATTTGGTTCTGAATTTGATGTTCAGTAGCAGTGGTGGATTTCGGAATTGCCAAGACTGAGTCAGAAGCTCATTCTGGATTGTAACTTGGGATAGCAGCATTTTGATTCATCTGTAGATGCATTTGCCATCACTTCCCTCTCTGCACTTTGGCCATTGCTAGCCTGCTCTATTGGTGAATGTGGTTTACAGAGCATCATTCCTGCACTTTTGGTACAGTAATTGTTCCTGGTATGGGTTGTTGTTATTGTTATACTGGAATCTCCTACTTTGAGGATTATTGCACGGCCAAAAACTGATCTTGGATGGCTTCACAATGTGAGGTATCAGCATTATGGCTGTGTGTCTGGAAATCTGTATTGGAATCATATATGACATTTGGAATTGTTTGCTGAGTAGTGCTCTGAATTATACTCGGTGTCATACTCAGTGGAGCCATGCTGCTGATACACGGTTTGTATGCACATCTGCATTTGATTGTAACTTTGGTGCTTAAAAATCTAGTAAGTAATCTTCAAAAGTGAATTACTTCACATAACCTCAATAAGTCTATATGTGAAGGAGACCAATCATCATCTGTCTCCCGTGATCCATCTTCAGTGATCTATCTCCTCTCATCCACCACCAGTCATCCACCCCCAGTCGGCCATCCCAATCTGGTCACTATCCATATCTTGTCTCAATTCATTACTGGACTTGATATATCTCTTGTCATCCATCTCTGGCCACAATCTGTTTCTGGCCATGATTCATCTCAGGCTGTAAGTCATCTGGTCATGTTATGTCATTCTTTAGCCATTTGTTTCCACCCTGTCGGTAATTGTGCTTGTATGGTCTGTATTCCTAACTTCTCCTGTCTCTCTTTATGCTCTTTAAAGTTGATCTTTACTAACCTCCATAATGTCTGTCTGCCATGCAACAACAGCTGTCATTAGCTCTTGATTGCACACCCATGATTCAACTGGTGTCATATGGTCAATCATAATATCATACCAACTCATAGATTGGTTCATCCAGCATGGGATTCTTTAGTCCAAATCTATCAACAGGCCTTGTGAGCACATGATCTTATTCCACACAATTGTAGGAATACTGCTCCACTCAACTCAACTCATCTCTGCTCAACTCAACTCTGCTCAACTCAACTCTGCTCAACTCAACTCTGCTCAACTCAACTCTGCTCAACTCAACTCTGCTCAACTCAACTCTGCTCAAATCAATTCTGCTCAACTCAACTCTGCTCAACTCAACTCTGCTCAACTCAACTCTGCTCAATCGTAATCCACCCATATGGCAAATTATAGCTGAGCACCAAATCCACTGCATGGTCACTTGACCAATGCAGTAGGAGTGTCTGTGCCTTGGGTTCACTGAAAAGCTTCATGAAATCTGTGTATATGGCCAGGATATGGCCTCCATCATGTATAGGCACCATTGTTGTGGCTGCACCAGCTCCATATCCAAATATTAGTTCTGAATTCATAATGAATATAGAGCAGCAAGATGGAATATCCCGCAGTCCAGATTTAAACCCTTTGCCACATTAGAGCCAAGCCCTGCCATCCAGTTCTTCCTTTGTGTCTCAGCATGCTGGGAGGAGTCCATCAGCAAAATTTATTTTAGTCACTGGGAGCCTCTAGGAGTGTCTGAGAAGATGTGGAGTGTAAACTTAGATGCGTCAATTTCAGGAGAGTATCAGACCCTAGGCAGGCATTCTGGCTGGACTTTAGAGTGACTGGGATCTCTTATGACTGGTACCGGAGTACAATGAGAGTGGTTGTGATAAGTTTGAGAATACCTCGGAGTGCCGGAAAGAACATTCTGTGCACCTTGGATCGCCTGGGAGCGCCAGTGACAAGCCTGGTAGCTCTGATAGCAATGCTGGTAGCGCCGACGACAAGCCTCGGAGCCCGGGCAACAAGTCTGGGAGCAGCTTGAATTACAGTAGAGCCGTCTGGAAAATACAACATCTTCTTTGGGAATGTTGCTAGTTCGCCTGGAAATCATAGCTACTCTATATTATTCAACGATTTTTAAAACTCATGTATTCAATTTGTATTCTCATCTATATACTTATAAAACTTCCCATCTTCGCACGGTATATCTCGACTGGCTGCAGACTGTGCTTCAGAGCAATTCTAGGTGCGCCTGAAAAGGAGGATCGAGTAATCACACAGATACACTCCGGGGCCTTGATTGAGCAAGAATGGAGATGCACATCGAGGCGGTTATCGAGCGTATTTGGAGATACGCTTGGATGGCGCGATTGGGTGAACTTCGAGATGCACCCCGAGATCTGGATCGAACGACTTTGGAGACGCACTTGGGGGCCAGGATTGTGCGACATTGGAGGCTGTAATCAAGCGAGTTTGGAGATGAACTTGGAGGCCATCATTGTGTGAACTTACAGACAATAATGGAGGGAGTGTGGAGATACACTTGGCGGCCATGATCTAGCAAGTTTGGAGATGCACTTGGAGGCTATGGTCGAGCGAGGGTGGACATGTGCAGTTCGAGGCCATGATCGTGCAGACTGGGAGGCCATAATTGAGCGAGTTTGTGGCGGCACTTGGGGGGCGATCATTGTCCGAACTTGCAGTCCGTGATTCAGTAAGTCTTGAGATACACTTGCAGGCCGAGACCGAACAAGTTTTGAGATGCACTTGGAGGCCATCAGCGAGCGAGTTGGAGATACACTTGGAGGCCATGATTGAGCGAGATTGGATGAGTACTTCCTCAGCAAAAAGTGAAATTGATTTCCAATAATGGACCCCACGCACCAAACGTTCTCCAAAGGCTCCACAAATAATCCGAGGGACTCAATTGCTATCTTCCACCATGCTTCGCAGGGTTCAATGATGTGATCATGTCATCACAACATCTCAACAACGTGTTTAGTCATTTAAGCGAATCTATTGCACATGGTTCTTGCTCTTTGGTCATCTAGATTTCAATTGTTTTGAAGGTTTTTTGAACTGTTCCATTGATTTCGAGAATATTCCTAACTATCAAATCCCTTGAGACATCGATTATACACAGGCTTGCAAAACTACCATTGCAAAAATTAAGACACCCAGAGTAAACACTGATCAGATTTCAATATATCGCTGCAACGATTAGTTCAAGCGTCTAGTCGAATAATCTACATGTGATACAAATTGAGAGCATTCAAGCCGATCATGTTGCTCAAGTACCACCGGATGCTATCTGGCTGCGGCGTCAGCGGAAGAAGATGTACAGCTCCTTGGATTGCGTGTATAGGGATGATATAAGTGGTTTCTACCCCTAAAAGATGCTGACGACAGTAGCATCCATCATGCAAGGGTTGCATTGGAGGTTGATGACTCTCCTCAACAAACACCATACCAGCAGTCTGACGTATCAGCCCTGTCGCAAACGTCTGAACCACGGCAAGAAGCCCTGCACGGCTCGATTCAGCATCCTTGATGACGAAAAGACACTTCAACCATGCGGGAATATGTCCAGCAGTCGACTTAAAGTGACTATCCGGACTAAACACAATCAAGAGAAGCACTGTATCATTTCTTGGTGGCTTATGCTTTCTCCACCTTGCGGACCCAGTGCAATGAACCTTAAGAACTGCTTGCTCTTCGCATTGAAAAGCGGTCACCGGAATTGCTACTGTGTTTTACCAAACGTATTTTGCATCGTTGGGACGACAGAAATACTGATCATGATCGACATAGTCTGTGAAGTCAGCAACTCTCCTGAAACACCAAGCAATTTGAATCTATAGCTCCCCTTTTGGCATTGCAAACCACTCGGCCAAGTCATCAAGGGTCTTGATTCCTGGGCACCAGTTTTTCGTCATTCGCTTGATAGGCATTTTGGTTAGAGGCATATCATTGACGAGACATTGTTTTGCAGCGTTTGCATCCAGCTCTCGATACTGGAACACCTGGTTTTCGGCTGTCGTTCACAAAATCTGGCAGGCGGCCTCATCACAATTCGATTGTCGGTATGCTTGGTTAAGATCCATGATCGCTTTTTCTGGGAGTTCAGAGCTTACATTTAAGTGAATGCCAAGCTGGTGGATATGGTCAGAGAAGAGGTTTAGGAGATGCATCTTCACAAAGTTGAAATCCGATTTGTCGACAAGATGTTGTCCATTTTCTGATTCAATCTGCGTTTTATCTTCATCCACACAAGAACGCTTTGCAGCCGCAGAAACATTGTTTCAAGCACAGTCAATCTCCTGTTCGTCATGTTTGTCCAAAGTAAGCTGCCTTTTGAAGGCTTCTGAGACCTTCTGTGTAGGTTTACTGGCGCGGAATCGACTGAAAACATCCCTGTGACAATGAAGCTCCTCCAGATAAGTCTCCAGGTACTTCATCGTGGCCTTGGTATGGTACTGGTACTGTGCCATAGGGTGAAAATACACAACATTCTGGCCTCACAACACGGCATCTGTCAAGGGAATTCTTGGCCTCGCTGAAGGGTTCAACAGCGTCACCGCAATGACTGGAACAATCAGACGCCCGAGTGCTTTCATCTTCTTACCACTCCATTGCATCACCTGACTATATGGCTTGTTGAATCAAGCAAAGCCAGCATATAGAGGCATCATCGCGCAGAGCTGGTTGAATTTGTCGATCCTGGAACGTTATTCGAGGAAGGTCATAACCCAGCCCATCGAATTCTTCAGCATAACGAGATACACTGTATGAAGAATATCTGGTATGATAATAGTCATCAGAGAGATGCATCTCATACTCCAGAAGACACTTTCTCAGCTTCCACCCACTCAATCTTCGAATAATTGTCTTGCTTCTCGTCTCTCCGTCTCATCTCCCTGAGTCGCAAGTACAACCTTGTGGATGTAAAGCCAATAGTCTCTCAATTGCCACGACGATGAATTCCCTTCTCCGACCGACGATTCTGGCGCTTCGCACATAGGGCAATGGGGCTGCTTGATTCGGTGCAAGAGAATGTTTTCAAAGTAGTAAACCATCCATGCACAGATGACAGGATAACATTGCCGCATCCGACTGCCAGCACAAAGCATAAGCTTTGCAGTGTTGCACAGCGCATCGAGTGGACACACAATTAGCTTCAAAAGCGTCCTTAAAATCCCTAGATTGTGGATATGTTGTTCCTTCATGGCAGTTGTTGTTCCATGTCCTTTAAAGTGATATTTCGGAGGAATGTAAGGAGGGGCAACAAGGATGCTTGCAAGATTTGAAGGCTTAGATCAAATCATCGAGTCGATGTCTCCAAGACTCCATTATACGTGCCATTCATTCTTGTCACCTGAATAGTTTGTAAGATGTGTCTGGTCTGAACTGCCAAATCAAGGGACAATAAGGGCTGCAAGAGGCCACCGTAGCTACTGAAGCGGTCAAAATCATCATAGCTATGACGAACTTCAACTAACTTACCAGTGTATTCCACCACCAACCGCTTCATTTCACCACTGAGTAGACACATTCCTGAGTATCATTGACTTTCTTTGCTGGAGTCTACGACATATGCTGCCTGAACGCAGTCTGTTGCATGTGGAACTCAATGCATTGGACAGGATTGCAGTGGAAGAATGGTGGGTAATCATTGTCGCAAAGGTTGTTTGGATCGGCCAAACAATTGGAACACACTTCTCCTGATTTCTAACAGTCAAAGCCCATCGCGTAGGACATTTCATGAAACCATTTGAAACAAGTGTGGGACGAAGTGATGTTGCTGACAGTTTCCATCGTTGGGTTCCCGAAATGCTCATTGATAGCAGCTGTGCTCATGCTGTGCTTGATGCACCAGTGCGCTGATCAATACTCCTCCTCCCAGGGAAACGGTGACCATAGAGTCACTTCATTGTTGAAGATATCGAAATACTCATTACTGCTAGGCCTGCGGGCTAGGCCGTTGTCCAAGTGTTCAGTTCCATGAATATGCGTCCAAACAGGAGGTTGCTCTGGTTCAAGACACGCATTCTCGCTTTCAGCTTCTGAATTGCTGGAATCATCGTCGCAATGGTGAAGAACAGGGTTGGGATGCAGTTCATGAAAGAATGGATGTAGAATAGTATCGTGCTTGATAGCGAAACCATCATATGGCACTTGTTTGGCTGATACATATACCATCTTTTTTTGTGGTCGCTACGTAGGTGAGTGATTTAAGCGCAGATGTAGGAGTACATCTTAGAGCAGTAAAGACACTGGTGACGAAGATCCATGATTCATGAGCAAAATGAGATTTGGCAACCATGTTACGCAGCGTTTCGACAGTCTGTTAGCTACTCGTACAGTTTCAAGCCGGCTGGTCCTCCGAAAACTCCACACCTCGATTTGTTTTTTCCACAATGGTGTTCTACCGCTCTCGTAGAATTTCTCTCATCCTCCTTGACACATTTACAAAGTGTTCAATCGCTCTCTCGATTTCAACATCCTTTGGATCTCGAAAAGCATACCGCATCTGCATTCAGCTCGTCATGGCGATTGTTTTGCACCCTCACAAGACCCTTCTACACCCATTCCCTGAATTGTGGTTGTCACTGTTTGTTCAGTTCGTACCTTACATGAACCATGCATTGCTCTTAGATACTGACCTAGCGACGTTATCACGGGGTACAAGAACTAGAGCAAGGACACATGAGTGAGATCTGACTGCAGAGCATGCTTTTAGTTGTCTTTGTGATGAACCTAAGCGTTCAGTCGACAAATCAGTGCACTTTGATGATGCTAAGAAAATTATTTCCTAGCTTAATTGTAGCCAAGATGATGTCGCCGGATCAAGAAAACCCTCGAAGCCCATATATATATTCACCTTGCCTGCCCACCTTACTTGCAATCTCCAGAACTTTCGACACACCCTCCTCACCTCTGCTACTGCATTGCATCACCCTTGACGATTGATTCAACACTCCCAACACTAGTTTAGAGTACAAAGCATTGGATGTCCACCACTCAATCATTGACCACCGGTGAGAACATAAAATGTAATGTAATGCTCAGTGGTTGCCAAAATCGGTGGTCACCGATGCTAATACAATCCAGATGCTGGCTCTACAAGTCCGTGTCTGGGCCAGGAATGCTTGTGTTGGAGTAAGTCAATGGGCAGCAGAAACCATGGGGATTTGGCAGGATAACGGTGGCTTGACAACACAACCGATAGACAATAATGTGAAGGAGCACGTCTGGGAGATTGCCCAGTCCTTGAGCATCATCAGCAAGCAAGGCGCCTGACCCGAACAATGGGATCTCCTGATCGATCACTTCATTACTTGAATCAGTCATCTGGCATTAAAAAAGCCTCTTTGGAAATGGTACATGGCATCCAACACTGACCTGGATGGTCCGGAACTCAAGACAGCACTGGAACAGGTTGCAGACGTCAGCCTTTGCCAAAGGAAGAATGGGCACAAATGAACCCTGACTGTGAAAAGCAATCTCGTGCACGTTGCTATGTATTTCATCGCCATGATGCATCGTTTGTTCCTTCTGATGATGTGTAGATGCAGAAGATGATGAAGAAGGAACCTTGCGTCACAGGTCTTCACCAATAGAGGTGAGATGCGATGCCTCGACAGATTTCGTTGTAGAGCCATTTATCTTTAACATCCCCTATGTGGATCCCGACATTGCTGGGAAGAGGGTGGGTGAAAACAATATTCAGCAATTTGTATGGCACTGGCCTGGGGATGATGAATCCATACTTCCGATAGTTGCATCAATTGCCCATACAACCATTTTGTCAATCGTGGATGCTGCTCTCGCCAGTCTGGCAAACCCCACCGGGAATATCTGAGAGCTCTGGGGCTGCCGGGAGGAGATTAATGGAGATGGTGGTCTGTACGCCCGGAATCTGGCCGCAATCGTCGACAACAATACTGCTGCCGGATGGGTACACGTGGCAAAGAGCAATAACAACCCAACCCTTTTGAATGTTGTTTATCGTGGCCAACAAGCGGATGGCACAGCTGGTGCCCAGACGCTTATGCGTGGTGGCCGCAGCTACCTTCCTCTGGATGACATCATCCCAACCTCCCGCTGAGGATATGATCGACGATATCTGGGAGGAATCGGTTGATAATGGTGAAACATGGCGCCCAAATCCAAGCAGCATCCCGACGACGAATTCAGGCTGCCAAAAGTTTGAACGGAAGCTTTACAACAGGATTATCAGACAGCAGCGATAGCTTGAAGTCATCCGAAACAGTGCTCTTGGTCTCATTGCCCATTACGAGCAAAGCCCAGTTGCTGATGAGGATGTGGCTTGGCTATGCGAGCACAATCAGAGTGTGAATCCGGCTGCTGCGGCCTCTTTAGCCAATAGGAAACGTACAAGCAGTCGCCAAGCAGCAACTCAGTTCATGTGAAGATCAAATGCACCGGCTGGACGGTTATTGAAGTATTTGGGGAGTGGGTGGGTATTTCTCTGGCACTTTGTAGGGTGGACGGATGGGTGATAATTTGGAGTTTTTTGATGATGTTTTTGGTCACTTTTTGGTGTTTTATTTATTTTGTTATTACATCATTCATATTCATGCATGAAGAGCTGTGTTCACATTTCACAATGTTGGGTGTGATCGTTGAGACGTTTGTTGTTGAGAAAGGAATAGTGGCAGCGATAGTACTCCGTGGATGGCTATCATGGAATTGATCGTTCAGAATCTTTACCCAGCCGATGTTAGCCTGAATGATTGGTGACTCGCAAACGCATTTTAGCTCGTTGCGAAAACCATTGTTGTCAAAGGAAGCCAATCAACAACCTGGTGGTGTGCTTGTCACATGCCATTCTCAGTTCTCAGTTCCCGTCCATCTAGGAAGTTGGAAGTGTGGGTGGCGGCACAAGCCAAGATCCTGGAATTGTCGACAGGACAAAAAGATGCATCACGACAATGCTTTTAATCATATAAATGTTTTTTTTCCTTTACACAACCCTTCAATTGATTTACTCTACATTCATTAAGATTTCCTTTTGTCGCTCCTGTACTTTGTTGGTACTTATCACTCGCCACCTTTTCAAATCATGACAATCAGGCGCCGCCATTCTCCTCCTCCTCCTCCTCATCCTTCCAGCACCAGGAGAAACAGACAATCTATCCACCCCAAGTTTCTTGATGACAATCTCAGCCTGATGCCCACCACTTATAATGATCGTCTAGATGACAATTCAGAATCCGATGTCGAGCCTCTTGGGCTACCATTCGGGACGACAATGGGTATGTGGCCCTCAAAAGATTCCTTCACGTCGACACTTGGAAAATGAGTCACAGCACCTCAATTAATTCCGACATCAGTGCAAATCCTACATCCTGAGGATTGGAATGTCTATATTGTCTCGGAGGAGGAGGATGAACTGGAGCCTGTGCCACTGGCACCCAAGAAGGCATCTGATTAAGCGTTTGAATGATTAAATCCACCCAGTAATGTATCTATTGACTAGAGGACGGTTTCTAACGAGGCCGGTGTGCAATTGGTTGCATGGAAAGCTGGAACTCTGTGGTGATATAAGCCCTGTGTTGACGACATGACAGGCCTCATCGTCAGGGCAGAATACAACACCCAGACAATCATTCCAGGCGTTCCGGTGATTGTCATGGCATGTGTGAAGCCTATAGCTATCAATTCTGCGATGTTTGTGAATCCCTTTGCCACAAATGCGCTGAAGACGGCCAAGATTCATAGTTGGTGGTATGAGGAAATCGCCAGGATAGATCCAGCCCAGAGAAACTCAGACCATCAATGTGCCTACATTTCAGTGGTAAATGAATCATCTCAATAATTGATATCATCGCTGACATTGTCCATCAGACTCTCGCAAAGATTACTTGCTCCCGTGAAGCAATGGTATACCACTGGAAGACCTCGATTGACTGAGGTTATGGATTTCGAACACCGTTGCCTACAGTGATCCGGAAACAGGTACCCAGGCTATTCGCCAAGCACAGGTTCACATGCCCCACAAATGTTCGTGAGGTAAGTTCAAAGGTCCCTTCTTGTTTAATTGATATCTTGACGATCCATTTAGGAGTACAAGTTTCGATTTGTAGGGACTGAAATTGTGGATCTTATTCACCGGACATACTTCTATGGCATATGACAAATGGGAATGAAAGACACATCATTGATTGAGAAAATCAACCGGACATTCATTGCCCTCACCATGACGGCCGCCGACCATTTTCGGTAGGCCTCGAAAGCAGGCCACTTTATGATCCTGCAGAGTTCGTTCCGGGAGGTGTAGCACAACTTAAGTCCGATACAACAGTCATTGATCACATGGTTAATACTGCATGCTCAGATGTATTGCGTCGTCTCGACGGGGATTTTCGTTCTTCATCACCAGAGGTCCAAGCTAAAATAATACACAATATCCGCAGCGTGATTCGCCGAAGGATCCTCGCAACTGGTAAGGAGCCAGCGATGGCAAAACCTCGCAACAATCAGGGCACTTTATATGATGACTTCCTTGATTACGTCCTGGAGGAGCTGATACAGCAGCCCGACGACTCTTTCAATCGTCTCAGCAGCTTTGTTGCTGCTACTGATGCGAGCATTCAATTCTCAGCCATTCTGCCTATCGGTGGGTCTACCATCGCCAGCAGCAGCTAGCCCGTCCCCTACACCGACAGCAACAGCAACACCAACGACTTAACAAGCATCACCAACATGACCAGCGTTCAGAATACGGGATTACTTGATGGAAGTATGATTGTAGAGGTCACAATGTCGCCTGGAGGTTAGGAATGGTGTCAGTGATCAGCTTTAGGATATCCTTTGGGTGCTATTTTATGCTACGTTCCATCGATATATCATAATAGGAGTAAATGCAATCGAACTGATATTTTACTTAGGTCTGATACCAACTATGTGAAATCATAATTGCGATGATGCATAACACTCCCGCGAAGGTAGAATTGCAAGGTACTGACGACCTTGTGTCAACAAATTCAATATCATGAACCACTTCTGCATGGTAACAATCTTTGGTCAAATTAAGCCATGAGAATCTTTCAAAACAAGAGCAACACACTTCATTCAATGTATGGAGTGAGTACCATCATCATCGCGAGGACAAATCGAATTGGGCGCCGAAGGAGTTTGCCGAGAGATGATCTGTGATATCGCCTAAGGTAGTGAGAACCATTCGTCAAGTGCTCATTGTGACTTTCGAAACAGTGGGTACATGCGTCGTGATGCTTGAAAACAGCATCGCGAAGACCCAAAGAACACTCTGGAATAGTCAAGCACTGCCATATTTCAGGGAAATCTTGATTTCATTTTTGTCAGTTTGTGGGTACAATAAACTAAATGAATTCAATGAAGGAAATTTAGTTTTTGCTGATGTTGGAGGTGGTTGATGGACGGCACGCTGGGTACTGAGACTCTATTCATCAGTTAGTTAACTGAACCTTTCAACTCTCATGGAGAGCTGGCAGATGGTGGTCGATCTTGTAGGGAGGCATGCCGGAAGCTGAACCTACATTCAGAGGTCAACTCGTAATCATGAGAATGAAGAGAAGACAATCAATCCTGGGTGGATACTGTACTCAGTGTATGCTGTACTCGGTGTCAACTCATCATCATGGCATGGAGAGATAGAGAGGGATGACTTAACTTTGTGATCAGTGATGATGGTGCAGTTGTGGACAAGAAGGAGAGATGGGGGATGAAGATGAGAACAACGTCGAGAAGATGAGTTGATATGAGATATCAGACAGACGACTTGCCTGATTGAGATGCGAAGACCTCGTATCGCTGTGATGACAGGTGGGGTCAGCATCTGTACCCGCCGTTTCGGGGATGGTAAACTGACTTCCACATGTAATTTTCTCAAGTCCCAGTTTCTCATGATGATTTGTCCCATCTCCTCTCATCTCTCTCTTTCTCGTCCTCGATTCTACCATCACCTAAGTACACGAAGTTCACTCATTCCTCTCTGTGTCTCCATGCCATGATCAAGAGTTAACACCAAGTGCAGCATACACCAGATACACCATACACCGAGTACAGCATACACTGACCACACCATACACCGAGTACAGCATACTCTGAGTACAGCATACTCCGAGTAGAGCATACTCCGAGTACAGCATACACCAAGTACAGCATACACCAAGTTCAGCATATGCCAAGTACAGCATCCACCGAGTACCTCATTCACCGAACACATTATTCACCGAGTATAGCGTAGACTGAGTACTGCATACACCGTGTACTGCATCATCCCAACATCGAATGTCTCCCTCTCCCAGCCAGTCTCTCATCTCTTGGCAGACCATGTTGTACTCAATTCTCTACATTCCCACAATTCCGAGTTAACCAATGAATAGAGTCTCACCTCATGGCGCTCCTCCCTCCCGAACTACCTCCTCCAGATTGACCGCCTCCAAGCACTCCTCCAGTCTCGCTCGATCATGGCCGCCAGGTGCATCTCCAAACTCACTCGATCACAGCTTCCAAGCGCATTTCCAAACTCGCTCTATCAGAGCCTCCAAGCGTATGTCCAACCTTGCATGATCAAGGCATCCAAGTTCGCACGATCACAGCCTCCAAGTGCATTGCGAATCTCGTTCGATCGCAGCCTCCAAGATTCTCTGCAAGCTCGCACAATTACTGCTTCGAAGTTCGCACAATCATGGCCTCCAATCTCATCTCCACACCGACGGGATCACGGCCTCGGAGTTTATCTCCAGACACGCTCGATCACAGCCTCCAAGTGTATCTCCTAACCCACACAATTAAGGCCTCCCATTGTATCGCCAAACTCGCACGATTACGGCCTTGAAGTGCATCTCCAATCTCGCTCGATCATGGGGTGCGTCCTCGTAGTGTAGTGGTCTACATGCTGATGATTGTATGAGAAGCTGTGCCACTATACTACTGTCCTACGGGTTCGAATCCCGGCACCTGCTCCACAAAGATCCTCAACGCGCCTTCTGTGCTTTCGATCGAACATCCTGGTCAGTCAACCAAGACCTAGTAAGAGGGTGGGGTAGAACAGATGGGGATTGGCTGGTTGGGGTATTGCACTGCGATGACATCAATGAGACCCTGTATGGGAGACAGGGCGAGTAGCAGGGGTGGTGGGGGGGTGGGGGGGTGGATAAATTCGGGGAAGCCGACAGGGATGGTACAATCTGACCGAGAGGAGCGCTTGGGGGACGCATTGGTGTCACACGGTGGAGTATCGGGGAATAATCGATTCTGTCATACTCTAAGTATATTGAATACAGTACAAATGACACACACACACAACTCACTCGATCACGATGTGGTGACTTGGTGGAGCTAGAAGGTGGACAGCCCATGCTCAGCATTCTGCCGCACCTCGCATGGCAGCCGCAGGGAATTCTTGAGAAAGAGTGGGTCTGGCTTGAGGAGCGTAGGAAGAGGGTGAGAGGATATGAAGGGATACCCGGCCATGATGAACCTCACATATTGCGTGGATCTACAAATGCTTGGCGAGAGTGCATGAGGAACTACACAAATTGCGTGGTTCTATGAATGCTCGGGAAGAGTGGGTGAGGAACCAGATATATTGCATTGATCTATGAAAGCTCGGCAACAGTGTGTGAGACCAAGATCTGTGAAAGATAGAATGTGTGTGTCGTATAATGCGATGATATCTATCTACCCTGGGGTCTCCCAGATCTATACTCCCTGTCGCTGAGTCCATCTCCGTTATCCGTGTATCTCCATATGTATCTATATGGAGAGACTTAGATAATACATGCCATATTATGATGTTGCGAATCTTGTGACGAAAACAAAGATGAATATGATAAACGAAATGCCTTGTGGTTGTGACACCCTATGAACCACTGCTGTGAGAATTTGGCACCAAGTCTCCCGCAGAGCTTGCGCAGAGGTCTCAGTTGCTCCCGAAGTCTCCCGCAGACCTGGGCAGAGGTCACAGCAGCTCCAAAATTTGACTATCCTAACAGTCAATCTCGTAGCATCCTGAAGGCACCTCCATAACTGCAGGTGCTTTCGGAAGCACCTGAGAATGCTCTTGCAGAGTCTGAAAGCATATTGCAAAGCTCCAGGGGGGGCTGGGAGCATTCGGAAGTACTTAGAAGCACTGGTGAGAGCTACTGGAGTGTACGGGCGGTTGTGGTGTGGCTTCCAGACCGATTTGCATTTTGCTGATGTCATTCCAGATTCCTATGTATATGTTCTCCTGCTGCAACTACTGCCACTGCTCTCTCCTTACCCATCCTGTGCCTGGCGCCTATCTCTTACACCATTGGTGATGCCATCAACATTTGCCAACAGCAGTCCTGTATAATGTCCGACTCCTCGGAAGCATTTGCAGATGACCTCCTCACCAGCCAGTAGCTCGTCAATACCAGTAGCTCAAAGTATTTGAATATATAGAATACAGCCACCTTCAGAACATGCCTTCACCCTAGCCTAAATCCAGGTACATTTCTGGGGCATACCTGAAGGTCTGCCCCATCCGCTGCCTGCTAATCCACTCGCTCTGGGGTTGCTGCACCAAAATCAAATGCTTTGCAAGTTGATGCTAGGATTCTTCGACTGGTACAAAGGCAACGGCTATCAGTCCTGAGCTGACAGTGTGTCCACTGCAGCTGCCTCTACTTGTACGAATATGCTCCCTCCACAAAGCATGTACTTGTTCTGCCCAATTGGAACCCACTGTGAACCGAATAATGTTCCTGCGTCACTCAGTTGGGACTGTCTGATGACAAAATGATGCTCTTGCCACACTGAAGTGAAACAGTCTGATAATGAAGTAACCATCCATTCCCACATGGGGATCGATACATCAATTCAACCCCTTTTTGCTTTAAATACATGCGGAAGCCACTGGTCTCCTGAGAGTTCCCAGGTGGTCCATCCTCTGGTAGCCCCATGGATCTTAAGAATCCTGACTACAAAATAAAAGCCATCTCAACTCCAATTACAAAAACCCTCATTCAATGACCTTGTATGGCTATTGCTGTATTCGAGATAGCTCTCACTACACACCAAGATGCAACTCAGTCATCCAATCAGGTGCCAACAGTGATACTTGATGAGGGTATTCATGAATATTATATGCTAGCCACTGAAGAACTTTCCCAAACGATTATTTTTCCCACTCAGGGCTGCGCCACTGTCTTGAACTCTGTCCATCAATAGACCAATGATACCAGTAATTGTGCTGGTCATAGTAGTTGATTCATTATCACTCTGACTGTATATAGCCTTGCAAGATATTCCTAGCTACTGCAAAAAACTCTTAACATCATCCATAATGTGGAAAACTCCATGAAGTCGAATAGATGGTAATTGCGATTGGAACAGACAATAGTGGCCCCACTGGATGTGAATTTTGTATATCTTGTAAATGAGCTCTGATTCTCCGTAGGCATGCATCAAAGCTTCCCTTGACTCAATGGAATTTATGCTTCTTACTGTTGGGTGTGAAATAGTAGCCTTTTTTTGCTAGATTGCTGGAATGTGATTGCGCTTGTCAGATGAGATATAATAGAATCTCTGGAGTGTGGCCATCCTTGGCATTGCCGGAAACACAACCATTGGAGATACATAGGCTCTGAACTTATCCTCATAATTGTCAATCAACCGAATTGGATGATATTGTATCAAATCTGTTTGATGCCGCACTTGGTAGCCTTCAAGCTACCATATGACAAATTCATTATAGCTAACATTGAATCAGTCCGCTGCTAATGTGTCTACACACCAGTTGGTCTCAGAAATCAAATCGGAATTGTCTCAGCTACTGTTAACCTCAATTGGGCGGTCAATTCATGACTCTTTTGTATCTACAATTTGCAGATCTGAAGTCTGTATGAATTTTCATCCATAGGTGTTGCGATGTTTCTCTGGACAAATGGCATTTGGACTCTGTCTGGACTTGTCTGTTAGAGGTAACTTCAATTCAGCAGATGTATCTGGACACATTGCTGATGCAATCGGTTCCTTCCAATCTGTATGATGCCTTGCAAGTCATATGTATGTTGTAATGCATTGGAAGAGGGTAATTCATAAAATCCTGTATGCAAATTGAATGTGTACTTGTATGAGTGATGATAGTGTCAGGGCATATGCCCATGTATGGCCTCATGTAAAGGTATATCAGACGATAAAGTTCCAAACGTGGATGTCGATACTGTGGAGTAGTATAAAGATAAGTTGAGGTAAGATTATTGCTAGAGATTTACAACTTGTAGCAGCTGACAATATAAACTTGGTGTTACCTGGCCCTAGACATGTTACCTGCAGCCATGCCATTACAACTAGAAATATGTTTCTAACTACTCTAAGGCATGACAGCTATAAGTAACTTTTCACATCTTGGAACTACAGTGGTCAGCATTGAATAATTGTGCACCATGTACAGTGTATTTCTTTGACTGTAATTGGGAGTATTTATAATCAACTTATGGGGTAAAGGCAAATACATAATCAGAGGAAGTGCATAACTGTAATAAGTAATTTAAAAAAAATAAAAGTATAGGTGCAGGGAAAGTTTACAAATAGAAAAGAGCTAGCAATACTCAAATAGCAAAGGTGGTTACCCTGAATCCTAGTCTGGTTAAGACAATTGAAAAGGTATTTTCTATATTTACTAAATTATTCATAAATCCAACTCTATATACAGTAGTAAATCATTGCAGTATTAGGTACTACAACTGTTTTTTGCTTAAATAGGCCTATTGAACAATAGACATTGTATGTAAGAAATGGAATATCACCTACCATGAATATCAAAATCTAGTAGAATTCCACCCTAAAATTACTTCAGTAGATGTAAGGATAATTAGTCTTTACCTTTGAATTGTTAAATATCCCATACTATACTAAATGTCTATTTTGATTTATGACTTCGAATAAACATATCACTGTTATTCATATCATAGGCAAGCTACTGCCCATATGTTATCAAATACTTTTGCTATTGGAAAGTAATAATATCACCTTTTGCTATCTTATTCAGGTTTTCCATAACAGATTCAATTTGATAGATAATAATATATAGATGCTATTACAGAAAGAAACTTACTCGAAAGAGGATCTGTATTTCGCTTTGAAATATAAATCCCAAAGCATTCATAATGACGTTTCAAAGTGACACTACAAATGTTTACACTATTTACTGTGGTACAAATCTTGGTTTCTTTTTGCATATACAGACTATTTAGAAAGTGTAACAATGCAAAATATTTCAATTCTGACCACTAGAGTTCTGATAGTAACTGGTTCAATAATTCATTTCTGAAGTATGTAAAATACCAATGCAGCTGAAATTCACATACTATAGACTACAGTATATCCAAATTTGCAGCCAAGAACGATTCTCTTTAGTCTTTATATTTTCTCAACCAGATTAATCTGCATCATATTAATAGATACTATCCAGTAATACTAAATAACTAACTACTCCAATTGCAGTCAACTCTTTTTCCAGATATAGTAATTATGTGGTATAGTTATTAACTACCGCAAGACTCCATTTGAATTTACCCCAGAATTACTTCACAAGTGGGAACTATTGACCTCTTCAGTAACTGGAATTCTCTCTTATCTTGCTTTGATTTGTGGTACATTTTGAATATTTATTATTACAGACTGGTGGTCTTGCAAGTAGGAAAAATATGCTGCATACAAACATCTTGCTACTGTGGTACACAATGATTTTTACATTAGTTGACAGCAGATAATATTTCCTCGGAATGTTGTATGATGTGGTAGGGCACTCCATTACTGTTTACAAGACTCTTTACCAACGGATAGTACTAAGATAGTTGTCAATAGTAATATTAAAGAAGAGATTGAAGAAAGAATACAATACTATTTATTCAAAGCTTACATTATTATGGAGATATTGCAAGAAATTCAACATCTTGAAGCAACTCATATACAATCCAATATACATATCAAACAAATAAATGCTATGTGATGTTTGTTGAATGTGGAGGATACTGTTCCAACTATTTGTTTGGGCTTTAGATATTTCTGCACTGGAGTATTCAAGTTAGAGGAATTATTGTCACTTATATTACACTGATTTTGATTTCTTCAAGTTGACCAGCTGAATTATTCAGCTTAAAAAATAATAATCAGTTCAATATGCAGAAATAACCCCCTTTCTATCAAGGTGATAAGGACAGTGAAGTTGGAAATATACCTATTGCTGCTGAATAACTCTACTGGAGCAGTAATTTGAATTTAAATCATAGACATATTCTTGCAGAGAAAACAAATAAGATGTAAAGCCTGGTCGAAATGTTGATGAACTGACTGAGCCAGTACAGCCCGATGTAACAAGTAATTCAAATATGCTATACCTGATCTGACCAGTACCAAAATAACGAAGCTGAGGAAATCTTTATATTATTGAGTCCTTCCTTGTTATGATAAACTAAATATACACAGCAAAAAGATCAATATGATAGTAGATATTGTGTATCTTTGTATTCAGTTATTGTGGTGCACTGCATCCATAGCAGTAATCGATTTGATATATGAGACAATGAATAGAAATGTTATATATAAGTAGATAGTTGGTTTTCAATCGGCTTATTTGAGTGTGATGGATATTTTCCTGTTACAATATTGCAGATATATTAGTCAAAATAGATAACAACCTGATATTCTACAAAGCACCCCAATGGTTGTATTGACAGTCACAATTGTAACTCGAATAATATCCAATGTATACTTTATCACGAAACTAGAATTAGTCAAACCTGAATGTTATAATCAATGAAGTATGTACAATTCTAAAGTAGCCAGTAACTATTCAGAAGTATTAAGGAGTGTTTCTGTTTGCTATTTCAAAACTTTCGACTACTTTTATTAATACAAATCGCTACAAAGTACAGATAGAAACTTTTTTGACAACACTACAAATTGCAAACAGTTTAACACCAAATGGTATTCAAGAACTTTGGTAGGTATACTGAATATATGTTATGGAGTGCTATTTGAGCTTGGACAGAACTTGGTAATGGACCAGTTTGATGACCTAACTATAATTATGGTGTATCCAGATAGTTTGAACCAAATGTAAGGGTCTGTATGCCTTTATTTGGCCTCATTGGCATATATATATTGATTATAGAAATAGTATTGACAACATAAATGGAAGTGAGAGTAAGTATTGATGTTTAGGTAACTTTATTGTGAAAGATCTAAGACTTGAGGTAAGCCAACTATACCAAATGGGGGATATGAAGCCCTTGACCAGTCATGTGCAACTATACTCTTGCAATCCAGTTATGAACCAAAAGTGCAAAATTCAATTCAATCTAAAAGATGGAATAGACTCTAAATTGTACAATTATTCAGCAGCTCCAGTTTAGGAATGTTGTTTATATTCATTCTGTACCAATAGCCTTTCAGTTTACTCATAATGTAACTATCAGTCTCTTTCACATATTCCATTTGATTACTACAATTTCTTGCTCTATATATTCTGAGCTACACATATGTATATATATCTATTGAAGTGCCATGTTCAGGCAAGTATTAGAATTTTACTTGTAATAGTACTTGTATAAAGCAGAATACAGCACAGTAGTAAGGAAAGTGAAAATATTTACGTATAACCCATATATATACCAGAAAGTCATCCAATAAATGGCAAAATTTTCAGATTACTTAATGAGTATCAAGTATTCCCCAGTGGCTTGGACTATGATAGTATATTCTGGTCAGCTAACTGGAATATATTTCCTTTATATTACTGCATCCTCTTTTTAATCATCATATTGCATACCAAGGTGGATATTTTCATCCTATACATACTAACCGTATAAATCAATCATTCACACAGTAATAAACCAGTTGATTCAGAATAGTTATTACAAAAATCATTACTGCTGATGTTTTTTTATAAGATACTTTGTTTTAAATCAAAATACTCAGTGATGTATTCTATACTCCACATCTGAAGATATAGTCTAGGGTTTGATATTAATGTAGTTGATAGAATGAAAATGAGACTATTTTTATAAGTTTGTAGATTACTCTAGAAGTTACATAAATGGATTTGTAAGATCATATATAAAGTCTTGTTATGGAATGATAGAACTAGATATATGATTGTGGGTTTAGAACTTGTTCTATTGTTATTAACCATGAAAGTCTATCACTACCTGCCAATGTAAAGTACACCAATTAAAGGAATGCATTTTGGTAACGGAAAGCATCTAGGAGTATATGGAAGTTGTAAGACTGGAATCCTACACCTGCTAAACCCCTCAGCTGACTGTACAGATACACTGGCCTTAATGTGCACCTGGACATGCTGATGGCAAATCTGGGAAAATACAGAAGGACTAGTCACAATCAAGAGAGTATCTAGAAATACTGGTTATAAATCAGAAAGAATATTACATCATTGAACGGAATACTTGAAAAAATATATCATTCTCTGAGAATTCTACTGGTGAACCTGGAAATCGTAGTTACTGCTTATCATAAAATGATTTTAAATCATATATTCAGTTTGGATTCTTATTTATTTATATCCTTAACAATCACACTATGCATCTACATATCAGACCATGTACAAATGGATTTCTGGACTGCATACAGATGGTATGGGTAAAGAATTGATAATTTAGCCAATAATGGCAAGCAAATGAATGCAGAGATGCAGTTGGAGAATATAATCAAATTAAATGGAAAATTCACTTGGTGACTATAATTATGTAAACTTAAAGGTACAATTAAATGGTATAATTGAAAGGGCTGAGAGATATGCTCTGCAGGTTGTTATTAGATAAATGTAGCGATGTACATAGAGGCCATTGTATGTTAAATATAGATATTGACATAGATGGTGGGATTAACTAGGCTTGGAAATATATTTCATTTTTGTAATCATGTGAAGTTGAAGATGCATTTTGAGTAGGGTATATGGTGAACTGCAATATTCTCTTGAAGGCTATTATCCAGAATGATTCAGAGATCCTCTCAGAGGTATTTGATTCCACAAAATTGCAGCTGTACATTGAGATGGTGGATATTATAGTAGTTGATTAGAAGGCAAATGTAATGAAAGCTGAGACTCTATTTATTGGATAACTCCCAATCTCAAAAATGTAATAAGATTTGACTTTATGTTCAATCTGATGGAGAGCTGAATGAAGGCAGATGATAATTAGGGGCCAACTTGTAATAGAAAGAATAAAGAAGACTGACTGCAAGAACAAAAAAGTCAACCTTCAGTAGATTCTATACATAGTGTTAGATCAATATTATAGAATGGTATTGTAGGGAATAATGGCTTAACTTTGTATTGTCCAGTAATATTGGGGTACTATGAATAAATATAAGGGCATAGGTAAAATAGAAAGTATGACCTGGCAGATTCAATATTATACCTGCCATATGGATATAGTAAGTTGAATACTGTCCACTTAATTCTCTTAACTACATGTTTCTCACAAACTACTCACATTACCAATGTTGTTTTCTCTCTTACTCATCTAGAACTCTGTCATCTAACCAGAATACAAACATTACCTATCCATCTCAACATCCAGATGCCACAATTATAAGTTAACACTGAGTGCTGTATCCACTGATAATCTACTATCTTCCACTTTCTCTATCATCAATTATCTCTTATCACTTAGCTGTTATTTGTTATCCCACATCTCCTAGTCACAGCTTGTTACAATTTACAATGTACATTTCCAGACTTATAAGTTAACCAATAGATGTATTCTCAGCTCTTATCACATCACCATTACCATTGACTGTATTCAGATCAACCTTCTGTATAGAACTTACCTCTGTATCGATGATGTTCAAGTGCACCATCAATGCAACTGAATCACTACATTCGAGTACATCCCTAAACACACTCAATTATGACCTCCATGTACATCACAATATCCCCATGATCTTGGCTTCTATAGTGCATTTCCAAACTTACTTGATTGCAATATCAAAGTCAATCTTTAAGTTTCATCAATTATGACTTCCAAATATATTTTCAAACTGACCTAATCATGACTTAGATGTATATCTTAGAGTTCACCTGTACATGACACCCAATGTGTATTTTTATGTTGCAAGGATTATGTCCACTAAGTGAATTGCCAGTCTCAGCCAATTGTGCCTCCAATTGCATTTCCAAACATACTTGATTACAACCTCCAATCGTATCTCTTAGTATTCCCAATCACAGCCTCCTGACTGCATTTTTACAGTTGCTCAATTCCAGTCTGAAAGTCTATCTCTATATTTACTATATTTCAGCCTCCAAGTATATTACAAAGCTCATTCAATCATGGCCTTCAAGTGTGTCACTAAGTGAAATTAATAACAGTCTCCAATGTATATTTCTAGATTTATATCATCATATCCACCAAGTATATATCTCCCAACTCAGTCATTTACCACTGCCAAGTATATCTGCACCCTCAGTTCATCATGCTCTCCAAGTGCAACTCTTGGTTCTGTTGCTTGCTGTCTCTAAGTTAATACAACTATGGCTTCTAAGAATATCTCAAAGTACACTCAATTGCTGCCTCCATGTACTTCTCTGAGTGTATTTGAGTACTGTCCACAGTCAGATCAACCACATATATATATTTCAATAGATTTAGATAGAGAATACACTCTATATTATAATGCAGTGAATTTTTTTGTAATTGTGAAATACAAATGTCTAACAAAGACAAATATAATACACATAATAGCTTGCAGTTTTGGAACATTGAACTATACGAATTGCTGCTGTCAGAATACAATACACCCTGTGTAACACCTTCTGCAGACGTGTTTAGAAATTTCAGCTGCTCCAAACCTTGAGTATTCTATCTCTTTGTATGGAGTGGGCCCACGAAGGGCCCACTTTCTCATGTACTACTGCACCTTGTCACTTAGAAATACTCAGCCACCCACTAAGCACCCCACCTAGAAAATTATGGATTGAAAGATAACTGCTAGAAGCTTCTATTTGGAAATTGTTGTGGCAGTGCGACAAGTGCTGTGGTGCGAAGTTGCACATAAATAGCAGAAATTTGGCGATTGTGAGAATACTATCCTCCAGTCCAGAGGCAACCACCTTCCCACTTCCCACCTACCACACCACAACAACCATGAACAGAGAAGCCTTCAAATCTCAGAATCTTAATGTCAATTGTCTACCCCCACCACCCATACTCTCATCACAACCATTCTCACAGACAAAGTTAAAACACTCAGTGCCACACATTGCATCATGGATGATTACTCTGCTCTACAGTGTACTCCTCCAGACTGACAATTGCACCTGCTGTGCTATAGCACTGACCGGCCATTATACCTGATCTGTCTTCACTAACTACAAAACCTCCACCTGCATTCCTCAACCTTGACAACAATTATAGCTTCCCAGATGTAGCATATATTGAGCCTGCTGGGTCAAGTTCAGCTGATTACTCAGCCAAGCAGTATAAGAAAACACTTAAAAAAACTCATTCAAAATATGCCGAATCATTCTGTGCTTTCTACATTCAACCGTCGACAACTTATTGTCCCTAGTGTTGGCGATGGTTCCGGACTGTCGTTTCGGGTCAGGGTCCAGGTCGGAACCGAAAGGTTACCAAATGAGTGGTCCGGGTTGTCAATATACCCCAACCGGCATTTCGGGAACAGTTCAAGGGAAGTCTCACAACCTGTTTGAATTGGGCGGGTTGTCAGTAGGCAGTCCAGCAGGTCCATCTGTAGATTCATTTGATGCTCTTGTTTCTGCTGTTTGAAAATGGTATCTACCCAAAATCATGTACTCAACATCCAGTGATCACTCTTTGCATGTTTTGCAGTTTGCAATATCGATTATTTTGGAATCCGTGGTTTTCCTGTTATATTTTGTGTTTTTGCCAATACAGGCAGTCAATAGTTCTGTTATAAGCTCAAATAACTGCGCGATGCCTTCCTTACCAGATAAGCAAGACCAAAAATTGATGACACTCCGTTGATGCTCACTTTCATGATGGCGTAACAAAGATATCATGCACCGTTTGGCCTGAAATGGCGACCATTACTACCTATATGAATTCCTGCCACAACGCGACACTTAGATGACCCAAGTTGCAAGACCAAAAATCATTCATGCTCCATTGACACGCATTTCCAAAATGGGGCAGGGAGGTTGTTGCAATGTCTTTTGCCAAAAGAGGCAGACAATACTATCTATATGGCTGTCCGCAACATATTGCCCGTCCGATTACCCAGGATGCAAGACTAAAAATCATTGACGCTCCGTTGACGCTCATTTTCGCAATGGGGCAGTGACTGTGTCCCACCATGTTTTGCCTATTAAGGCTGCCTAAACGTTGGTTATGCATAAATGTGACCAAATCGCATTTCAATGACCTTACTTACAACACCCAAAATTGTTGACGCTCCATTGATGCTGATTGTCAGGAGATAATAGCGATATTATCGATTGCATTTTTGCCTGTGAGGGCTGACAATTCAGTGATTATAAATATCAATGACCAGATAACGTTCTAATTACCTGACTTTCAAGACCAAAAATCATTGACACTGCGTTGACGCTCAATTTGCCACCAGCTTATCTGCAATATGCTATTAATTGATTTGGCATAGTATATCATTAATGGTGTTTTGGCAGCCTTTCTATCGTTTTCATGTACTTTCTCCTTCATCACTACATTGTACTTTAATAACACATACATATATATCCGTTAAAATATACTTTAAAGTGTCCGCTAATTGTAGATAATATACTCAAAAATCTCATTCCTGTTGATCAATGCAAGTCTTCACTGTCAGGTTCACTCAATAGGCTGCTTTCGTCTGCAAAATGGATGTCAGCCCCATCACCGTGCAGCAGATAAAGTCCTAACCAGTGGTTGTTTCTTCATCAGTCGGCAAATCTGGAATAAAATCTTGATCAAGCTTGTGAACCTTGGCAAATGCTTCATGATTGAAAAACTTAGCATTGAGAAGAGGAGAATGTATATACACATCTTTGGGTGGCACAACATCGATTTCGGGTATTTCAGCTCCCTCATTGTCACTGGGTGGCGCGGGTGTCACAGGTGGCATTCCGGGCGGAGATGGTGTCTGTTCAGGTCAAGGTGCACCTGTGCCATTGCGCCTCCAGCATGACTGCGGATTCTGTGCTGTGCCATTTTGGCAAGGAAGGCAGCAGTCCGTAAGATATTCAATAATCATAGCTGGGTATCTGTCTATCGCAGCCTTCACCTGTTTATGCCCAAGAAACACAACACCTTGCTTCTTCTCTTCTTGGACTTCGGCGCGAGGTTGCTTGAAGAGATATTGCGTTCACTCAATTGCGGTTTGCGAAAACCCTCCTTGGGCGATTTTGACCACATACAAGGCAAGGCGCATGTCGGACTGTTCTAGCTGTACCCCACCTCCTTGCCTTGCCATAGTAGTTGACATGTTGAAAACCTACAAGAAATCAGTTGCGGCTTCTAAATATGAGATTGGGTATCACCTTAACAATACACACTTCCATAACTACCGCTAAGATTAGTAAAGCCCGTTTTGCCCACTCTCGTGGACATGTATCGCAAAATTCATCCGCAAAGGTGCCTGAGCTAACAACGTCATGATGTTTCAATTTGCAGACAGTGAGGACAAAGGCCTTGGTCGACCATGGAGGTTTCCCATTCCGGGCAGCGATACATTGGTCACGTAGCTCTCTGCATGCACCAGCCGTACTTTATATTTTCAGTGGACGGCCGTCTACCCCGATATGGATTCACTCACATCCGTTGGCATGCTGCTTTATATTCCCGCTTGTTCTGGTTTTATATAATGTTCTTAACTGTGCGTTCTGGGTCATATTTGTGGTGGCTGCGTTGGCATCATCGTGGTGGACTGACTGATGTCTCTGTCGTTGCTGTGTCTCAGTGGGTGGCGCATTGGTTGAAGTGCCTGTCGTTCGACTAGATTCAGATCCGCTTGCACCTTGCAGAGGTGTTTGTGGAGCCATGATCTGCTGTTGTGGAGGTGGAAAAGAAGATGATAACGAAAAGAAGTGGGAAGTCCTGAGGAATATGTAGTCAGCGTCAAGTCAAAATGGAATGAGTAACAGCCAACTTGCACGATCAACTCAGAATGGATCATGCTGCACATAGTGCCGGCTGGCAGGTGTTTCCAACGGTCCCAGGATGTGTAGTATGTTGGTCTGATGTTTTCTGTTCGTTTACTGGGATACATAGAGGTCAATAACTGCTGAAATCGCATGTTTGCTGACTATAAATAGGACAGTCTACGATGGAAAGGACGTTGGGTGATATTTATCTCATGACATCCCTGGGATCTTACAAGAAAGTCACGCCGAAAATCAAGTCATGTGATACAGTTAGCATTGCTATTCCCAATGAAGTGATTGTCAAAACACTGATTCTGCTTTGTTCAAGTTGATCAAGCGTACCAACCTTGATATAAAAGACGCAGCTTGCCTCCATGTGGTCCATATCTTGCAACATCGAACCTCTCGCCCATCGACAAAGTCAACAGAAAATACAATGGTCGGTGCTCAGAAAAGAACCTCTCGCCACTGACGGTGGGCAAATACGGCAAATCGATGAGGAGATCCACACGACCACGTCATCAAGCGATTGAAGGCAAGACCAGTTTGGAGGCGGAAAGGGTCCGAATCTTAGGAGTAGTGTGCAGCTTGCATTCCAAATAGAAGCTCGCAGCGGAAAACAGACGGCAAATGCACTTTTTAAGCAATGAGGAGAAGGAGAAATGGATCGAGGATTATGTGGATAGAGAGCCCGCTGTGGCGAGAAAGCGAGTTGAAGACGCAGAGACAGCGATTCAGCAATAGTATGATGATATGTGATCAGGTGAAACTTTGTGACTGACAGCCAGTAAGCCCAAAAGAACAGGTGAGGATATGATGAATCCTGTCGGAGACGGTCTGAGCGATGTTGCAAGTTCTGACGATGGGGAAGATGGGAAGGATGAAGTCGATGATGGAGAAGATCCAGACCTGGGCAAGCTGAGCGAAGATGTCAAACCTTGCTGGGACATGGGCACAACCACCAACACAGTTCAGCACCACATGGAGAGGTTTCGGCAGAAGCTGAGGACTTGTGACGAACTGACCCAACCGGGATGGGGGGACGCGGCCAACAATATGCAGAAGAGAGATATGAAGTACGGTACATCCGAATTCAGGGTTCTGGCAGTCATTAAGCCTCACACGAACACCTTTGTAGACACACCTGCACCGAAAACACTTGGAGAGCTAATGGAGTCTCATGATACCATCCACGGAAAATTGCAACAGACTTTTCGACAAGGAAGCTGTCATATGAGGCTAGCTTCAGGGACACCACCGTCACAGGAACGCAGAGCGTCTCTCCCGCCCGACATAGCGCCCAATCAGTAGCTGATTGAGTAATCGATGCCAGTTAAGCCCATAATCTTTTACTGCTGCATATAATCTCCCTAGCTAATTATCAGATAGGAATCAGATTCGGACAAAGAAACGGTGACAGCTCCTGCGTCAGCTGGCAGAGAGATCTGCGAATTGCAACTTTTGACGACTTATCTCTTTAGGAAGCAAATTGTGTACATAGTTTGTTACTTGTCAGCTTTTTCTTGATTTCAGTGACCAAATTGTGAGACATGATAATTCATCTGTGCATGTGCAAGGGTCACATGGGCCATGCGGAAGTTCCAGACTCCAAATCAAGTTGATTGACTACCAATGAATTCGATATCGTCCTGCCAGTTATAGTTGAGTGAGAAAGCAATATCTAAATTAGTGACAAAATTTACTCGCAGAATATAAGTCAGTGATGTCATGCTACTCATAGAAGGAGCGGTCAATGCGCAATGCAAACCCAGATGAATGACGACCATCATGCTGCATTCACCCATGCATCCAACTGCATAGCTTACCACTCAGACCTGGTGCACACAGTTGAGATTTTGAAAATTGCTTATTGTAGGTCATAAAAATCGAGGAGGAGGAGCTGGATGAGGAAAGGTGAGGAAGTCGGGCTATTAACCAAATACTAGTAAATAGATCTACATGCCGTTAATTGCCAGCTGAAAGCGCTGGAAAGTACCAGTGCTACATCATCCATCACTCAAATAGCGTGTGTAATGGTGGATCAGAAAATGCGAGGTGACGAAGCTTTTGGATGCAAATGAGTATTCATAGAAACAATATATTAACTTCCAATAACAACTATATAGATTATGGCATACAATTATTGGGCGTAAAATGACTGATAGGATGTGTTTAAGGTGAGTGTCAACAGAGCATCAACGATTTGCAGTCTTACACTATTAGCAATCTAAGGGCTGCATAGTGATATCCTACCAAAGTGAAAGTATTGGTTGTCATTATAGGCAAAAAGGAATGCGGCACGCTCATTGCCCCATCCTAGAGATGAGCATCAATGGATCGTCAACTATTGTTCGTCTTACATCTTGGATAATCCAAGGGCTGTGCAAAGATCGTAACCCATAATCAATATACTGGCCGCCTTTCTCGGCAAATATGCTAGCTATGACATCACTACTATCTCCTAGAAATGAGTGTCAACGGAGCATCAATGATCATTGGCCTCGCAGCATAGCTCATCCAGAGGCTATGGCACGGAATCACCTCATAATCAAAATATTGGCTGCCTTTCTTAACAAAATTACTAGCGACGCTATCGCTACTATCTCTGGACAATCAGCGTCAACGGAGTGTCAACAATGTTTGGTCTTGCATCTTGGATCGTCCAATTGCTGTGCAACAACATTGACCCATAATCACAGTATTGGCCGTCTTTGAGGGCAAAAATGCAAGTGACGATATCACTACCACCTTCTATATATGAGCGTCAACGGAGCGTCAACAGTTTTTGTGCGGGCTTTGTAAGCTACAAAGCAATGAACTGTGTAGCATCGTTCAGGAATTGAGTTTTCAACCGTAAGTCTATTCAGTCTGTCCGTGTATACAACTTCACAAATATGCATGGAACGTCTCATAGGTCTGACTTTTTTTGGAAATGCTAGTCTCGATAACACTACCACCTCCTAAATGTTATCGTCAACGGAGCGTCAACAACGTATAGTCCTGTGACTAGGACAATTCACAGGTTGTGCAATATTGCAAATCCATAATCAATTTATCGGCTGCCTTTATGCGTAACAATGTAACTTACAATATCACTACTGCATCCTAAAATTGAGCGTCAATGGAGCGTCAACAGCTTTTGAGGGGGCTCAGTACGCTACGCAGCAATGAACTGTGCTGCATCGTTCCGCAACGCAGTTTTTAACAGTCAGTCTTTTCCATCTGTCCATGTATAGAACTTCACAAATATGCATGCAATGTCTCACAGGTCTGACTTGTTTCATGCTCGTAGCTCACGAGTCAATATTTAGCAAGCCACTTTGTACTTTCCAATAACATATCTTTTGACAGCCTCTCAAGTCGAGCTAGACGGTTTTTGAATTCCTGGTGTGCTGTCAGATTCCAAATCTTTAAATACCTCGTTGGTAGAGGTTATGATATCTTCCAAATATGTACATATCCTAATTCGCGATTTGAGCAACCTTACTTTACAAATCATATTTGATACTTGGTGGGCTTCCATTTAAGTGGGCTCGGAGCATCTTATTGCTTGGAATGATTCTAGACATGCGCCTTCATGGCGATTCTATTCGAATTGCAGAATTGACGAGGCTGGCATCCCTGGCACCATGTGTATCGTTTATCATCAAGTTCTTCGCCATCCATCAGAACATGTGACCAGCTCAGTTGGGAAACACCTGCTGGCAAAAGCACACATCGCAAAGTAAAATGAATAAACAGAGTCAGAAGTTACTGAATTGACTACTTCAACTGTTGATGAAACAGCTTTGGCCATACTGAAGAGACAAGGAAGTAGAGGAATTACAATAGTAAGTTCACAAACGGATATTCATATTCAACATTTATATCTTCTCAATATCGACCGCATTGACAGACAACACGCTCCAAACGGGCATCTAAGGACTTTGTAACCGATAAATTTCACCAAGACACCTCGAATTGCTTCCTCAAGTTAGGATCTGTTTCGGCTCATATTCCCTGGAATGCTATATTAAACCTCGAGCTGCGGCTGTCACAAAATGCATTACAGAGCAAGCTGGTGCTACCATCTGCCAGCACCCTCAGCATCATTTGCCGGAGGGAATACTCACTGACAGTGGATGCAATCAAGAAGCAGTTGCCATCAAGAAATAAAGTTAGATTAGCTTTGGAAAGGTGGACATCAATGAACAAACTAGCCATTATATGGGTCATTGCTTACAATATGGTTCGAAATTGGGCATTGAGGGAAGTACAACTCGCATTCGATGAGGTTGATAACCTACTCTTTGCCTGATTGGAAAGCCAATTAAGGATGATAGGTCAAGGGTCAACATGCTGGGGCAAGGCTATCCATACCTTTGGAGGAAGTACTTGATCGTTTTGAGCTTACTGACAGTTATTGTTTGGCATTACCACTGATAACACTTCCTCCAATTGCTCAATGACTCGGGAACTACAATCAACCCTTCAGGCCTCTGGAATCCAGTGGCCTGCGTTGGGACACCACTTACCATGTTTGGCGCATGTGATTCAGCTTGCTTTGGGTGCATTCATGAGCAGTCTTGGTGTAGAAGGCTGCATACAGTCCTTGGAAGCCCATGAGCGTGCTTAGCAATTTGGAGAGAATGAAAGCATAGAGAATGGGAAGAGTCAAAGACTTCAAAACGAGGGCAATGCTAGATTCAACAAGGTGTCGGCCATGAGACCAGGTTTAGCAAAGATAATTGAGAAAGTACGTATTTGATGTAATTTTGACAGTCCTGAAACTGACCTTTATTTAGCAGCGAATGGTCGGTGTATTGATTACACTGACACCTGGCCGTCGAAAAGAGTTCATTGAATGTCAATATGCCGAAGTACGAATTGCAGTACTGTGAATTATGGATATGAAGACATGTTGGAATTGGACACTAGAGTTGCTTGAGCTAGCCTACGAATTACGAGAATTCACCCGCATGTGGCTGAAGCATCTATAACTCAGTGAATACTGGCCACTCCTCACAACACAGGACAAATGGACCATCATCGAGTACGTCATTGAGGTCTTATGGCGTTTCCGATACTGCACCCTGTGGATGTCGAAATGGCATACGGTTACTCGGCATCATGTTTTCACTGTGTACAATGACATGTTCGATCATATTGATTGCGTTGTGTGAGTATCGCCAAGAAGAAGACGGAAAGGAAGGAAGACTTATACTTTGCTGTGACGTTTCAGCGCCAGAAGCTGTCCAGATATCATGGTGAAGTTACTCCAATGACCAGTATACTTCTCGTTTCAGCACATATCCTCAATCTTTTCCGGAAGTTGCGATCAGTCAAGAAGTGGGTCACGGGAATGGATATTCATCCTGAGGACAAGACTTCCTAGAATACCCAATACCAACAGGCCATTCTGAAGTATGTGGAGAATGAATACTGCGCCAAGCATAGACGATTGTCCATCATTAAACCCAAAAGAATACCAATCAACAATCTCTTCCCCTTCACAATGGCTTCTGGATATGGTTAATCTTCTTTTTCTCCATCTGATTTGTCCGGCGATGTTTAAGAGTACCTAAGATCTGAAAAAATGGCTGAAACAACACCCGGACGCAGTGATTGTGCAGTACGCTTATTGACAACCCCAACACTGTATATGAATTCCCCGCCTGCATCACCAAAGAAATGGGGCCAAGTTAATCCAAATCTCAATGATTACCACTCCGAGCCAATGGAGGTTAGTAGTATATTATGGATACCAGACATCACCGACTGGTGGTGGCATCAAGAGGAAACGCACTCAAAGTACCCAGATCTCCTCAATGTGCCACGCGATAAGTTTTCTATCATACCACATGGTGTCGGAGTGGAGGCCAGATTTTCCCTTGTACCAGAGGTTATCAGCTGGAGGCAGTGAAAAACAACAGGCATGACCCTTCGCGAAAAGGTCGTAGTAAGGCTGTTTGCTTCAGCCATTAACGGGATATTGCCAGGTGATAACCCAGCACTGGATATGACAGAAACTGAAAATGACTTCGAAATGAAGAGTGAGGTGGAGGAAAGAAAATTGCACAGAATGGCCATGGTTCACGATTTTCTGGAGATGTGGCAGGGCAGCCAAAACCGACATGCTACACAGAAGGAATCTCACACTCAAAACGAGCAAATGACAGCCATTGGTTACATATCAGATACGGAGGAGATCGTGGAAGCATCCTGGTAAAACTTTTGACATGATAGCGCGGCTGCATGTTCATTACCGGAAAGATTCCCTTTGCCACCAGCTTCGTCTGCAAAAGACCTTCCTGGAGGACGAACTCAAGTATTAAATGTCTGCCAAATCAAAAGAATTGACCATCAACTAGCTGAAGGTGATGAAGATAGTGCACCTGAAAGCATTTCGGACACCAAGAATTGGCTTGACTGGAATGGTGACTTACATAATCCAAATGTGAGTGACGATGACTGGGAGGCAAACG